>ERZ827186.404-NODE-404-length-54132-cov-36.506703_pt1 | contig 54132 bp, 57 predicted proteins | sample MGYA00519918_ERZ827186 | MGnify/ENA primary metagenome ERZ827186 (study PRJEB31778, sample SAMEA3449275) | human gut metagenome | biome: human gut; feature: human-associated habitat; material: faeces | place: United Kingdom | collected 2010/2012 ...
CTGGGGCTACCGCCCCTAGTCCCTGTCGGGGGCTTCGCCCCTGCGACCCCATTTTTAGATAAGCAGGAGGTTTTTCGACAGACTGCAGCCTCTGCAAAAAAGCAGAGGCTTACATAAATCAGTTATTATCGGACAAAGTGATGCTGTCTGCGCTGTTTCCTTCGGTTTCAAAAATAACTATTTCATTTTTACCTTTTTTCAGAAGCGGAGCCGGAATATACAGCTTTTTCTGAGGGCCTATATTCCAGAATCTGCCGAGATTGAATCCGTTAATAAACGCAACACCCTTTCCGAAGCCATCGGTATCCAGAAATGTATCAGCGATTTCACTTATTTCAAATTCAAATTTATAAAATGCCGGTACACCGTCATTGTAACCACGGTTATAGTCTATTCTGTCAAGCTGATTTTCATCAAGTGAAAGTGTGAACATTTCAAATCCATACTGTCTGTGATCGTTAATTCTTATTCCTCCGAGAACGCCCTTGTGCTGGCACTCAAGTCCTGTACCAAAGTTAACTCTGCCGATGTTCTCAACAAGTAGATCTGTTGTTCCGCCTGCGGATTTTTCAGCAAGCTCAAACTGTTCGTCTATCGTTTCGGCAAAAGCCGTAAACGCATACTTGCCGTTTCTGAAGCCTTGTACTCTGTCTGCGGCATTTTCGCATCTCACAGTGCTGACTGTTTCGTTTTCCCTGATGTGTAATCTGTAAAGAACATAACCGTAATAGCTGTCCAGTTCCTCAAAGCTCAGCGGGTATACCGACTTTACCGGATCTGAGATACTGTCAAGTGTGCTGAAAAGATCGGTTTTGGCTGTGCATCGGATTTCTCCGTATTCCAGACGTCTTATTTGTGTTGTAAGCGGGACTTCATTTATATCGGTATAACGAGAAATCACCTCTTTGCACTTTTCGTATTTTTCGGTTATTCGACCATCTTCTGTCAAGGGCGCATCATAATCATACGATGTCACTATGCCTGTCTTTTTCTCATTGTTCTTTCCGGACATAAACCCGAAATTTGTTCCGCCCTCGAACATATAGAAATTCATACTGCCATTTTTGAGCAGAATATCAAGTTCTTGAGCTGCCTTTTCAGGTGCTGTGATATTGTGTTCTTCGCCCCAGACGTCAAACCAGCCGTTCCAGAATTCCATACACATGAGCGGTTTATCTTCTCCGATAAAACGCCGCATTTCACCAAACTGCCATTCAGCAGAAGAGCCGAAATTGCCGGTCGGCAATGCACCGTCAACCATACCTGATTTGAAAACAAATTCACTCCACGGACCATCAGATGTCACAAACGGTACAGTTATGCCATACTTACGCATAGTATCTCTCAGAAACTCAAGATATGATGTGTCATTTCCGTAATAGCCATACTCATTTTCAATCTGCATCATAATTATATTGCCGCCATTATCAATCTGATAAGGTGCAAGCTTGGGCATAAGAACGCTGTAATAACTGTCCACTGCATTAAGGTACGGCTTGTAGGAGCATCTCAGACGCATTGCACGGTCTTTTAACAACCAAGCAGGCAATCCGCCGAATTCCCACTCTGAACAGATATACGGCGACGGTCTGATAATCATATAAAGTCCGAGTTTATCGGCAAGCTCTATAAAACGGCAGATATCATGCATTCCGTTCCAATTGAAATTTCCTTTTTCAGTTTCGTGAAAATTCCACGGAATATACGTTTCAACTGTATTGCATCCGATATTTACGAGCTTTTCAAGCCTGTCCTGCCAATATTCAGGTACGGTGCGGAAATAATGTATTGAACCCGAAATTACCTTGAACGGTTTCCCGTCCAAATAAAACTTATCTCTTATCTCAAATCTTGACATAATATACCCTCCTGATTATAAATCTTTCTTCTTTTTCATTTTTGCTATCGCAACGCCTGCGCCGATTGCGGCAGCCACAGCAACCGCTCCTACGGCAACGGGAACAAACGGGAATGAACCTTTATCGCTGCCGCCGCCGTTGCTCTCCGCTGATTTGTCGTTATCTTCGGGAACGCTGTCGGATGAATCTGTGCTTTCGGCTACCGATGACGTTTCGCTTATTACGGCTTTATTCACAGCCTCATAATCGTACAGCACCTGTGCCGCATCGACAGAACAGCTTCCGCTTACGACAGTCAATTTAAGAGTATGCTTACCCTGCTCCAAGCCGTTTATCAGCAAGAACGACTGTCTGTTGCTGATTTTTGATACGGCATATTCCTTATTAACGGTTTTGCCGTCAACCTCAATGCTTACAACCGTGTCGCCTTTCTGTACGCCTGTAAGGATAATGCCCGTTCCCTCAAAATCAACGGTTAAATAACCTCCTTCAGCACCGTGCGAAATTGTACGCTTGTAGTTTTTGAAGCTGTCCATAGTGCTGTGTTCCCAGCCGTTTTCGCTGTAAGTAAATATGTTGTCGAAATTATCAAACTTGTTCACATACGGCTGAACGCTGTCGGTTGCCTCAACCTTGACATTATCAAAGCAGCAATTGTTATATGAACTGTAGAGTGCCGCTCTTCCTGCACTGTAGCCGCCCTCCTCAGCCTTATAATCAATTATTTTTTCACCATCGACTGAAACTGTTATATCATTGTTCAGTGCGGAAATTTTTACATTATGCCACTTTGACGAATCAAAGTCTGCTATATTTCCGTCAAGAACCTTCTTCTTTCCGCCGAAGAAATTCCAGTTTCCGTTTTCATAAAGCGTAACGCTGTAACCGCTCCTTCCGCTGTCTGCAAGGATATATCTCAGACCTACGCCTGCATAGCTGTCTTTCCCGTCGGTAAGTATATCCGCACTTACGCTGTAATTATACCAGCGGTCATCGCCGAAATTAGTTGTCGGATCAGGTGTACTGCCCCATTCGTTAGCCTTAATATCCTTGGTAATCTTCTGCATCAGCACCTTTTCGCCGTTCTTTTCGGCAACCTCAAAAGCGCCGCCCTCATCGGTCGTATAAAGCGGTGCGTTTCCTCTTGATGAAAGGAATTCGTCCGAATAATCGAAATCATCGGAATACGGAAGCGCCAGCAATGTGTTCTCACTTTCCGCAGGTGCGTCAGATGCGGGATCGGTGATATTTACAGTAGAAACTGTTATCATTGAATACGGCTTTATCGTAACCGAATACTTGCCGTTTTCGGGAGTAACTGTCGAAATCTTCTTGAAATAATTAGCATTGTACTCCTGACCCTCATCAGGGCCTCTTGTTTCCCAGACATATACCTCATTTCCTGCCTTGGCAAGATTCGACACCTCAAAGTTATATGTGATAGGCTCCGATGTCGTATTTGTAATAATCGTGCTGTAATCGCCTTCCGCACTGCAAGCGGTGATATAGCTGTACTTTGCATCAACCAGTGCGTGACCGTCACCGCCGACCTTTGCATCGCCGTAACAAGCGTCAAATATAAAGCTCCAGCCCTTATCCATAAACTGTGAGAAATGCAGATTCATATAATATCCGCTGTCAAGGGTATAATAGCCGTTCCACGGGGTGCAGGCGTTTATAAGCTGTTTGTGGCAATATGTAACGCCGTCATAATATCCGGCAACGGCAGGCTGATATTCGTACAGCGTCATATATCCGCCGCTTACCATTGTGATCATACGGTTTGCAATATCAAGCACACCGTTAAGACCTGTAAGTCCGGAATTACCCTCGTCAAAGCGGTAAGCCGACTGTGCATAGGTCATAGGTGAGCTTCCCTCGGAAAACCATAATTCCTTGCCGTATTCCTCCGCAAGCTTTTTTGTAGTATCATCAGCGAAGCTTGTGTAGTGAGAACCGATCACATCGACCGCATCACACAGCTCCTTATTCTTCATCATCAGCCTTGATATGCCCCAAGTGCCGCATTCGTCCGCCGCAACTATCTTGATCTCAGAGTAATCATACGGACAGTCCTTTTCGCTTTTGAGGGCTTTTGAAAGGTATTTTATCCAATCCGTATCAACGGTACGCTCATTTTGGTTTGCACTTACATAATCAAACACAAGGCCGTAGGTCTCATAAGCGGCATCAAGCGTTTGCTTATACCACTTATACCTTGCCGCATACACGTCTTTGGCATCTGTGTCCCAGCGCGGCTCGCTCCACCACAGCATATCAAGCGTTACATCAGGATTTATCTTTTTAATATCGGCGGCAAGCTGAAAACCGGCTCCTCGGGTCACATCGGCTTTTTCATCCTCATATCTCATGGTCGCAGGCTCTGTACCGGACGATGTATTTACATCGGCGCCCATTTCCACCTTGAAGTGAGTAAATTTAAGTCCGTTTTTGCTGTAAAGATGTTCAAGTATCTTGTTATAGCTTTCGGGATTTTTCTCCTTATAGTCAAGCAAAAGCCTTGACGAGCCGTTACAGCTGATCATGCCCTGTCCTCTGTAGAGGAAGTTTTCGCTTGTGTTTGCTTTACTGCCGTCAATTTTAATATTCACCGTATCACCTCTGTTATTATTTTCCGCAAATACAGTATTGACTGCGGTGCACATAATCGCCGCACCGATTTCAAGTGCGGTTATTCGTTTTAAATGTCTACAAAAGCACCACATCTGATATAAAATCACAATATAAATATATATCGGAAAACGTCCGCCGTCAATCTTAAATTAATGATAACTCTAACTTTTTGAAACTAAATTACACTACCGCTGTTTTTTCTGAACTCGGAAGGCGAAATCCCCTCATACTTTTTGAATACGATTCCGAAGTATGTGGGACTGGTATATCCCAGACTTTCTGAAAGCTGTGTCACTGACATATCACAATCAAGAAGCATAGACTTGGCTTTCGAGATCTTGACACGAGCGATATACTCCATAGGCCGCATATTAAGTCGTTCTCTGAAAACACGGTCGAAATACTGCGGTGAAACGCCGGAAAGGCAGGCAAGATCATTTAGTGTAATATCATCGCCGTAATGCTCGTTTATATATCTGACAGCATTATCCGCTATGAGATTTCCCGTATTGTTTTCTTCCTGCTTACCGCCGAATATCTCTTTTGCCGCCAGCACTGCGTTATATATCAGCAACGAACATTTTTCGCCGTTATGAAGATTATCCGCCGCAAGACTGTATATTCTGCCGAATATCTTTTCGAAGGCTGTAAGGTCGGCGTCCGTTGCGACCATTTCGCCGCTGAAGCCCATTGTATTCATAATTCCCTTAAGAAAGTCGCCTCTGAAAATCATCCAGCAGGTATTCCACTCATCATTTTCAGGATAATACTCGTGAGGCAATTCGGGCGGAAGATACATAAAGGAATTCTTTTCAAGCTTATATTTTCTGTTATCGACTTCTAAAACACCGCAGCCTTTTGCAGTATACAGAAACTGATGTGAGGTAAGCCCCTTATCACGCTTAACGTGAAATTCGGGCGATGTTCTCCCTATTCCCAACAGATAAAACGGCAGCCTGACTTCGCTTGCCGGAACAGGATATATGGCACTGAGCATTTTCTCACGCTCCTAATTGATTCTGGTTAAATTATAGCATAACGGCAAATAAGACGCAACAAGCATATCATATCCGCCTTTGGATTTTTCTGATTTATTTTTAATGTGTAGTGGGGTTGATATAGTTTCTAACGTTTCATCGGCTTTTTTGAGCGGTTTTTATACAAAAAGGCGGTCACCAAACAGCGACCGCCTAATATAGTATATTATCTTGTACTGATGCTATTGATTAAGCCTTCAGTGCTTCCTCAACAGAAGCTATTTTTGCTGATATTTCGCACAACAGAGCCGCTTGTAATTATTTTGCGTCATTTTTGTGTCATACGCTGCTGAATACGTTAAATGTATACGGGGCGGTATAGGACGATATACGCATTCTGCAATGCTCTGCTCTCAACTCTAATATGTTTATAATTATATTATCCGCTCGCCATTATAGCTTACTTTGGTCGGGAAAGAAAAACAGCTTACTTCAAAAATAGTATTGTCAGCCGTATTTTTAAAAACAATCGCTATATATTCCTCATAACCGACATCATCAACATCAATGCCATTGTCCGTTTCATAGTCTGTATCATATTCCGCAGATATCTGTACACCATCTTGAAATGTCAAATAATACACACCTTCAGCGTGTTCATGAACGAAATTATAAAGGAAGTCAAAGGCTTCGGTTTCATGTGGATTGATCATTATGCTTCTCCTTTACGTTAAATATATCCTGTGCGATATATCAGCAGGAAAGTGTGTTCAATATCACATAACGCCGCATTCTCTAAGAATGCTACCGATAATTGTGCCTACTTCAAGAGAAGGATTTTCACGATAATATGAGAACTTCTTATATGATATCAAATTATATAATTCTTTATTTGACCTCATTATTTTCTCTGAACGCTTAACGGCATTACAAACATCATCAAGAGTTAATTTCGCTAAGCATCCGGCGAAGTTATCTCTTGCCTTGTATTTACCCATCGTTTCAAATTTTTCAGAGTAAGCACTATTAATTTTCTCGAGGTATTTACTTCTGTCAGTGAGCATACCGTTACAATCCGCTTTATGTAATACTATCCATAAATCAAAAGTAAAATTGCTGTATCCAAACTGATATTTAATTGTTTTTCCGAGATTTTCGGCTTCACGCATTCTATCCATTACCTTTTCAAATTGTTTCTGATAATCGCTTTCATTACTTTCATAGTCATAAAAATGAAATACTGTAGTCTTGCCTTGGATTGAAAGCCCCTTTACATATTTCACAGGATCTTTCTCCACCTTTGAATTAAACGACACTTTGCATGACGCATCTGAATTATTTATCAAGTCTTGAAGCCAATCCAGATACCATTTTTCAGTTTCACCTTCAACTGAGAAATAATACTTTTTAGTTAGTTTTCTCATCCGAACTCTCTCCATTGACACCAAGAACATCTTTGATCACATCGGTGAAATCAATATTGTTGATAGCGCCATATTGATCAACGAAATAATTTTTCATATAATCATCACCCTTGCGTACAGCATTTTTCCCTGACGTTCCGAAATCTGACAATGCGTAAATAGAACTTTCGTGTGTCGTATCATCACGTTCTACAAATTTTATTTCATCACGTCTGAACATATTTGAATTCAGGAAAATCGGGTTGTGAGTATTGAATATCAGCTGTGCGTGACGAGTATTCACCTCATCATTATGGAAAATATTGATTATATTCATGAGTGCGATTGGATGAATAGACGCATCAAATTCATCTATAACAAGTGTGCTTCCGGTATCTAAAGCACGTATTATCAAAGGGAAAATATTTACAAATCGCAGTGTGCCATATGACTCATAAATATCGGATTGAATAACGACGCCTTTTCCTTTAGCAATATTTAAATTATCAATTACCGAGCAAAGCTTCATAGTACCGTCATCTCCTGAAAAATACCCGATACCATTTGAATTGATTCCAAAAAGTTTAGCGGCTTGCTGTGTGGTTGTATCAATGTATATTGTTTTTTCCTTAGGATCAGCAAATCTATTGATAAACTGAACCTCATTCGCATGGTATATAACCATGAACTTTTCGCTTATCCAATCGGTAAACTGCTGTACAAGTTTAGGTGCAAACAAGAGTTTAAAAGCACCGGTGAGAAACAATTCATCCGCCGAAAGAGATTTTTCGGAAATATCAGCAAAGCTTCTGTTCTTGCTTATATCCGCTTCTATCAGATAAGATGAGATCTGCGATAAGTTTCCTATTTTTATAGTTTCGCCACGTTGAAAAACCATTACATTATTAACGTAAAACGTTTCCGACAATATTTTTCTTTTCTTGTCTCTTTCTAGAAATAACCCGATATCCAGTGTTATTTCATACTTGTATTTAACGACATTATCGATAAATTCGATCGCCATCGTCACGGGAGCGGATATATCCTTATTAGGAATAAGTTCGAGCGAGTAGGCAGCCGCATTTGGAGATGCCTGTTCTTCGCTGTTACGTATATTTCCACGAAGCACAATTGCACGGAATGTATCCATAGCACCGATTATATTTGTTTTGCCTGAAGCATTCGGACCATACATTACAGTTGAGCATAAAGCTTTATAGCTCGTTTTTCCGATTTTCTCTTTGCATATACTATAGTCAAGTCCTTTTTGCTTCGGTGCAGGCACCATAGAAAGGGTGTTACTCTGTTTAAACGATTTATAATTGCTTACAGTAAAGCTAAGCAACATACTGATCCCTCCATTTTCTATGTTCATTCGTTAATTATACCATTACCAACGAGCAATGTCAATTGTATTTTGCAATATTTCTTCAAAATCTAATCAATAAACTTCTTAATCAAAACATTTTCTACTTTAATTTTGCCGAATAAGTGCAATTTATTCAAACGTCAAATAAATATACCGCTATTTTCTTTTACACATTGCATTAATATAATAACAATTTTATCCAAATGCACCGAAAGCCGCACACCAATAATAAAAAGATGCTAAAATACTAACAAAGGAGGTGAAAGCTATGAAAAAAGTACAAGTAACCGGTCGTCAGAACATTCGGACGCCAAATGGCAAATTGCATGATGATGCAGGTCTCAAGGCGCTGGATGGAATCATTACGGAGGAATATTATGTAAACTCAAATTCAAGTAAAGAAATTGAAGATTGCATTGATCGTTTCTACATCAAGCATCCCGGTTTCGATACAGTTCAAGCTATACTCGTAGAATAGCACGCCAAAACCGCCCCTTAGTATTGGATTGCTCAGAGGCGGTTTTCGTTCTATAGCACTTTATTTGCTTTCAGCCTTCTTGTCATAAAATTTGCATTCAGTGCTATCCTGCTGACATCCGCTATTGCTTTAAGATCATCGGCAGAATATCCGCTGAGGTCATCGGTGTTTTGCAAACATTCTTCATTATCACTGATAAGATCTTCAAGAGGCACACAATAAAGCGCCGACAGTCTGTTCACCATATCCGCAGTGAGAGCGGTTGTTCCGTTCTCAACTTGAGCGATAAACGATGGTGTTACATCAAGGAAACTTGCTGTCTGATTTTGCGTAAGTCTGCTTCTTATGCGTAAAGTACGGATTTTTTCATTGATTTTCATATTAAACCTTCTTTCTGTTGACGGATCTATCAAAAATAAATCTGTAATACGGTATCAACCGCACATTGTTAACTGCCTCTTCCCTGCTTCTTGTCAGGATAATTTTCTCATAATCTTCGGGAACCGAATCAAGACTATGTGATAAATCGATGTCATCGGAAATCAACACTTCAACCGAATATCCGCTGTTGCCGATAAAAACAGTTGATACGGGACTATTTTCATACTCAAACACGCCACTACAGGACAGCAGACTCCTGACATGAGCTGTTACGATTATTCTAAAAATATCATCGGAAATCTTGTCCGGGTTTGCAACTTTTGTTGCACTATTTATCAGATCAATACAGAACATCGGATAGTCAACAGTAAGTCTGAGCCTTGAAAACACCTCAGGGTTTCTGTACAATTCGTTTGACGGCTTCAGAAATTTCTGTGTTATATACGGATCGGCTGTAGGCTTATCGGTAATATAGGTCAGCGTTGCAAGTTTGTTGTCGGACAAAAAACGTATAGCTTTCTTGCAGTCATAATCGCTTACGGATACTGATTTTTCAAGTTCGCCTGTATGAATTTTTGAAATGTCAGCATTATTTATCTGCTCTTTAAGGGAGGAACATAAGACATCGAGAATAGTATTAACGTTAACGTTTTCGGTTTCTGCTCCGGTAATATACTCTATAGGCTTTTCAGCAAGCTCAGCCGTTTCATCAAGGTAATCCTGCAAATATTTTTCTGTATTATCAAAGCCTTGGCAAAACTCCTTACAGCCGTGCAAAAAGTCTGCGTATGCCCTCTTGGAAACATCTGTCATTCCTTTGAACGACAGCCATTCGGAGAAGCTCAGAAAGCCGACTCTTATAAAAGACGCATTGCTGCCACAAGCGATATGCCCCAAAAACTCAAGTAATTCTGAATGACTGCCGGCAAAAACCACTTTTGTGCATTGATTATCGTATTTGCTATACGCACCGGCTATTTTTGATATATCTTTATCAGGTAGTGCCAAATATTCGGCATCGTCGATAAGGTAAATTATCTTCTGACCATTAGCTATGCTGTTTACTGCACGACTTACGACATCATTCCGTTTTTCATCTGTATCAAAATCATACTTCATATTGATGTATAGCGCATTTTCATAAGTATCAGCCAGCTGACGCAGGCATACCGTTTTCCCGCATTTCTTCGGACCGGTAATAAACGTGATACTACTGTTTTCTATTGCGTTTTCAGCTTCATAGAAAAAATCTCTTTTGAAATTATATTGCGTATATGACACGAAATCACCACCTGTTATAAATATATGAATCAGAACAGATACATCTTGTTAATTTGGATTTTAACATATCAAATTGCGTTTGTCAATGCATAGCTTGTTTGAAAATATAAACGCTCATAATGCGAAATATATCTGCTACAGCAAAAGCAGAAGCTCAAGTATATCGCATCACTTTATCCATATCCCTGTATTTATCTACAGCGATCAAAAAATCGGATATATTATAGCATTCCCTGCCGGCAAAACCGTTCGGAGATTTTTCGGCGTACAGCATACAGACGCTTTTACATTCTCCGAAATGCGATTCCGCTACCGACGTTATTTCTTCAATATTATCGGCATAATCATCCGACTTTCGTCTTATCAAAAAATATCTGTAACTGTTTTCCTGTCTATCATAAATAAGCATATCATAACCGTTGATAAGGCGGTTTTCGTGCATAAATTCGGGCTTGCAGACGATATAGCGTTCGTCAGGCAAAGAGCTCATAACGTCAAAGATAACCGTCTGCCCGACTATCTCGTCTAACATATTACGGTTCAGAGTTTCCACCATTTCTTTTTGCCTTTGCTTATCAAGGTGCTGATACCGTTCTATCTCAGATTCAGCTGCTTTTTTCAGAAAACTGTATCTGACAGCAGGCTGTACTATATGATATTCATAAGTCGGAGGCAGTTTTTTCCATACTCCCGATACATTTGTGAATGTTCTTTTTTCGATAAACGCAAGAAAACCGATCTCTTTCAGCCATTTTTCAAGCTCTTTTATCATCTGTGTGGTAATGTAACAATCGGCATTTTTACCCGAACCGATCATCCGAGCGAACTGTTCGGCATTATCTTTTTTATCTGTCAAAGCGGTAATAATCTCTCCGTCGGGCGAACCGCTATACAGCCCTGCAGCCTTTTCTGTAATACTTTTAAGCTCGGCAAGCTCGATTTCGTTGATATTTTTAAATGCGGAATCTCTCTCATCTATATCGGCGTTATTCTTTAATGAATTTGCAATATTCACAGTAACTGCATCGTGCAGATAGCTCAGTATATTTTCATATCCGATTGTGGATTTTTCGGCTTCATTTTTGTAAAACAAACCTCCGTACCGAATATAATCGTTTATATCTTCCGAGGGGAAAAGCGTGTGGTATTCTCCAAAAGAAGTATAGGTCGTATTGACTTTTCTTACTCTGTCATACAGCTCGTAATCTTCTGCAAAAGCAACGCTCAGACTGTCCTTACCTGAAATTATTATTCTTGCACCCGCTTTCGCAAAGCAATCCGCAAGCACAGAGGAATTATTGATAAAATCTGACACTTTGGTTATTTCATTGATGAATATAACCGTCTTACCTTTTGCTTGTTCTTCTTCAATTCTTCTTTCAAGCATTTTCATTGTATCGCTGTCCTGCATTTCTAAAAAAGCACAGGACGCAGTATATGTATCAATAGCACAAAGCAACTGCTTCAAAAGAGTTGTTTTACCCGTTCTTTTCAAGCCGCAAACAGCGAGAATTTCTCCCTGATAACATTCGTCGCCGAGAACAAAATCTTTCAGTATGGCAAACGCTTTTCTTTTGTTCATGTCTGAAATATCTGTTGTGAAAGTTTCTGGATTTACTTCCTTCATATTTTTCTCCTTTCAGATGCAAAAATACTCTGATATCGTCTTGACATCACGCAATAGCTATGATAAAATCAAATATGAGGAATCGCTGCTTTGCAGACGGTTACTCCGAGCAAACAATTAAGTCTTATGCTTGCGTTAACGCAGGAAGGCCGCCTTGCATCTGATGATAGCAAGGCGGTCTTTCTTTATAATATCACAAAGCTGTTTCAATATTCATCGGACTTACGATATCCCTCATCGCCTGCAATTATCTCATCAAGAGTTCTCGGTGTGTAATTCATATAAGGCATCATCGCGCCTACATTGATGAAATTAGTAAGCGGAGTTCCGTGTACATCCCTGTTTGCCGCCAACGTCTTTCTGAGTCCCTTTACATAATCATATTCCTTTGTAGTATGCACATGACCGTACAGCATATATGACGTTTCAGAAAAATCAGTACGGAAAAACGGTATCGGATAATGGCACATAAGAACGTGCCTGCCCTCGTCCACAATTTCCTTTATATTCGTTATATCCTGAAACAGATTTTTAACATTACTGCTGTACTGTCTCGGATCGTGATTACCTCTGACAAGCACTTTATTGCCTGTAAGTCCGGATACGATATCATACCATTTGCTTTCCTTGTGCCATATAAAGTCACCGAGAATATACACGGTATCGTCCCGAGTCACACGGCTGTTCCAGTTAGAAAATATTGTATCGTTCATTTCGTCTGCATTTGCAAAAGGTCTGTTGTCAAACCTGATTACGTTTTCGTGACCGATATGCAGATCGGATATATAAAAGTTCATTTGTGCTCCTGATTTTTGCCATAATTTTTTAATAACGTTCTGAATTGTCGGTAAAATGATTGCAGATGATGCCCGAGTTATTCTGCCTTGTAGAGTTCGCCGGGCTGCAGGATTATTTCCTTATCTGTTACAAATGTTATCTTCATCGGTTTTGTGCCGACATTTTTGATACATCCGACCTTATCCTTCGGCGGCTCCTCTATGTAAAGTCTGTCGTAGAATGTAATACCCCTACTTCCCGGAAACCAACGCACACCCGATTTACACAGAATCACAGAATCCTGAAAATCTCCTGCGTGGTACTCTGCTCTTTCAATATGCGTTCTTCCGTATTCATCTTTATACAACGCACGATAAAAGAAACTGTCGGTAGACGGGATAAGCTCAAGGTAGACAGTATCATTGCCAAGCAAAGTTTGATTTTTCTTAAAATCCTCCTGTGCCTTGCGTAACCATTTGTGAATTTTTGAAAGAAACAATTCGGGATCGTCTTTAAAGAACTCTTGCGCTAAGGCATTTAATGAATCATCGTGTTGATCCACATTTATGAAGTCTTTATCCAAAAAATAAAGCGTGTTTCTTGTCTGTATATGAAGCCCTGATTCGTCAATTTCCACCGAGCTTATCGGTGAGGTATGTACGCCTGCGCCGTCACCGAATTTATACGATGCCCTTCCGTATGCTAATCCGTGTGCGATGAACTCTCCGTAGTCATAATGAATGTACCAGTTTTTAAGTTCTGCCATAACGATGCCTCCTTGCTTTCAGTAATAATTACTCATCATGTTTGATCTTAGGTAAATTGCATATAGCATAACACATCTTTTTGTTCTTGTCAAATAACTTAACGCCTTGTATCTCAGGCAGTGTATATTACTTTCAAGGATTTCGGATAAAGGGAGGAAAGCACCTTCAAGTAAGAAGCAAGAAAAAGCGTTGTTTACTTCTCTCCTATTGAAATTATTGAGAAAAGCATTTTGCTGAAATGTTGCAAAATTTCTGATTTATGGCACGATTTTTTGTTAAAAAGCTACGTTTTTCTTGCATTTTATACTATTTTGTGGTATGCTATAAAACAAATAGGCAAATACTCAGATGATATTGCGTATTGCTCAGCAATACTGATTTATATTTATTAACAATAATCAAAACGGAGGTAAGCACAATGGCGGAAAAGAATAACGCCAATATCGGCTTTGAAAAACAACTTTGGGACGCAGCAGGTGTCCTTTGGGGACACATCCCGGCGGCAGATTACAGAAAGGTAATCATTGGGCTTATCTTTTTGCGTTACATATCAGGTGCTTTTGAAAAGCGTTATCAACAACTTGTTAATGACGGCGACGGATTTGAAAATGACAGAGACGCTTATACCGAAGAAAATATATTCTTTGTACCTGAAGCTGCGCGTTGGAACAAAATTTCTTCCGCCGCACATACAGCCGAAATCGGTATAGTCATCGATGATGCAATGAGAGCCATAGAAAAAGAAAACACTACTCTTAAAAATGTACTGCCTAAAAACTATGCAAGCCCTGATCTGGACAAGCGTGTTTTAGGTGAAGTGGTTGACCTGTTTACCAATATGGATATGGGCGACACAGAGGAAAGCAAAGACCTTCTCGGCAGAACTTATGAGTATTGTATTCAGCAGTTCGCCGCTTACGAAGGTGTTAAGGGCGGCGAGTTCTACACACCGGCAAGTATTGTTAAAACCATCGTTGCTATCTTAAAGCCGTTCAAGAACTGCCGTGTATATGATATAAAAGCACCGAGATTGATACAATTTAATTATTCCTCCGCCGATTTTGCCGCTTGAGGGGTAAGTTGGCATTTAAGGGGTAAGTTGTGGAAGTCGGGGTGTCCCGGTTGTTTTTATAGGAGGTATTTGTACATGTCTGGAGGAACAAAGCAACAATTCAAGCAGTTTAGTATTACCTGTGCCGAAGATGCATGTCTTGTGTTGGGAATGCTAATATCCGGGATTAGTGTCAATCTTGAAAAATATAAGGAGTATGCGTCTGAGGCAGAATCATTATTGGAAAGCATCCAAGAAGAATTTGTTCCCGCTAAAGAGTATGACGATGTTAATGATAAGCTCCTTTATAGGCAGCGTGAGATTCTAAAATTTACAGCGGATCATCAGAGCAGTTCTTTTTCATACATAGATCTACGCAAGATTCTGGAGAAACACAAATATATTTCATCACCACTCTCAGAAGAAGTGGCAGCAATTCTCTCTGAATTTCTCGATGTGCGAAATTGGACCTTTCACAATCCACGGTCATTAATGGTAGCTGCTAAAGAAGCGGCCCATAAAGACATCCCTGATGAGTTGAAGGAAATTCCTCAAGTAACGCCACAATTAAATCCGGTACTTATACGAAAAATATGTCGGTACGAATTAGTCATGCTTGCCTCACTTACAATCCATGCGCAAAAACGCATAGAACAGTTTGAAAAAGTTCTTAGAAGCATGAAAGCCGACTACCAAGAAATATACGATTCCATTGAGAATAAGCCCTTCCTAATGACCACTCACGGATTTTCAGACAGAGTACAATATGTTGAATTGAATGTTACTTCTGGTTTGTCGGATTATCACAGTGATATTGCCCAGATATCAATGGCAATTCAAAAATCAAAATATGATGGCTCAGATGAAAAGTTTAATGATTGGGTTGTAAGGCTGGATGCTGAAAACTCTTGCTATGATAGTACACTTGCGGAGGAGCCACAAAATGAAGCAAATCACGAATAGAGAATACGAAGAGTGGCAGAAATACAAAGCTGAGAAGGTAAAGGGACATGTGCTGTTGCCGGATACCGTTCGGTTCATCTGCGAGGCCAACGGCTATGACGCTGAGAAGATCGGCCAGCACTTCCTTGAAATCCTGACGAAGATCTGTCCACCTGAAGAGAGATAGTCTCTGTGCAGAAAAAATGATTGGAGAAGAATAATGGAACATATAAAATTTTTGCTAAAGTTTGGAGAAGAATCGCACCTAAAGGAATTTGCCAAAGGAAGCTTATATTGCTCAAACGCAGAGACTTTTTGGGGAATTGAAGACAAGCAAAAGATAAAAGGACAAGGTGATATTCTCGAAGCTGGATCGAGGATTTTTTCTCAAAACATGACAATGCAATCTCTCGACACTGGTTCAATTACTTCTTTTAACATGAGCGCAAATATTCTCGTTCATCTTGAGCCAGCAAAGCATATACCCGTTTTTTGCCTTTTTACCGTTTATGAAGATGACTGTGGGATAGATAAGAATGGGCAGTACATTATAAATCTATCGGAGGAGAAGAAAGAGACGATTAAGAAACATTTTCCAAAAGCAAATGCTGTAGCCATTATTACTGAGCCCTATAAATTCCTCGATGATGTAAGCGAATCTATAGGCTGCGAGATAAAGCATGGAGAAGTACGCTATTTCCATATTGATGAAGGATTAGAAATCGAGGGCAGAAATCAAAGAGCAATGGATATGGAGTATATGAAATATCTGATGCAGGATGTCCCGCCGGTGATCAAGGATGGAAAGACAACATATTCTTTTCAAGCGGACTATGTTTTCAGGGCTCTTTTCTGTAAAGATGTATTCTTTAGTGATGAGCAAGAATATAGAATAGTCCTCCCACACGAAAAAGTATCGAAAGGGACCAGTTACGCAGTTAAACTGAGTGAAAACATAAAAATAATATCACTCTCTGAATTCTTCAAATAACTAAAAAACGCCTCCGAGCCGATGTGGTTCAGAGGCGTTGCTGTGTCTATGGGATTATGCTTTGATCTCGGTGCCGTCCTTGAAGGTTACCCCGATGTCTTTTTTGCTGTGAACGGTGATGTAATCAACCATCGCCAACCAGTCGGAATCCCGGAACTCCGTCACCGGCTCCCGGCTCCGCAACTCCTGCAGGTAGGTTTCGATCTGGTGCCTTCGGGCTGTGCGCTCGGCAATCAACTCGGTGACCTCGGTATGTCTGGCTTTGGCCTTATCGAACCGAGCCACCAGACCGTCGTAGCGTTTCTGGTAGTCAGCTTGATCAAGAGCAACGTGAGAGTTTTCTTTGATACACTCCTCGATGAGCTCGGCAGCGATGTTGATCTCAGCTTCCAGCTCAGTCAGCTCTCCCTCAAAGGCCGTAGTGTCGAGACTCTTTGAAAGGACCTGCTCATATATGGCTATAAACTGTTCCTTCTGGTCGATCACCTGATTGGCGGCCCGGAGAAACAGTTCTTTTATTTCCTCTTCGGTGAGCGTCGGTGTGGTGCATTTCAGTCCGTCGAACTTATGATTGCATTGCCAGATCACTTTCCGGTAGGCATCATTGCTGTGCCAGACTTTCGGACCGTACCAGCTGCCACAGTCGCCGCACTTGATCTTGCTGGAGAAAATGCTGACCGAACTCTTACGATTCCGGCCCTTTTTGCGGGTGGCCATCAGAGTCTGCACTATCTCAAAGGTTTCTGGATCGATGATGGCCTCATGGTTATCTTTGACATAATACTGCGGAATTTCGCCTTCGTTGGCCTTTTTCTTCTTGGTCAGGAAATCGACTGTGAAGGACTTCTGTAATAGCGCATCACCCTTGTATTTTTCGTTCGTGAGAATGCTCTTGATGTTGCTGGGATTCCAATGGTCCTTGCCGCCGGGCGAAGGAATGCCTTCTTCGGTCAAAATCCGAGCAATCTGAAATGGCGATTGCCCTTGAAGGAACATCCCATAGATACGCTTGACCAGTTTGGCCTGTTCCGGGTTGACCACGAGGTTGTGGTCTGGACCCATGTCATAGCCCAGAAACCGCTTGAATGGCACCGTGACTTTGCCGTCTGAAAACCGCTTCCGCTGGCCCCATGTGCAGTTCTCGGAAATGGATCTGGATTCCTCCTGTGCCAGCGAGGACATGATCGTCAAAAGAAGCTCACCCTTGCCATCAAAGGTCCAGATGTTTTCCTTCTCAAAATAGCACTCCACATTGTGCTCTTTCAGGGAGCGGATGGTGGTAAGGCTGTCGACCGTGTTTCTGGCAAAACGGCTGACCGACTTCGTAATGATCAGGTCGATCTTTCCAGAAAGGGCGTCGGCTACCATGCTCTTGAATCCCTCACGCTTTTTGGTGTTCGTCCCGGTGATTCCCTCGTCGGTATAGACACTGACGAACTCCCAATCGTCCCGCCCTTGGATATAGTTTGTGTAGTAATCGACCTGCGCTTCGTAGCTGGTCAGCTGTTCTTCATTGTCGGTGCTGACACGAGCGTAGGCTGCCACACGTCGCTTCTTTTTACTGTTGATCGGTGCCGACGTGAAGCGTGACAGCGTCGCTGGTATTGTGGTTACGGTTTTGGCCATTTCTTTTCGCTCCTTATTTTCTTTATTCTTTCGCTCATTGCCTTCCTGCGTTTGTCTGTCCAAGCAACCTTCATTGATTCTCTTGCTTTTTCCCGTCGCTCCTCGGTCCAAGGAGTGCCGTGACGTTTATCCAAGAAGCCTCTGAATTCGGTGTGACCGTCCCGGAAATGGAATGTAACCGTGTGGTCGAGGATCGTGGCGTTTTCAATCTGTGCATCCATCGCGGCCTCGTCAAATTCGTCAAGGCCGAGGACGCCAATCACCAGCCGCTTCATGGTCTCGTCCCGGATGCCGGGGTTGTGGCACTGATCCTTCGGGCCGGTGCAGTACCAAGACCGTGTCGGGGTGCCGTCCTTACGCTTTCCGGATTGGCAGCGGTAATTGGCACCACAGCAGCCGCACTTGATGAAGCCGGTGAACTCATAGAAAAGGTGTTTGTTGGGATTGGTGTCCTTACGCTTGTGCCGTTCTCCCCAGAGCTTTCTGCGCTCGTCTGTCCACCAGTCGGTCTTGGCGGTTGACTGCCATTTGGTCGTGACTTCGTGACCGTCGTAAAAGCGGAAGGTCAAGGTGTCGTCTCCAATGACGATGACCTCCTCAATCTGCTTGCTGAAAGCATCCTCGTCAAATTCGTCAAGGCCCAGCACTTTGGCAGCGGTGTTCTGGAGCATCTTCTCCGGTATGTTCTTTGACGGGCAAGCTGACGCACCTTTCTGGCTTTTTGTCTGGCAGGTCCAGATGTAGTAAACCTCACCGGCGGTGTTTCGCTTTCCGCTGTGGCGGTAGTGCTTGCCGCAGCAGCCGCAAGTGATCTTGGTGGAGAAGGCCGAGAGATTCAGCGACTTATTTCCGAAGGGGCCAAGGTCCCGTCTGCGCTTGAACTCGGCTTGTACCGCTTGCCACTCATCCATCGGGATGATGGCTTCGTGAGTATCCTCGACGAAGTACTGTGGAAGCTCGCCGTAATTCTTTCTGCGGTGTTTGGTGATGGGGTCTTCGCAGTATTCCTTCTGGAAAAGCATGTTCCCTGTGTAGGTGATGTTTGTTAGGATGACCTTCACATTGGAGTCCACCCACGGCTTTCCTTGCCGGGTATAAATACCTCGTTGCATCAGGGCTCTGCCGATTTCTATGCGTGATGCGCCTTTCATATACTCAGCATACATCCAGCGGACAATCTCGGCTTCCTCCTGAATGATGACCAGCTTGTCATCCTGCCACTCATATCCGAATATCGAGAACTTGCCGTTGGGAATGCCTTGTTTGAATCGCTTTATCGTGCCCCATTTGACGTTTTCCGAAATGCTGCGACTCTCTTCCTGCGCAAAAGAAGCGAGGATGGAAAGCATCAGCTCTCCGTCACCACTCAAGGAATTGATATTTTCCTTTTCGAAGCGAACCTCAATGCCGAGATCCTTTAGGTGCCGGACTGTGTTCAAAAGATCCACAGTGTTCCTCGCAAATCGCTGAATCGACTTGGTGAGGATAATGTCGATGTTTCCGGCTTCGCACTCTTCCAGCATGCGATTAAACTCCTCACGTTTTTTGGTGCCGGTGCCAGAAATCCCGTAATCTGCAAAAACTCCAGCATATTCCCATTCGGAGTTCTTCTGAATCAGTGCGCTGTAATAGCTTACCTGTGCAGAAAGCGAGTGCTGCATCCGCTCGGATTCCATCGACACTCTTGCGTAGGCAGCGACTCGCTTTCTTGTTTTCAGAATCGGCAATTTTCGCTCGATTTTCTCTACAGTTTTCAATGAAATTCCTCCTTTCGGTAGTGTCTATATATCACTCTAAAAGGCAGGAATATCAAGCGTTTTCGGATAATAATGTGCCCAAATATGGCCGGTATTTTTCGAGCAGAATTGTATCAATCTCAGCATATTCCTCCTCGGTGATCAGGCCCTTTTCGAGCATGGATTTTGCCATTGAAATCGCTGCATGATAGAGCATGTCATTGTGGAGTTCATCCTTGCTCATCAGACATCACCGCCTTTGTACCGAGCCGCAATATAGCAGGAGTGGGAGCAGTATTTGCGCTTGGCGTTACCATAGGCTGTGAACTCCTTCCCACACTTTGGGCAAGTAAAGCTATAGATGGCCTTCTGCTTTACGGCTTCTGGATGAGCATTCCACCATGCTGTCCTACACTCTTGACAGCAGAACTTCTTCTGTTTTCGTCCAGAGAGTTGGATTAGCACCTTTCCGCAGTTCAGACAAAGCTGCGTTGGAACCTCCGCAAGGCTGTGGCTCTTGGCTTTTTCGCCAGCGAGGCCGTGGGAGCGGCAGTAGGCTTTGACGCTATCCTTTGACAGGCCGACGCTGTTGGCAATCGCTGTATATCCGAAGTTCTGATGTCTCAGGGTTATTATCTTTTCTCTTTGCTCATTGGTCATGAGATCATCCTCCAATCTGAGAGGGACCCTCTCACTACCCACTGGAGGAAAATGACTGTCTTGAACGAAAAATCAAAAAATTAGCCCACCGAACCTTAACAGTTCGATGGGCTTCATGATTAGTTTGGAATTTTCAGCTTTTGACCACTGTAAATCACATCGGAGGTCAGGCCGTTGAGAGTTTTGATTTCCTTGTATCGTGTACCGTTTCCAAGGTATTTGACGGCGATGCCCCAGAGGGTGTCTCCTTTGACCACAGTGTGAACGCGATAAGTAGTAGAACCACTACCGCTCACAGGGGTCAGATCAGACACACGAATCGGAGACATAATAGCATTCGTACCGCTCTCATTCTTGTTGATGACGGCACGATCACCGGAGACCTCCTGCACATACCAGTTTTGATTTTTCACCCAGCCTGGAATGGTCTGACCGCCATAATACTTGGTACCCGTGATCTTAACAAGGTCACCTACCTTGATGGCCGTGCCCGTATCAGGCTTAGTGGACGGCTCAGAAGTACTGCCGCTAAGCAGTGCTTTGACATCTGCTCGGAAGGTATCCATGCTCTTTCCGTGTTTGGGGAACCAGTGCATCACATCTCCGTGATTGGATGCGATGCCTTTTTTGTAGCCCTCGCAGTGGCAGATGATGTTCTGTTCGGTCAGACCGTACTGCTTGCAAAGGTACGCACAAAGCTCCACCGCTTCCTTGTAGACCTTGTTGAAGTAGGTCTTATCAGAAAGCCCGTCCTCACAGATTTCAAAGCCAATGTGCGTATCGTTGGCAGAACCGCCTGCATGCCATCCACGGTGATCCCAGGGCAGCGTCTGATAGGTTGCCACACTTCCGTCAGCCAGCTTTCCAATAAAGCCGTGGACGCAGACCTCTCTTCCGCCGGGATGATAGGTGTTCCAGTGGTTGTTGTACTGGTTTTTACTCAGCTTTCCGTCATCTGGGCCGACATAGCGTTTCAGCCAGGGATTGTTGGCACCGGTGGAATGTACCATGATACCTTTGACCTTGATTTTTCTTCCCGCTTTGTAGCAGGCATTTTCCGTAAAAATGAGTTTGTTGAGATTCATTTACTTTACCTCCTTATTGTGAAGCTGCTGTAATACCTCTTTGAGTTTGTCGGGTACAGGAAGTCCCAAATGTGCGGAGTTTTCCAAGAGAGACACCCCCTCGTTGGAGAGATAGAAGAAAATCACCGCAGTACGCAGAACCCCTGCATCACCCAACACATACACATCGATGATGTTGCCGATACCCACCAAAATGAAGATCAGCACTTTGCGGCAGATTCCCTTAAAGCCAACCTCACTGGAAAGGCTCTTGTCCGCAATGGCGCACATCACTCCGGTGATGTAGTCGATTACCACAAAGGCAATCAGGGCATAAAGAAAGCCGTCCGCTCCGCCGAGAAACCACCCAAGGAATCCTCCAAGTGCGGAGAAAGCAATCTGAATGCCAGTCCAGATAGATTTCATTGATTTGTCCTCCTTTTTTGTAAAAATAGTTATGAAAAAAGCACCCCATTTCGGAGTGCCGATTTCCTTATTTCAGCCATTTCGGCTTTGCCGGAATGGTCTGTGTTTTGGTTACATCCAGCCATGCTTGGTACCAAAGCTGCAGTTCCTTTCGCTGTTCAGTGGTCAACCTGTCATACCACAGTTGACCTCGGTTAATGACCGGGAAGCAGTCCTTTTCCCGCTGCTGCCGGTAGCCGTTTAGTGTCTCTGCTTCGCAAAGCGAATCGAGCTGCTCTTTATCCATCACGAGAGTACCGTCATGGATGCGAAAGGAAGCAAAGTGCGTTTCAAACACAGTGATGTCTTCCGGGGGATCGCATTCTACCGCTCCCAGCAGTTCTCCTTCCAAAGCATAGCTTTCGACATATCCCGCTTCATTCAGTAATACTTTCATAGAACCTCCCATTTAGTTGACTCCAAACACACGATTGATTTGACCGTTGCCGCCTTGAATCGTTAAGGTTACCGTAGACCCCGAATAGTAGAGGCTAAACGATTTGTAATTCGATTCGTCGGCAATCTGGAACGAAACAGCGGATGTCGTCAGCATGATTTTCGGGACGACCAGGGATACACGGGAAGCTGTACTGCTGGGGCGTCCAATAATGATGTAGAAGTTATAGTTCCCATAGTTGAAGGTAATGCTGCCACTGGTCAAGGTGCCGTTGTAGAGAGAGGTGGCGGCAATTCCCAGATTTGTCCTGGCAGACGCCGCACTGCTCGCTCCGGTTCCACCGTCAGCCACTGCTACGGTGTTTCCGGTATGGTAAACTGTGTACCTCGTTCCGGGGTGCGTTGCTGTTGCGATATTTGGCGCAAAGTATAAGACACCACCATAGGCATATAACCTATCCCAAGTGGTGGAACTTCGGTAAAAGTTGATCCCTTCGCCGGCAGAGTCAGCGGCATCTTCAAAAAAAAGTCCGTTTATGCCGACAATATCTGAGTTGTTCAAATCGACACCATAGCTACCACTGGTGTAATATCGATTGCTGCCTACATTGACCGCTCCGGGCGAGATGACCTGTCCGCTGATGAGATTACTCACCGCCCCAGAAGCAGTAGTCGCACCGGTACCGCCTTTGCTGATAGGTAGGGAGCCGGAGAGATTTCCCGCAGGGATAGAACCGCTGAATGTATCTGCGGATAAGGATCCCTCGACTTTTACATTACCCACCACATGGAGCGCAGCTTCCGGGTTTGGGGTATTGATCCCCACCATCTTTTTACGCAAGGCGACAAGAGGCGTTCCCTGGGATACCACAAAGTACAAATCCAGAGAAGTAAGTGAATCCAGCTTATCCCGAATCTGCAGATGGAAGTCATAGGAGGATTCCGAGTTCAGATTGCATAGTTCTAAGTTGGAAAACGAAAAGCTGGTGCCGTTTGCGGTTACAGAGCCGAGAATGCTGGTATAAGAGTTGTAGGAAGAAGCACTGGTCAGCTTATATCGGTACCGTACATACAACAGGCTGTTTTTCTGTGTGCCGCCCACCGTGATGGGAGAAATGCTGCCGTCAAAGACAAGCTGCATCTCCGTTTCGATGTCGTTGGTTCGCCGCAGAGATGCAGAATTGATCTTCGGCTTTGAATAAGCCACCACGGTGACACTTTTGGTGACAGAAGCCGTGTATCCTCTGGAATCCGTCACCGTCAATGTAATGTCCCTTGTGCCGGATGTCCCGATCGCCCCAAGAGCCAGGGCTGCACCGGTTGTGTTGGATTTTGTCACTCCGCTGCACACAGCCGAGTAGGAAACAATGGAAGCACCGTTCTTTGCCGTAGCTGTGCCTGGGGTTACCGTGAGTTTGGAATAACCCTGGATCAGCACCTGATTGTTGCCGGTAATAGCCGTTGTAGTCGCATAGCTGTCAGCAAAAGTAAAACCGGAAATCGTAGGACCGGAGGCTGCCTGGGTGGTGCTGATCGTACAGGTACAGGTGGATGCATTTCCGATCTGTGTTGTTCCGCTTTTGGTGACCAGCTGGATGGTGGCGGTAAAGGATTTCAGGTTTGCCATGGCGTTAAGCAGCGTGGTTCGTTCTGCAGCAGAGAGCGTGATACTCCTATCGGAAGTGCCGGTCGCCCAGGTTCTCCCCGCCAGGGAAAGATAGGTGGTGCTTCCGTTTTTGATGGTGATATAGTTCGTGTAGGAAGCGTTATACACAGTAACCCGCATCGAAAGAGTGACACTTGAAGCATCAGCCGAGAAATTATTGCAGCTTGCAATAACTGCACCGCCCAGAGTTTTTGCAGAAATTGTACCGGAAGTTCCGTATACCTGGTTGGATTTCTTTCGTGCTCTCACTCGAACGGAGTAGGATGTGTTCGGAGACAATGAGGAAAGCGTAATACTCGCCGATGTCCCAGCAGTAGTGGAGAACTGTGTCCACGAAGTCCCGCCATTCAGACTGTACTGCCAAATGTCTGAGGTTGCAGATGAAGTAGCGGATATCTTAAAGCCATTTGCAGTAATACTTGAAACCGAGCAAGAAACGGTAGGTGCAGAGCGATCTATGCTGTTGAGCGTTACCGTAGTGGAGGCGGTAATGGTTCCGATGGACACCCCGGAATAGGTACCGGAAAAACGCCAGGAAGCGGAAAGTGATACACCGGATTTTGTTCCGTCAGCGTTGTGATTTACCCGTACCGTCTTGGTTTTCAGGAGTTTTTTCTTCCAGCCGCTACTATAATCCTCGATAGCGGGAACGGTATATGTCTCGCTGGTACCATTGATCGAGATTGTTGAGTCGCTTCTCGCTCCCACATCGATGGTGTAATATGATAAATACACTTTGAGCGTAATGTCAGTATAGTTTCCCGTTACACTTTGTGTGCCGCTCCACTCACAGTACAGCCCAAAGCTGGACACGGGATAGTTTTGAAAAGTACCGCTAAGAGCCATTGTTTGCCTCCTTTAATCCAAAATGACGATATTGAGCCCCTGTGAAGCAGTGGCCAACGGAACGAATTTTGTCTTTCCCACCGTTAGTTCACCGTCTACGGTCGTTTTCTTTGTGATGGTTTCATCCTTATTGAGGGAGAAAATCTTCTCATCATTGTAATAACCGGAAAACTCCGTGTTGTTGATCACTGTCCGTTGAGCGGAACTGGAATTGGACACCTCAATGCCGCGCCTATCAATTTTTACCTCGGATGTGTAGATTTCGTTGGGTGCAGGCGTCCACTTGTGCAGTGTGGTACCTTCGGTCAGCATGATATCCGAAACAAACAGGCTGGTGTCACGGGAATAGATTTTGATGGTGATAACGCTATCCTGAACACCCGGCAGCACCGACGAGAACTCTGTCCACTCGAAAGTGTCCGAATTGTTGAACAGGTCAATTTCCGTTTCGCCATTGATGATGGCGCGGACATAGGCGTTGTAGGTAGAGGTCTTCTTGGCCTTTACCGTGAGCCGATAGGACTGCCCCGGCACAATGCTGTCCACCACCTGAGTCAGTGTGCTGTATGCGTTAAGCTGGAAACAGGAGTTGGATACCGTGCTGTTTTTCGTTTCCGCACCTTGCTGGGCGGTAATAGTTCCGGCATAGGTCCAATCATCCGATAATCCGTTCAGCCCTGCTGAATTTCGCACAAAGTTAATGCCGCCGGAATACTGTTCCTGCATTGTCAGGGATAAACCGTCCACGGTTTGCTGCAGCTCCGATACACGGCTTTCTGCATTCAGCACTTTTTCTTCGATGACCCCTTGGCTGTTTGATATGGTTTCTACCGTCTCGGTCAGTGAAGATACATAGCTGTTTAGCCCGTCTGCCGTGGATTCAAAATCAGCGATACGGGTTGTGTTAGTTGAAACAGTGGTACGGAGGGAGTCCAGATCATTTTCCAGAACCCACTCCGCACCATTCCAGGTCTTGGTAGCCGGTGGTGACTGAGAGGTGTCCACCCATAGCTGACCCAAATACGGCTCTGCGGGCGGCGTATCAGAAGTGACAACATCGCAGATATTTACGATGGTAAATTGAGCAATCGCCCGCATGGCTACACCTCCTTAAATCTCTACAACAACCATGAAGGTCGCTTTTGTATCAACATCATCTGTCCCGACAGACAGAGTTTTTCCGGTTTTAGAACCGTTTGTACCCCAGCTTATATCCACCGCTCCGTCCTTGTCATATTTGGTCCAGGTATAGGTACCTGCGCCAGCAGAATCAATTTCAACTCCTGCCTGATAACAGACTGCGGTGAGTGTGGTAGAACCCTGCCCGTTTTTGAACACATCTCCGCCGGTTGACGAAATGACAACCTGAATCGGATCGGAGTTATCAATGAAGGTGGCAACATCGAAGAACATGGAGTTGTAGGTGCCGGAAGAAGTATCCGTGTCCTTTGCCATGCACTTGAGTACCGCATAGCTTTCCACAGCGGCAGCATAGATAGTGATGGTAGATGTTTCGGTCCCTGTGTATCTGCCGGGGGTGTCCTCAAGTTTTCTCCAACCCGTTCCGAAATCAGAATCATAACCGGAGGACGAGGTGTCGGTTACCGAAGGATCCATCATGGCCCATTTGTAAGCGACATTGGTAGTGTCCACATTGCTGCCTCTCCAAAGCTGTCCGGCTGCGGTAAGCGTAGCAACTTCGCTGTTCTTGAAAACATTCCCGTTTGGTGTGGTAACGAGCAGGTCAACAATACCACCGCCGTTTACAACGCGGGAAAAAGAAATGGTAAGCGGGTGTGAAAGGGAAAGTCCGGTGCCGGGATCCTGATAGGTAATGACGCAGCGGTAATCGATACCGGGCAGGCTCGCCATGACATTGCCTTTTACAGTGAGAATGTGGTTTTTGGTTCCGCTCAGCGCGTAGTCCCCGGAAGCGGTAATTGCTGTATCGGAACTGCCAATATACCATTTCACCGAAGTAACCTCAGACGATGTAATCTTATCTTCGGTCGTACCAATCACATACAAGCTCGGCGTCAAGACGAGATTGGTATCCGTCCAGTCCGGTGTGTAGGTATCATTGTCCGGGTTGAACATCTGTGTTTTTGCCAGATTAGAGCCAATGTACCCGGTAAGGGTCAGGGCGTCATTGTAGTCTACAATGGTAAACTGGCCTTGTGCTTTGCTCATGAAAAAGTTCCTCCTTCAAAAATTAAAGTAAGCTGGCACGGGTGACGGTATCGATAAGGTCACAAAAGAATGTGGCCCTCACCTGAACATCATCCGCTGTGATATCTATGGATTTCCTGCCGCCGTAGTGAGCAGCATTCCATGCTTTGTCATCTTCGGGATTATCGGATACACGGGTCCATATAAACTGGTTTTCATCCAGCGTGTCAGTGACTTCGTCATCCCAGGAATAGACTGCAGCGGTCAGCGTGGTACGAATGCTGCCATTTTTGAAAATACTTCCGTTGCTGGACGAGATGATCAGCCGGTACATCTTCTTCTGTTCGATTTCCGTTACGCGGTCGCTGACCTCTGTTACCGAACTGGTCGTGGCATATGCCCGCAGGTGTACTTCGCCGCTCTCCAAATCCCACCAGGAAGAGCCGTCTTGCGATTGGATGACTCCCGCCTTTATGATATTGGCAATCAGCGAACCGGAGGTAATGAAGTCGGCAACAATCTGCCCATCTGCAGTGATGGCAGTTTCATACGGACCGTTGTAACCGTTCCTTGAAAACCCTAACCCGTTCACATTCCATCGCCAGACATTGACAGCGTCTTGGATCGTAGGTGCGTCCAAAATAAGGAGTTCATAGGGTCGTCCGGTTTCGTCCCCGTGTAACACCACATAGCCTCCGGTCTGTCCGGTAATCAGCGAGGTAGCGTTGCTGATGGCGGTCTGCAGGAGTTTAGGAAACCGGTCAACCGCTGACTCTACTTTCCCCACAGAGGACTGCACCTGGGAAATCGTTGTGATCATACTGGATTTTTCATTCCCCAGCGTGATGCTCACATACCGCTCCGCAAGGGAGTCATACACGGTTTCAATCACGGTTGCGGAGACATTCACCCCAAGAGCGGTGTGCCGGATGGTGACAGAGTCGCAAAGACGCACACGCTCCAGAAGTGCCGAATACTCCGGCTGTTTCCATAGAGGCTCAAACGCCACCTTGACGGTGGGAATGGTTGCTCCCAGAGGATTTGCCTTGATGTAGTCGTTTGCAGCCGCCCGCAAAGCATCCTCGGTGATTTCGATGCCGCTCTCAAACCTATCTGTCAGGTCAAGAATGAGCGTTTTGCTTCGCACCATTTCCTCGGACATAATGGGGAGCGTTTGTTCCGGGAGTGTGACAACCGTCTCTGTTTCCGAACCCTCCGGTGTATATACAGCGTAAGGAAGAAGCTGTGTATATACGCTGCTGTTATCCTCATCCTGCTCCAGCGAGGTGAGGTTTTTGCCGTATTCAATCACCACGCCTGTCTTTTCGCCGCGATGAGAATGGAACTTTACCGTAAAGTTGTCCCATTCAAACTCGCCGTGCCATTTGGAGAGCATGGAACCTTCCGTACCACCCAGACAGGCTCGGACGCTTTTTGGGGTTGTGACAGAGAACTCTTTTGCTTCCGAGTAGTCCGTCCAGCCTGTGAAGCGACTGTCCCCGGCAAGGATCTGATTCAAAAGCAGTGCAGGAGAACGGCTTTCCACCGAAAACGGCATGACAGGGACATTGGCAAGGTCGTAGGAAATGTGCTGACTATATACAGTAACCACACCGTCCAGCGGCTTAGTGATTCGGTAAATACGGAATGCCTGCGGTTCTCCTGTATCGTTTGGTTTAGCCTTGATGATCCGCTCTTTTGCTATCAGCTTATAGTGCTGACCTGTAATGGGATATTTGAGTATGCATTCAAATACACCGTTTCGCTCTTCCGTGACCTCACAGGATATCGTATCCGTGAGCGTACCCAAGCCAAAGGTAGTAAAGACCGTACTGTTTGCCGGATACAGAACAGGAATCATAAGCAGCACCACCTTGGCTGAACGGTAACGGCAGCATCGCCGGATACCGTCAGGACGGTTTCTCCGGGCGGGAGCAGCGGAAAGTCTTCACCCGTTACCTTGTCGTTCAAAAGCTGTGTGCCGAAGTAGAAATTCATCTGCTCACTGTCGCAGGTCACTCCGGTTTCAACGCCCTTAAACTGCCAGGAACGGTTATACCCGCCGTTTTGAAGCGTCAGCGTAAAGTCACCGCTCCCGGTCAGAGTGATGAGCGGCTTTGCGGAAAAGGCTTCCGGGTTAAAAAGACTGCTGCCGTTTGCCACCGGGATTTCCAGAAGTCCGTCCTTTTTGTACCGGTACGGCTTGCAATTGAAGGTGACCGTAAAGCAGCCGACTTTGTTCAGCTGATCCTCAATATCCAGAGAGCCGCTGATCACTCCATACCGCAGATACAGAGAATCGTAGGAATCGGTGATTTCGTGATACCGGTCTGGCTCCGTGTAGAGCCAGCCTTTTACTGCACGAAGCAGGTCGGACAAATCCTCGACTGTGTTCCGTCTCACAAAAACGGTATAGGTCACCTTCACATTGGCAAAGCGGTTATTGGAAACAATCAAATCACCGCTTCTGCCGGGAATAGACTGAAAAGAAACATCATATTCCGGTGCGGAAAAGATATTTTTGCTTTCAATATGCAGACCGAAATCAGCGGAACTGATCCCGTTATAGGTGAAAAAAGTCATGCAAATACCACTCCTTTCCGCATCGCAAATTGGCTGGCAGTTTCCATGTCCTCATTGGTCAGCTGCCGGATGTCCTCCGTAGAGTAATTGTTAAAGTTTGTAATGTTGAGCACAAGGGAAAGCCCGGATGCAGTGCTGCCGGTAATGCCGCCAACGGAAGAGCGTATATTGCCGCTCACATCAAAGTCCGTGGGCAGAGCGGTTTGCATATCGTGAGCAAGGTCGGTCATCACGCCGTCGATGTCTTTTGCCATGCCCTCTGCAGCTTTCACTGCCTCATCACCCTTGTCGTCGATGGAACCGGCAAGACCCTTCACCAGCATTTCACCAACCCATGCCATTTCCTTGGAGGGCGAGTGGATACCGAAGAAATTGCAGATGCCATCCCAAATGCCGGAAATCCAGCCGGATACCTTGTCCCAAAGCCAGGAAGCAAGACCGGTAATACCATCCCACAGACCCTTGACAATGTTGCCGCCGATCTCCACGATTTTGTACATAAGCGATCCGAACGCCTTTACAATCCCGGTGATGATTTGAGGTACGGCTTTCACGATCTCCACGATGATGGTGGGGAGATTTTCAATGAGTGAAACGAACAGCTGAACACCGGCCATAATGATCTTATCGATGTTCCCGATGACAGCGTTTACGATACCGGAGATAATCTGCGGGATTGCCTGCACGATGGTTGTGATGATTTGCGGCAATGCCTGGATAAGGGAGATCAGCAAATCAATGCCCGCCTGGATAATCAGCGGGATGGCATCCAAAACAGCGTTGATGATCCCGTCAATAATCTGGGGGATCGCTTCCACGATGGCGGTAATGATATCCGGCAAAGCTGCCACCAAAGAGGTCAACAGCTGTATCCCGGTTTCAATAATCTGCGGAATGGAATCCAGCAAAAAGGTCACGATCCCGTTGATGATTTCCGGCAGAGCCGTAATCAGCACGGGCAGTGCGTTCAAGATCCCCTGTGCCAATCCCGTGATCAGCTGAAGAGCTGCGTCCAGAATTAAGGGCAGGTTCTCAATCAAAGTCTGTACGATTTGAATGACCACCTGCACCAGGGTGGGAATTAGTGTGGGAAGTGCTGTTGCAATACCGGTCGCAAGGGTAGCAATCACCTGTGCAGCCGCCTGCAGAATTTGCGGGAGCAGTTCAATGAGGCTGTTTACCAGCTGCATAATAATGGACAAGGCTGCGGCAGCCAGTTCCGGCAGTGCTTCAGTGATTCCGGTAAGCAGGGTGGTAATAATGCTGATGCCGACCTCCAGAAGTACCGGAAGGCTGGCGAGCAGTGCCTCACCAAGCATAGGAAGAATGGTGGACAGTTTTTCCATCAAAACCTCCACCAATCCAGAAACACCTTCTGCAAAGGTTTCTGCCGCCCCGGCGGTCCCATTCAGAACTCCTTGCAGTCCTTCACCCATCAGAGAGACAAAGGGAAGCATGGCGGTAAGTACATCCGCCGCCATGGTTTTCAAGGTGGTCATAATGGGTTCTGCAATCGCACCAAGCTGGGCATAGGCATCGGTAAGCAGAGCCTGCGCCCGCTGTGCGTCCATCACATCACCGTTGAGCTCCTTGTAATTCTCGGCGGCTTCCTGATATAGACCGTTTAAGGTATCGGTAATCAGTGCCGCCCGTTCCTGCTCGGTGTTGCAGCCGTCCAGGGCAGACTGGAAATCCTCCTCATTGACTCCCGCCCAATTGAGCGCATCTGCCAGGACACCCGTCAGCTGTCCGGTTTTCGCTGTTTCATTGGCGGCTTCAGTAAGACCCTCAATGGGCAGGCTGTCACCAAAGGTTGCCCAGACACCGGCAGCTATGTCCGTCCATCGTGTCAGTTCTTCTTCGGTAGAGCACAGTTTTGCCAGATGGTTGACTGCCTCCACACTTCGGTCTTCTTCACCCAAAATGGAGTAAAATCCGGTGTAGGCTTCACCGGCCTGTTCAGCGGTAAAGCCTGCGGTGAGGAAGGCGGCATCCAGCTTCGCCTGATCCTCCCGGTATTCACGGGTAGATTCGGCAAGGTCAAGGAAACTCTTTGTCAGCCCTACCAGCGCAGCACCGGCAGCGGCAACGGCAGCACCGATGGTGACTGCCACACCCTTCATGACAGAGCCGACCTTTTCCAGTTTGCCAGAGGACTTGTCGGCATCATCTGTCGCACCTTCCACCTCATTTCCGAAACCGTCTGCCTGTTTTCCGGCATCCTGAAATTCATCACCGGCTGCGTCAATGGCATCCTGATTCTGCTTGAGTTCACGCTCCATGTCGTTAAGAGCGGCTTCGGCATTGTTCAGCTGGACCTGCCAATTTTGTGTACGGCGGTCATTTTCTCCAAAAGAAGCGGAAGCGTTGTCGAGAGCCGAACGAAGGGTTTCAATCTTCTGCTTCTGGGCTTCGATTTCTTTGTTCAGAACAGTATTTCTTGCCGTGAGTGCCTGAACGGAGGAGTCGTTTTTGTCGAACTGGGAGGAAACCAGCTTCATTTCAGATCCTAGAACCTTAAAGGACTGGTTGATTTCGGACAGGGCCTTTTTGAACTCCTTTTCACCCTCAAGTCCGATTTTCAGACCGAAATTATCCGCCAAATGACCACCTCCTCCTTAAATCCCATCCGGGATGATATCGTCAATAAAGTGCTCACACTTGGGCTTTGCCTGGCCGTTCCACTGCTTGTGGCACTCCCACAAATCCAAGAGCAAGCCAAACGGCATCAGCCACACCTCATCCTGTGACAGATGCAGGTGGGCGATGCCATAATAAAGAAGCCGGGTAAACAGTTCCTCGTCTGTTACCCGACTTGTGCGTTTTTTGTATCGGTCTCACTTTCGATGTTACGCTTGGTGCCCTTATACAGAGCCTCGGTAATGGCAGTTTTGTAGCCCGCCAAATCCGCAGGGGCAGTGAGAAGCTCCACCATTTCCTCGGTGAGCAGTTCCTTGGGATTCTCCTTGTTTTTCAGGTTAAACACAAGGATAGACTGGTTTGCCAGGAGGGTGATCAGCCACACGATTTCTCCGATCGCCATTTCAAAGTTCTCGGATTTCATCAGCTTTTCACCCAGGTTTTCAAGACCGCCGTACCGTCCGGCGATTTCCTTTGTGGCTTTGGTGGTGAGCAGTAAAGTGTACTCCTCACCGCCAATCAGAATATTTGCAGAGCGTTCCTGTTCCATCTGTTAGTGACCTCCTTAATCTGCTGCAGGCAGTGCCGCATAAGACGGCTCATACACCTGCTTGTACCAGTTCGTGATGGTGTCGGTGGACACTCCCTTGTCGCCCTCGGTGACCTCTGCTTTCCAGGGATGCTTGCCCTGGGCGTCCACCTTGTTTCTGCGCAGAATCGTCCCCTCGATGGTGGGAGTGGAAAAGGTGATGCTGTCGCCCTTTGTGGTGAGGTTCGTAGCCGGGATTCCGAACTTTACTCGGTAAAGCCAGAAGTAGCGATACTTGCCGTTTGATTTCTTTGCCCTAAAGCCAATGGCAACGGGGGCGCCTCCGTCCTCACTGGTGGAAATCACCACGCCGTTTTCATCGATGACCGCACCAGTCAAATCCGATGCCGCAGTCGCACCGATATCGTCCACACCCAGGGAAAGGGTGCCGGATTTGAATTCCTTTACAATCTCTGCCGCTCCATCATCCGCATAGAGCGTGGCCTCCGCCAGTTCCACCGAAAGTTCGGCGGTCATGGCTTTTGCCAGCTGCGCAGGGGTTTCGTAGGTTTCATCACCGTTTTCACCCTCTGTGATTTTGGAGTAGAAGAGCTTATCAAGGCCAATCGTAGCCATAATCAATCCTCCATTTCATAATAATGAGCCACATCCACGTTGTAGTGGTGATAGCCGGTTTCCGTTTCATAGCCGATATAGCTTCGGCCTGTCACGGTAAAGTCGTGAGAGAGCAGCAGCTTAATAAGAGCGTTCTTCTCTTTGGTGTAGCTGCCCTTCGTGTATAGGGAGATACGCACCTCCTGGACATCGATACCCGGAGAATTGTCCGCATGGATATCAAAGGTATCAGAAAGCGGTACGAGTACCAGGTATTTATCCGGTGCAGTATCAGAAAATACCCCGGTCTCCACGGGAATATCCAGCGTTTTAACCAGAGTAGTCAAATCAGAGAGCAGGCTCATAGCTTATCCACCTCCTCTTGAAATTTCTGCTTCATAGCAGTCTCACAGGCTGTTTTTGATGCAGATTTGGCAGGTTTCAAAAAGGGCTTTGCAGGCTGACCGTGTTTGCCGTATTCCAGAATGTTTGCGATCTTTGCATTGCTGTCTCCGTCACTTCTTGGCTCTGCAAAACCGACTTTTATGTTGTGGTTGCCGTTTTTGTCCATCCTGACAGAGGACAGCCCCAGGGAGCGTTCCAGTTCACCCGTGGAGCGGGAATCGTACTTTGTACCGGAACCGATAACTGAAGCGAGGTTGCTTTTTGTCTTTTCCAGAACGATTTCGCCGCCAGCTTCCAAAACCTTCTCACATATTTCATCACTCTTTTTTCCAAGGGAAGAGAGTTTGACGAGAAAGTCTTCCGGCATCATCATTTGTACCTTAGCCACCCTTTGCCACCACCTTTTTTGCCAACACCTCCGTGTACATTCCACGGCCCTTCACATCCTCAACGGAGATGATCTCAAAGCGGTCTCCGTCTGAAATGAGGATTTGATCCGTCTTAATCTCAACTCCGGGAATGCAGCGGAAGCGGAATAGGTCGGTTGCCTCAGAAAATGCGGCAAGATTTGCCCATCTTTGACTGCCATGCCGACCTTCCCGATACACACGGATAGAAGCGAGGACTTCGTCTACGGTAGTAGAGAAGCCCTCGCTGTCCTTTACATTTTTGGTGGCAATGAGTTCTGCAAAGCCATTCATTTTACCAAAACTCATAACTGCCACCTCCGATCCAGCCGGAGCAGAAGGTTGACCGTGTTCCAGACCTGCTGCCCGGCCTGGACATTATCAGCAAAAAAGCCGCCAGTGCTGCCGTCCCTGGATTCATAGAAATGGGACGACAGCATGATGACAGCTTGTTCGGTGGTGGGCGGCATGGGGTTTGCCTGGTAGTAATCTTTCTCCAAATGCTGATAGCTTTCCGCATACGAAACAGCGGCGGTGATGTATGCCCTCAAAAGCTCATCGTCCGCCGCATGGGAAAGAATCAGATTCTGTTTTACCTTTTGGAGCAGTTCCTCCATAACCGCCGCCCCCTTATTATGCACCCATTTTCAGCAGCTTGATGCCTTCCGAAAGGATCACCTTACCGTCTACTCGCTCGGTAGCAATGAAGCCGACCTGACCGTTTCCGGCATAGAGCTCATTCAAGCGCTGAACCGTTCTGCCGGAGCGGTCGGCAATCCAGTAGTTGTTGAAGTCGCCAAACGCAATAGTCAATGCACTGGCTTCAACGGTCGGCACATAGGGGCTGGTGTAAATCTCATAGCCGAGCAGACGGTCAGGCTGTCCCGCCTGGACAGAGGGCTGCCACAGGTATGCGCCGTTTTGGTCCTTCAGCTTGCGGATCAGGGAAATGGTCGCGTCGTTCATCAGGAACTTGGCGTTTCTGCGGTAGGGGGATTTCAGTGCGTAGACCAGTTCGATCAGGTTATCCACTGTAATAGCAGTTGCACTCCCGGCTGTGACGCCGATCTCACCACCGCTTTCGGTAAAGATACCGGTAGGCTGACCGGTGCCGGTGCCGACGCAAAATGCCTGCTCCTCGGCAATACCAAAAGCACGGGCAAACTCCTGGGCAATGTAGGATTCCAGATCGAATGCGCTGTCCTGGAGCAGTTCGGTGCTGACCTTCACCAGGTCGGTGAGTTTGTAGGCGTCGATCTGCTTCTGGGCAAAGGTAGGATTGCTCTCCGTGTAGGCGGCGTTTTCCGCTGTCCACTGAGCCACAGAATGGGTTGCAGCAATGGGAATCTTGCGCTCGGCGCTGGTAGTGATTACCTTCGCCAGAGAACGGATCACATTGGCTTCATCCAGTGCGGTGACAATAGTGGTTTCGAATTCCTCTGGTACAAGGTAGCCGCCGTCTGCGTCTACGCCTGTACTGAGGACATTGTGAATAAGCTGCTTGCCGCGCAGATGCAGACCAAAGTCCTCACGGTATGCGTTGGAAGCTCTGCCGGGTTTATCCTTGGGAGCGTTCTGGGGCTTTTCGGTGAGGGGCTGACCCACGGGCTTTTTCAGTTCCGCTTCAATGGCATCCCTGCGTTCCATTCGGCGGATTTCATTGGTCAGGTCGTTCAGTTCCTTTTCCATGTTGTTGTAGGTGTTGTCGTCCTCGGCGGTGAGAACACCTTTTGCAGTGCGGTGGGTATCCAGGAATCCCTGCATGGTAGCCCACAGCTTGGCGCGCTTATCGCGCATTTCTACGATAGTCATATTAGAATTACCTCCGTTACATAAAGTTTTTGATTGCGTTCAGAGCCGCTTGGAGCTCGTCAACAGAGCGGCCCGTTACTTCCTGAACATCAGGTTTTTGAGGGATAGCGCATTTTGCTGCGATCTTATCCATCAGGGAGTTGATTACATTAGCTTTGGAATACAGCATGGAAACCGCAGGCGGCTCCACATCCTCGGAAGAATCGCTGCGGGTCATGATCTCATCAGCAAACCCAAGCTCCATGGCTTTTGTCGCGTCCATCCAGGTTTCGGCATCCATCAGGTGGGACAGCTTAGCGCGGGAAAGCCCCGTTTTGATTTCATAGGCATTGATGATGGAATCCTTTACACTTCCAAGCATCTCAATGGCCTTCTGCATTTCTGCTGTGTCGCCCATAGCCACGGTCATGGGATTGTGGATCATGAGCATAGACACCGGAGACATGAGAACTTTAGTACCCGCCATAGCAATGACGGATGCAGCTGAAGCCGCAATGCCATCGATTTTCACGGTCACATTTCCCTTGTAGTCCATCAGCATATTGTAGATTTGGGCAGCAGCCACACAGTCACCGCCGGGAGAGTTGATCCAGACGGTAATATCACCGCTGCCGGACATCAGTTCGTCCTTAAAAAGCTGGGGCGTAATGTCATCATCAAACCAGCTTTCCTCGGCGATGGTGCCGTTGAGAAACAGTGTCCGTTCCTCCGTCGGCATCGGGTTCTCCTGATTGGTCACCATCCTGTTCTTCCACTTCCAGAACTTCTTCATCGGCATTTTCCTCCTTTCCGTCATCGCTTACTTCTGTATCTGCAAAAGCTCCGGCATCCTTGAGCGGGAGCATATTGCCGTTGATAAGGTACAGGTCGCCGCCCTCCTCAGCAGGAATACGGTCGAGATTTTCCAGTTCGCGGATGTCGTTTGCGGACATCCAGCCGTTCTGTCGACCGATGGCATACCCATTCATGCGGCTCTGATAATCGCCGCGAAGCAGGCCTTCCAGATTGAATTTGACAAAATACTGTGACTTTTCCTCTTGGGAAATAAGAGTCCGCATGATGGACTGCTCCCAGCGGATCACCCAGGGGTCAAGGGTGTATTTCACAAACTCCAAAGACTGCTGCTCAATATTAGAAAAGCTCGACTTTTCCAGGTCACCCACCATATGGGGAGGCACTCGGAAGATTCGAGCAATTTCATTGATTTGGAATTTTCGTGTTTCCAGAAATTGTGCCTGCTCCGGGGAGATGCCAATCGGCGTGTACTTCATACCTTCTTCCAAAACGGCAATCCGATGGGCATTACTGGTGCCGCCATAAGTAGACTGCCAGCTTTCCCGGATTCGCTGCGGGTCTTTCAAAGTACCTGGGTGCTCCAGAACGCCGCCGGGTGCTGCACCGTTGGCAAAGAACTTGGCACCGTACTCCTCACAGGCAATCGCCATGCCGATGGCGTTCTTTGCCATGGCAATGGGTGAATAACCCACCAGCCCGTCAAAACCCAGACCTGGGATATGAAGAACATCGGCAGGACGAAGAATAACTGTGGACTGTTTGTCCCGGATGGCCTCATCGTTCCCGCGATTGTAGGAGTAGTAAAGATGTCCGTTGGTGTCGCGGTCTACAGTCATTTTGTTGGGCATCAGTGGATACAGAGCCACAACTTCATTTTTGCCGTTTCGGATGATTTGGGCATAGGCATTTCCCCAAAGCAGCAGATGTGTCATGAGGGTTTCCCGGAACACAAAGGAACTCATCTCCGGGTTTGGCTCATCATGAAGCAGCAGATACAGCGGATGGTCGAGAGCCTTTTCCTTGCCGCCGTCCTCCTTATATCGATAGAGGTGGAGCGGCAGCCCAGCCACTGCTTCGGCAAGGATACGCACACAGGAATATACCGCTGTCATCTGCATGGCAGATCGCTCTGTCACAGCTTTCCCGGAAGTTGTTCCGCCCAGGTAGAAGCGATAACCGCTGCCAGCGGTACTGTTTTGGGGTTTATCACGAGATTTGAAAAAGCCGCTGAATATACCCATGTTTTCACTCCTTTCAGATAAACAAAATGCCCCGGTCGTCGTAGACTGAAGCACCATTCTCGTTGCCGCATCGAATGGCTCTATCCAAAGCCATGATGGTGGCAATCGCCCCGTCAATTTTCTCTGTGGATTTTTCTTTGTCTGCCTTGATGTTGCCGGCCGGGTCGGTGCGGATGTAGATGTTGTCCATCATCCAGCGGAGGACGGGGTGGCCGCCATGGGCGATTTTCTCCTCCAGCACCAGCTTCATCAGTTCCTTGGTCGGCGGGGACATATCCTTAAAGCCCTGCCCGAAGGGGACTACCGTAAAGCCCATGCCCTCCAGGTTCTGCACCATCTGCACAGCGCCCCAGCGGTCAAAGGCAATCTCCCGGATGTTAAACTTCTCACCGAGCCTTTCGATGAATTTCTCGATGTAGCCGTAATGGACCACATTGCCCTCGGTGGTCATCAGCGTCCCCTGGCGCTCCCACAGATCATAGGGGACATGGTCTCGCCGGACACGGAGGTCAAGAGTTTCTTCCGGTATCCAGAAGTATGGCAGGATGTAGTATTTATCCTCCTCATCCAGCGGCGGAAACACCAGAACAAAAGCCGTGATGTCCGTGGTGGATGAAAGATCCAGCCCGCCGTAGCAGATACGCCCTTCCAGATCATCCTCGGAAACCGGGAATGCACAGGCGTCCCACTTGTCCATCGGCATCCAGCGGACAGACTGCTTCACCCACTGGTTCAGCCGGAGCTGCCGGAAAGCGTTCTCCTCGCCGGGATTCTGCTGGGCGGATTCACAGGCGGCTTTGACCTTGTCGATACCCACCGTGATGCCGAGAGATGGATTGGCTTTCTTCCAGACCTCCGGGTCTGTCCAGTCCTCATCCTCGGCAGCGCCGTAAATGACAGAGTAGAAGGTGGGATCGACCTTCCGCCCCTCCGCAATGTCAATGGCTTTCTGGTGCACCTCATAGCAGATGGAGTTGGTGTCGTTTCCGGCAGTAGTGATCAGGAAATACAGCGGCTGCATCCTGGCGTCCCCGGAGCCTTGGAGCATAACGTCAAAGAGCTTTCGGTTGGGCTGGGTATGCAGCTCATCAAAAATCACACCGTGGGTATTAAAGCCATGCTTGTTCGCCACATCTGCCGACAGCACCTGGTAGGAGGAGTTGGTAGGCAGATAGGTGATCTTCTTCTGGGATTCCAGGATCTTTACCCGCTTGGAAAGCGCTGGGCAGAACCGCACCATATCCACCGCCACATCAAAGACAATCTTCGCCTGGTTGCGGTCAGCGGCACAGCCATATACCTCGGCACGCTCCTCGCCGTCCCCGCACAGGAGCAGGAGCGCCACAGCGGCGGCAAGCTCCGATTTGCCCTGTTTCTTCGGTATCTCGATGTACGCCGTATTGAACTGCCGATAGCCGTTGGGCTTCAGAACTCCAAACAGGTCTCGGATGATCTGCTCCTGCCAGTCGATCAGCTCAAAGGGCTTGCCTGCCCAGGTGCCCTTGGTATGGCTGAGAGACTCGATAAACATCACTGCAAAATCGGCAGCGTCCTTATCGTAGTGTGAGGTCTTCGCCATAAACCGGGTAGGCGTGTATTTCTTCAGTTTTCGCATAGGCACCACCTCCAAAATGGCATAAAAATAGCACCGGCTATTTCTAACCGATGCTTAAAAATACAGGTTGACAAACTGGAAATTGTATTACCAGTTTTAAAGCGATTCAAGAAGTAAGGTCGCTTTATTTGCAACTTTCTCTTTAATAGCAGAAACTGTATCTTCAACGGAAAGTTGTGTTGTATCTAAAATATTTTTCTCGTATGCTCCCAAATTATTAAATTGCTCCCACATGATTTCTACTAACTCAATATTAGTTTTTCTATCTAATTTTGAGCGTTCAATCGCCCGCTTCATGGTTTCTTCCTTATTAGCCCTCAAAACGATATAATGCACTTCATATCCCTCTCGTACAATGTTTAGCCACGGCTCTAAAAACCACGGACCGATAATACCGTCTACAATCACATCATATCCTCCACGGACATAACGCTTTGCGGCTTCTAAAAAAGCCTCAATTACAATTAGATTTTGCTCATTAGATTCCGGCAAATGTGGGGGGATTGCTCCTTTACTAAGATAATGGTAAAAATCATCCGTGTGCATATGCACAGATTTTTCCATAGTGGATTCTTTGGCAACAATAGCTGATGTTGTGGTTTTTCCTGTTCCTGGTGCGCCAGTAATTACAATAATTCTTCCGCTCTTCATTTATTTTTATCCCCTCAATTCCGATTTGTCCCCACCAAGATTACTTTATTATACAGCAAAATTGTGATTTTTTCAACGCTCCCGGCTTTCCATATGGCGGTGGATCGTCTCGATGATCTGCTCCTGCTCGGCAGTGTCCACGCCGATGGACCGGAGCGCCTGCCTGGTGCCGCAGTCCGGGCAGATGAGGGTCTTGTTGTCCTCCCTGGAAAGCGCCGGAGCGCCGTGGTAGGTCCTGCCGCAAAGCGGGCAGACCGCCGTCCTTATGATGTTATCCTTCATAGCCGCATACCTCCCTGCATTTATCATAGGCATCAACCAGGACGTTTTTATCAAAGCGGAAGGTGTCGTATCCTTCCAGGCAGGTTCTCATATAGAAATTGCTCGGAACCCCAATCGGCCTGTCCTCATGCATGATGTAGGCGAAGGCCGTCACCGTCCTGCGTTTTCCTGTGCGGATGCCCTTGTACTGCAGTTTGATGTCCTTCTTGTAATAGAAGTTGGGGAATCCCTCGTAGCGGTCGAGGGCGGCTTCATCCGCAGCCGTCACCTCCCAGATCACCACGGGAACCGTGCCGCCAGTACATTCCTCAATCGTAAGGTAAGAGCCGGTCTTGCTTCCTTTGAACAGCAGCTCCCACCCCTTAAGGTTAGCCGTGCCGAGGATCGTAGCGTGAGGGCAGCGCATCCGCATCTGCGGGACATTGAGGTTGCTGCCGTAGGCGATGTAGTATCTTTTCTCTTTCATGGTATCCATCCTTTCCGAAGGGGTTACCCTTCTACCACCTTAAGACCGTCGAAGCGGTCGAAGGTAAGGTGGCAGGAGGCTAACTCCTGCGTGTCCTTCAGGCGGCTGCTCTGCCGTGCCGGAAGGCTGTATCTCCTGAAAGGTTGCGGGTCAGGAAATCTCTGGCCGTTGCGAACTCCTCGCCGATGAAGCCCAGGCGGAGGAGCCAGGTGCGCATGGCGTATTTGGGGTTCTCGTTCTGCTGAGGCTTGGGGCTTGCGGTGCGCACATCCTTTGCCATCTGGCTTAAGGCCAGGCAAAGCTGAATGTAGCTTTTCAACTGTCCGGCGTGGAGGCCGTTGCGTTTGCCGTCCGAAGGCTCGTCAAATTGGAAAAGCCGGAACTCAACCGTGCCCTTGGTGAAGGTGGCGTGGAGGTTGAGCATATGGTAGCGGCTATCGTTGTAGTGCTGGCTTCTGCCGTAGTTAGCGTTCTGGCTTCCGTACCAAACATCCGCAAGCTGCGCCATGGTGCTGGGCTTTTTGCGGTTGAGCTGGTCCAGAAACCGCTGGTCAACCGTGCGGCAGTAGCGGTGCATCCGTCCCCGGTCGAGGTCCAGTGCGCTTGCCAGAAGCATCTCGTGGCTTGCCATGATGTTGGCCAGGTTGCGGAGGGTTTGGGGTGTGTGGCCTTTGGCTCCGATGTGGATATGAACCCCGCAGCCCCTGGAGGCATCGCTCTTGGCTCCTGCCTTGCGAAGGCGGCGGATGAGCTCCTGCAGCGTTTCCATGTCGGCGTAGGTCAGGATCGGGGTGACCAGTTCGCATTTCTCGCTGTCGGGTCCCGCGATGCTGACGTCTCTCTGGAATTTCCATTCCCGACCCTCGGTGTCCCAAGCCGACCAGGTGTAGTAGCCGTTGCGGCCTGCAGTGTTTTCAAAGCGCCCGGTGCCGAAGAACTCGGCGGCCAGTCTGGCGGCTTTGTCCCGGCTGATGCTGTTCATCTCAACCTCGACTCCGATGGTCTGCTTCTTCATTTCTTCAATCTGGCTTCTGGTCTTTTCGTTCATGGCGTGTGCCTCCTGTTAAGTGTTGTTTTCCCTTTCGGTAGTGTCATATTACCTCTGAAAGCACACTATATCCAGTATTATATGAGCCATAAACTACACGATGTTGTGGCCAAGATGTTGTGTATATTACAGCGATTTATTGCTCTGTTTTTCTGCAGAGATCCTCGACATAGACAACATTCAGACCGCTTCCATTATCCCAAGCTACCATGATGCTTCCGGCATCATCAACACCTTGCACGGTTCCTCGGGTTCCAACGGGCGGGGCCTGGGGATCGTCCATTTTGAGCAGCTCCACTCGTGTTCCTTTGGGGTAGCGGGAGCGGAGCAGGTCGACAGTTTCTTTACTCGGAAAGGGCATCGCTGGGCACCTCCTTATTTGGGGTTGATTTGAAGGCAGAGCTTCCGGTCAGGTTCCGTAGAAGAATCTTGCGCTCCTGCTTGTACTCCGCACCGATGAATCCCAGTCGAAGGAGGAAACAGCGGAAGGCGTACTTATCGTTGTCTGTGTCACGCTCCCTGGCTGTAATCCGCTTTTGGTTTCGGGCCATCTCGCAAAGTGCACAGATAAAGTGGTCGTAGGCTTTGATCTCTTCCGGTGAAGGTGCCCCCGCAAACCAGGGAAACGAAACTTTTGTGTCCGTTACCTCAACGGGCAGGTCATCCACACCCAGTGCTTTGCAGATCAGGGCACCCTTTGCTGCGATGATGTTCTTGAGGTTCTGCAAAGCGGTTTCAGAGAAAAGGCTGACCGGCATGGAAATGCAAAGTCTATCCACCTCGGCAGACTCCGGTTCTACAGCTGCAGTTCCTTCGGACTCTTTTGATTCAGCCATAAAGCCCAGGGTGGCAAGCTGCTCGATAAGGTTTTCGATCTCTTCGCTGTCGGCTCTGTCATCGAAGGAAACGGAGCCATTGCGGTCGATGGTAAAGTAGCCCACCTGGTAAGCAAAGCTTGGTGCATATAAGTACTGAGCAGGAGCACCGGTAATCTCGCTGATGGCTTTTGCCAGGCGTTTCCGCTCATTGCCTGTGCAGTTATAATTCAGTTCCATGTTCCATCCCTCCAGCTCATCAAAAAGAATACCGCGTCGGCAAAACCGGCACGGTAGTAACACTGCATGGTTTCTCCATCCACCAGCGCGAAAGCATTCTCACACTCTCTGTAGAGAGACTTCTGCTGATCGGATAAAGACTGATTCAGTTTTTCGGCACAGAGACTGAATTGCTCACTTGCCGTTTGCAGTCCTTGTGACTCATGAGAGCCGCAAGCATTGATTCGCTGCAGAATGAATTGTTCCACGGCCACCTGCATTTCTTTGCTTGGCATATGTCATACCACCTTTCTGTTTTGGTGAGTACATATTCCCTCTAAAATACAATAATAGCAAGTTGAAAAGAGCAGAATGGTTACATTCTACCTTGTACACAAATCAGCTGGGCGTATATTGTCAGCTGCGGCTGGTCGGTACAAAGACCTTCACAGGAATGCCACGGCTCTTGCAGTTGTCAATCACAAATTTCGTGCCCCTCGAAGTTCCGTCCCAAAATGCCAGTACGAGATCGGCGTTTTCAATAATGGTGATATTGCGTTTTAGCGGAGCAGATCTCCCGTACTTCTCATACTCCGGCAGAAATTCTGTCAGCTTGATTCCATTGGAGAGTGCGTACTCCCTGGCACAGGTATCTATCCCTCTTGCACCCCCAGACACGATTTCAGTCACGCCTTCCGGCAGGTATTTTCCCAAATCGGTAACGCTCAGTCCTCTGGACCCTACAATTGCCACTCTCACATTTCAACACCTCAGCCACATAGCAAAATTATTGTAGATATACAGTATATCTAATTAAAACATTTTAACACATAACAGCCATAAAATAAACACACAATATATCTAACGAGGTGATTTTATGGCAATCAAAAGCGTATCCATTCGCATAGAGGAAGAGATGCTGGAGAAGCTGGGATTTGTAGCTGACTATGAGGGACGCTCGGTCAACAGTCATATTCTGGTACTCATTCGGGAAAACATCAAAGCCTTTGAACAGGAGCACGGAGAGATTGACGGTTCCCTAAATCCGGCGGACAATGTAAAGCCTACCAGAAAGAATTGAGCAGAGAGGAAGCGGTTATTCCGTTTCCTCTCTTTTGTTCTTCGAGGGTACTTCGTCATACCGGTAGGTCTTGCCTTCACGAAGGACGGTCACACCTTCTGCACTGCCGAACTGCTCGATGTAGCGGTTCACGATTACATCGCAGAACTTCTCGTCCAGTTCAATGGTGCGGCAGATTCGATCAGTCTGCTCACAGGTAATCAGCGTAGAACCGGAGCCGCCGAAGGGGTCAAGAACGATGGCATTGGTCATGCTGGAATTCCCGATGGGATAGGCCAGCAGCGGGATCGGCTTCATGGTCGGGTGGTCGCCGTTCTTCTTGGGTTTGTCAAATTCCCAGATGGTGGTTTCCTTTCGCCCGGTGTACCATTGGTGCTTGCCGTTTTTCTTCCAGCCATAAAGCACTGGCTCGTGCTGCCACTGATAAGGGGAGCGCCCCAACACAAGGGACTGTTTCTTCCAGATACAGCATCCGGACAAATAAAAACCCGCATCGGCAAACGCCCTGCGGAAATTGAGACCCTCGGTGTCAGCGTGGAACACATAAATGGATGCGTCTGCCGCCATGACCGATTCCATGTTTTTGAACGCAGCAAGCAGAAACTCGTAAAATTTCTCGCCTGCCATGTTGTCGTTCTTGATCTTGCCCGCCGAGCCTTCATAGTTGACGTTGTAAGGCGGGTCGGTAATCACCAGGTTTGCCTTGACTCCATCCATGAGCGTGGTGTATGTCTCCGCCTTCGTGGAGTCCCCACATACCAGACGGTGCCTGCCCAGTGTCCACACATCACCAGCCCTGGTGAATGTGGGCTTTTGCAGTTCGGCTTCCACATCGAAGTCATCTTCCTTGGCTTCTTCCGCAGGAAAAAGAGCTGCCAGTTCCTTGTCATCAAAACCAGTCAGCCCTAAGTCATAGCCCATTTCTTCCAAAGCCTCCAACTCCACACGGAGCATATTTTCATCCCAACCGGCATCCAGTGCCATGCGGTTATCTGCAAGGATATATGCTTTCTTCTGGGCTTCGGTGAGATGGTCGACAAAAACACACGGCACCTCGGTGATACCTTCCTCGCGGGCGGCGGCGATTCTTCCGTGGCCTGCAATGATATTGTACTCACGGTCAATGATGACAGGATTGACAAAGCCAAATTCCCGAATGGAGGATCGCAATTTATTGATCTGTTCCTTCGAGTGTGTCCGGGCGTTGTTCTGATAGGGAATCAGCTGGGTAACAGATATCAGCTGCATTTCACTGGTCGTCTTGCTCATCAGAACAACCCCCATTCAGCGAACTTTTCAAAGCCGCCCACAGAGCGGATATAGTCACGGGCAATTTCCACGATCTGAGCGTATGGAATACCATCCACCATTTCATCACCGATGGCGCAGCAAAGTTCCACCGGATTTCCGGTTTCTTGGGCTTTGAGGAAAGCATAGATATTGACGGATACATCCGCTTTGGAGAGGTCTTTCCCATGAAGCCCGCCGCCGGTTACCGAATCGGCCATGTCGGAGCCAAGTTTGCGGTTGGTTGCTCCCGTATCCACATCGGTCCCGCCGGTCCAATCACCCAGAGGATTGATCTCTGCACCGGGATACATTGTATCAATTTCACTTCCTGGAGCGTTGCTCTGGCAGATGATTAAGCGGATGCCGTCCAGGATGTATTTCCCGTCAGATGGATACTGCTTGTAGATACGGTGCGCAATCGCGGACAGTTCCTTTTGCTCTTGGGTGAGGGGCATTCCTTTAAAAATACCGTTGTCCCCACAGCGAATGCCGTCCGCCTGGTTGTTTACAAGGTGCTGATCCTGTTTTGTGATATAGAGGTCGATCAGAACCTCACCGGTAATCCGAACAATAGCTTCTGCGATATTTTCTTTGTCGAGAGTGGCGGTCGTTTCAATGATCGCATGGCACACGCCGTGTCCAATCAAAACCTCCACCGCAATTTTGGGATTATCCTCTGTGGCATATGCCAGGTCAACAATCGCACCGGCAATGCGGTCAGCCACCTTGTCTGGGTGCGAAGGATTTACTTTTTCAATCATACGCTTATCCTTTCCGCGCCGTCAGAAGGCGCTCCATCAAATCGTCCTGCGGGTTTGCTCCCGTGTATTCGGTGGAGCAGTTCTCCTTGACGATCTGATATATTTCGTTCCAGAGCCGGTTGGCCTGGTTCATATAGTTGATGCCGATATTGATAAATGGGGACGGGATCGGCTTGCCCGTTGTGGGGTGCTTAGACAGGTAACCCAAAGTAGAGGTCATTTCCTCACACTGAATCCACCGGGCGGCGCACATAGCGTATCGCTCTAAAAGCTGCGGAGACACCACAGCCGTGCAACCGATGGATTTGAGCCATTCCCAGGTTTCCTCATAAATTTCCTTTGCCTGCAGCTGACCACCGTCTCGCTGGGTAGCGGACAGAAAGTCATGGGGTTTTGGCATATCCACTCCATTTACATCCGGGATATCCAGAACCTTCAAGGCTCTGCCTCCAGGGTTACCCGTTTCCACCTTTTCGTTGAGCGGCTTCTTTTTCCGTCCTGCACCTGATCTGGCACCGCCGCGACCGCCGATGTTATTGGATTTTGTTGGCACTTTTTCACCGTCCTTTCTGCGCCGGGGTAAATCACCCTTTTGATTTCGCCATTTTCGCACACGAAGCCCCAGGCCGCTGCCCGTATACAGGAGCCGCAGAGATTTTGACCGCCCTACCGGTCGCCGAGGTCGTGGTGGATCTTGGTGTGGCAGGAACGGCAAAGGCTCATCAGGTTGTCTCTCGCATGAGTGCCGCTCTGAGAGATGGGAACGATGTGGTGTACCTCATCCACAGGGTCATCCGACCCTCCTTCAGACACATCTCGCAGAGAGGATGCGCCGCAGCGTAGCGGTCACGGATTCGCTTCCAGGCTCTGCCGTATTTCTTATTTATGTCCGGGGCGCGTTCGTACTTGTTGTACTGCCTGCGGGCGACTGCTTCGTGCTCCTTGCAGTACTGTCCATCCGTGAGGTTAGGACAGCCGGGGTAGGAACAGGGACGCTTTGGTTTTCTTGGCATCGCTTCACCTCCTTGGGGCATAAGAAAAGCCCTGCGGGAGAGGGCGCTCCCACAAGGCCTTCGTAGGTTTTACTTTGTCCATCATAATACTATCATAAGAAGCGACTCTCAATCTCTCTCATTTACTCTCATGATGGTGGCAACACAGGAAAGGGCCGTATCATGCATCCGATAAATGTGCTGTATACTGTAATGCATCTCCACCGCAATCTTCTCCCACGAGAGGAAGCACAGGTATCGCTTCTCCAGCAGGGTTTGCAGCTCGACATCCGAAACGGCCTGTATCGTGGCCATGATTTCTTTCTTCAGCTCCACCAGATCTTCAACATCATGTTTCAGACTTTCCTCAACCTCGATAATCTTCAAAACAGCCCGTTCTACTTTGGAGCTGCCGCGATTCGGGTTTCTGGGCATGTCGCTATAAACGGCGGTACAGGATGTTGCCAGTTCGTTTAAGGACTCGATTTGCTGGAGCTTGGATTTAATCCGCATATCCAGTGTCCGGGCCTGTGACAGATATTCTTTAGCGGTCATTTTGCTTCTCCTTCCGTAACGATTGGATCAGAAATTCCGGATTGACTTTTGACAGGACACCGAACCAGCCAGAGCGGAAGAAACGCTCGATTTCCTGCAGTTCCCACTCGTCGTCGCTTAGCCGGTAATCCTTGACCGCTTGTAGAATGGTGGCGTTTGCCAGTTCTTCGTATGGGTTCAAAGTCGCACCTCCGAATTTGGAATCACTCGGATTGGCGAAGATTGTCGTTTTTTGTCTTTAGATTTTCAGATTTGCCTTAACCGCAGCGATAAGTGCCGACTGCGTTTTATCCTTGTCCTTCAGAGCCCGGAGTATTTGCTCGTCAATGGTGCCGTCCGTTACGATATGTTGGACGATTACGGTTTCCTCGGTCTGCCCTTGCCGCCAGAGCCTTGCTATCGTCTGGGAATAGAGCTCCAAGGACCATGTGAGGCCGAACCAGATGATTGTGTTGCTACCGGCCTGGAGATTGAGTCCATGTCCGGCAGAAGCCGGATGAATCAGAGCTACCGGGATTTCGCCGTTGTTCCATCTACGGATACTGTCAGCCTTGTCCAGCTTAGAAAACGGAATATGCCGCTCATGCAGCCTTTCCATGATTCGCTCCAGATCGTGCTGATACCAATAGGCCACCAGAAGGGGCTTGCCATTGGCCGATTCGATAATATCCTCCAGAGCGTCCAGCTTCTGCTCGTGAATCGAGACCGTATTTCCGGCATCGTCATAAATAGCACCGTTGGCCATCTGAGAGAGCTTGCCGGAGAGGGCTGCAGCATTGGCAGCAGATATTTCGCCTTCAGGCAGGTCCAGAATGAACTGCCTTTTCATCTCGTCGTAGGCATCCTGCTCGTCTGGGCTGAGATAGACCTTGTATTCGCTGGATATGAGTTTCGGCATTTTTAGGTGGTCCGTAGATTTCATCGAAATGGTGATATCCGAGATCTGTCGATAGATGGCTTGCTCAGCACCGGGCTTCGGACGATAGCTGTAGACGATTTGACCGTTCGTCGCGTCCGGCACAAAATACTCCTGTCGATAATAGGTGATAAATCGGCCGAGGCGTTTACCCATATCGATGATCTTGAACTCAGCCCACAGATCCATGAGTCCGTTGCTGGCCGGAGTGCCGGTGAGCCCAATGACTCGCTTGATTCTGGGTCGCACCTGCATCAGAGCCTTGAACCGTTTTGACTGGTGGTTTTTGAAGGAAGAAAGCTCGTCCACCACGACCATGTCGAAATCAAACGGGAGCTTGCTTTTCTCGATGAGCCACTGGATGTTCTCACGGTTGATAATGTAGATGTCCGCCTTCCTCGTCAGGGCTGCTTTTCGTTCTGCCTCACTTCCTACCGCCACCGAATAGGCCAGATGATGGAACTGGTCCCACTTTTGAAGCTCTGCGCTCCAAGTATCACGCGCCACACGCAGCGGAGCAATGACCAGCACCTTATGCACCTCGAAACTGTCAAACAGCAGGTCTGCAATAGCGGCCAGAGTGATGCTCGTCTTGCCCAGGCCCATGTCCAGCAGCACGGCAGCGAAGGGATGCTCTTCGATATAGTTGATGGCGTACCTCTGGTACTCATGCGGTTCGTATTTCATCAAGTATCCCTCCAATCTGCTCAGGGCCATCGAGGATATACACCTTGAAGCCCAGCCGCCGCAGTAATCCGTGTCTGGCTACCTGCAAAGGCCTCGGTTCCTTGCCGGGTGCCTTGACCTCCACAAATCCTACCTTGCCTCCGGGCAGCAGTACCAGTCGATCTGGTATCCCGTCAAATCCGGGGCTCACCAGTTTTGGTGCAATGCCGCCATAGTTTTTCACAGCCTTGACTAAGTGTTGTTCAATGATTTTCTCTCGCATAGTGTTCCTCCATCAGGGATTAGAGTGGGTGGAGTGCAGGTCGTGAACCTCATATCGTTAACTTTTCTTATAGGCTATTTTTTAGGGCTATAAGAAAAGTTCCAGAAAAGACCTTCACGACCTGCACTTTTGCCTTTACTCCATGAAATCGGACTTGAGCTGCAAGCCAGAAATCATGATTCCGGCACTGGTTTTGCGCCGCACGAAACCAGCCGCTTCCAAGGCTGCGTAAAAATCGGTCGTACTGCGAATGTAGTCGCCCACCTGCATACAGTAACTGCGGTATGCGATGTAAAACTCGCCGGATTTGGTCTTTCCGTCTGGAACAATCACGCAGCATTCGTCAAAGAACTGAGAAAGCCAGTCGTTGTTCTCTCTGTATTTTCTGGTAGCTTCTTCGACCACCGCTGGTTTGACAATGTGATAGTCCCGCTCGATCACACGCTTGGCACCGGCCATGATCCATTTGAGAATCGCGCCACCGGCTTTCGCATAGAGGTAATCGGCATAGTTCTTGATGTCCGACGAGCCTTCGATCTTTGCATTAAATGGGATCACGATCAACCTGCGCCACGTCCCGGCATCGAGCGCACCGACCTTCGGCAAGTGGTTCGTGTAAAGTACGAGGGTGTGGCTCGGCACGAAGCTGAACGGGTCCTTGTACTTTTTCTCTGCATAGATCTCGTCTGTAGAACTGAGTTGCTTGACGTTGGCGGTAGAAAGGCGCATGCCTTCCTCCAGTTCGGCTGCAATGATGAGACGCTTGCCCTTGGCTTCAGCCAGCTCTGGCTTGACATTGCGTTTGCAGCCGACAGTCAGCGTGTCAGCGGACAGATTGCCACTATAGGTACCCAGCACACGGGCCAGCGTATTCCAAAAGGTGGACTTACCATTGCGGCCTTCACCGTAAGCGATGATCAAGGCCTCAACGCAAACCTTCCCAATAGCGGCTAGACCGGCAACATCCTGAACATAACTGATGAGCTCGTTGTCACCACAGAAGAAGGTTTGTAGCGCATCCTGCCAGATTTCAGAGCCTTTGTCAGCAGGGTCCACGCTTGTCTGCTTCGTGATGTAATCCGAAGGTGTGTGTTCGTGAGCTGAGGTTATACCGATGCGAAGGTCATAGGTTGCTGACGGAGTATTGAGCAGAAACTCATCCGCATCCAGCTGCCGTTGGTCAATCTCGACCATCGGGCGCGTTTCCTTTAAGGCTGCAGAGATGTATTTTGAGTCTCTGCGCTTGATAGCATAGTTGCGGTAGGTCGTGGCGTTCTCATATTTCTGGAAGGAACGAGCCTGTTCCGAACTGAAAGCCATTGCCGCCTTCTTGGGACCCATTGAGGCCAGCAGTTCCCATGCGCCGTTTTTCATCATCTCGTTAACGACCTTCTTAATCTCGGTTTCCGCCTCTTCAAGCTGGCGGGTGGTAATCTCCTGTGCCACGGCCTGCGCCTTGGGCTTGGATTCCTCCCAGAATCGACCGTTGTAAACAAGGAAGTCCGTCGAGGGCGAATAACGGAGCTTGCCTTCATATTCTCGTGCCAGCATCGTGGCTTGCCCGACATCGGAATAGTCAGTGGGCTTGAGCTGCAGGTCCTGATTGTACTGCTCCGGAGGGATGTAGCCCTCCTGCGCGGAGATCTTTTCATAGAACCGCCGTGCGCTGCGCCAGATGCTGTCGAGCTCCGACTGCTCCAATGGCGGCTGGCAGCAAGCAGCCACTTCCGCAAAATGCTTATGCGCCTCATCGGTATTGCCGAAGCGCTTCAGGATGCGTCCGGCATAATGGGACATGGTGGCGTTGCGGCTGCCTTCGGGAATGACGATGTCGCCGTAGCTGCCGAAGTCCATGTTGGCGTCGAAATCGTCGTCAGCAAGGAAGGTGGTCAGCGTCATCGGCCCATCGAAGATCTCAACCTCCGGCTTCTTTGTACCGAAGAAAAACCGAGCGGCGTCGAGGGCCTTGGTGTCGAAGTACGGAAAGGTACTGTTGACCAGCTTTTTCATCTCGCTGTACTGGATGGGGTCGGTAATTCGGTCGATGACAAAGAAGACGTGGAATTTTGGCCTTGGAGCTTTGCCGCCTTTTTTCTTCATATGGTTGCGGCTGTAGTGGACCGCAAAGGCCACGCCTGGGAATGCATTCGCAACATCTGAAGGATAGACCCATTCTTCCGGGTCGTCGCTGTGGTCATTGTCGCAGTCCACCGGCAAGCAATCAGAGCCAATGAAGTTCTCGTTGCTACGGTAGTTGCCCTGATACTCTGCACAGACATAATCGTGTGTTACCGCCTGAAGCAGAGCGTCCTTGCTGGTGATTTCGACCTTGTGCGGGTAGGTGCAGTTACCAGGGATCTCCAGACAGTCGGCATAGAAAAGAGTGAATTTCATTGCTTTACCTCCTCGCAGGTCTCGCTGAAGTAGCGGATTCGGTGTCCCTTCCAAGTTGCTCTCTTAATCTCGGCCTCCATGCCCTCGGAGATCCGTTCACCAAAGACCCACATTTCGGCGCATTTACTCAGGATGGCGTTTCCGAAGAACAGTCCCAGCTCACGTTCCTTTGGATTGTTGTCGTTAAGAAACTGCGGAAAAAGCAGGTGCGGTGCGATGGGAATGTATCCAGTCTCCACCGCAAAACGGCTGTATCGTCTGGCGGCAGCGGCGTTGTTCTTTACGTCTCCGGTATACGGGCTACAAATATACACGATAGGCCTGAATGCCCGGAGAGCTTTTTCTTCTTTTTCAATAGCACATAAGACTCCGAATGCCGTGGGATCGGCATAGCCTTCTGCGTTTTTGTATTCGGCCATGATAGGCACCTCCAATCAAAAATTCTCACTACCCACTGGAGGGTTTAGCGGTATTTGAACGAATCAGAATCAGTCTTTTTTATAAAACATGGTCTCATAGCCATCAGCACGGAGCTTGAGTCCGTCTGCCCACGGAGGGGTCCGTCCCATCTGCTCACAGATAGATTTCAGGTTCACACCGGGGCTTGCTTCAATGACCAGCTCGTCGTGGATATGCATGGTGATAAAGCAGTGCGATAGAGTCCGCATGGCATAGCAGAGAATGTCGCGGGAGGTGGCTTGGACGATGTTCTCCACGAGCTTCGGCCCGTATGTATCCAGTCGCTCCCATTTCTTAGTGCCACCGATGCCTTCGTAGGTGATGCACTCGCCACCGAACTGGTTTGTGCCGAGCTTGGGCTTCACATAGGAGAGCCGTCTGCCGGATGGGAGTGCAATGAATAGCATCCCGCTCTTGTAGGAGAACTTAATACCACAGATCTCGCTGTCCATGTGATACTTCACAGCATTCATAGCAGCACGGTCGATATCCCACCAGAACTTCACGATGTTTTGGTTCGAGTTTCGCCAAGCGGTGACCAGCGGCTGAAGCTCGTCTTCCGAAAGCCCCATCTCCAAGGCACCCATCGCTTTGAGGGCTCCAACCGAGCCGCCATAGCCAAGGGCGAGTTCAGCGATTTTGCCTTTTTGCCGCAAGTGACCATTTATGCCGTGTTTCTCTACAGGAACTTTGAACATCTGCGATGCGGAAGCGCAGTAAATGTCGCCGCCTTTCTCAAAGACCTCCTGACGCCATGTCTCACCGGCGAACCATGCCAGTACTCTGGCCTCGATTGCAGAGAAATCAGAGACAATGAACTTATATCCGGACCTCGGCACAAATGCGGTACGGATCAGTTGCGAAAGCGTATCCGGGACATCTTCATAGAGAAACACCATGCCGTCAAAGTCGCCACAGCGGACAAGAGCACGGGCCTCTGCCAAATCCGGAAGATGATTCTGGGGTAGGTTCTGCATCTGAATAATGCGTCCGGCCCAGCGACCAGTCCTGTTGGCACCGTAGAACTGAAACATTCCACGGGCACGACCGTCGGCACACACGGCCTTTTCCATCGCCTGATACTTCTTAACGGATGACTTGGCCAGCTGCTGTCGGAGAAGGAGTACCTTCTGGAGCTCTGCCGGAGCGGTCTTGAGCATTTCGGCAACTTCCTTCTTACCGAGGGAATCCATCTCCAGCCCGTTATCCGAAAGCCACTGCTTCATCTGCTGCACGGAGTTGGGGTTTTCCAAAGCGGTGAGCTTTTTTACAGCAGCAGTGAGCTCCGCACGGGAGCGGGTGTCCATAGCGATGGCCTGACGAACCAGCTCCATATCGAGGGCAACACCTCTGTCGTTGATCTCCTGATCGAGGTGGTACTGCTCCCAGATCGTTTCCGGCACAGGGAACTTGGCGAGCTTTTCCTGAATGGACATCTCGACCTCGA
>ERZ827186.406-NODE-406-length-53877-cov-11.462971_pt1 | contig 53877 bp, 64 predicted proteins | sample MGYA00519918_ERZ827186 | MGnify/ENA primary metagenome ERZ827186 (study PRJEB31778, sample SAMEA3449275) | human gut metagenome | biome: human gut; feature: human-associated habitat; material: faeces | place: United Kingdom | collected 2010/2012 ...
TGGTTATCTTGTCTTCGGGCTTCCAAGAGGCTGCAAGCACCGGCACGGATATAACGCCTGTAAGCAGAAGCAGAGACAGCAGTATAATCAGTACTTTTTTTCTCATGTTTTTTTTCATTCAGCATTGCTCCTTTGGGATATTTTGTTTTGCGAATTGTATATAGGACATTTATAATAAATACAGCCGTAAAGCATAGCGGTGGGCTTGCAGCTGCAAAAATGCCTGAAAAGTATTGACCCGCATGCTTTTCGGTGATATTATAACTTGTACATTGATGTACAAGTCAAATGCTCTTTTGAATTATTTTGTAAAGGAGAAGGTATGGAGGACAAGCTTTTCAGGATAGGATGGATGACAAAAACATTGGGGCTGAGCCGGCGCATACTTATAAACTATGAAACAGTGGGCTTGCTCACGCCGGCATATAAGGATGAACAAACCGGCTACCGCTATTATTCTGCCGATAATATAGTGCACATCCGGCTCATACGCATTCTTCAGGAGCTGGGACTTTCTCTTGAAGATATAAAGGACTATTTTAACGATTCCTCGCATATTGCGGAGGAAATAGAAAAGCTGGTCGTTTTAAGAAATATGCTGGATCAGTATATAGCGCAGCTTCGCCTCAGACAAACAAAAAATACCGAATTCGAAATCAAAAAGGTTACGCTGCCTGAATTCTGCGCATATTGCGTTGAATTCAGCGGCCTTGACCTCGCCCGAAAGACCGTGCGCCTGAGAGAAACCTATATAGAGGCATTCAGCAAATATACTATGGATTTTGATAATAAAATGTGCATAGATGTGCCTGTTCCAAAAGAAAACAGCGGAACCTTCATTGTGCCGGTGCGCCCTGGAAGCAATGGAAAAAATATACGCATGCTGCATCAGCTTACGGGAATATGCATATACTATCGCGGCCCGTATGAAAATTTTCCCGAAATACACCGCAGCTTGCTTGATTACGCCGAAAAAAACAACCTTACGCCGTACGGTTTTTTCCGCCACATATATATGGAGGGCCCGCCGACTCACGGTGAAGATAAAAACTCCTATATTACACAAATTGTCTTGCCTATCAATTTTGATATAGGCGGTGACAAAAGCACGGCGCAGGCGGTTCAATAAGCAGGTGCGAAAAGGGAGCGGGCTGCCCGCTCCCTGCATCAAACCGTATCAGAATAGAAAAATCGAGTGGTCATAAGTGAAATCCCTTATGACCACTCGATCTGGTCGCCCACATGCGAGTATATCCGAACCGTTGAGTGTTGCATTTATATCGGAAAATCGCACAATTGTGCTTGTGTTGGGATAATTGCAGTTGATAAGCAGTTTATCATCGTAAACAAACACAGAATTCAAAAATGTGTCGATCAGTCGTTTCCGTTGGGACAGTTCGTTTATGTTCAAATTGCGCAGACGCTCAAACCAAAATCGTACTTGATCCTCATTTAGTAACGGGCGGTGGATGCTCTCCTTGGCGATCTCGATTTCAATATCTTTTTTCTTGCTTTCCAATTCTTCAAGCCGTTGCTTGGTAGACTGGGTGAAAATCCCGTGTTCTATGGCGGCAAGAATATTGTCAATGGATTTGTTGAGCTCCGCTAATGATTGTTTCAAATGTGGAATAACCGTATTTTCAGCAGTCTGGAACTCCATGAATGCGTGAACGATATCATTGATAAAGCATGCGTCTTCAAGCTTTTTCCGAATCTCCAAAACAACAAGGTTTTCAATCCAGTCCTTTTTTATGGCTTTCTTTCGGCATCCGCCGTGTCGTTTTGCGTTGGTACACTTGTAGTAATGGTGAACTGTACCGCTTCGGCTTGTGCCGCATTCACCGACCATCAAGGATTCGCATTCGCCGCAAAACAGTTTTGTAGTCAGGAGATAATCGTCTTCCGCTTTGTGACGGGCGGGGGCCTTTTTGTTTTTTGCAATTTTCTCCTGTACACGGTCAAACAGATCTTGGGGAACCAGCGCAGGAATTCCGTTCGGAATTACGATGTCGCGGTATCTATACTCTCCGATGTATTTCCGATTGGAGAGCATCCGTGAAACGCTGTCTATGTCGATATCTCCGCCTCGTTTGTTTTTGAGTCCGTGTTGATTCAGAACGGCAGCGATTTCACTCATTGTCAAACCTTCATCGTAATGTCGAAAGGCTTCTAAAACGAACGGGGCAGTTAAAGAGTCCGCGACATAATGCTGTTCCTTATCGGCATAATATCCGATCGGCATTGTCCCACCGTTATACTTGCATTTGAGCGCATTTTCGGTATGCCCGCGCAGTACCTTTTCAGATAAATCGGCGGAATAGTATTCTGCCATGCCTTCAAGTACCGATTCCAGCAGAATTCCTTCGGCGCCGTCGGAGATGCGCTCTACGGCAGACATTACCTTGACGCCGTTCTTTTTAAGCAGTGCTTTGTAGTGAGCGGAGTCGTAACGGTTACGGGCAAAACGGTCGAGCTTCCAAACGATAACCAAATTGAAATTGTGCTTTGCGCTGTCTTTGATCATGCGCTGAAAATCCGGACGGCGGTCTGTTTTGGCAGAAAAGGCACGGTCAATGTACTCACCGACAACCGAAATTCCGTTCTTCTTTGCAAAAGCATAACACTCCCGCATCTGTCCCTCAATGGATTCTTCGCGCTGATTTTCACTGGAATAGCGGGCGTAAATCACCGCCACCAGTCCTTCGACTTCTTTCTTTGCCACCAGCTCACTTCCTTTCTGCTTATAGTATAGGGCTTTTATGATTTCCGTGCAAATGTGCGGAAAAGATTATTTTACATTGGCACCCAGTTGGTTGACAACTTGCTTTTTTATCCGTGCGATTCGTTTCTGCATACCGCCCGCGGTTTTATAACCGTAAGCATTCGCAAGGGCGGCATAGGTTTCACCGTTCGCATGGCGAATCAGGATCTCACGGTCGGTTTCACTCAGCAGGGAAAGACATTGTTGCACCATAATGCGTTCTGTGACCTCTGCAACCATATCATCCGACGATGCTATTTCAAGCGGTGTAGCCTTGCCGTTTTCATCCTTCGGACCGCCGGTTTCTATCGACACTTTTTCAACGATGGCTCCGTTTTTTATATGTTCAATTTTCTCGCCGCACTGATCAAAGAACGATTTTCGGGCTTGCTCCGGTTGTAATCTTCATATGCCGGCATGGATTTTGTCAGTTCTGCGATCTCCGGCAGGGAGAGCAGATACGCCCATATATCCCATTCGCGTTTGAGAAACTCATTACAGTTGTCTGCATCAATGCCGTGCTGTGCCATTGCTTCAATGAATGCTGCTTTGAGTTCCAGAGAAGCATTGATGATGGCGGTATAATAGCCAACGGCTTTGTAGCATCCCTCGTATGTCAGCGAAACCGGATCATCGGTTTTTGAAAAATCGGAGGGAGGAAAAGAGAGCTTCAGATCGTGCCGTGTGTCAAGGCTTGTTCCTTTTACGATACGATAGATTTCTTTTAGATAGCCTTGCGCTCCTTCACACCAATTTGTCGTATCGACATTCGGCAACACCTCGGATATATCCAGTCGATCAGCCATATTGCGTTCCGCTATTTCTTTGGCAGTTCCGCTTTGAAGAGTTGACATGATCATGTCAACAATCTGCCGGGGGAGGGATAGAGGTTCTTCCCGTGCGTGAAGGTGTTCTTGTTCGGTCATTTGAGATCCTTTATCAGTTTCAGGGCAACGCCCTGAATGGATAGTTGTTTCGGGTGAATGATTCGTTTGCTGTCTGTATAAGTATGATTTTCCGCATACAATACTGGTTTCCCGTCCTCGTAACGAATCCGTTTCAGCGTGTTGCCTTCTTCGGTTAATGCAACAACGATTTGTCCGTCGGTGGCTTCGGATTTTCGCTTTACAAGAATCAAGTCGCCTTTCTCAATGCCGAGGTCAATCATGGAATCTCCGTAGGCACGAAGTAAAAAACACTCACCGTCAACCCATTCCTCCGGTATGGCAAGGTAACCATCGGTATGTTGTTCCTGCTCCTCGGGCGATCCGCATATAACAGCACCGAGAATCGGAAGGCGGCGGAATCCTGACTTCATTTTTTCCTGCCCGGCAATCGCAAGCGTTCCTTTGCCGGAATAAGTAATAATACCTCTATCGTTGAGCCGTGTCAGATAACGATAGCCGACCGATTTGCTCATATTCATGTAACTCAGAATTTCTGCGAATTTTGGCGACTCGCCGTTGTTTTCGTGAATGTAATCGGTGATATACGCCGCCATTGCTTGTAGTTTGTTTTCGTCTAATACTTTCATACACACTCCATATCATAACAAGTGGTTCTCTTATAGTATAGCGGGACTTTTGGTTCTTGTCAATAGAAAAATCAAAACATTGAACTAATTATTTGAGTTCAAACGGTATTAGTCGATTTCTTGAAGTATTTCTGCGAAAAATCAATCATTGATATTGTAAAAAAGGGCTAACTGTGTTATAATGAAGATACTATGTATTTGGAGTTAAAACAAGGAGCAATTCATGAGAATCAGTTACAAAAAGTTATGGGTTTTACTTATTCAAAAAGACATAACAAAGGTTGAACTAAAGCGTGAGGTTGGAATTTCGGCGGGAACAATGAGCAAACTTAATAAAGGTGAGGAAGTTGCACTGTCGGTTTTACTGCGCATTTGCAATTATCTGAATTGTGATATTGGAGATATTTGTGAGGCAGTGCGTTTAGACACAATAAACTAATATTAATTTACAGCAATGACGAGGTGAGAATATGCAGATAATTGACAACATAACTAACACGCTAAAAGATGACCTGCAGGTTACTATAAAGAGGGGAAGCAAGGTCTCTATTGCTGCGGCTTGTTTTTCAATATACGCTTATAAAGAGTTAAAGAAACAGCTTGAAAATATTGATGAACTGCGGTTTATTTTCACTTCGCCTACCTTTACGACTGAAAAAGCCTCAAAGGCACAACGCGAATTTTATATTCCGCGCATTTCAAGAGAGAGTAGTCTGTACGGTACAGAGTTCGAAGTGAAGCTTCGCAATGAATTGACGCAGAAGGCAATTGCAAAAGAATGTGCCGATTGGATTAGGCGTAAAGTAACTTTTAAATCCAATGTGACGCAAGAGCAAATGATTGGATTTATGGCAGTGGATCAAACTGCGTATATGCCTATCAATGGCTTTTCCACGGTGGATCTTGGCTGTGAGCGCGGAAATAATGCCTATTATCCTGTGCAAAAAACGGAGAATTACGAGAATTACGGCTATTTTATCAAACTTTTTGAGCAGCTTTGGAATGACAAGAAAAGGTTACAGGAAGTAACAGATATCGTAATCGAAAATATTTCGGTTGCTTATCGCGAAAATGCTCCGGAGTGCATTTATTTTGTCGCGCTCTATAATATCTTCAAAGAGTTTCTTGATGATGTTTCAGAGGACGAGCTTCCCAATGAAGCAACAGGCTTTAAGGAAAGCAAAATATGGGGAATGCTCTATAACTTTCAACGCGACGCTGTTCTCGCCATCATCAGCAAGCTTGAGAAATTCAATGGCTGTATTTTGGCGGACAGTGTAGGTCTCGGTAAGACATTTACTGCACTTGCTGTAATCAAGTACTATGAGAACCGCAATAAATCCGTACTTGTTCTTTGTCCGAAAAAACTTTCAGAGAACTGGAATACATACAAGGGTAACTATATCAACAATCCTATTGCAACGGATCGACTGCGATACGATGTTCTCTACCATACGGATCTTTCCCGTGAACACGGACGGTCAAACGGTATTGATCTTGATCGCTTGAACTGGGGAAACTATGATCTTGTTGTCATTGATGAAAGTCATAATTTCCGCAACGGCGGCGAGGTGTCCGGTGAGGACGCAAAAGAAAACCGCTATCTGAAGCTTTTGAACAAAGTCGTTCGTTCCGGTGTGAAAACGAAGGTACTGATGCTTTCCGCAACGCCGGTCAATAACAAGTTTATTGACCTAAAAAATCAACTTGCGCTCGCCTACGAGGGTGATGCTTCGCAAATAAACAAAAAGCTTGATACCAAAAAAAGCATTGATGAAATTTTTCGTCAGGCGCAGAAAGCCTTCAATGCTTGGAGCAAACTTCCTGCCAATGAGCGTACGACGGACGAGCTTTTGCGGACGCTGGATTTTGATTTCTTTGAATTGCTGGACAGCGTGACGATTGCGCGGTCAAGAAAGCATATCGAAATCGTTTCCGCTTACCCCAGGTGATGTTTTCCGAAATGGATCTGCTCTCTTCCTGGGCAACGCTGGACAGAATGGTCAACATCAATTCGCCCTTACTGTCGAATGTCCAGATGTTTTCTTTCTCGAAAAAAATCTCCACGCCGTGCTCTTTCAGTAACCGGATAGCTGAAAGGCTATCTACAGTGTTTCGAGCAAAGCGGGAGATTGATTTGGTGATGATCAAGTCTATTTTTCCGTCATGGGCATCTTGTAGCATCTGATTAAAGCTCGTGCGGTGTTTTGTTTGGGTGCCACTGATACCGTTATCGACATACAACCCTGCAAATATCCAATCGAGCCGAAAATTTATCATCTTGGTATAATAGTCTTGTTGGGCTTCGATGCTGGACTGCTGTTGCTCGGAACCCGTAGAGACACGAGCATAGGCAGCCACCCTACGATTTATGCGGTTTTCCAGTGCAGGAGTGCCAACACTCTGCGGTTTGGTTAGCTTTTTTATTGTTTTCGCCATGATGTATCCTCCTCGATCTGCGCAACAAAAGCATAGGAGTTGGCCCGGAGGCGTTGCAGGATCTGCTCGACTTCACACTCATTCAAGTATCCTTCGTGCATGAGGGTCTGCAACACCATTTTTGCCAACCGATAATTTACCTCATCCTTTTTCCAATTCTGTATTTCTGCCATACCCATCACCCGTTACAGTGGATTTCCTGCCCATTCTTGAAGGTGAACCGCACATCATCCTTGCTGTAGACGGTCACGAACTCTACCAGTCCGCACCAAAGGGTGGTCTCAAACTTGTCCACCAGTTCGACTTTTGTCAGAGTTTCGAGGAACGCTTCAATTGTTGCCCTGCGTGACTGCTTGCTGTGGATGGTTTCAGCTATGGCTTCATACCGAGCCTTGGCAGTATCGAATCGGGCGGTCAGTTCATCGTAGCGTTTCTGGTATTCGGTTTGGTCGAGGGCAACATGTGCGTTTTCATAAATGCATTTTTCGATGAGATCGGATACGACCGCGATTTCGCTCTCCAGTCCAGCCTGCTCGGATTTGAGGTTGGCGGTGTCAAAAGCAGTGTCCAGGGAGACCGTCAAAGCCGTTATGATGGAGTCCTTTTGCGTTATCAGCTTGTTGACAGCCGATATGAACATCGCCTTGATTTCGTCCTCGGTCAAGTGCGGTGTCGTGCATTTTTCGTCACCGTCAAACTTGTGGTTGCACTGCCAAATGACCCTGCGGTATTTGCTGTTGGAGTGCCATACTTTTGAGCCGTACCATTCGCCGCATTGACCGCAGCGTATTTTGCCGGAGAAAAGGTGGACGCAGCTGCAGCGTCCCTGGCTGTTTCTCCGATGTTCCAGTTCCTGCTGTACCTGCTCGAACACTTCCGGGCTGATGATGGCTTCATGGTTTCCCTCCACATAGTACTGGGGGATCTCTCCCTCATTGACCTTCTTCTTTTTCGTGAGGAAATCCACCGTGTAGGATTTTTGCAGGAGCGCGTCGCCCTTGTACTTTTCGTTGGTGAGGATACTGCGGACAGCCCCGGCGTTCCATTTGTCCTTGCCGCCCGGAGACTTGATGCCGTCTGCGGTCAGTTTCGCAGCAATGCCATAGGGTGACATTCCCTGCAAAAACATACTGTAAATGCGGCGAACTGTGACCGCTTCGGCGGGATTCAGAACCAGATTGCCGTCGGGACCTCGGTCATAGCCCAGGAAGCGTTTGAACGGAACGGTCACCTTGCCGTCTGCAAACCGCTTTCTTTGTCCCCAGGTACAGTTTTCCGAAATGCTGCGGCTTTCCTCTTGGGCGAGGCTCGACATAATGGTGATGAGCAGTTCGCCCTTGGAGTCCAGCGTCCAGATGTTTTCTTTTTCAAAATAAATCTCTACGCCTTTTTCCTTCAGCTGCCGGACGGTGGTCAGGCTGTCGACCGTGTTTCGGGCAAATCGGCTGACGGACTTGGTAACAATGAGGTCAATCCTGCCTGCCAGAGCGTCAGCCACCATGCGTTTGAAGCCCTCGCGGTGCTTGGTGTTGCAGCCGGTTATACCTTCATCCGTATATACGGAAACAAACTCCCAATCATCTCTGCCTTTGATGTAATTGGTGTAATAATCCACCTGCGCCTCATAGCTGGTAAGCTGCTCGTCGCTGTCAGTAGAAACACGTGCGTAGGCTGCAACTCGGCGTTTCTTTTTTTCATTAATTGGTGTCGCTGTGAACCGGGTTATCGTTGCCGGTATCGTTGTAACTTTCGCCATGTCGTTCCCTCCATTTCTGTATCATGACTTCCCGCATATGCTGCTTGCGTTCCTCGGTGTGCTTCGGCATATTCCGTTTATTCTGCCATTCGGCTTCAACGGTGCGTCCGTCAAAGAAATGCAAGGCAAGCCGAAACGGGGCGGTGATGTGTATGCAGGCAATCTGCTCACGGAAAACCTTCTCGTCAAACTCGGAAAGTCCCAATGCATCGGCGAAGATTGCTTTGAGTGTTTCTTCCTTGATGCTGGGGCTGTCGCACTTGGCGGAGGAGGCGCATCTCCAAACGGAGTCGTAGCTGCCGTCCTTATGCCGTGAACGCTGTCTTCGGTAGTTTTCGCCGCAGGCAGCGCAGCGGATTCGGCTGGTAAAGCATGATGTATTGGGACCCAACTGATGCTCTTGGATATACCGTCCCTTTGCCGCCCGGCGCTCGTCCGTCCAGCAGTCCTTCCGCATGGTCGATTCCCAATGGTGCGGCACGACGCGCCCATCCTTAAAATAGAAAACCATCTCGTTCGGAGCAGGGATAACGATGCGCTCGACCTGCTCCGAAAAGACGGTTTCATCAAACTCCGAAAGTCCAAGAACCGCAGTGCAGGCGTCCTTTAGCATCGGCTCCGGGATGTCCTTGTTTTGGCATTGGGCGTTTCCTGTTTTTCTGCGTGTGCCGCAGATCCAGATGGGATAGTTTGCGTTGGAATCTTTCCGACCCTTGCGGTTCGACCGCTGATAGTTTTTCCCACACCGTCCGCATTGTATCCTGCTGGTGAAGCAGGAGATGTTGATGCTCCAGTTGGCAAATACCCCAAGTTCACGGCGGCGGACTTTTTCGGCTTGTACCGTCTGGTAAACCTCCAAGGGAATAATGGCTTCGTGCGTATCCTCGCACCAGTACTGCGGCAGTTCTCCGCGGTTGATTCTGGATTTTCCGCTGATGAGATCCACGACATATTCCTTTTGGAACAGCAGATTCCCCGTATAGGTGATGTTGCCGAGAATCTGCCGTATGGAGGTGTTTCCGAAGTGCTGCCCCTTATAGGACTTGACGCCCATCTCGGCAAGCTGCTTTTCCGTGGTTTCCGCTGACAGACCGCTCAGAAAGTTGTCGTAGATCAGCCGCACGATTTTAGCTTCCTCCGGCTGAACGACCAGGTGATCACCCTCCCAGCGGTAGCCGTAGATTTGAAACCGTCCGTTCGGGATGCCTTTTTCAAAGCGTTTTCTGGTACCCCATTTCACATTTTCCGACAGACTCCTCACCTCTTCCTGCGCAAAGGACGCAAGCAGCGTCAGCATCAATTCGCCGTCCTCGGTGAGGGAGTCGATGCGTTCCTTTTCAAACTGCACCGAAACGCCAAGCTCCTTCAGATGCCGCACCGTGTTCAGCAGGTCAACGGTGTTCCTGGCAAAGCGGGAAATGGACTTTGTCAGCACGATGTCTATTCTCCCGACTTCGCAGTCTGCAATCATCCGATTGAACTCTTCGCGTGCTTCGGCTTTAGTCCCGGTCACTCCGTTGTCGGCGTATACGCCCACATATTCCCATGCGGGGTTCTTCTGAATCAATCCGCTGTAATAGCTGACCTGTGCCGAAAGGGAGTGCTGCAGCCGTTCGGATTCCATGGACACTCTGGCGTAGGCGGCCACTTTTTTGCGAGTCGGCATTTGCGGTACTCTTGGCTCGATTTTGTTTACGATTCGCATGAATATTGCTCCTTTCCGACACTATATATCACTCTAAAGTCTCAATTTATCAAGTTATTTTCGGATAATAATGTACCCAAAGACGGCGAGAAAACGGCTTGCAGATTTGTATCAATTACGGCATATTCATCCTCGGTCAGAAGCCCCTGCCTGCGGAGATTCTTTGCTATGGCTATTGCGGTCTGATACTGAAGTTCTGCATCGAACATGGCATCACACATTGCCGTCACCGCCCTTGAAACGGTCTGCAATGTAGCAGGCGTGGGAGCAGTATTTTCGTCCGGCGTTGCCGTAGGCAGTGAAAGGCTTGCCGCAGTGCGCGCAGGTGAAGCTGTAGACTGCTCTGCGGTTGACCTCTTCCGGGTGGGAGTTCCACCAGAGGACACGGCAGCTGTCCGAGCAGAATCGGACACGCTTTCTGCCCGGCGTCTGTTTGAGCGGCACACCGCACTGCGGGCAGAAATCCGTATCCAGGCTGATGCGGCTGTTATCTGAGGCTTTCATGCCCGTCAGCCCAGCTTTCCGGCAGAAAGCGACTACCGCGTCCTTTTTCAATCCTACAGATTTTGCGATGGTAGCGTATCCGTAGCCCTGTGAGCGCAAGGCTCTGATTTTTTCCTTTTGCAAGTCAGTCATAGAGAGCCCTCCGTTCCGAAGGAGTCCGCTCCTTCTGCTTACATAGGAAAAATGTCAACCCCCATAAAATGAGAAAAAGCCCACCGAAGAGAAAAAGTCTCCTCGGTGGGCTTGGTAGATCATTTATTCGGGATTTTCAGCTTCATGCCGCTATAGAGGACATTGCTTTTCAGACCGTTGAGAGAAACAATCTCCTTGTAGCGGCTGCCGTTGCCGAGGTACTTCTTGGCGATTGCCCAGAGCGTATCCCCATGCACCACGGTGTGGATGCGGTAGGTTTCGGCTGGCTTTGCGGTGACGAGTGCCAGATCGGACACCTTCACCGGGGACATGATGGCGTTTTTGCCGTCCTCGCTTTTGTTGATGACCGCACGGTTGCCGCTGACCTCATAGACATACCAGCGGAGTTTCTTCACCCAGGCCGGGATGGCTTTGCCGCTGTAGTAGGTGCTGCCGGTGATGGTCACGAGATCACCCATTTTCACCGTGCTGGTTGTTGGCTTTGCGGGTTCAGCAGACTTTGCTCTCCGCCAAGCTGCGCCGTGACCTTTTCGGCAAGGTCGCCCATGCGGGCATACATCCAGTTGCCGGGGCAGCTTTTGTTGGCAAACCAGCGCTGTACGGTCAGCACCATCTCGTTGGATTTCGGCGTGTAGTTGAGGGTTTTCGTCTTGTCTCCAAGCCAGAGCAGCTTGGTTTTGCCGTTGCGTTTGCACATATCCACGCAGAGCTTGATGAGCGTCTGATACACAATATCCTTGAACGCATACGGCTCGGTGGTATCGGAAGCGCACTCAATGGTGACGGCTCTCTGGTCGTTGGCGTTGCTGGAGGAACACCAGCTTCGATTCTTCTCCTCCACATACATACCAACGCGTCCGTCCGGTCCGATACCGTAGTTGCAGCTCGCCTGACGGGAAGTGGGATAAAAGATGTTGTCCAGCGTCTCCACCGAGCACTGACCCACCACGCAGTGCGGCGTGATGCGGTCAATGCTCTGGGTGCGCTGCCCGGAATGGTTCGGGCTGAGCTTGGCGTAGGACACTATGGGAGTATTTATGAAATCCTACTCTTTCAATATACCGCCAAGTGATGAAATGGTGTTCTTGCCGGCCTTACCATCAGCGGTAAGACCGTTTGCTTTCTGATATGCCTTAACCGCATTTTTGGTTGAGCTAAGGTAATTCTTGTTCGATGTGTGAAGCGTTAATCCATATCCTTTACGCTGGAGAAGTTTCTTTAATTCGCACACATCTTCGCCGCGTCTGCCGTATTTTAGCACTCGCGTGAATACATATCCTTCGTTCCAGAACGGAGGTCTGCCGAAGGCGTTCCATCTGCTGTCGAGCTTACCCTTGACTACGCCGTAGCTTCTGCCTTTGGCCTCGATGACATTAGGCACATCATCCACAACATAACCAACATGTGTCGCTTTGCCGTCGCCGTTGACTTTGAAAACAAAATCGCCGGCTTTGAGGTCACTCTTGGCGATTGCTTTGCACTTTCCTTTAAGACCGTTTGCATTGAGGTCAGAACCGCATATTCCGGTCATGTTCTGCAGAAAGTACATGCCGAGGCCGGAGCAGTCAAACGCACGCAGCACTTTGCCATATCCGGCATCGACCTGCTTTTTCCAATATGCCACGGCTCTGTCGGTGTTGTTCTTGCCCTTTTCTTTCTTGCGAATCCATTCCTCTGTAATGCCGGTCTGTCCCTGTGCACCCCAGACATATATACTGTGATTTTCAACCTGCTCCTGCAGGTAAATAATAAAGTCATTGAGTTTATTCGCCATCTTCGTCATCCTCCGAATCTTCTTTTGTTTCTGCACGGTCGTGCAGTTGTTCGAGCACATCTTTCAGTTTTGCGGGTATTGGGAGCCCCAAATGCGCCGCGTTCTCTACGAGCGACAATCCTTCGTTTGCCATGTAAAAGAAAATGACTGCAGTCCGCATAACCGAACCATTCTTGATGATGTATAGGTCAAGAATGTGTCCTATTCCGATAAGGGCAAAAATCAGTATCTTTTTGAAAATCCCCTTGAATCCGACTGCACTCGAGAGATTCTTATCCACCACCGCACACATCACTCCGGTGATGTAGTCGATTACCACGAATGCAAGCAGTGCGAACATGAGTCCGTCGCAGCCTCCTAAAAACCATCCGAGCCATCCGCCCACTGCTGTGAAAGCAATCTGGATGACATGCCAAAATTCCTTCATTTTTGTAAAACTCCTTTTGTTTTATTTCCCGTTGCTGTATAATTGTTAGCGAAAGGATGTGATGCTAAATGGCAAAATTCATACCAAAGGCAAAGCTGAGTAAAAAAACACAGAAAGCCTTGAATAATAAAAAACGTGTCACTTGGGAAATGAACCCGGTAACACGGAAAACAGAAAGAAAAAAACCATATAGCAGAAAGAGAAAATCCTGCGACCAGTACGATGATTACGGCGCAGGATTTTTTATGTTATTCTTTTATACATATAACAGGTGATGTACGGCTGCAGGTTGTTTACTGCCATGCCGCTTCCAGCAGTTCCGGTTGAACCGGAAAGTGTTGCCGTATGCGAGTGTGCCCCGGAGCTCGCAATACGCTGAGGTTCAGTTGTGCCACCATTAGTAAAATACTTATATGTACTGCCAGAACCGGATCCAACCTTGTATGAGCCCTTCGACGCTGTGTGTGTATGAGAGCCGCCGGACGCCACCGTAACCGTGCCGCTTGATAGCGTATGGCTGTGGCTTGGCAGGTTCGCCGTTGCCAGGGTTACTGTCTTTGCGCCACCGGACTTCTCAGCTGCACTGAAATCGGCATCGTTTGCGTCGACACCAACGGGAACTTTGCCGGCTCCCCAGAGCACCCAAGTTCCGCCCATGAATGTTGTTGCTCCGGTTGTGCTTGTCGTCATGCGAATAGAGCCTATCGGATAGATGATATCCAGCAGCCATGACAGGTCGGAGAATGTTACATCACCTTTGAACTCCACATCTTCGGCAAATTCTGCATCCCAGCCAACCTCGAACAGGTTTTTCTCGGAGATTTTTCCGATGGCGAGCCCGAGTCCGTTATTGCGTACCGACAGTATCGTGTCGGCCGTAGATATATCGCCGTAAGCGTATGTCGAAGAAAAATAGTCCTTTGCCTCAACGCGGATGTCGTATGCATATTGGTTTGACAACGAACCGCCGACAATAAACCGCGTGCTGCTTACTGTGTATCCGGTAGTTGCAAGCGTAGTAACGGTATAGTCGGTTGCGGTTTTTCTCTTGTATCCGACCTTGAAAGCCACATCGTTTTTGTTGTTGAGTGCCGTCACCGCACCGGCGAGCGTTACTGCGACATATGCTCCGGTATGGCTTGCCGCACCGCTGCTATCGCATCTGTAAACCGATACATTGGAAAGTACCGGTGCCGAGTACGCAAGCACTGTGTACGAAACATTGGTTGTGGCAGTTCGTCCACGGCTGTCCTTCACAACGATCTTCATCGTCTTTGTTCCCGAGCTTTTAAGCTCTGCTGTGGTAAATGACGTTGAGTTGTATGTGGCGTCGTTCACCGTTGTGGTTACAGAAGCGATGGCTGAGCCGTATGCTCCGGCGGGAGTTATCGTCACCATGAGCTTGGATTTATTCTGCACATAAGCACCTATTTTTTCCGCAAGACCGCTGACGCCTTCTGCTATTGTGTAGGTCATTGTCGGCACTACACTCGAAGGAACAGCGAGGCTTAAGCCCGTACTCTTTGTGCCGATGAGCGCGCTGCCGTTGTAGGTATCGCAGTATAGCGTACCGACTGCAGTTGTGGCATTCGGCACTTGGTTTGCAAGGCTGATTGACGGGGTCCAGCTTACCAAGGTGGAGCTTGTCTTTGTTGCGACCGTTCCGCTGGCACTTCCCACCGCATAACGCAATGTGTGCGTAAACGATGATGATGCCGGAGAAAGGGATATTGTCCCTGCGCTTCCCATCGTAAGCATTCCTACCGTAGGCGTGGTGCTTCTGGGTATGCTATACATTATAATGCTCCTTCTCGGTAAGTAAAAGTGACCTTGCCGGATGTGGTAACCGTAACGACAAGGCTTCCTGCCGGAAGCAACAATTCAGGCAGCATTGTTGTTCCGGTCGTAACAGAAAAGGTCTTTACAACACCACCGATTGTGCAGGCAAGTGTGGCTGCTGCCGTTGCCGTAACGCTCGGAACCACCGGCATGGCGAGGTTCGTCAAAGTCAATGTCCCGCTTCCGGTTCTTGACTTGGTTGTTTCACTCTGTTTTCGCTTGTACGGCTCGGCATTGACGGATATTGCTATCTGACAATAGCCATTGTGCTTTGCGATGCTGCTCACATCAACTCGGCCAATGTAATAGAAGGAGTTGTCTTTGCTGAAGGTGATGTTCATGCTTTTTCCGTGAACAGTGTTTAACAGCTCGCTTACGACCGCATCGTAATTACCGACCGCATACATCGTTATTGCAATGCTTCTGTTCGAATACTTAACCTCGCCATAGCTTTCAGACAAATCGAGCATTCCGTTCCTTCCGGGAATGCTCACATAATTCGTCTGCACCTTAGGCATCGGTATTTCATATGGTGCAATAATGAATTTGCCTGTCGTGTCATACGAACCGAATATTATGTGGCTCATGCAAATATCGCTCCTTTCTGCGTTTAATGTTCCCGAGTTCTGCATCCATGGCGGGTGCAAGCCATCCGACCACAGCTCCGGTATCGGTTACCAGATTGTAGTTGCCAAACTGCGGCAGGTATTCCTTGAGCAAAGCCATAATATCTGCAAGAGTAACACCGGCGACGGTGCTTTCTGGCATTGCGGCTATACCGCTGATATCCGCATTGGCGCTGATTGTTCCTGCATCGAAGTTGCTGGGAATTGCCTTCCGCATTTCCTTTTCAACATCTTCCATGGCAGCGACGAAGCCTTCACCAAGGCCAAAGCCCATATTTTCACCAATCCCGGCGAAAACAGTGGAAGGAGAGTGAATGCCGAATAGACTCTTAACACCATTAACAAGATCCTTGGCCCAGCCTTTGATTTTGTTCCATAACCACGAGCCTGCCTGTTTTATGCCTTCCCAGATGCCTTTTAAGAGATTCCCGCCGATCTCCACGATTTTGTACATGAGAGAACCGAAGGCGCTGACGATGCCCGCAATGATCTGCGGCACGGCCTTGACGATTTCCACGATGATGGTGGGCAGGTTCTCAATGAGGGATACGAACAGATCCACGCCTACCATGATGATCTTGTCGATGTTCCCGATGAGAGCATTGACGATGCCGGAGATGATCTGCGGGATCGCCTGCACGATGGTGGTGATGATCTGCGGCAGTGCCTGGATCAGAGAAATCAGCAGGTCGATGCCCGCCTGGACGATTTGGGGGATTGCATTCAGTACTGCGGTTATAATGCCGTCAATGATTTTCGGAATTGCCTCAACTATCGCTGTAATAATTTCCGGCAAGGCAGTCACCAGTGATGTCAGAAGCTGAATGCCTGTCTCGATGATCTGCGGAATGGAGTCCAGCAGAAAAGTGATGATCCCGTTTATGATTTCGGGAAGTGCCGCAATTAGAACAGGCAGAGCGTCCAATAGGCCCTGCGCCAGACCTGTGATGAGCTGTAATGCCGCATCCAGGATCATAGGCAGGCTGTCCACCAAGCCCTGCACAATCGTGACGATTGCCTGCACCGCAGCAGGAATGAGGGTGGGAAGCGCATTCCCGATACCCGCCACCAGTGTGGTCACCAACTGCACCGCCGCATCGATGAGCAGCGGCAGATTTTCAATCAGTGTGTTCACGATGGTCATAAGCGCCTGCACCGCCGCGGGTATCAGCTGCGGCAGGAGCGAGAGAATGGTACTTAGCACCTGTGAAAACAGCTCCGTCACCGATTCCAGCAGTATCGGCAGCAGTTCACCCACCGCCGTCAGCAGAGCGTCCAGCACCGTAGGAAGCGAGGCAATGATATTTTCAATGACCGGTGTGATATTCTCCACCACGGTCTTAAAGGCGTCCACCATGTTGCCGCACAGCAGTTCCATGTCTGCGTTGGCGTCGCCGAAGCCCACGATGAGGTTGGATACGGCGGATTTCAGTGCGTTCATGGAGCCGGAGATAGTGGCTTCCGCTTCCTTGGCGGTGGTGCCCGCAATATCCATGCTTTCCTGCATGACATGGATGGCTTCCACCACATCGGCATAGGAGGAAATGTCATATTTAACGCCGGATATCTTTTCCGCATCGACAAGCAGACGCTCCATCTCCTGTTTCGTGCCGCCGTAGCCCAGCTTGAGGTTGTCGAGCATCGTATAGTTCTGCTTTGCAAAGCCCTGGTAGGCGTTCTGGATGGAGGACATATCCGTGCCCATCTTATTGGCGTTGTCGGACATATCCGTAATGGCCATGTCCGCATACTTGACTGCTTTCTCGGTATCTCCGCCGAGGGATTGGATCAGGCTTGCGGAAAAGCCCGTGACCGTCTCCATGTAGTCGTTGGCGGAAAGACCTGCCGTCTTGTATGCGTTGGCGGCATAGGTCTGAAGCTGCTGGGAGGAATCCTTGAACAGGGTATCCACGCCGCCGACCAGCTGTTCGTAGTCGGCATAGGCGGCGATGACCTCCTTGCCCAGCTTCACGGCTGCGGCGCCTGCCGCAACAGCCACCGCACCCATTGCCGCGCCTACGGTCTTCAGCACACCGCCCAGCTTGCTGAACTTGTTCTCGGACTTTTCCGCGGAATCGCCCGCGTCCTCGACCTCTTCGCCCATATCGTCCGCCGCCTCGGAGGTGTCCTTCAGTTCACGCTCCATGTCATTGAGGGCGGCTTCGGCGTTGTTCAGCTGGATCTGCCAGTTCTGGGTACGGCGGTCGTTCTCTCCGAAGGACTCGGAGGCGTTCTTCAGCGCGGCACGGAGGGTTTCAATCTTCTGCTTTTGTGCTTCGATCTGATTGCCCAGCGCCTTGTGCTTTGCGGCGAGGGCTTCGGCGGAACTGTCGTTCTTGTCGAACTGCGAGGTCACCAGCTTCATCTCGGAGCCGAGCACCTTGAAGGACTGGTTGATGTCCGCCAGCGCCTTTTTAAACTCCTTCTCGCCCTCCAGACCGATTTTCAGCCCGAAATTGTCCGCCATATGCCGTCACCTCCTTGCAGTTGGCATGAAAAAAGCACTCCTTCACCTCATACTTGGTACAAAAATGTCAGAAGTACGAGATAAAAGGGTGCCTGATGGTATGAAAAAGGAGCGACCCGGAAAGGTCACTCCTCAATGCTGTGTGAATTTGTCCTGTCAGAACAGTTCCACCCGTCCCAACAGCAGGTCGATCAGGTTGCAGTGGAAGATGCCGTTGTCATCATAAAAATTGTGTGGAACATCCATGCGGACGATGATCTTTTTGAAGAAATCCTTTGTAAGCATCAGCGATGACAGCTCGGAGGATTCTTTTTTATCGGTATCCATGCGGAAAGCTGACTGAATATAGATTTTCTTATCCGCATCATTCACCACGAAGTCGATCTCCTTCTGAATCTTACTGCCATCAGAGCGGTCGCAAACTGCGCCGACATCAACGGAATATCCACGCCGCAGGAGTTCGTTGTAGATCAGGTTCTCCATGATATGACCGGGGTCGTACTGGCGATAATTCAGGCGTGCATTCCGAAGCCCGACATCCGTATAGTAGTACTTATTTGGATACTTGAAATAGGTCTTTCCCTTAACATCGTACCGTTTTGCCATTGAAACGAGGAAAGAGTCAATAATGTACTGCACATAATTTGAAACCATTGCGGGGTTGACCTTTTCATTCTTCATAGAGGAGATGGCATTTGCAATGTTGGTCGGATTGGTCAGAGAACTGATCTGTGAAGCAAGGAAGTCCAGAATGTCGTTCAGAATATCTTCACGCTCGATGCCGTTTCGCTCCACGATATCCTTGACATACAGCTCGCTGTAAAGGGACGTCAGGTAATCCTTCTTATCCTTGTCGTCCTCCAAAGCCAGCAATCTCGGCATACCACCATAAAGCATATAGGTATCCAGAGCTCTTCGCTCATCTCCACCCACAGCGGAATAAAACTCCGCAAACGACAGCGGGAATACATGAATCTGTGTAGCGCGACCGCGAAATTCTGTGGCGATGTCTTTTGACAGTCCTTTGGAATTGCTGCCGGTTACATAAACATCAAGATTTTTATATGCCTTGAGTTCATTCAGCATATCATAGATAGTGACTTCAATGCCGCCGTTTTCCTTGTCCACTACTTTTGCGGTAAGCTGCACTTCGTCTATAAACAGGTAGAACTTCTCATTCTTCCTGTCGCGGACGATGCTTTCCACATACTCGCACAGAGTGATAGGATTCCTGAATTTATAATAGCGCCGCTGATCCAGTTCAATTTTCAGGATGTGGTCCTCAGGAACATTCTGCGAAAGGAGATACTCGAAAAAAAGGTCAAAAAGCAGTACGGACTTTCCACATCTGCGTATGCCTGTGATAACCTTTATCTCGCCGTTCCACATACTATGAATCAGTCGATCCATATAAGTATCTCGATTAATCATTCACTCCACCTCGTACTTAGGACAAAACTGTCCGAACTTTTATGTATAGCATACCACGATTTTTGAAAAATATCAAGCCGTGTGGAAAAGTTCACAAAGAAGTTACGACAAAAACGGACTAAGTACGAGATGAACTGCATTGATACGGCTCAGATCCCCTCCGGGATAATATCGTCAATATAATGCTCCCTCGCCGGGGTTGCCTGCCCGTTGTACTGCTTGTGGCACTCCCACAGATCCAGCAGCAGTCCGAAGGGCATCAGCCACACCTCATCCTGTGACAGGTGGAGGTGGGCAAGACCGTAATATAAAAGCCGGGTAAACAGCTCCGCATCGGAAACCGTTACCCGACTTGTGCGTTTTTTGGGTCTTTCTCGCTTTCCACATTGCGTTTGGTGCCTTTGTAGAGAGCCTCGGTAATGGCCGTTTTGTATCCGGCAAGGTCAAGGGGCGTAGTCAAAAGTTCCACCACATCCTCGGTGAGCAACTCCTTGGGTGCATCCTTGTTTTTCAGATTGTGGATGAGGATGCCCTGATTCGCCAGAAGCGTAATGAGCCACACGATCTCACCGATGGCCATTTCAAAGTTCTCGGATTTCATCAGCTTTTCGCCCAGGTTCTCCAGACCGCCGTAGCGACCGGCGATCTCCTTGGTCGCCCTTGTGGTCAGAAGCAGGGTGTACTCTTCATCCCCGATGAGGATGTTGGCGGTTCGTTCGTTATCCATGTGAAACTACCTCCTTATTCAGTAGGCGCACTTGCACCGTAGCTCGGCTCATACACCGTCTTATACCAGTTGGAAATGGTTGCCGCCGTCACGGTGGTATCTCCCTCGGTGACCTCCGCTTTCCAAGGATGTGCACCCTTGGCGTCCGGCTTGTTGCGGCGCAGAATCGTGCCCTCGATGGTGGGCGTAGAGAAGGTGATACTGTCGCCCTTGGTGGCGAGGTTGGTAGCCGGGATACCGAACTTCACGCGGTAGAGCCAGAAGTATTTATACTTGCCGTTGGACTTCTTTGCACGGAAGCCCACCGCCACAGGTTCGCCGCCGTCCTCGCTTGCGGAGACGACTACGCCGTTTTTGTCGATGGTCGCGCCTGTCAGATCGGATGCGGCGGTCGCGCCGATGTCGTCCACGCCGAGGGACAGAGTGCCGCTTTTGAATTCCTTTACGATCTCCGCTGCGCCGTCGTCGGCGTAGAGAGTCGCTTCCGCCAGTTCCACAGATAACTCTGCGGTCATGGCCTTTGCCAATTGAACCGGGTTTGCATAGGTTTCCTCGCCGCTTGCGTCTTCGGTGATTTTGGCGTAATAGAGTTTATCAAGACCGATTGTTGCCATATCTTAAACCTCCCAATTATAGATTTTTGCCACGTCAATGGCGTAATGGTGATAGCCGGTGTCGGTCTCATAACCGATGTACCGGCGGTCGGTAATATAGAAATCCGCACCCAACAGAGTGCGGACAACAGCGTTTTTCGCTTTGGTATAGCTGCCCTTGGAATACAGCGACAGCCGTGCTTCCTGTGTTTCGCAGCCGGGTGTGTTGTCGGCGTGGAGTTCAAAGGAGTCCGAAAGCGGAGTTAGCACGATGTAGGCATCCGGCGCTTTGTCGGAAAACACACCCGTTTCCACGGGGACACCGCAATATGCAAGGAGCGTATTCAGTTCAGATAAAAGGCTCATCTCTGCTTGACCTCCTCTTCCAGCTTCTGCGTCATGGCATCAATACAGGCTTGCCTGGATGCGGACTTGGCTGGCTTCAGAAACGGCTTTGCAGGCTGACCGTGCTTGCCGTATTCCAGAATGTTTGCCAGCTTTGCGTTGCTTCCGCCGTCCGAACGTGGCTCGGCAAAACCGATTTTGACATCGTGATTGCCGCTGCGGTTCAGCTTTGCCGGAGACAGACCCAGCGCGCCCTCCAGTTCGCCGGTGGAACGGGAGTCGTATTTCGTTCCTCTGCCCACTACGGAGGAGAGGTTGCTTCTGACTTTTGCAAGCACCACCTCGCCGCCGGCTTCCAGTACGGATTCAGCAACGGCATCAAAGTCGCTGCCCAAGCGGGAAATCTTCAGGAGAAAGTCCTCCGGCAACTTCATTTCACATTTAGCCACGTCGTCACAACCTCCATATCATTCGTTTCCGTGTAAGCACGAAAAGCTCATTCATTCCGGTGCTCCTCCTCTCCCCATAAAGCAGGATTGCTTTATGGGGATCCCTTTGTGGACACCTCCTTCTTTGCCAGCACTTCAATGTACATCCCGCATCCTTTTACATTTTCCACGGAAACGATGTCGAAGCGCCCGTCCTCTGTAACGAGAAACTGGTCGGTAGTGACCGTCAGCCCCGGAATGCGCCGAAAGCGGAACAGGTCGGTGGCTTCGCTGAAGGCGGCGAGATTTGCCCAACGCTGTGAGCCGTGCCGACCTTCCCGATATACACGGATAGAAGCGAGGACTTCATCCCGCGTTGTGGTGAAGCCCTCACTGTCCTTGACCTGTTTCGTTTCCACGATACCGGCAAAACTGTTCATTTTACCATAGCTCATGGTCACACCTTCCAATCCCGGTCAAGCCGTAGCAGCAGATTGACCGTGTTCCACACCTGCTGTGCCGCACCTGTGTTATCTGCAAAGAAGCCGCCCGTGCTGCCGTCCCGACTCTCGTAAAAGTGGGACGACAGCATAATGACGGCCTGCTCCGTGGTTGCGGGCATGGGATTTTCCTTGTAATAGCCCTCCGGGATGTGCTGGTAGCTTTCGGCGTAAGAAACAGCGGCGGTGATGTAGCTTTGAATGAGCGCATCATCCGCCGTGTGTTCCAGAATGAGGTTGGCTTTGACCTTGCTCAAAAGTTCGTCCATCACCGCCGCCTCCTTCCTTAGGACGCTTTCATTTTCAGAAGCTGAATGCCCTCCGGCAGAATGATCTTACCGTCCACACGCTCGGTGGCAACGAAGCCAACCTGACCGTTGGCGGAATACAGTTCGTTCAGACGCTGTACGGTTCTGCCGGTGCGGTCAGCGATCCAGTAGTTCTTGAAGTCGCCGAACGCGATAGCCAGTGCGCCCGCCGCAAGCGTAGGCACATAGGGACTGGTATGGATCTCGTAGCCGAGCAGCCTATCCGGCTGACCTGCCTGCACGGAGGGCTGCCAGAGGTAGTTGCCGTTGTTGTCCTTCAGCTTGCGCAGAGTGGACACGGTCGCGTCGTTCATAAGGAACTTGGCGTTCTTACGGTACGGTGCTTTCAGGGCGTAGATGAGGGAGATCACCTCATCGGTGGTAATGGCGGTCGCGCTGGCCGCGGTAACGCCGACTGTGCCGCCGTTTGCGGTGAACAGGCCGGTAGGCTGACCCGTGCCAGTGCCGACGCAGAAAGCCTGCTCCTCGGCGGCGCCGAAGGCATAGGCGAACTCACGGGCAATATAGTCCTCCAGTTCAAAGGCGCTGTCGTCCAGAAGCTCAATGCTCACTTTGATAAGGTCCGTCAGCTTGTAGGCGTCGATGGTTTTCTGCGAGAAGGTCGGATTGCTCTCGGTGTAGGCAGCGTTCTCAGCCGTCCACGCAGCAGTGGAATGGGTCGCCGCCACGGGAATCTTGCGCTCATTGTCGGTGGTGATGACCTTGCAAAGACGGCGCATCACATTTTCCTCTTTGAGCGTGTCCACGATGAAGGTTTCAAACTCCGTAGGCACAAGATATCCGCCGTTGGCGTCAACGCCTGCAGAGAGGACATTGTGGAGAAGCTGCTTGCCGCGCAGGTGCCGACCGAAGTCCTCACGGTAAGCGTTCGACGCTCTGCCGGTCTTGACTTCTCCGGTCGCATTCTGGGGCTGTCCGGTGAGCGGTGTGGACACGGGCTTTGCAAGCTCTGCCGCCATCGCGTCACGGCGTTCCATGCGTCTGACCTCATTGGTGAGATCGTTCAGTTCCTTCTCCATGTTGGCGTACACGGTATCGTCCTCGGAAGAGAGGACGCCCTTGTCATTGCGGTGGGTGTCGAGGAATCCCTCCATCGTAGCCCACAGCTTGGCGCGCTTTTCGCGCAGTTCAACAATATTCATACGAAATACCTCCATATCAGATGTAGTTTTTGATTGCGTTCAGTTCTGCTCTGAGTTCATCCACAGAGCGTCCCGTGCGCTCCGGCACGGCACTTTTCGGTTCAATGGCACATTTTGCGGCGATTTTCTCCATGAGAGAGTTCACCACATTCGCCTTGGAATACAGCATGGAAACAGCAGGTGCGGTAATGTCATCGGCTTCATCAGAGCGTTTCATGATTTCATCGGCAAAGCCAAGCTCCACCGCCTTGTTCGCATCCATCCAGGTTTCGGCATCCATGAGGTGACTGAGCTTGGCGCGGGACAGACCTGTCTTGATCTCATAAGCGTTGATGATGGAATCCTTCACGCTGCCGAGCATCTCTATAGCCTTCTGCATTTCGCCGCTGTCACCGAACGCCACCGTCATGGGATTGTGGATCATGAGCATGGACACCGGAGACATAAGCACCTTTGTACCCGCCATGGCAATGACGGACGCAGCGGAGGCGGCAATGCCGTCAATTTTGACCGTGACATCGCCCTTGTAGTCCATGAGCATATTGTAGATTTGGGCTGCCGCCACGCAGTCGCCGCCGGGCGAGTTGATCCATACGGTGATGTCGCCGCTGCCGCTGTTCAGTTCATCCTTGAAAAGCTGTGGTGTGACATCGTCGTCAAACCAGCTTTCTTCGGCTATTGTCCCGTTCAGAAAGAGCGTCCTCTCCTGAATCTGCTCCTGCGTTTCCTGATTGGTCACCGTTCGGGTTTTCCAATTCCAGAACTTCTTCATTTTCTGCGTTTTCCTCCTCTCCGTTGATATCTGCAAAAGCTCCGGCATTTTTCAGCGGGAGCATATTGCCGTTGATGAGATACAGGTCACCACCGTCCTCGGCAGGGATACGGTCGAGGTTTTCGAGCTCCCGGATGTCGTTGGCGGACATCCAGCCGTTCTGCCGTCCGATGGCGTACCCGTTCATGCGGCTCTGGTAATCGCCGCGAAGCAGCCCTTCCACATTGAACTTTGCAAAGTATTTCTTCTTTTCCTCGGAGTTCAGCAGGGAACGTTGAATGGACTGCTCCCAACGGATGACCCAGGGGTCGAGGGTGTATTTCACAAACTCAAGAGACTGCTGCTCAATATTAGAAAAGCTCGACTTTTCCAGATCGCCGACCATGTGAGGCGGCACTCGGAAAATTCGAGCAATTTCATTGATTTGGAATTTGCGTGTTTCCAGGAATTGCGCCTGCTCCGGGGAAATGGAGATGGGCGTGTATTTCATGCCCTCCTCCAAAACGGCCACCTTGCCGCTGTTGGCGCTGCCGCCGAACTGACTCATCCAGGCTTCTCTGACCTTGGTTGGGTCTTTGATGGTGCCGGGATGCTCCAGCACACCGCCGGGAGCCGCACCGTTTGCGAAGAATTTAGCGCCGTATTCCTCGGTGGCAATGGCAAGGCCGATGGCGTTCTTGGCCATAGCGATGGGGCTGTAGCCCACAAGCCCGTCAAAGCCGAGTCCGGGAATGTGCAGCACATCCGAGGGCTGCAGCGTCACGGCAAACTCTTTATTTCGGATGGCTTCATCCTGCCCACGGTAGTAGGTGTAGTACAGCCGTCCGTTTTCATCTCTGTCCACGGACATCTTGTTCGGCATCAAGGGGTAGAGAGCAACGACTTCGTTTTTACCGTTGCGGATGACCTGCGCATAGGCGTTGCCCCACAGGAGCAGGTGCGTCATAAGCGTTTCCCGGAACACGAAGGAACTCATCTCCGGGTTCGGCTCATCGTGGAGCAGCAGGTACAGCGGATGGTCGAGAGCCTTCTCCTTGCCGCCGTTATCCGTGTATCGGTAAAGGTGGAGCGGCAGTCCGGCCACAGCTTCCGCAAGAATACGGACGCACGAATACACCGCCGTCATCTGCATAGCAGACCGTTCTGTCACCGTTTTGCCAGAGGTAGTGCCGCCGAGAAAGAAGGCGTAGTTGCTGCCTGCCGTGCGGTTTTGAGGCTTGTCTCTGGATTTGAATAAGCCGCTGAAGATACCCATATGCATCACTCTCCTTCAAAATGGGCATAAGAAAAGAGCCGATTTCTCGACTCTTAAAAGCAATGATATCTTTGGGGAACAAATTCAGACCTCATTTCTAGAATTTGTTCCCCAAGTGGAATTCGGTTTAGGACTGCACCGTTTTCCAGCATCTTTCTTTCATGAAATCAGCAATGACTGAAATGTCCTCGCCTTCATAGTATTTTACGAGCAGGCGTTTGAACTCCGGCACCTCGTTTTCGGGAATTACCAGAAAACCGCCGCCATGTGAAATCAGATAATGGTTCGCAAAAATGACAGACGCCCTTTTGTTTCCGTCCAAGAATATCTGCGTTTTCATGCAATACAGACACAGCTGAATGGCAATATTGATAGCCTCATCTGTTTCCTCGGTGATTTCACGGATTCTATCCTTTACATCTAGTTCGTTAGGTAAGGGTGGAACATAAGAAGAACCGCCTATGGTAACGGGAACGCCGCGGATGCGGCCGCCTTCCGCAAAGAATCCTTCATTGACAAGTCTTGCGATGTGACTGAGCATATAATAATCGGAACGGCTGGCAACTACATCAGGGTCTAAAATAAACTCCCATGCGTGTTTCAGGTTCAGGATTTTTTGCACATCGGTAGCAGTCATCCCGGAAACTTTGCCGTTTTCTATGATTTCCTCTGTCTGAGGGAAAGATGTTGCAACACCCTCCAAAACAGCCTGGTCATAGATATTCATTTTCATATTAGCTCTTGCAAAGGCAATGTTGGTTATGACTTCGGCGGAAAGCTCGTCCCCTGCGTATCCGGCGGCGGCAAGCTGCTTTTCCACACTGCGGAGCTCTTTGCGAATTTCGCGGGTTTCTCTGGCATTGCGAAGCAGCAGATTATATAGATCTTCGGTATAAGCTCCTACATAGGTTGAAGTTTGTCTGCCTGCCATGCGCTTTCTGACATAAAGGTATTTTCCATCGCCGCGTTCCTTGATTTCAGGCGCGCCATCATAGGGCATCAGATTCAGTCTCGCATGAAGGTCAGCGCGCCGTCTGAGCAATTCTTGTATTTCGTTGTATTGTGCAGCCATTGTATCTCCTCCTTTGGGGAACAATTATCGTAAATATGATACCACAATGCTCCCCAAAAGTCAATGCTGTATGGGGAACATTTGCTTGATTTTATAAAAGTTAATGCTCCCCAATTCGGTGAACACAAGAAATAGTGTGCCCGGATTTCACCTTATATACTCATATAAACAACAGCCCTCGGCGGTCGTACACGCTTTCGCCGTTATCATTCCCACATCGAATTGCACGGTCGAGCGCCATGATGGTTGCCACCGCGCCGTCAATTTTCTCCGTGGATTTTTCCTTGTCCGGCTTGATGTTGCCTGCTGGGTCGGTGCGGATGAAGATGTTGTCCATCATCCAGCGGAGAACGGGATGCCCGCCGTGGGCAATGCGCTGCTCCAACACCAGCTTCATGAGTTCCTTGGTGGGCGGGGACATATCCTTGAAGCCCTGTCCAAACGGAACCACCGTAAAGCCCATGCCTTCCAGGTTCTGCACCATCTGCACGGCTCCCCAGCGGTCAAAGGCAATTTCCCGGATATTGAACCGCTCTCCGAGCCGCTCGATGAATTTTTCGATGTAGCCGTAGTGAACCACATTGCCCTCAGTGGTTTGCAGGAAACCCTGCCGCTCCCACACATCGTAAGGAACATGATCTCTGCGTACACGCAAATCGAGATTCTCCTCCGGTATCCAGAAGTACGGCAGGATAATGTATTTATCCTCATCGTCCAGCGGAGGGAATACCAGAACGAAGGCTGTAATATCCGTGGTGGAGGACAAGTCCAGACCGCCGTAGCAAACACGTCCTTCCAGATCGTCCTTGCTGACGGCGAACTCGCATTTATCCCATTTCTCCATAGGCATCCAGCGCACAGCCTGCTTGACCCATTGGTTCAAGCGAAGCTGTCGGAAGGAGTTCTCCTCGCCAGGGTTTTGCTTCGCCGATTCGCAGGCGTCCTTGACCTTGTCGATGCCTACCGTGATACCGAGAGACGGATTTGCCTTTTTCCAGACCGCCGGGTCTGTCCAGTCATCACTTTCATCCGCACCGTAGATAACGGGGTAAAATGTGTGGTCGACCTTCCGTCCGGCAATGATGTCCTGCGCTTTCTGGTGTATCTCATAGCAGATGGACTTCGTATCATTGCCCGCCGTGGTGATAAGGAAATACAGCGGCTGCATTCTGGCATCACCGGAGCCCTTGGTCATAACATCAAACAGCTTTCTGTTGGGCTGGGTGTGCAGCTCATCAAAAACCACGCCGTGGGTATTGAAACCGTGCTTGTTGCCAACATCGGCAGAGAGCACCTGGTAGATGCTGCCCGTTGGCTGATAGATAAGCCTTTTCTGGGAATCCAGTATCTTGACCCGCTTGGAAAGTGCCGGACACATTCGCACCATATCTGCTGCCACGTTGAAAACGATGGATGCCTGCTGGCGGTCAGCGGCACAGCCGTAGACTTCGGCACGTTCCTCACCGTCACCACAGGTGAGTAGCAGAGCCACCGCCGCAGCCAGTTCGGACTTGCCCTGTTTCTTTGGAATTTCAATGTAGGCGGTGTTGAACTGCCGGTAGCCGTTAGGCTTGATAACGCCGAAGATGTCCCGAATAATCTGCTCCTGCCAGTCGATGAGTTCAAAGGGTTTTCTCGCCCAGGTGCCTTTGGTGTGGCACAGGCTTTCGATGAACATGACGGCGTAATCCGCAGCGTCCTTGTCGTAGCGCGAGGTTTTCTCCATGAACCTTGTCGGCTTGTATTTCTTCAGTTTTCTCGTAGTGGTCACCTCCAAGGCATAAAAAATACAGCCCTTCGGCTGCTTCGGAATGTACGAGAGAAAGAGCCTTGCGGCTCGATCCCTTTTTTTGATGTAAGGTCAGTTGTCGCTGTGGAGCAGAAGCTCCGTTGCCAGCTGGGTGTTCTCATCGGCAGGTTCCACATCCCAACCTCTGTCGTAGTTGCAGACGATCTCGCCGCTGCGCTTGAGCATCAGCTTGGAAATGCGTCCGCCCTCGATGCCCCATTGGGAGCCGCCTTCGTACTGCTTCATCCAGTAGTGAAAAATCTCTCCGTCGACCTTGATGCTGCCTTCTTTCCACATAATCGTGTCCTCCGTTTCTTTTGTTGTGACTGTATATTACCGTCACTCTGCGGATATATCCAGTCATTTCGGAGCCATAAACTACACGATCTTTGGGGCGGAAAACTGTATATATTACAGATTTATTCCTGTCTGCGGCGGTGGATGGCGGCGATGATCTTCTCCTGCTCGTCTGGCTTGACACCGATGCTGTCCAGAGCCTCCCGTGTGCCGCAGTCCGGGCAGATGAGGGTTTCATTGTCCAGCCTTGAAAGCGCGGGCGGTTCACAAAAACTCCTGCCGCATCTGGGGCAGACGGAGAGCCTAATCATGTTATTCTCCTTCATGGCACAGCCTCCTTGTGTTCAGATAGGCTTCGATCAGCCGTTGACGGTCGAAGCCGAAACTGTCGTAGCCCTCCAGACAGGTCTGCACATAGGAAACGGAGGGGATGCCGATAGGCCTTTCCTCATGCATGATGTAAACATAGCATCGGCGGGTTCTGATTTTTCCTGTGCGGATGCCTTTGATGGGCAATTCTACTTCCGCTTTGTAATAAAAGGTTGGGAAACCCTCGTAGCGGTCAAGTGCCGCCTCGTCTGCGGCAGTGGTTGCCCACACCGCAACAGGAACACTGCCGCCGACCTTCTTTTCAACGGTGAGGTAGGCTCCTGTCTTGCTGCCCTTGAACAGCAGCTCGTAGTCCTTGAGGTTTGATGTTCCGATGATCCGAGCCGAGGGGCAGCGCATCCGCATCTGGCGGATGTTGAGGTTGCTGCCGTAGGCAATGTAATAGTGTTTATCCATAAAAAATCCTCCTTCCGAAGTTGCCTTCTACCACCGAAAGCCCGCTATCTGCGGGTTCGGGGGCCGCTGAGCGGCGTCCTTCAAGCGGCTCTGCCGCTGCGGAAGGCTGCGTCACCGTCAAGGCGCTTCGTGAGGAGTTCTCTTGCTGTTTTGAATTCGTCTCCGATAAAACCGAGTCGGAGGAGCCAGGTTCTCATGGCGTATTTGGGGTTTTCGTTCTGCTGGGGCTTGGGGCTTGCCGTCCGCACTGTTTTTGCCATCTGGCTGAGTGCCAGGCAAAGCTGGATGTAGCTTTTCAGCTGACCTGCGTGAAGTCCGTTCTGCCTGCAGTCCGAAGGGGCGTCAAATTGGAAGAGCCTGAACTCGACCGTGCCCTTGGTGAAGGTTGCATGGTAGTTGAGCATATGGTAGCGGCTGTCATTGTAGTGCTGGCTTCTGCCGTAGTCTGCGTTCTGGCTGCCGTACCAGATATCCGCAAGCCCTGCCATGGTGGTAGGTTTCCTGCGGTTGACCTTTTCGAGGAATCTGGGGTCGACCGTCCGGCAGTAGCGGTTCATTCTGCCTCGGTCAAGGGCAAGGGCGTCGGCAAGAAGGCTTTCGTGGCTTGCCATGATGTTGGCGAGGTTTCTGAGGGTTTGCGCCGTGTGTCCTTTCGCTCCGATGTGAATGTGGACGCCGCAGCCCCTGGCGGCGTCGCTCTTGGCTCCCGCCTTGCGAAGCCGTCTGACCAGCTCCTGCAGGGGTTCCATATCCGCGTAGGTGAGGATCGGTGTGACCATCTCGCACTTTTCGCTGTCGGGTCCCGCGATGCTGACGTCCCTTTGAAATTTCCATTCCCGTCCGTCTGCGTCCCATGCCGACCAGGTGCAGTAGCCGTTGCGGTGGGCGGTGTTTTCGTACCGTCCCGTCCCGAAGAACTCGGCGGCAAGCCGTGCGGCTTTCTCTCTGGTGATGCTGTTCATCTCGACCTCAACGCCGATGGTCTGCTTCTTCATTTCGGCTACCTGGTTTTCTGTTCTCTGGCTCATTTTCGTGACCTCCGTGTTGGTTTGTTTTCCCTTTCGGTAGTCACATATTACCTCTGAAAGCACACTATATCCAGTTATATTTGAGCCATAAACTACACGATTTTGTGGTCTGAAAACTGTGCATCTTACAGCACTTTACGGCAGATATCCTCGCCCCATATCACACTGAGGCTGCCGCCGCTGTCCCAGGCGACCATGATGGAGCCGATATCGTCCACGCCCAGCACGGTGCCTTTCGTGCCGATGGGCGGCGCTTGAGGGTCGTCCATTTTTACGAGTTCAACCCGTGTGCCCCTCGGAAACCGCTCACGAAGGGCTTGCAATGCTTCCTTTGAGATCATTCGCATGACTGTCCCTCCTTTGACTGACCGCCTTTAAATGCGGAACTGCCCGCCAGGTTGCGGAGCAGGATCCTTCTTGCATCCTTGTATTCCGCACCAATGAAGCCCAGCCGCAGCAGAAAGCAGCGGAATGCGTACTTCTCGTTGTCGGCGGGTTTCTCGGTGGCGGTCACACGCTTCTGCGTCCGTGCCAGTTCGCACAGCTTGCAGATGAAGGTGTCGTAGGCTTTGATCTCCTCCGGCGCAGCTTCACCCTTGAACCAGGGGAAGCTGACTTTGTCCTTCTCGATGAGGATGGGCAGTTCGTCTGCGCCGAGAGCTTTCTTGATGAGCGTACCCTTTGCCGCCACCAGATTTTTCAGATTTTCCAGCGCCATATCGGTGAAAAGGCTTCTCGGCATGGAAACGCAGATGTGGTTTTCGTCTGGGTCTGCATTCTCGGCAGTGAAGCCTTCCTCGTGCAGTCGTTCAATGAGATGTTCGATTTCTTCCGAATCGGCACGGTCGTCAAAGGTGACACCGCCATTCTTGTCGATGGTGAAGTAATCCACCTCATAGGCAAAGGTCGGTGCGCCAAGATATTTGGTATCGCATTCGGTAATCTCGGAAATGAGCCGTACCAGCCGCTTGCGGTCTGTGCCGCTGACATTGTAATTCAGGGTCATTCAGAATTCCTCCTTCGTTTTTTCGGTACTACATATATCACTCTGAACGCCTGAAATAGCAAGGCCTGTAATGTAGATTTATTCGCCGCAGGACTGTGCATACCACACAATGCCGGCCATCAGCCCGCCCAAAGGAAAGCCCCCGGAGCCGTCAAACAGACTTCCGAGGGTCAAAGTCTTATTCTTCATGGGGCACTACCTCGCTAAACTTGTATTCCTTTCCGTCACGCAGTACGCTGACCTTATCGTCCGAACCAACCTGTTCGATGTATCTGCGGACAATGACATCGCAGAACTTTTCGTCCAGTTCGATGGTGCAGCAGATTCTATCCGTCTGCTCACAAGCAATGAGCGTGGAGCCGCTGCCGCCGAAGGGGTCAAGCACCACGGAGTTTGCCATGGAGCTGTTCTGAATCGGATACGCCAGAAGCGGAATGGGCTTCATGGTGGGATGGTCGCCGTTTTTCTTCGGCTTATCAAACTCCCAGATGGTGGACTCTTTGCGTCCGGTGTACCACTGGTGTTTGCCTTTCTTTTTCCAACCGTAGAGACACGGTTCATGCTGCCACTGATACGGAGAACGCCCCAGTACCAGGGACTGCTTCTTCCAGATACAGCAGCCGGAGAGGTAGAAGCCCGCATCGGCAAACGCCTTGCGGAAATTCAGCCCCTCGGTGTCGGCATGGAACACATAAATGGACGCATCGTCTGCCATAGTCTTTTCCATACAGGAAAACGCATCAAACAGGAACTGATAGAATTTCTCGCCGTCCATGTTGTCGTTCTTGATTTTCCCTGCACTGCCCTCGTAGTTCACATTGTAGGGCGGGTCGGTGATGACGAGGTTTGCCTTGCGGCCGTCCATAAGGGCGGCGTAGGTTTCCTCTTTTGTGCTGTCACCGCATACCAGTCGGTGTCGTCCCAGAGTCCAGACATCGCCGGACTTGGTGAAGGTCGGCTTCTGCAGCTCGGCATCCACATCGAAATCGTCCTCTTTGGCGTCAATGCCGTCATCAAACAGCTTGGAAAGCTCCTTCTCGTCAAAGCCAGTGAGCAGCGGGTCAAAGTCCGCAGCTTGCAAGGCTTCGATTTCTACACGCAGGAGTTCCTCATCCCAGCCTGCGTCCATCGCCATACGGTTGTCCGCAATGATGTACGCCTTCTTCTGAGCTTCGGTGAGGTGGTCGGCAAAGACGCACGGCACCTCAGAAATGCCTTCCTCCTTGGCGGCAAGAATACGACCGTGACCGGCAATCACGCCATAGTCACGGTCGATGATTACAGGATTGATAAAACCGAACTCACGGAGAGAGGAGCGCAGCTTATTGATCTGCTCCGGCGAGTGGGTTCGGGCATTGTTTACATAGGGAATGAGTTTTGCAATAGGGACGAGCTGCATCTCAGTCGTTGTTTTCATCATACCAGCCCCCATTCCACAAATTTCTCAAAGCCGCCAAGGTCGGAGATATATTTCCGAGCAATCTCGACAATCTCCGCATACAGTCTGCCGTCCACGGTATCGTCCCCGATGGCACAGCAGAGCATCACAGGCTTTCCGGTTTCCTGGGCTTTGAGGAAAGCGGAAATGTTCACGCTGACATCCGCCTTGGAGAGGTCTTTGCCGTGCAGACCACCGCCGGTGACGAAGTCAGCCATATCGCTGCCCAGCTTGCGATTGGTCGCGCCGGTATCCACATCCGTGCCGCCCGTCCAATCGCCAAGAGGATTGATTTCGGCTTCGGGATAGATTTCCTTCAGCTTTTCTATCTTGGCATTGCTCTGACAAAGGATGAGACGGTCACCGTCCAGAATGTATTTGCCGTCATACGGATACACCTTGAAGGTATCCCTTGCGATTTCAGACAGCTTTTTCTGTTCTGCGGTCACAGGCATTCCCTTGAAGATGCCGTTGTCGCCGCAGCGGATTCCGTTTGCTTGGTTGTCGGCAAGGTGTCCGTCCTGCGGCACTTCCACATAATCTACCGTGAGATTTCCGGCAATGCGGTGAACGGCGGCGGTCACATCTGTCTGATCCAACGGAGCGGAAGTTTCCGCAATGATGTGGCACACACCGTGACCGATAAGGATCTCCACCGCAATGCGGGGATTCTCGGATTTTTTGTATGCCAGATCCACCAGTGCACCGGCGATTCGATCTGCCACCTTATCCGGGTGACACGGATTGACTTTTTCAAACATGGCGTTACCCCTTTCTCGCACGGAGCAGGCGTTCCATCAGATCATCCTGCGGCGTTGACTCGCCGTATTCCGTGCTGCAGTTTTCTTTTACGATTTGGAAAAGCTCATTCCAGAGCCGCACCGCCTGGTTCATGTAGTTGATACCGATGTTGATGAACGGAGACGGGATTGGCTTTCCCGTGGTGGGGTGCTTGGAGAGAAAGCCCATGCGGTTGGTCATCTCCTCGCACTGCACCCAACGGGCAGAACACATGGCGTAGCGTTCCAAAAGCTGCGGCGACACCTTGGCGGCGCAGCCAATGCCTTTGAGCCATTGCCAGGTTTCCGTGTAAATCTCCTGTGCCTGCAGGACACTGCCGTCCCGCTGCTCGGCAGACAGGAAATCATGGGGCTTCGGCATATCAACACCCTCGACTTCGGGAATATCCAGCACCTCAAGTTTTCTGCCGCCGGGATTACCGTTATCGGCTTTGTCCTTGACTGCGGATTTCTTTCTTCCCGCACCGGGTCTTGCACCGCCTCTGCCGCCTGTGTTATTCGATTTTGTGGGCATCCAAGTTCACCTCCCTTAATTACCCTTTTGATTTCGCCTTTTTTGCGCACGAAGCCCCGGGCCGTTGCCCGCCCTTAAAGGTCCCGGAGATTTTTATCCCCCTACCGGTCGCCAAGGTCGTGGTGTATCTTCGTATGGCAGGACTGGCACAGGCTCATAAGGTTGTCTCTCGCGTGAGTGCCGCCTTTAGAAACGGGCAGGATGTGGTGAACTTCCTGCACAGGCGTCAGCCGACCTTTCTTCAGACACATCTCACACAGTGGGTGCTCTGCGGCGTAGCGGTCACGGATACGCTTCCACGCTCTGCCGTATTTACGGTTGACATCGGGACTGCGCTCGTATTTATCGTATTTGCGGCGTTCCTCCGTGCGGTGCTGTTCACAGAACTGTCCGTCACAGAGGGTGGGACAGCCGGGGTGAGAGCACGGCCGCAGCGGTTTCTTCGGCATCGTTTCACCTCCTTGCGGTCAAAGAGGTTAGTGCTAAAATGTATGCGAAACCTCTTTGCATAGGAAAAGCCCCACGGGATTTGCTCCCATGAGGCCGTCCTGGATTCTTTTTCGCTATTATAATGATACTACATTTAGGATGGGAACTCTACGGAACTATCGTGTACACTTTTGGCTTTCAGAATATCTGCCACCACATCCAGGGCGCGGTCGTGCAGTTTCTGTATCCATTTTCCGCTGTAGTGCATATCCACGGCAATCTGCTCCCAAGTGTGGAAGCATAGATACCGCTTTTCCAAAAGGATCTGATACTCGGTGTTGTCTACAGACTTGATGACCTCTACGATCCCACGCTTCAAATCCACAAGCCGGTCGATGTCCTTGTTGATTTCTTCCTGCAGGTCAATGATCTTGCATACGGCATCTGCCATCGTGGAGCCGCCGCGATTGGGATTTCTCGGCATACCTGTCAATGTGGCAGTACACTTGGTGGCGAGTTCATTCAGTGATGCGACCTGGGCGATTTTCGCATCAATGCGTTGGTCAAGACGGTGCGCCTGTGAGAGATATTCCTTTGCCGTCATGCTGCCACCTCCTTGCGCACTATGCGGCGAACACCCGTCATGAGATATTCGCCGTCCAGGTCGGTCAGCATCCCGTACCAGCCGGAACGGAAGAACCACTCCAAGGATGTCACGGCATCGGCATAATCCTTGTTGTTCGGAAATCGGTAATGCTGTTTGAGGGCTTTTTTGTAGTCTTTTACGGCCAGTTCTACAATGGCGTTGGCTAATGCCTGATAAGGTTCCATATTCGTACCTCCGATTTCTTGTGATCCTCGGATTGGCACGGATTTTCATAGATTGACTCAGATTTTCAAGTCCGCTTTTACGGCATCGATCAGTGCCGTCTGTGTGAGCTCCTTTTGGGAGAGGGCTTTCATGATGCGGTTGTCAATGGTGCCCTTGGTGACGATGTGCTGTACCACCACGGTTTTGGAGGTCTGTCCCTGCCGCCACAAACGGGCCACTGTCTGCTGATACAGTTCCAAACTCCAAGTCAGTCCAAACCACACCAGCGTAGAGCCACCGGATTGTAGATTCAAACCGTGTCCGGCAGAGGCGGGATGGATGAGCGCTACTGGAATTTCTCCGTTGTTCCATCTGCGGATGCTGTCGGAGTCGTCCAGGCGTGAGAACGGGATATGCAGATTCTTCAACCGTTCCGAGATACGGATAAGGTCATGTTTGAACCAGTATGCCACCAGAATCGGCTTGCCGTTCGCCGCCTCAATGATATCCTCCAGAGCGTCCAGCTTGCGGTCGTGAATTTGAATGACTTCGCCGTTGTCATCATAAATAGCGCCGTTTGCCATCTGGGACAGCTTGCCGGAGAGGGACGCGGCGTTTGCGGCGGTAATTTCGGCATCGCCCAGAGACAGCACCAACTCCTGTTTCAAGTCGGTGTATTTCTGTTTTTCATCATCGGATAGCCGGACGGAGTATTCGCTGCTGACCAGCTCCGGCATTTTGAGGTGGTCTGCTGCTTTCATGGAGATGGTGATGTCGGAAATCTGCCGGTAGATAGCGTCCTCCGCATATGGCAGCGGCTTGTAGCTGTAGACGATTTGTCCGTTGCGCTTGTCCGGCTGAAAATAGTCGGTGCGGTATTTGGTGATAAACCGTCCCAGACGCTTGCCCATGTCCAGAATACGGAACTCCGCCCACAGATCCATCAGACCATTGGAGGCAGGAGTGCCGGTCAGCCCGACGATGCGGTTTACCCTGGGTCTGACCTTCAGCAGTGACCTGAAACGCTTGGTGTTGTGGTTCTTGAAGGAAGACAGCTCATCGATGACCACCATGTCGTAGTCAAAGGGGATACTGCTGTCCTCGATCAGCCACTGGACATTTTCCCGGTTGATGATGTAGATGTCTGCATTGCGCATGAGAGCCGCTTTGCGTTCCGCTTCGCTGCCGACCACCACAGAATAATTAAGACCGTGGAGATGATCCCACTTTTGCAGCTCTGCGCTCCAAGTTTCCCGCGCCACTCTGAGGGGAGCGATCACCAGCACCTTGTGTACCTCAAAGCTGTCGAACAGCAGGTCGCCTATGGCGGTGAGGGTGATGCTCGTTTTGCCGAGACCCATATCAAGCAGGATCGCCGCAATGGGGTGCGTCTCGATGTAGTCAATGGCGTATTTCTGGTATTCATGCGGTTCGTATTTCATCCAGTATCCCTCCGATCTGCTCCGGGCCGTCAAGGACATATACCTTGAAGCCCAGCCGCTGCAGCAGTCCGTGTCTGGCAGCCTGCAGCGGTCGCGGTTTCTTGCCCGGCGCCTTGACCTCCACAAAGCCGATCTTGCCTTCCGGCAGAAGCACGATGCGGTCGGGCATTCCGTCGAATCCCGGAGACACGAACTTCGGGCAGATGCCGCCTATCTGCCTTACCGCGCTTGTCAGTTCCTGTTCGATTTCTTTTTCTCGCATCTGACATACTCCTCCCAGCATTCTTCAAAAACAGCCAGGCACTCTCTGCAGGCGTCGTTGCTCACCAGATACTTATGGATGAGGTCATGCCATCCCTTGAATTTGCAGGGACGATTGCGAGGGAATTTTTCAGAGTCCCTTACCATATCTCTTGCCAGGTTTCCTTTTGGGCTGTCGCTTTTTCTGTAGTTTCGCGTCATGAATGTGTAGAACGTCATTTGATTTACCTCCGTGTTCTCAGAAACTAAAAATCCTTACGCGCGCAAATATGCGTGATTTACGGTTTCTGTGTGGGTTATTTACAGCTTTCATACTTTTATATTTTTTCAGGAACACAGGAACAATGCCTTCAAAGATGCCTTGCGGCGGCACATTCGGTGTGTTCCGAGGGGTGTTCCCGGTGCTGTTCCCAGGAACATCCGCCGTCGCCGGGAACTGTTCCTTGTTCCTGGGCGTTCCCGAAAAATCAGTCAGGAACATCGCCGGGAACAAAGACGATCTGGGGACCGTAGGGCTTGACCCGTTCCTTTTTCTCCTTGCGCGTCCAGCCCAGTTTGGTGAGCATCGCCGTCAGAGTGTTGGATTCGGCGCGGCCGAGATTGCCCTGGTCCTTGCCGAAGAGCTCGCACCAGATCTCCATGTTGCACACTCTGGTGCGGCGCACGGTGCCGGTGCGTCCGATGTTGTCCGCGCCGGAGCCGGCAAGGAACGCACGGCGGTCGAACAGATCCATGCCGTCCCACTCCGCGGGCAGAAGGGTCTCCAGGTATTCACGCACCAGCCCCTCGCGCTCATCGGACTCCAGTGCGTCCCGCTGTTCTTCCTTTGCGAGGGACTCGAACTCCGGCGCAAGATGCAGCTTTTCTCCGGCTTTCACATACTCCAGAACCTCCGCCCATATCTGAGCGATCTCATCCGCGGCGAGATCCCAGGAGTGCTTCGTGCCGCCGCCGGGCGTTTTCACGGGCCAGAAACGGCGGTTGCCCGTGGTGTCCCGAAGATAGCCGGACTCGGCGTTGGTGGTGCCGAAGAAGATGCACTGCCGGGGATGGGGCGTCGCCCGTCTGCCGAAGGCGGCGCGATAGATATCGTTCTGCCGGGACAGGAAGGAGCGCAGGGTTTCCACCTCCGCTTTCCGCAAACCTGCCAGTTCGCCGATCTCCAGGATCCAGTAGCCCTGCAGCTTCTCCGCAGCGGTCTTGTCCTTGGTGTCGCCCAGGTTCAGGCTGTCAGAGAACCACTCGCCGGCAAGCCTTGAAATGAGGGTGCTCTTTCCGATGCCCTGAGGACCGTTCAGCACCAGCATGGTGTCGAATTTCACGCCCGGCTCCTGCACACGGCGCACGGCGGCGCACAGCGTCTTTCGGGTAACGGCGTGGACATAGGGGCTGTCCTCGGCACCGAGATAGTCGATCAGCAGGGTGTCCACGCGGGGAACCCCGTCCCATGCGGGCAGAGCGTCCAGATATTCCCGGATGGGGTGATAGGAGCGGTCGTCCGACACCTTGGTCACGGCGATCTGGTAATTGCGCTGGGAGAAGGTGCCGTAATGGGAATCCACATAGCTGATCAACTGGGCGTCATCCGCGTCCCGCCAGTATTTGGACGGATGCTTCCAGGGCACCTCGCCCTTGATCTCCATGCCGTCCAGCTGTTGGTTGAAAACGATGTTCTTGAGCTTTGGGTCGTTTTGCAGGATCAGCGTGATGTTGTGCAGGTTGTTTTTCAGCACCGTGGAGCGGGATTCGTATTGCAGCCGCTTCTGCCAGTCGTTTTCCTCCGTCTCCGAGAAGTCGGTCCCGGCGTCACCCAGCCGCTCCTGCGCCGCCAGCAACTTGACGGAATCCTGCTGCATGGCGAAGCCGCACATGGCGGTGAAGGACGCTTTGTCATCCAGATCGCCGAAGCGGTGGACGCGCACGATGTCAAAGGCGTTGCACAGCTTGAGGTATGCGGGGTCTTTGGCATGGTGGCTGTAAACGAACTTATCTTCTTTGATTTCTACACCCGCCATGCTTTTTGAGGAGATCAGATGCCAGCGGCTGTCGCTGTCTGTGGGTTCGTAGACATCGGAGAGAAAAGTCTCCAGCGCGGCGGTCACAGGATAATATACACGGTTGAACAGCCCCACAACGCCGTCTTTGGTCAGCGGGTCCTGCACCTTCTGCTGCGCGGCGGTGTTGGCCTTGCTCTCCCTGGATGAGGTGGGCAGACGGGTGGGGGCCGTCCATTCCGGGTGTCTGCCGAGAATATCGTCCGGGTCGAGCCAGCCGCCGTCCGTCTCCTTGTATACGAAACTGCCGTTGGCGGGCGTGGACGGCCAGTACATCATCTGGTTCGGCTGGTAGGAGCACTCGTCAAAGAAGTCGATGCCCAGCATCTCCGCGACATAGCGGGACAGCGCCACAAACTCCTCCGGGGAGACATCCCTTATAAGCGGGATCACCACGCGGCACCGGGGCGCGTCGTCCGTACTGCTGTGGGTGGTATAGAGAACCGATGTATAAGGGCATAGGGATTCATAATTTTTCAGAAAGTCCGGGTCGATGCGGTCTCCGTCCAGGGACAGCATGGAGCGGCTGGCGACGGTATCGATCTTTCTGCGGCCGCCCTCCAGCACACCGGCCACAAAGCCGCCGTGATCCTTGGCGGCGTCCCGCTGCGCCTTGCTCATCCTGGCGTATTCCTCGGCGGACTCGGTGGTGCGGACGGTCACCTTCAGCCGTTCCTTCAACTCATCGAAGGAAACGGTCTTGTTGACCCACTTCTTTGCCTGCCGGTTGTTTCCGTAGGCAATTGCCAGATTACGCATGGTTTTTTACCTCCTCGCATTCCTCGGTAAAGTAGCGCAGGCGGTAATTCTTCCACTTGGCTCTTCTGATTTCCGTGTCCATGCCGCTTGAAATCTTGTCTCCGAACACCCATACCTCGGAGCACTTGCTCATGAGGGCGTTGCCGAAGAACAGCCCCAGCTGACGCTCTTTTGGATCGCCGTCGTTCAGAAACTGCGGAAACAGCAGATGCGGCGCAATGGGGATAAAGCCGCTGTCCACGGCGAACCGGCTGTATTTCCTTGCGGCGGCGACATTCTTTTCTATCTCTCCGGCATAGGGAGAGCAGATGTACACGATAGGGCGAAAGGCTCTCAGCGCCTTTTCTTCCTTTTCTACGGCGGTCATCGCCGCGTAAGCGGTCGGGTCGTAATACCCCTCGCTGTTGAATTTATTGATACTCATTGGATATACCTCGTCAGTCTTTCTTGTAAAAATCCGTTTCATAGCCATCGGCGCGAAGCAACAGTCCCTTCGCCCAGGGCGGCGTTCTGCCCATCCGGTCGCAGACCGCCTGCAGGGACATCTCACGGTCGGCTTCGATGACCAGTTCGTCATGGATGTGCATGACGATGTCGCAGCGGCGGAGCGTTTTCATGGCATAGCAGAGGATATCGCGGGCGGTCGCCTGGACGATGTTCTCCACGAACTTGGGACCGTAGCTGTCCAGCCGCTCCCATTTCTTCGTGCCGCCGACGCCCTCGTAGGTGATGCAGGAGCCGCCGAACTTGTTTGTCCCGATTTTGGGCTTCACATAGGCAAGGCTTCTGCCGGATGGCAGCGTGATGAACAGCACCCCGTTTCGGCAGGAGAAAACAATGCCGTGTGTTTTTGTGGTGGTCTTACGAGTCACGGCGTCCATGACGGCGCGGTCTACCGCCCACCAAAGCTGTACGATCTTTGGATTTGCCTGCCGCCAGGCTATGACCAGCGGCAAAAACTCGTCCTCGGTCAGCCCCATGTCCAACGCGCCCATTGCCTTCAGCGCGCCGACCGAGCCGCCGTAGCCGAGAGCCAGTTCCGCGATTTTGCCCTTCTGCCGCAGATGTCCGTTGACGCCGTGCTTTTCCACAGGAACGCCGAACATCTGCGACGCCGATGCGCAGTAGATGTCCTTGCCGTCGGCAAAGACCTGCTGACGCCATGTCTCTCCGGCAAGCCACGCGATGACTCTCGCTTCAATGGCCGAGAAGTCCGCCACGATGAATTTGCGGCCGCTTTCGGGAACGAACGCCGTGCGGATCAGCTGGGAAAGGGTGTCCGGCACATCTTCAAACAGAAGCTCCACGCCCTCGAAGTTTCCGCTGCGGACAAGCGCTCTTGCTTCGGCAAGATCGGCCAGGTGGTTTTGCGGGAGATTCTGCATCTGTATGATGCGGCCAGCCCACCGGCCTGTGCGGTTGGCTCCGTAAAACTGGAACATTCCTCTGGCGCGGCCATCGGCGCAAACTGCCGTCTCCATGGCCCGGTATTTCTTCACGGAGGACTTGGCGAGCTGCTGCCGCAGCGTCAGCACCTTCCGCAGCTCCGGCGGTGCTGTTTTCAGAAGCTCTGCCACAGCCTTTTTGCCGAGCGTATCCGTTTCCAGACCGTTGTCGGCGAGCCACAACTTCATCTGCTGCACGGAGTTGGGATTATCCAGATCGGTCAGTTCCTTCATTGCCGCCGTCAGTTCGGAGCGGGAACGGGCGTCCATAGCGATGGCTTGACGAACCAGTTCCATATCCAGCGAGACGCCTCGGTCGTTGATCTCCTGGTCGATGCGGTATTCGTCCCAGACGATCTCCGGCACGGGATACTTGGAAAGCCGTGCCTTAATGGACATCTCGGTCTCCACATCGCGGATGTTGTACTTTTTGAACGTCTGCCATTTATCCGGGGCGTGTGCCGGAAGATTGCGGGTACGCCCGCCGTTGGTCTTTGTCGGAGTGCAGGGCTGGCAGAAATACTTGATCAGTTCCTTGCCCTCGGTCAACTTCTGCTTTTCAAGCCCCAGCACGGCGCCGACGCCTTCCAGCGAAAGCGGAAGTCCCATCGTAGCGGCCCAGACCATGGAGCAGCGCCACGACCGAGGATCGAGATACTGCCCGGTCGGGTAACCGAGAAAGCGGGACAGGCAGACGCGTTCGAACGCGGCGTTATATGCCCACTTGGTGACGGAATCGTCTTCCAACGCGGCAAGGATCTCCGCCGGGATAGGTTCTCCGCAGGCGAGATCGACCAGACGGACGGGCGCGCCGTCAATGCTGTAGGCAAAGAGAAGGATCTCAAAAGAAGGAGACGCCACATAGCGGTACACGCCGGTCTTGGGGAGCGGCTGGTCGCTGAAAGTCTCAAGATCGATAGAGATCGTTTTCACATCATCACATCCTTTTTCATCCCCAACAGGGCGGCAGATCGCTCCGCCGCCCATAGGGAGGATACTTACTTGTCGAGCAAGCTCTCCATGCGCTTGGCATGGTATTCCTTGTCGCGTTCCGCCTGCGCCAGCTCGCGCTTTTCACGCTTGCGGTCATAAATGAAAGACTGGACAGCGGTCACCAGGAAGCTGATGCTGATGTACAGCCAGACGAACAGAAGTGCGGTGAGAAGAATGGTCTGAAATGTTGTCATGATGTTTTACCCCCTTGCATTAACCGAGGAAATCCTCGTCGTCATCGGTCGCAAAATCTGCCTCGGCGCTTGCCTTGCCGCCCAGCGGCTCTCCGGCGCGGATGAGCTGCAGGTTGTTCAGCCCACAGGCGATGCCTTTATTTCCGTTCGAGTTGAATGCGTACAGGTTGATGCTGGCGCGGCCGTATACGCCGGAATAGACCTCGGAGCGGGTCAGCACCGGGTTACGGTCGGCGTCCACGATGCCGGGAGCGGTGGCGGAGTTGGCGTTGATAAAATAGCTGTTGGCATAGGCGGGATCGTCGGGGCGTTCGATATCGCCGTCACGGAGCGGGTTCTTGATAGCGGCGAGGGGCGGCACGCTCTTGCTGCTGCCCTTCAGCTTGGACTGGCCTTCCTGATAGGCGGCTTCGATGGCTGCCTTGATCTTGGCTACCGTCCGAGTGTCGGACTTGGGGATGATGAGGCTGACGCTGTATTTCGGCGTGCCGCCGTTGATGGACTTCGGCTCCCACACGTTGGCGTAAGACCAGCGGGTGTCGGGACCGGTGATGACTTTCATAGGGTTGTTGACTTTGTTTGTATTGTTAGACATATTAAAAATCCTCCATAAAATCTGATTTTGCGGTGTTCATTGCCGGGCGCTTGTCGCTCGACCGCACGAGCGTGGGTTTGCCCTGCGGCTTTTCAATGTAGGGCGAGAGAAGTTCCTCAAAGCGGCTCCTGCCGAGCAGCTTCTGCATAGCGGTGACGCCGAGGACCTTGCGTTCATAGGGATCGAGGCCCGCGCCTTCCACAGCGGCGGCGACGGTGGCTTCACTGGTATATCTGCGGTTGGAGCGGCCTTCTACCAGCTTCCAGCCCGGCCAGTCCTTGCCGCTGACGGCCTGCTGCAGGGCGTATTCTTTCACATCGGATGCCCATGCGGTCAGTGCGTCGACCTTGCCGAGAATGTCGGCGATCTTCTCATCGTCGAGGAGTGCGGGCATCTCGAAGTCGTAGCGGGCAAGCGCCAGATTCGCTTCGGCTCGTTCCCGGCACTCGGCCTTTGCTTTGCAGAACCGGCACCATTCGCCGCAGTGGAACTCGCCCTGACCGTCATAGGCCAGCTTTGCCTTTTCGGAGAGTTCGCCTTCCGCCCATTCGAGCAGAGCGGCTTTCTCAATGCAATCTGTGCTGACATTGCCCTTGCGGGGCTGGAAGATCGTCATGCGGATGGTGTCGATATCGTAGATGCCGTCGAATATCTCCAAGGCACCCAATGCGTAGAGTCGCATCTGCGGATTCCCCACGGCGCTGACCTCGACGCCTTTGCCGTGCTTGTAATCCACGATGTTCATAACGCCGTCCGCGATCACGATGCAGTCAGCCGTTCCGAAACCGTCCTGCACCCAGCGGGAGAAGTCCACTCGCTGCTCGATGCACACCACCGGGTCGGCGCAGGTCTGCTTTGCCGTCTCCACGATTTCCAGCACATAGGCGGCATAGGCTTCGGCGCAGTCCTCCATCTCCGGGTTGTACCAGGAGAGACTCTCAATGATGTCTTCTGCCCGAATGCCGAGCGCCTGCTTCAGACGCATCTCGCATAAAGCGTGGCAGTCAGTCCCCTCGGCGGCATAGTCGCTGCCCTTGTCCTCGTAGGCTTCGCAGAGCCTTGCGGAAGGCGGGCAGTTGAGCCAACGCTCCGATGAGGATGCCGACAGAACGGCGTGTCCTTTAGGTGGCATCGGTCAGCACCTCCGCGTCCGCAAGCAGGGCTTTGTAGTTTGCGGGATCTACGCCGGACAGCTTGGAAGCACCGTACTTCTGCAGCAGAGCGCGGATCTCGGCGGTATGCCCCTTGCGGGATTTTTCCGCAAGCACGGCTCTGACCTGCTCCAGCGTAAGCGCAGGCTCGGCAGGAGCGGCAGCGTCATGGCCTTCGTCCGCCGATGTGGTGCCAAACATCTCTGCCAGTGTGTCCGCCACCTCGTTAATAGCGGCGGCTGCGCTGCGCAGGTCTTTGATTGCCTGATCCAGTTCGCTGAATTTGCCCATTGACGGTGCCTCCTTCCTTGATTTGCTTCTGCCTGATGGCGTGGGTTACGCTTTTTGCCAGGTTTGCGGATACGATGATGAAGTCGAGGAGAATATCTGCGAGTTCTTCCTCGTAGGACATCATCTTGTTGTCATTCGCATACATCGTTTTTCACCTCCCGAAGGCGGCTGGGGTTTCGCTGTGCGACCCGCCTTCGTTTACATAGGAAAAATGTCAACCCCCTCCGGGAGGTGCGATGTACTTAAGGCTCGTCCAGCTCTGCCATCAGCTTGGCGAGACGGGCATGGATCTTTTTGAGGCGGTTGTTGACAGCCTGACGGGATACCCCTTGCTCACGGGCTACGTCCGCGCCGAACTGCATCTCACCGTAGATGGCGTAGACCAGGTCGACCTGCTCCGGGGTGAGCTTGTCCATGGCGAGGAGCAGCTTGCCGATGCGAGGGTCTTCCCGAAGGGCGTCCCGGAAGCTGCGCTGTCTGCGCTGCGGGATGAGATCCATAGGATGCGGGGTGCGGCCGCTCCCGTCGGCGCTGTGGGCGCTCTTCTTAGCTTCAAAAACTTTATCGATATGGCGGTCGTCCGCATCCAAGCGGCGTTCCTCCTCGGCATCCATCTCATCGAGCATGGCGCGCAGTTCGGGCGTAAAGCCGCCGTCACCGACCGTGATGATCTCACGGCGGTAGTCCTTGATTGCTTCGTCCCAGACGCGGTACACATAGTTGCCGTTTTCATCTACATAGGTCTCACGGTTGGGGTTGTACCGAGTCTTGCGCTGGTACTGCTTGTCGTTGCTTGGCATTTATTTGGCTCCTTTCAGATTCGTGAGAAATCCGTAGGGAGCCGCAAAATCCGTTTATAGAAACGAAAAGACGACAGAACGATACCCGGTTTCAGGTATCCGTACTGTCGTCTGGCGCTCTCACGGATTTCTATTTGATTGTTTGGTCTCCTTATTTCACATACTCGTGGGTAACCTTGAGTGTTCGGTCTGCATTGGCGGTAATCCGGGTAATGCAGTCTTTCTTGCGAATTACGATGACCTTGCCGTCTGTGCTTTTATCACAGACTCGCTTGTCATCAAGGTTTTTTATCTGTTCCATCGTTGCTCCTTTCTGCGGAAACTATAAGTTCCACTCAATCCAAAAAAAATAATTCATTCAGGTCTGCATCAGGAAATGCCTTGATGAGACCGCCGATGCACTTCTTGCCGCCCACACGCTTTCCGCGCAGAAGTCGGCTCACTTCCATTCGGGAAACGCCCATCTTCACGGCAAGCTGGCTGCCCGTCCACTTATGGCGTACCATTTCATTCTTTATGTATTCTATGTTTGGTTTCATGCGTACTCCTTTCTGAAACCTAAAGGTTCCACGCTGCTTAAAAGAGAGACCGACTGCCGTGGTCGGTCACGATTTGGAACCTTATGGTTCCGTTTTCTATAGTATACACCTTTAGGTTACAAATTTCAAGGTGTTTTCAAAAATAGTGTTGCTTTTAGGTTACAGCTATGGTATAATGAGAGTGGTTCAAGCAAGGAGGACTGAATTATGAACGATCTTGGAACATATATAAAGGAAAAACGAACTGAAAAAGGACTGTCCATCAGACGGCTTGCGGAACTTGCCGATATCAGCCATACTGAAGTGAAGCGAATAGAGGACGGGCTTAGAAAACAGACATCTCCACAGGTACTTCGCTCCATAGCTTCCGCACTCGGTGTTCCTTACGAAGATTTGATGGCTGCTGCCGGATATATTGATGAGCCTATTGAAGAAACTGGCACAGCTGTTGCAGGAATTAGGGACGCCGAAGATTTGAGCCAAGATGAGATTGAACAAGTAAACCAGTATATAGCTTTTCTTAAGAGCCAACGTAAATAAGTAGCGAGGTGCATCACAATAGGAGTTGATGCACCTCCTCTTATCATAGGCGTACTGGAAGGCGTACAAGCTCTACAGCAGGGAACCTATCCTGCGCTTCAGACCTAATCTCGTCGTAAAGATTTAATGAGCCCGTCAAATCTTCAATGGTTATTGCGAGAGCGTATTCGATTTCCTGCTCATCTTGCACATCATACCTCGTGTGTAGTTGAAGCCAAACCTCCCAATCACCGCTTGACAAACTGGACAACGTCTTTTCAAAATGAAAACAGGTATCCCATTCTTTTCGTCCGTCAGTTTCAGGCGGATTTTTTGATTCGGCCTTCTTATTACCATTAATTATGTGGAGTGATGCATTCACATAGGCTCCCAAGTACTCCTCACCTTTGTTGTTGTCTACAGGTGATTGCGTGACACAGGTGACAATCACCCTGATCTTAGCGTTTCGCTTCTTCATATCGAGAGAGTCGCACACCTTCGGCATTAGGAATTTTACGCGTTGTTTATCCAGCTTGTTCATCGTTCCCGCATGAAGGAATGTCACACGGTTCATGGTTGAGAACATACTGGTCAGAGGTGATGAAATCCCTCTGCCGTAAAGATTGCCATAGTAATTATTATCGTCCTTGTCCGGTTTATCTCTCTTATCAGGCTTTACCGGCATCTCCGCTCCATGATAGAGAAGGGTCTCTGCAAGTAGAATGTTGCCACTTGGAACCGATGTGAGTATTTCGGCAAGATCACCAGCAACAACAGGCGCAGAAAAACTCGTGCCTGCATCTAACGCCCACTTGTTTTCTGCATCAAGCAATAAGGAATACTCGTCAGGCGGTATACTACCACCTTTCAACTTTGTGCCAGCATAAGCAACGATATCTGGTTTTCTGAACCCTTGAAAACCAGGCCCTATCCTTGAATATGGCGCAACTTCCCGCTTTTGACTTATGCTGCCGGTATGGTCACTACCGACAATGGCTCCTACTGAGATATTCAGCATTGAATCGGACGGTGCTGCAACATGGCTATCATCGTCATCAAAAATTTTTTCAAGAGAATCTTCAACTTCATACAACATATGATTGCCTACAGCAATAACAAATTTTACGCCATATGACACCGAGAGAACATCCAGTTCATACCCAAGCAGACTTATTTCATCTCCCTGAATCGGAACCTTGGCAGCTGATGACAAGTTGAAAATTTTCGTTATGTCCTTATATCGAAGAACTGCCTCTCTAATTCTTGAAACCATTGTTTCTGTTGAAATATACTCTGGATTGTCAGAGTTCGGATCTTCACCACGAATATTGCAATCGATAATTCTGGCACGGGGAATCATCGTTCCCTGACTCATTTGAACACCGAGTTGTGCAAAAGCGACTTTTCCGGCTACATTCGTACCATGTTTCTTGTCACCTTCGGCTGCACCAGCCGGAGTCCAATGCTCTACTACAATCGGTTCAAGTGCAGGAGGGAAGTCTACGCCAGTATCAAGAACAGCCACAATAGGCAAATCATCCACTTTCACAGTCGGATCAAGCGTGACTTGCTGCAAAGCAGGCATAGAAGCTGCTGGGGCAATACCATAAAACCCCGTCGGTGCAACATGGCAAACTACAGTGTCTTCTGAAACTACAGACAGTTTATCAAGTGGAATTTTGGCACGAATGATAGGTGTTGCGTCGGATAGCTTATAGGGGCTTCCGACAAGTTGCCCTTCATTCTGCTGGATAGTTTTGATTAAGTTTTGTTCCGCACGAGCCTGTCCTTCCGCACCAATTTGACTGGTTAAAAGCTCCTCTCTGATTTCAACGTCAATAAGCTCTTTTCCCATCTGCTCAATAAGCGTCTTTAGAGAAGGCGATTGCTTGTCGATAGGATCAGGAAAACGGAAGCCATCAATATCTTGAAAGCGTTTATCAACCTTTTTATTGTCCCCATAATTTTTGATTCTTCGCTGAAGAGTATCAAATTTTGATTTTGACGTAGACACAATGGCATGGTGTGAGTCGCGGACAGAAGTGATTGACATTCCTTCTTGTGCGAGAAAATCGCGGATAGCCTTATTGGAGAATTTTGTATCGTCTGGCAGAACCACTTCAAAAAGACGGATATCCTCGTCCTTCAGAGAATCGCCGCTTTGGACGCGAGTATATGCAGACACAACATCCTGCAAACCACTTGAAAGTTTGCTCCCATGCTCTGCACGATCCAATCCTCTATCTTTCGTTCTTGCCGTAGGGACATATTCTACGTGATCGACATCGTCCTCAGTAATCAGGAGATGCGGTCTGAAATCATCTGCCATACTTACTCATCCACCTCTTTGCCTTTGGTTAACTTATTGATCTGATAGCTGAGAGTGTTATGTGGCATTCCGATTGCCTTGGCAAGCGTCCGAATGCTGACTCCCTTTTCTTTCAGATTGGCGGCTGCGTCCACCACGCTTGCGCCGTTCGAATTATTCGTCATTTGCTGAATCAGCAGCTCTATCATGTCCTCCATCATAACAGGCTTATCCGTGGTCACATAGCGCTTGGCGGCGGAGATAACCAGTTCTTTTATCTGTGCCACACTACGGTCAGCGGTAAGGTCTGTTAATTTCTGCACATCTACCTCGGTTTCAACGGTATATTCCTTGAACCAGCGCTGTATCAGTTCGCTCCGCTGGTCGGCATCAGGATATCCGATGTTGATGGTGTAGTTAAAGCGCCGGAAGATGGCGGGGTCAAGCAGATGTTCGTGATTGGTTGCCGCAATTAAAAATACATTTGACGGCATATTGTCAAAATTCTGGAGCAGAGCCGTAACGACGCGCTTCAGTTCACCCATCTCGTGACCGTCATCACGTTTCTTGGCGATAGCGTCAAATTCATCCAAGAAAAGGACAATGTTCTGATTACCCACGCTGGAAAATATCTTCCTTAAGTTTACGCTGGTCTGCCCAAGGTAGGAGGACACAAGACCGTCTATCCTCACATACGCCATAGGGAGATTCAGTTCGTGTGCAATGGCGTGTGCCGTCATCGTTTTTCCGCATCCTGGAGGTCCGCAGAGCAGCAGACGGTTTGCAGGAGGGAGATTGTGCTTTGCCAGTTTACTGTTGTTATGGCGTTCCTCCAAAATCTGAAGGAGGAGCTTCCTCTGATTTTCAGGTAGGACAACATCGGAAAGAGAGATGTCCGAGTGAACGATATCATATAGTTCCAATAGACTATCCTTGTCTCTCGGAGTGAATGAATTTCCACCTGCGGACTGGGCAGCAAAACCGCCTCCGGCTGGCTGCCCGACATCGGGTCTCTTCATGAGTGTTATGTTCTTTCCTTTATATGCATCGAGGAGCATACTGGAAACACGGCTGTTTCCCTTTTTGTCCTCGTCGGCCGCCAAAGCCTCCACAGCGGTTTTGAAGGAACTCTCGTCCCCGGAGCAATGAGCGGCGATAATGTTTGCGATCAATTCGGCTTTCATAGTCTATCGATTCCTCTTTCTCAGTCATAGCAGCGGACTGTAACTTTTAGTTTACACCATTCCGGCTTGATTGTCAATAGGAAACGCGAAAAAATTTGAACACCATTGAACACAGCCTTAATTCCTGTTTCTGAGCCTCATCTGATTTGCAAAATTTAAATTTGCGTTCTCGCACATAACTCTTGATTTTAGAAACGGAATGTGCTATAATAACTTATAACTGTTGAGTTACTTCGAAGAAACGAATTTTACCGGAAACAAAGGGTTACGATTTTGAGGAGCGTATGCATGGTTATCAGCTATAAAAAATTATGGAAATTGCTTATAGATAAAGACATGAAGAAGCAGGACTTAAGGACGGCTGCGCAGCTGAGTTCCTCTACCGTGGCGAAGCTCACGCACGGAGAGAATGTTAGTACGGCGGTTCTCTTAAAGATATGCACTGCCCTTCAGTGCGACATAGCTGACATCATGGAAGTCGTGCCGGATGGGAGTCCTATATCTGAGGAACAGCCCTCGGAAAGGATATGAGGCGTAGATATGTTTAATTTCGGAAATGCAAACAAGGGGCAGAGGGAGGCGATATCTGCTGCTGAAGGACCCGTACTCATCACTGCTGGACCGGGAACAGGCAAGACCTATACGCTTGTTCAACGTGCGATCTACCTCATAGAGGAATGCAATGTAAAGCCTGAAAGCATCTTCATTGCTACATTCACGGAGAAAGCTGCAAAGGAACTGATTACAAGAATCACGAACGAACTGTCGAATCGTGGTATCGTGGCGAACATTAATGAGATGTATATCGGCACATTCCACTCGCTCTGTCTTCGCATTTTGAAAGAGCATCTTGAGTTTACGAGGCTTCGCAGGAACTACCGTCTTCTGGATTCCTTCGACCAGCAGTATATGGTGTTTCAGAATATTCATCGTTTCAGAAATATCCCGGAAGTGGAAATTGCCTTGCCGAACGGCGGCGCATGGAAACAGTCGGAGTCTATTTGTAACTATGTGAATAACCTCTCCGAGGAATTGGTGACGCCGGAAGAACTGATATCCGACAGCAATCTTTCAATTTCCGCTCTCGGAAGGATGCTGAAGGAATACCGCAATATCCTCACTGAAGGTAATCTGATGGACTTCTCATCTATCCAGATTGAAGCCTACCGTCTGCTCTGCGACCATATCGACATCCTCGAAGAGATGCGTTCCAAGGTCACACACATCATGGTCGATGAGTACCAGGATACAAACTTTATCCAAGAGCAGATTGTGTTCCTCCTCGCAGGCGATCGCAAAAATATCTGTGTGGTCGGTGACGACGACCAGGGCTTGTACCGTTTCAGAGGTGCTACCATCCGTAATATCCTGGAGTTTCCGCAGAAATTTGCTGATGGCGAATGCCGTATTATCTCCCTGGTCATCAACTATCGCTCCAACAGCGACATTGTTGATTTTTATAACCGATGGATGGATACCACGGACGGCGCAAAATTCAAGTTCCGCTGGGAGAATTTTCGCTATAAAAAGCGAATTGAACCGCATGAGAAAACCTCGCTTCACAGCCCCGCGGTCGTGAAACTTGCGGGCGTAGACGATACAGATGAATGGCATGAGAAAATCTTATGGTTCATTAATGAGTTGAAATCGTCCGGCAAACTGACGGACTATAATCAAATAGCGTTTCTCTTCAATTCGGTCAAGCATCCGAAGGTCACGGCGCTTGCCCGTTTTCTGGAGCAGAATCATATAAATGTTTACTCGCCGCGCTCGGATATGTTTTTCCAGCGTGACGAGATACGGCTTGCTCTCGGCTGCCTTATGCTGATGTTCCCGTACTATGTGCAGGGGCTTGAAAACGGCGAATACACTTTCCTGCAGCCGGAGCACCTGACTTATTATCGTAACTGCATCATGCTGGCGAACGAGTACCTGACGCAGCCGGAACACTCCGACCTGCTGAAATGGATACGCCACAGAGGGAAAGAGCACGTCGGCCTCACCGACGCAACAGACTATGCTTACTGCGGACTTCTGTACCAGCTGTTTGAATTTCAGCCTTTTGTGGGGATTCTCGATACTGAAATGGATGTCGGTGTGGTCGATATCCGCCCGGCACGGAATCTTGCCAAGCTGACACAGATCATCGGCAAATTCGAGTACCTCCACCGAGTGGATGTCTTGGATGCGAGGGAATACCGGAACAAACGCCGTATTGATCAGAACACAGAGATGCTCTTTAATCTGTATCTCCGTCTGCTCTTTGACGGCGGAATCACGGAGTATGAGGACGATTCGGAGTATGCGCCGAGCGGATGTGTTTCGTTCCTCACTATCCATCAGTCCAAGGGGATGGAGTTTCCGATTGTTTTCGTTGATTCCTTGGCAAATGTGCCAAGGAAGAATACAAATGACCTCATGTTGCGGATTGAGGAGCGGTACTTCAAGCGCCCGGCGTTCGAGCCTTACGATGTCACGAAATACTTTGACTTCTGGCGTTTGTACTACACCGCCTTCTCCCGCGCACAGGATTTACTGATACTGACCTGCTGCGAGGATAAAAGAACGCCCAGCAACTATTTCAAAGATATCTATGGCGAACTGCAATCTGTGGAAAGCCCCGGATTTGATATAACGGAGTTTGACTTCAAGCCGGTAAAAGCTGTGAATGTCAAAAACACCTATTCGTTCACATCGCATATCACGGTTTACGAGACCTGTGCTTTACAGTACAAGTTTTACAAGGAACTGGAGTTCATGCCTGTTCGTGCGAACGCTATGCTCTTTGGTACACTCGTGCATGAGACGATAGAGGACATACACCGCGCCGCTCTCCGGCACGAGGATCAGACGATTACAGAAGAGAATGTCAGCCTCTGGTTTGACTCCAACTATGTATCGCTTACGAAAACCGAGCATACTTACCTTGCCGGACCCCAGCGAGAGGCAGCACTTAAGCAGGTGCTTCGCTACATGGAGCGGCAGCATGGGGACTGGTCGCAGATACAGCAGGCGGAAGTCGATGTTTCGTTGGTAGAACCTGACTATATAATTGAGGGCAAGATCGACCTCATCCGCGGCGAAGGTGACACGGTAGAAATTGTGGACTTCAAAGCCGAGCGAAAGCCCGATATGGAGAAAATGCGGGCCAGGCTTGAACAGTACAGGCGGCAGCTTCATATCTACGCCCATCTCGTGGAGGAGCGCACCGGGCAGAAGGTCAGCAAGATGCACCTCTACTATACCGGCGAGGATGGCGGGGTGCCGACCATTACATACCCGTATACGAAGTCCGCTGTGGAAGGAACGATGGCGGTGTTCGATGATACGGTACATAAAATCATGAAGAAGGATTTCCGCCGCTGCGCCGATGACCCGAAGGTCTGCAATGCGTGTGACTTCCGATTCTACTGCAGAAATAAATGAGGAAGGGAGTGATTATATGGCTGAACACCGAGTCAGGAAAAATAACATCATATACATCATTCCCGATGATGATCTCTTTGCAAAATGGAAAAGCGATGAGGCTTTTATCGATGACTATGGGAGACTCATGAATCGAAAGCCACACAGGGTTCTGAAGGAACTGAAGCACTACGTAGATAACGCACCTCTGGTTCAGCGGAGCACCTCAGCACCTCCAGTAGCTCCCGTCAGGAACAGTTCTCCGGTCAAGGAGTACATCAAAGACAGCGTCCGGGAGACTGCAAGGGAAGCTACCGAAATCATAGTCGATAGAGCTGTGGACGTTTTTTTCTACGAGGTGCTGCCGAATGTGTGGCATAAGCCAAGGTCAAGTGTTCCACGGCGCGAGATAGAAGCAATCGTTCATACCTTTTATCCGGCGATTGCGGCTTTCTTTGAA
>ERZ827186.408-NODE-408-length-53477-cov-5.379394_pt1 | contig 53477 bp, 48 predicted proteins | sample MGYA00519918_ERZ827186 | MGnify/ENA primary metagenome ERZ827186 (study PRJEB31778, sample SAMEA3449275) | human gut metagenome | biome: human gut; feature: human-associated habitat; material: faeces | place: United Kingdom | collected 2010/2012 ...
GGCTACCGCTCTGCCTATCGGCTGACAGGTACATGATTTTCTTGAAGGAGCGCAGTTTGCCGGATGCCCTATAATTGCGGAGCAATGGACTTCCGACAAAAGAAAAAAGGAACGGCTTACGGATGAAGCATCAATATTCCACTTCGTCTGTAAGCCGTTCCTCTATATTCTCTGATTTTCCGTCAGTCGCTTGTTTCCGTTGCCGGATGCCTTTTTAAGCGTGTGGCAGGCAGTGGCAAGGTTTTCGGGCTGAATACGCTCAAACAGGTTTGAGGAAGATTCTGCCCGAAACGGCTCTGCCGCCCGACCTTGCCAATGCCTTCAAAGCCATACGCTACCTTTGCATCCGTGCATCGGGAACGAGTGGCTGGCGGAATAGGCTTCAACTATACCATAGGTTGTTGCCTCTGCCATAGGAAACAAACAACGTAACAGATGTTTCTTTCTTGGTCAAATTCATTTTGCTCATTACAAACCGCCTGAACAAAATACTTCCTCTACTGCATACCCTGAATGCAACGGCTATGACCATTTCAAGGTTGTAAACGTCATAACTGATACCGTCCGGTTTTCTGATATATCGCATTGTATCGGCTTCATTCAGTTCCTTGTTCTTGTAGATGGCATGAATCGCCTTGCGGACATCACATGAGAACACTCCGAACAGGTCGGCAATCTCGAACTTGGACATCCATACGGGTACGGTTGGTATAATAATCGTACCTGTTTCACTGATTGTTATTATTCCTCTATCCATAGTCACTTCATTTTAGTTCTATCACTTGATTCACATTTCTTTTTCCAACCGCTGTAATTTCCACATTTGAACACTCTCGACGGCATACCGTCATCGGGCAACGCATATTTGCCTTTGGTATTTTCAGACAGGGTTTCCAAATCCCTGCTCACTTTGTGGTTGGTTATCTCGGCATATATCTGGGTGGTGCGTATGGAATAATGCCCCATCATCTTACTGATGGTCTCTATCGGAACACCGTTGCTCAGGCAAATAAGGGTCGCGAAACTATGCCTCGCCTGATAGAATGTCAAATGGCATCCCAGATTGCACTGTTCGGCTATGATTTTAAGGCTGCGGCACAGATTGCAGGTCTGCGGAACGTAAAACAATCTTCCGTCCTTACCTTCCCCTTTGTATTTTTCGATAATGCGAAGGGGTATGTCAAGAAGTTTGATATGGCACTCCGCCTTGGTCTTCTGCCGTGCAATGTGAATCCATTTGGAACCGTCTTCTTTCGTGATGATATTGTCTTCTGTCAGGTTTGCCAGATCAGCCCTGCCGATGCCCGTGAACACCGAAAAGACAAACAGGTCACGGGTATGGCATAAGCGGTAAGTCGGCAGTCGGGCATTGAGCAGCTTTTCAAACTGTTCCCTGTTCAGGTGGCGGTGGTTTACCGGCACTTTCTCAATCTTATGTCCGGCAAACGGGTCACGTTTCAATATATGTTTCTTCAACGCCAGCCGGGTCATCTTGTGCAGCAGGATAAGATAGTCATTGTAGGCAGAAACCTTCAACTGCAATACGGTCGAGAAATAGAATGTGAAGTCGGTCATGAACTTCATCGTCAGCGAGCGTAACGGAATATCCTCCAAATCATACTTGAATTTCAAAAAGTTGGATATATGCTTGCGAATGGTAAGATAACGGACGTAGGAATGCCTTGTCCGGTCAATGCCCACACGTTTGGCATATTCCTCGTTATGCTCGTCAAACAAGGAAAGCAGCGTTTCCTTGACGTCTGATTTTCCCGTGACGGCATTCTTGATGATTTCAGCCGAGACGAAGCCGTAAGAATCCACGTTCTTTTTGTAAGCGGACTTCGCTTTTTCCTCCAATGCCTCCAACAATGAGTTCAGCCTGTTCAACTCGTTTCTTTTTTCGCCGGTGATGTTTCCTCTCTTGCGTCCGTCCGCGAATGCCTTTCCCTTCTTTGCATCCCATAAGTCAGGTTCAATTTCCAGTCCGGTGGAATACTGACTCACCTTCCCGTCAAGGGTGACACGTCCCATAACCGGGCATCTGCCGTTTTTCTTTACTTTCTGACGGTTGATGTAGAACAACAGTTTGAATGTGCTTCGCATGGCTTACCCCTCCATTATTTTGGTTATGTACTCCCGTTGCTTCATGCTCGGATTGACTTTCCGTCGGCTGTAATCTTTCAGAATCGGTGACGGGGCGGTGTCAATATCCGACAAGGAGAACCTGCCGCTGATAATACCATTCAGGTAATCCACGTCCCTATCAATTTTATCCTGCGTGACTTTTGCATACCGCTGTGTGGTAGTGATATGCCGATGCCCCATGATTTTGCTGACGGTTTCTATCGGAATTCCCTGTGACAAACAAATTATACTTCCGAAGGTATGCCGGGCCTGATGGAATGAGATCGGACGGTTGATGCCGCACATCACGGACATCTTTTTCAGATGCCTGTTCATGCTCTCTTTGGTCAGCATCGGAAGCAGTTTTCCGTTGCTGTCCATACCCTTGTACTTTTCGACGATTTTCAACGGTATCTCCATCAGCCGCACACATTCGGGTGTGCCTGTCTTTTGCCTTTCCGTGTGAATCCACAGGCTTCCGTCATCCGCTTTCACCAGATTGGCGGCTGTCAGACTCCTCATGTCGCAATAGCAGATACCCGTCCAGCACGAGAACAGGAACATGTCCCTCGTGAAATTACGGTTGGGGGTGTCATAGGTAGTGTTCGCAAATTTGTCAAGCTCGTCTTCCGTCAGGTACATCTGTTTGAAAACAGATTTCTGTGAGGCATAGCCTTTGAACGGGCTGAAAGGGATGATGCCGCGGAACACGGCAAGCATCATCACGCTTTTCAGACGGTTGATATGTCCGAGGATGGTTCTGGGCATGAAACGCCTTGTCGTGCGCATATACATATCAAACGCTTCGATAAAGTTTTCATCCAGCTGCTTGACAGGCATATCCGACACATGGTATCTCTCTTTCAGGAACTCACCGAGTATCCGGCAGGTGTTCCGGTACTGGTAGAACGTGCTTGCCGCCCTGTTCACCCCTACACGCAGGGCATAGTCGCTGTTATGCTCCGCATAGAGCTTCATGATGGTATCCTGTGTTTCAGCCTGACCTTGAAACACGTTTCTGACTTCCTCTGCTGTCACGACATCCTGCATGTCGGAAAGTTCGTTGAACCGCTTTTGCAACAATAGCAGTACCCGTTCAATCTCCCTGTTTGCCATTGTCGCCACCTTGCTTTTGCCCGTGCAGCGTTGGGCTGTGGCGTTCCACAACCGCACATTGATTTTGAACTTGCACGCAAATTGTGCGATGGAATTGGCCTTTCCCTTGATGGATATTCTGCCCATGAGTGGAGAAAAGCCGTCCTTGTCCTGTCCGCTGCGCTTGATGTAGAGCAGCACTTTCATTTCTGTTTTCATGCGTTACTTTTTTGATTGCAATTTTACTCATACTTCGCCAGTCGAATGATATGAGAATCAGGCAGAACGGCGCAATCAAAACCGGACGGGCTAAATCTGCCGGAAAAGAGGACGTTTCCCGGATGGGAAGTCATCCTTTCTAACTGTTTAACCCTTGATTGACTGCATCTGAATGAAATGAAAACAGGTAATGACTTGGTAGCTGAACAGGTTCGTTATTCCACCTGTTTTTGCTGTTTACCCAACTGCGCAAATCAACGCAATTTTGCTGTGTTACAACGCATTGACGTTTGTTTGCTATATTCCTCTATTGGTCGCATTGATAGTTTTCTATCCCTTTACGGGACTGGCGTTCACAGATGCCGAACACCTGCGCAAAGAGCATCTCACAACCGATGAGAACGGCATTACGTGGATTCACAAGCCACGGGAGAAGACGGCGGTCATGAGCCGGATACCGTTGTTGTCCTATCCGCTGGAAATGCTCGCCAAGTACGAAAGCGCCTCTCTGGAAAGAGGAAAGCTGCTCCCCGTGCCGAGTAACCAGCGGATGAACAGTTACCTGAAGGAGCTGGCCGTGATCTGCAACTTCGACAAGAACCTGACGACGCACTGCGCCCGGCACACGTTCGCCTGCGTGGCGATCGAGTACGGGATGCCGATCGACGTGCTGGCCAAGATTCTCGGCCACACGAACGTGAATATGACGCGGCATTATGCGAAAATCTCAGAAGCCAATATCAGCCGCGAGATGATGAAGATCGGGGATAAGTTCAAAATTGCACAGTAGAACGTGCCTGAGAAAATAAAGAAGGGCCGACGGGAATTACTTCCTGTCGGCCCTTTGTGCAGCCTCCCTGCAATTCCTTTCCAACACATCCCGGATACCCGTTTCAGGATAGAGGAACACCCGGTCACTGACCATGGTGTAGGTAATCTGCCGGGTGTCCCGGAGCGTTTGCAGCGTTCGCGGCGAGATATGCAGGTATTCGCAGACCTCCTCGCCCGTCAGGTAGCGTTCGCTTTGGATGGAGGGAGAATAGTTCTCCGCAGCCTGCCGTAAGGCGAAAAAGGTACAGTCGAGCGAGGATAAGACTTGCCTTACCTCTTCGCTCTCCTTGGTCAGATAATCCATTGACATAGCTACGCCTCCTTCCGTTTGGTTCTCGATTCCAGATAGGCCGCCATATCACTCTCCCGGTAGAAGAACTTACCGCCTACATTACTAAAAGGGATAATCCCTTTCTCGCGGTAGGATTGAAGCGTTCGCTTGGTGATGCTTAATGCATGGCATACGTCCTGCGAGTCGATTCACTTCTCTTTAGTTGGCGGCTGATAGCGTTCCGCCAATTGCCGGGCCTGTAAGTCCAGCGTTTCGATTTTTCCGAGTAGGGTATTTCATACCTTCTCGTCGATACAGATGATTCCCATAATATAATGTGTTTTGGTTCACGGGCGAAGATAACGGTCGATCTGATGATTGATTCACAGTGACGCCTCATGTCAGGGTTTGGCGGGAAGTGGCGAAAGCGAACGATCATTTCACAAAAATAGAAGTTGCCCCAACAAAACTATATCCTGTATTCGGCATAGCGACCGCTTTGTCATTTCGCCAATATTTGGCTAAAGTCATTTCATTACTAACCACCTCCCAACCTGATACATATATTTGCCCTTTGGCAACAGTTATGCCTGTTGCTTCCTCCCCGTCCAGTGCTGTTGGGACACCATTTTTCCAATATTTAGCATGATTCACACCTCTGACATCTTGTTCCGAGCCCGCTGCGTAAATGTCGGTTCCATATATCCAAATGCTGTTTAAACTTGCTTCTGTTTTTCCCTCAGTAAGAGCGACGGGAACCCCATTCTTCCAGTATTGCGCCACGGGCTTCTTTTGATCCGTTATCACTTCCCCCGCCACGTAAACATCATTGCCCGAAACGTAAATCGCCTTGATATAAGTAACTCCGTCAGCCGGCAATATAAATTCCTGCCCGTTCACCCAATATACACCTTTCGGATATTTCATGCCAGCCACATATACATTGTTGTTGGCTACATATATTGCCCTCGCTGTGGCATTATTTGACAGAACGGTAGGCACGCCGTCTTTCCAATATTTAGCAACCATATCATCCCAACCTGCCACGTAAACATTACCCTGATCTACAAAAATGGATTCTGCATTGCCCTTCGATGAACCGTTGGAAAGTAGCACTCCTACACCGTTTTTCCAGTATATAGCTTTGGCCGAGTTTCCTGAAAATACTTGTCCGGCAACATATATATTACCTTGATCGACACAGATAGACCAAGCATCGGCATAATTCCCTGCCTGATCTGTCAAGGCAATGGCTTGACCGTTTTTCCAGTAAGTCGCCGTTCTGTTCATCCCGTCTGGATCTTGAAATCCGGCCAGGTACACATTCGGTTCCACCGTCACTTCGCAGGTCGTCGTTTCGTTCTTGTATTTTGCCGTGATTACCGCCTTGCCGATTTGCTTGGCTTTGACCGATCCCCCGGCCCATACCGCTACGGTTTCGGGGTTGCTGCTCGTCCATTCGACACTCTGCCCATTGATCTTCTCCCCTGCTGCGTCCAGTGCGACCAGAACGAATTGCTCAAGGGTATGAAGCGTGAGGGTCGCCGGATCGAGCTTCAGGGAAGTGGGCTTGTCATCTTTCGCACAAGCGCATACAAGAAGGGCCAGAGAGCATAACAGATAGATTCTTTTCATAAGGCTAATAATTGATTGTAGTGGATGGGGAGGATAGAGTAAGCGGGAAAACCCATCAAACCTCTGGCGGGTTAAGTATAGACAGAGCGTAATCCCACGCTTAACCCATCAGAAAGTTAGATAAAATTTATTAATAAACTATTAAATAGTATATTTAATTCTCACAGTCTTACTTTAAGCCGGATAGCAATGCTATCCGGCCTAAGTCTGTATATATCTTTGTTGTTAAAGTAAAAGGTCGCCGCCGCCTGTCGTACCGACCCATTTATCGAAAATGGCTCCGATCTGGGCGTCGGTGGCCGTGGGCTCCAAAGTATTCAATTCGCTCAAGATCAAAAGTACGGCTTGCCAGCACGGAGCGCTGTTAATCGTGTAAGGTGCAATGTTCTGTCCATCCACAATGTGGCGCATGGTTTCGTAGGAATAGTAACCCAGCATATCGATACGATCCTGCAACGATATGTACGTGTCCAGTACAGAATGCAGCCCTTCGCCGAATGACATCCAAGAGTCACTTCTGATGAATTGCCCCATGCGGCTTATAAAATGGCTCCGCATCTGTGCCTTAGCTGTGCTTTGACTGGAATTATCGCGGTATCCGTAAATCCCGTGCAGGTATTCATCCCCCGCAAGCTGGAAATTCCGGTCGAGGCCGTCGCATCCCCGATCCAATTCTTTAAACCCGGTTCCATTATCGGTGAAAAGATAGCCTAAAACTGTGTTTAAGAAATTATAATGAACCGCGACATAAGGAATAACAGGAGTGCCTCCGACGCCACTCGGATTTTGTTTATGGCTACAAACTAGCTTTTTGCAAATCGGACACGCTTCGGGAGTTGGAAGAGGCTTCTTGCATTTACAAACATCCAAATCATGTTTTGAATTAGGTTTGATATTCTTCCCGCACGTAGGACATCGCGGGCATACACATTTGGAATCGGCAGCCCAACCGGGATTGTCATATTTCTTGCATATCCTACAATGGACTGACCAATTATTCTTCGATTTACACATTATTTCACCGCATATCTTACATGGCAGGCTATAATCGTCATCAACTTTAGTCATCGTATAATTATTCGTGGGAGCATCAAAAGGATACAGGATCGCATTATCCACGATTTCGAGAATCTCCGCTTCATTGTTTCCGTCAGGCTCTGCACTCCGGTTTTTTGTTCCGTTCTCGTATTCGGCCACGCGGATCAGTTTCCCCGTCAGGTCATGCCAGGACACGAAACCCGAAAACCCCGCCAGTCCGTCAGCAGATGAGAAGTCATTGAGATTGGCCGTACACTCCGGCTCCGGTACGATGGTGGCGATTAAAGATTGTTTCGTTCCGTCGGCAGCGGTATAAACGGTCAACTTCTGAACGGCCTGTACCGCTTCATGGTCATGCCCGCACTCCTCGCCCGCTTCATGGGCGTGAGTGCCACCGCGAACAGCGGTATAGGTAACCCCCGCCGTAATCGGCACATCCACCCACGCAGTTGTCCCGTCCGAAAGAGCAGCAGCAGTTGCCCGATCCCACAGCGGGATCATCTCTCCCGGCAAAGGTTTAATAGCAACGGTCTGATCCGCCACAGTCTTGGTCAGTGACGTGGCGGTGTTTTCATAAAAGGAGCGGGCCTGCGCGATCGCTCCTTCGGTTTGGTGAGGGTTCATTGCGGGTTCGTCCTTCCGGGAACACGACCACCCGACGGCGGCCAGTACAGCCAGACCCGCGCATACCACGCGGGTTTTAGCATTCAATACATTTTTGGACATGGGGTTTGGAATTTAGGTTAATAAACAGAGGGATATTTATGTGGTTCCTTTATTCCGGCTGATCTACGATGAAAACAATATAGTACCTGATGCGGGTCATTATATCCTTTATAAATTCTGCCACTCGATTGTCCGAATTAGTCACAGTGTAGAAATTGCCTTTCCCTGTCGGTATCAGATAAACAAAATCGTTTTCATTAACCGAATTGTTATAGTATGACGTGTGATAATTTTCATTGCGGAAATCCGATGATAAATTTGGACGGTTAAAGTATCTAAACTGCGCTTCCATTCTGTCGGTGCTGTCGACACAGCAATACTTCAGGGTTATCGGGACGGATATGGATGTATCCTTTCCGGTCATTCCAGCCAGTAACGCTCGGTCAATGGAAAGGCCTTTAGCACCCTCGATAAACGCCGGAGCCACATATCCCGCGATATGATTGGCATTCACCCGGGTGAGTTTTTCCTTGACCCTGCCATTTTTGCCTACGGTAAGCTGCACGTAGACCTCGGCAGGCTCATCGGCAGGCAAAGAGAGGGCGAAAGCGGTGTCCCGCGTGGCGAAAGCTAGCGGCATCTGCACCCGCTCAGCAAGGGAGCGGTAGAGAGCCTGATCCAGCGTCGTAGAGCCGGACGGCGTTTGTGTTTGCGCGGCGGCGGTACTTACAAAAAGTACACAGCCTGCCAATGAACCAACGAGCGTTTTTACCTTTGTTCCCATGACAGAGAGTTTTGAAGGTGAGTAAAACCCCGTGGCGTTAGTAGTCTTTCAAAATTAAGGAAATTATTTCATCTATTGCAATAAGTGTCAATATTTTATTACATACACTATGGCTATACCGCGAAAATGGTAAAAGTTGATTTTCCCACGCCTCCCTTCTGGGTGGCGAACGAGATGAATAACGGTTGTTTTTCCATAACTTATTAATTAAATGTTAGTTAATTTGACTTACACCATAGCTGTATAGCTATCTGTCCGTATAGCTGTCGGAAAGAATCTGCGGTTTTACTTTTTAGGTTCTTTTCGTCTGTACCTCTATTCTGAAATATGTACGAAATTTCATGGATGTGTTCGCTCGGGTTTTCGTCCATCCAAACTGTTTTATGTATGTGATCCTATAACGCCGGTTGTATTGTTGTTTGATTTTACGAACGGCAGTCCGCACGTCTGTTCTTGTGGACGGTTGTGTGAAATGATTTTCGGACGTCTATCCGGGAACAAATGAAGCGACAATACTGCGAAATTGTACCGCCTCCGCCGGAGGGTGGCGCGCCAAGTCAGGGTTTGGCGGGAGTTGGCGGGTTTGGGAGCGGTACAACCTGAGTATAAACCCGCTACTTTTGTCCCGTGAGAACCTCCGCCGCCGTTTCCCGCACGGGAAACAGGCACCCCAGTACCTTCAACCGGCTACGGGCCGGTTTTAATATGCGCGAGCATATAGCGAGGGGTACTTTCAGCGGGTGGATGACGATCCACCCGCTGAAAGGCCGCCCCCGAAATGTATTCGGAAGGCGGGCCGGTTCTCCCAAGTCGAACCTTTCCGGTAAGCGAGAGCAGGAAAGGAAGATGAAATCAACCGTTTAAATGCTGTTTTATGAGAAAAGGAGATCAAACAAGAAATGCGGCAGGGAATGTTATCCTTGCCGACCCGCGAACACATCGCTATTACCTCGCTCTGAACGACGAGGAAAACGAGAAATTCTTGGCCATGTTCCGAAGAACGCAGGCCCGAAACGCCGCCGATTTTATCCGGGCAAGGATATTCGGTTGAGATTTTACAGTCATCACGAAAGACAAAAATACCTACGACTTTTACGTCCGGCTGACCGAGTTTTACTCCCAATTCAGGGCGATAGGAAACAACTACAACCAATGCGTAAAGGCGATTCACTCTATTTACGGGGAGAAGAAAACACTGGCTTTCCTCTACAAACTCACGGAGGAAACCCTGAAGTTGGAACAGTTGATAAAGCAGGTGGTAGCCCTGACAAAAGAATTTCGTGAGTGGCAAAAAGAGCACAAAGTTGCTGTTCAGAAACCGGAAGAATAGACCATGATCCCCACCGTCGATTACGGCAGCAACGTCTACGGCGTGCTGGCCTACAACAACATTAAAGTCGAGAACGACAAAGGCAAGCTGCTCTGATCCCAGGGCATCCCCCAGAGTCCCGGCGGCAAACTCCATATCGACGAGTGCGCCGAAGCCTTCAAATACTATTCCGACCTCAATACCGACGTCAGGAAACCCGTCATTCACTTCTCGCTGAACCCCTCGCCCAAAGACGAGCTGACCGCAAACCAAATGATTATACTGGCGCAGGAATTTATGGAGCGCATGGGTTACGGAGAACAGCCCTATATTATCTTCCAACACTCCGATATAGACCGGAAGCACATGCACATCGTGTCCGTGCGGGTGGACGGGAACGGTCAGGAAATCCCGTACCGATTTGATTTGAAGCGGGCAATTGCCCATTGCCGGGAGATGGAACAGCAGTACGGACTTCATCCGCCCGGTGAGAGCGACACCCGACAGGAGGTCGCTGCGCTCCGTAAGGTGGACTATCCCGCCGGGGACGTCAAAGAGCAGGTCAAACGCACGGCCCGCACGCTGATCGAGCGGTATAACGTCCGGTCGCTGACTGAACTGAACACCTTACTGGAGCTTTACAATATCCGGATAGACGAGGTAAAAGGCGTTCAGAACGGCAAAGCCTATCACGGCCTTCTGTACGGGGCATTGAACGATGCCGGGCAGCGGGTCGGTACGCCGTTCAAGTCGAGCAGGCTCGGCGAGGCGTTCGGCTGAAAGTCGCTGGACAAGCGGTTTGCCCGGAATACAGAAAAGCTGAAGGAGAAGCCCGAAGCGTTAGAGCAGATCCGGCAGTCCATAGAAAGGGCCAAAGAACATTCTTCGTCCGAGCGTTCGTTGGCCGCCAGGCTCAAGACGGAGCATATCGACGCAATCTTTCGCCGGACGGAAGATGGACGGGTATACGGGGCTACCTTTGTTGATCATAACAGCTGCATGGTATTGAACGGCTCCGCGCTGGGTAAGGAGTATGCGGCCCGCACTTGGGACGAATGGTTTAAGAATCCACCGACGGAACCGGAACAGACCGAAGCCCCGGCCATGACCAACGAACCGATTCTGGTGCAAGGACAATCCGCACCGTTACCGGCTCATGACGGAGAACCGTCCCTGATCGGAGAAACTCTGCTGGATGGGCTGGACGTGTTCGGGACGCTCTTTGAGCCGGAATACGAATCTCACGAATACATCGACCCGGAGTTTAGGCTGCTTCACCGGAAGAAATGCGAAAAGAGACAGCGAGGGCCGCGATTTTAGTCGCGACCCTCGCTCAGTCTCTTTTCCCGGTTTTCGTCGTCTTTGTTGGTCGGTTCTTTGGCTCGTCTTTCTCTGCCTCTCCGTCCTCTCCCGTGCAGTCCCGAAACTCTCCCTTTCCACCCGCCCGCAAAGATACCGATTGTCCGGGGTGTCGGACAAGGCTATACGAAGCGCCCTCACCGGGCGGCCTTGCCGAACGCCCCGGACAATCAATGGCTGGTCGCTAACGGATCGAAAGAGAAGGAATGGGGAAAAGACCCCCAAGTCGATTAATAAAGGGCTAAAATTTCTTACAGATATGTAGATAGTAGGGATTACTCTGTCTTGATCCCTCGAAAGAACTCCTCGAAAGTCACGCCATAGTAATTACAAAGAATAGACAAGGTTACAACGGATATATTGACCTTACCCGATTCAACCCGCCCCACATGAACCTCCGTCTCCAGATAGACGAATTCTTGAGACAACCCCTTTCCCTGCCGTATTTGTTTCAACTTCTGAGCTATCGACCCTGTTAATGCGGGGTTAGTCCTCTTTTTACTTCTAGAACCTTCCATTTGACAAAGAACATTACCAAATCGTCATTTTGATAATGACTATATAGTCATGTGTTGGATTTTTTATTATCTTTGACCCAACGCAGATTCTATTACAACACGAAAGATTATGCTAACTTTGAATAAGAATTCAAATACGGCCTGACAAGGCCGAAACATAATAGAGGTTAAGACAAACCTTTATGCCTTCTGTAAACTTCCGACTGCTATAGCGATATAGCAGGTTTCCTCCGGCGTAATATTTGTCTGAAACCTGAGTCATGCCCTGGTACGAGTTGCCAGGGCAGGCTTGGGCGTAAGGACATTTACCGGAGATGGCTCGGAAGGCCTACAGAAGGAAAAATGCACCTGCGCCCTCGCCGTTTTTATAGAGGCGTGGGCAATCTATCTTTCATTGCTATCATCCGCCTTATTATGAAATCCGATATTACACCTAATCCCGCCTGGGAACGTCTGTCCGAAGTGATCGACTATTCGGGCCTTTCGGTCAATGCTTTCGCCAAGGCCATCGGACTGAAAAGGGGCGAGAATCTGTACCAGATCAAGAAAGGGAACAACGGTATAAGTCCCAACCTTGCCAAAAGGATTAACCAGGTGCTGCCCTGCTTTTCGGTGGCGTGGCTGATTTTCGGGGAGGGTGTGTTCGAGGCGGAGAGGCCGATACTATGCGTGGATCAATCCCAGCGTACTTCGATACGGATTATTCCTTTCTATCTTTCATTGGACGCTCTCAAGGAGAAGCCGAAAGAGCCTCACCATTTCGTTCACCTCTCTGCGGAGTTGTGCCGGAATGCGTGTTACGCGGTGCTGATGACGGAGCGGGACAGCGGAAGGATCGAAACGATCTTCTTACTGTGCGACAAGGCTCCGGAAGAGCCGGAGGACAATATGGGAGTTTATCGCATCTGCGGGACGATAACGAATTACAGATAGAGGGTATTTGCCAGCATTGGGATTAACTTTCACTATGTGCATATGACCTATCAGAACTAGACAATACCCTTCTCACTATATCTATATAAGAACAATATTCATTGATCCTATATATAAATATCCACGATATAAAAATATTGTTGTTCTGCAAAACGGCACATCATTATAATACTGATTAGAGCATTATTAGTAACTTTAGGCTATAAAATACTTTTATCCGTATGACAACACTAAGTACATATGAAGACTTTTTTCACATAAATAGCTTATCAAACATTGTTCCTGCTGAAGCAATTAATCTTTTAGGGGGCATTTTTGAAACCGCACGTGAAAATAAGGATTTAAAACTCATAGAAAAGGGGTTAGATTTATCCAACACATTAAATATTGACAAAGCAACAACATTAGAAAAGGCTATTTTCTACTATAATTTAGCAAATGGGTGGGGATATAAATTGCAATTAACGACCAATCCTAATGAGATAGGATATAATAATAAAGAGTTAATAAACGAAATTATCAATATACGATTAGCATTGTCCTATAACGCAGACCATGATAACAAGTTTTTGAAAAGCCAACTATATGTAAATTTAGGCAATATTTTCAGTCATTTAGGACGATGCTCTGAAGCTATTATCCTTTGGAGGCAAGCCTTAGAATACACTCCGGATTTTGGTATGGCAATAGGAAATTTAGGATTTGGTGTATTTCATTATGGTAAAGTTGTGTATGATGAGTCCCAACAAATAATATTTTTTCAATTTGCATATAATACATTGCAAGAAGCAATAAAATCCGACGATGTGTATTTAGATGCAAAAAATGATTTTAAAAGATTAATCAAAAGCATTGAGAATGTAGTCGGAGATAAGAATCTTAAACATCAATTTAATTTAGAGAAACATTCATTGGGTAGCTCTGAATTTGAACAAGAATACCGTCAATGGGTTTTAGACAATACATTGTTTATAAATCCCCTAAACGACATTTACCGTTTACCTGTTGTCGCTCACGATTGTATGGGACTACCACCAATGATTATGAAATCTAATGAACCAATGGTGTATCACGATATATATAATCAAATAAAACAAGAATTTATTTCAGCAAGATATTTTCTTTACAAAGGTTTATTTAATAGTAACACACATTTTTCAGACAGAGGCAATATCCTAGTCGATACTTTTGACTATTCATATTATTCTCTTAATATTGAGATGTTAAAAGCAAGTTTCAGAATGTGTTACTCTATTTTTGATAAAATAGCTTTGTATATCAATAAATATTATGAAATCAACTTGCCTCCCGAAAAAGTTAACTTTAGTAAAATTTGGCATGAATATGATAAACATGGAAAGCCGATTGGTCTAAGAGAGCAAATTAACAAATCTGAGAATTGGGTACTTCGGGGTTTATATTGGCTGAGTAGAGACATTTTTTCTAAGGAAATAGACTCCGTTGATCCTGAGGCAACTGACATTGCAAAAATTAGAAATTTTATAGAGCATAAATCTTTTAAAGTCATAGACATAGGAGATTTAGGGGAGATAAACGAAGGAATAACTCTTGTGGTTGAAAGAGAACAATTTGAACAAAAGTGTATAAAAATAATCAAGCTTGTACGGGCCGCAATTATGTATTTAGCAATGTCGGTGCACATCACAGAGGAACAAAAAGAACAAACAGGAGTAGTATTACCTTATGATTGTAACACAATAGATGATGATGATAAATATTGATTCTAATAATTTGAGTTATATAGATTGGGCAATAGGATTATTCGGGATTATAATTACGACAATTATAGCCTATCATATTCATGCTTTATCTAAAAAGGTTTCATTTAGAGACAGGCTTAAACACCAAAAAATTATCAAAAATTATATTTCTGAATTAAAAACAGAAATCCACTATAAAGGACGGAATTGTAAAGTTATAATAATAGATATTGATGTATATGACAAATATTATCCTCAAAATTTCAATAAATTTAATCGGCATTCACATGTGGCAGGTGAGTTAAAAGATGCCACATTTGATGGAATAGAAATTATTGATGGGATTATGGGAGTTTCAAACAATGATAATGAATCATTGTTCCACATAGAGCAAAATCAGCCTAAACAAAAAGCTGTCAGTGTTGGGGTAATTCCCTATGACTGGATTATTGATATAAATTTGGATGGAGACGGAATCAACTCATCAGCTATCATTTATTGTAGATTTCGCAATAAAACGGCATGGAGATTTAGAAAAGATTTGAAAATAAATTCAAAAACAGGTGAATTTTATGAACCGAAAATTTGGCATTTATCTAGAGAATGGTCTCCCTATAAAATTCACCGATATTATTTGTTGAACCTTAATTACAATAAAGATAGAAACTATTACTGGGAACAGTATATGTATCCTATTAAAATTAGCAAAAGATGAGTAAAATATGCCAAGAGGATAGCTTACAAGAATCGAACTCGATGAAAGATGAAACTAAGAAATATCACTAAATTTGTTCAAGTTATTTGAGGCTGTGATTCTTCACGCAATGCACGGAAAAAGAACCGTTGCCAATTCGTCATCTCATCCCAATACAAAAAGTGCAAAAAAAAATTAATATTCAACCTGTTGCACAATTCCAAAGTAAAACCCTTCAGGTCTTATATATCGATCAACATCCCGGATTTTATCTTGCTAAGAATAGCTGATATGATATTATCGGATTTTTACTCTTTCAATATCCGGCCTATATGATTCGTTCGGATATTTTTGTAACTTAGTATAGTGAATTTTCTGTGAATGAATATACAAGACGCGTCGATGTAATACAATCATAAAGATTATGAGCGGAATTATTTATTATCCTTTCATTAGCCTTCCTCCTAAAGCTTGGACGTATCGCCAGTTATTTTACTATGATGAGATATCGACCATTGTGCCGATGGAATATTTTGATGATCCGGCTCTTTATCCGTCGCATATGAAAGAACTAATCCGCGAAGGATTAGTAATTCCTCAGAATTTCTCCGGAGACTATGATATACAGAATCAACTATACGCCCAGTTTGTCCGTTATTTAAGAAATAACGACCTAACGAAAAGGCAGGCGGCTTTCAGAGGTGAGCATTATATGAATGTTTCTGCTCACGCTATGTATGCGACTAAATTCAAGCCACACGAATCTGTTCTTAGCTCACAGATATATGAAAGTAAATTTGGCCCCGCAATTTTACATGAGCTTCAAGAACTCGGATTAGCCAGACACGAAAATCACAGAATATATTATGTGGAAAAGAGGACGGCCTTTGAATTAATGCAATTTTTGACCAGTCTTATTGCCACCAGAATAGATGCCCACCCTGTAACGGACAAGCTGCCATTGTTCGCGATTAACAGTCAGGACGATATAATCGTGAGAAACCGAAATGAAAAACGGGATATTGTTCTAAAAAGAATCATGCCTCTTCCGCAGGATATTGACTTGGTACGTTTGATGAAGTTCAAAGACCGGCATAATGAGTTATTAAAAAGGTTTAGAACCGAAATAGAGTCGATTGTCTTGAATGATGCGATAGCTATGGACACGAAATTATTCGACACAGCCATTGACCGTATCAAACAACAAAGGGATGAAATAACCCGGCGGATGGAAGAGTGTAATTATAGAAATATCTTCAAGTATTCGATTCATGGTATGATACCATTTGCTGCTGCTGCTTTAGAGGGGGATTTCAATCGAAATGTTTTAGTTACAGGATCGCTCTCACTCCTTAGCGCAATCGCTTCTGCAATTTCCAATCTCACCCCCAATCGTATTGACAATACTTCCGGGATGAAATATCTGGCATTAGCCAACAGAACCTTTCGCAATTTCAGAGAATGAACAAACGAGATATTATATCTAAACTGATCGGAAATTATTTAGACGTCGATATTTCCAGTGACGGGTACATTACCGTTGCCGAATTGAAAACAACGGAGGGCAACATTTCCGTTGACTTGAATACGGCATTGATCTCACCGGCACTGGTCTCCAGAATCAAATCTTCTCATGTTAATCCTTTCGTAGAAACATCGGGCGCATACTTCGATAAAAATTATGTATATAAACCATCATTCTGGCTGTATGTATCTCCGTCATCCGGATTGAAAAAAGCTGAGCCTTTAGTCGTTTCGTGGAAATCTGCAAATAAGACGATCTTATCTATAGATCAAGGCTTTTTGAGTGCATTTTGCTTAGTCCCCAGATTATTAAAAGATGAAATATATTGGGATGAATTATCGCAACCCGACTATGAAGTCGTAAAAAACAGGCTTGCTTCGGAATATGAATTTCCTAATCAGACTGAAGCTTATGTAAAGGTAAAAAAGGGTTATTTGGATCAATATCTGGCTTGCCGAAAAAAAGTAGCAGTCCAATTGTTCACTATAATTAAAGAAATAGATATCGACGATAATATTAAGGGACTGCTTAATGAAAAAGGCTATTATATCGAAGAGTTTAACCAATTCGAAATCCGAATCAGTAAATTCAGTCATAAGGAGGATGTCGCCAGATTGGAAATTAATGGGTACAAAATAATCCAGGTTGCAGAACTTCGAGATGATACCTCTCCCGCAGGACATTACTGGAAAGGGATTGAAGGCATAGTCACGGAAGATCGGACCAGACATAAAATGGTCGGCGAGTATGCTTACATCTCTGATGATGTGTTGCAAAAGTATGAAGTTGACGACGATTATGAAGTCCATCCCGACTCTGGTGGGGTAAGATATCGGGGCCAATGGGCCGTTAGTCATTGCGAACGCATCGGACGTAATGGTATTAAAGTCGAGTTGAAAAAATTATATGAAGGGACGCCTGATGACGTTATCGGGTATTGGAATAAATATTCAATAGATATTTCGGAGGTCGGAGAAGGAGAAAATATTGCGGCTAAAGCGAAGCGTCTGACTCGAAAATATTTTTTATTCGGACGGTTGTTCTGCCAAGTCGCTAATAAAATTTGTCATTCTTCATTTTCACCTATAGAGATAATCACGTTGGATCAAGATGCAATTGACTATACGGGTTGGGCGGATTTCCCTGATTATAAGCCGATCTCACATCATGTCTGTTTGCGGAATTTTTCCAAAGAAGATTTTATCTGTCGATGCAAAAAGCTATACATCTTACTGGGAGAAAACTTGCAGGAGCGCAACTTGCGCAAAATTATTAATACGATCGGATTTTCATTGGATGATACTAAAAGTTGTCGGAGTCTGAAACTTTTGGAGTTTTTCCTGAAGTATCTGTTTGTAAGTGTCGAAACAGGTCTGGATCCTATTCAAGATAAAGAAACTATCGTTGGAAGAACAAAAGAATTAACTGAGTTTAATATGCTGTCAAAATTGTTTGCTTTAAACGACATAAGGCAGCTGGATGCCCATAAAAAAGGTAATTTCACGTTGAAATTTAATTTGGCATTAGAAGAATTTGATATTGAGCCACCTTCTATCTCTAATAACTACGCAAGAATTTGCGATCAAATATATGATGGGTTAAATGATTTGTTTGTGGACATTAATAATCTACTTTTAAAATCCATATAATACAGTCTTTATAATAGATTACTAGTCCAGTTCAAAACACCCTGACAAGTTCGATTTTAAGAATTCCACAATTATGGATGTAATTGATCCTGAATCATAAATTGTAAATTGGTGGAATTTTACTATATTTGTATCAAGCGTAAGATAAGCACTGCGCAGGAGTGACCTAAAATTCGGAAGAACGCCGAAACATACTGATAAATAACGGATAAAAGCCGAAGGTTCGGTTTCCGTTTTCCGCTCCACACAAATCAGCAACCTACAGAAATGAGGTTGCTGATTTTTTGTTTGCGCAAGGCGAAAACAGCTGAAACCCTGCATCTGACACTAAAATAATCCCGAAAACAATACCCGTAAGAGAATCTGCCGAGAACAATGGCCAACTTTTTTCCGACTGGATGGTTTCTTCCTAAGAGACCATAAATCGTGATTATCTGTTTTATAGACCGGAATAATTATTATTTGTTGTCAACAATTCCGCTTTTTTTCTAAAACGGATCGCCTGATTCATTAAGGATGATTCTGTCCGATCCAATAATATATATTATGATGCAAGTGTTTAATTTACAAATCGTTTTTCGGAGGGGGGGGGGATTTTGGCGCATAAAAAATACCGAATTTTATTTGGCCCTTTGGACAATAATCTGTACTTTTGTACAACAAATATGGTCTCTTAGGAAGAAACCATAAAGTGAAATTACGTTTTTCTCCTTAGAATCAAGGGGATTTTTAATTGCGAGGCAGGGTCAAATGATGGGAACACGAATTTGACCTTGTTTATTTTAGAAACACAGTAGAGAATAGATGATATTTTCGGAATTCTCTCGCATTTTGATTACAATCTATTGTATATCAGCGCATTCTACAACAGCGCCGATATGGCTTTGAATTGTCTATGGGAAAGAGTGGCTCACCGGTGCAGCCGATACAAATCGATTCTCGCCCCTTCGGAAAATCCCAATCCGTTTCCGCCGCTCCGGTATATCCGGAACGCATGAGGGATACGCACGTCATCAGATGGTACGTGCTGGTGCTTCCTTCATGCCACAAAGGTCCGGCCAAGGGGCTGCAAGAGGAGCTCGAACGCCGCCGCAGAAACGGAGAGCCATCATTCGAATATTTCGCACCTTCGTATGTGGAGGTGAAAAAGAGAGACGGCAGGTTTGTCGAGACCCGCCGCCCGTTGTTGTATAATTACGTATTCATCCACGCTTCGGAGCACGAAATATACCGGATGAAACAATGGCTGCCCCTATACAATTTCCTGCCCCGCATCAAGGACGGGAAATGCGAATACCATCCCTATCTCTCCGAGGAGGCGATGACGAACCTGCAATGGGTAGCCGATTCCTATTCCAACGTGATCCCCGTCTACACGCCGCAACCGGAGCAACTTATCAAAGGCGACCGGATACGCATCACCGAAGGGCGGTTCAAAGGAGCCGAAGCCAGCGTCATCATCCAGCCCGGCGCCGGGAAGCGGGATATTATGGTTTGCGTGGAGAACTACATGTGGGTCCCGCTGCTGCGCGTACAACCCGGCCAATATGAGGTCATCGCCCTGAACGACGACGGCAAACACGTCTATACCCGTCTGGGAAACGATCGGCAACTCTTAAAACTGCACGAGGCATTAGGGCGTTTCCACCGCTCGGGAGACGGAGTAACCGAAGCCGACCGCAAGCTGGCTGCCGAAACAGTGCAACAATACGGCAGCCTGCGCATGGATTCCGACATCATGCGCAGCAAACTCTACGCAATGCTGCTGCCGGCCTACACGATAACGGGGAACCGGCAGGAATCCGAAAAACTGATCGGAACACTCCGAGCGATGCTGCCCCTCGTCAAGGCGGAGCAATCCCGGGCACTTCTTCTCACCACGCTCTACGGATGCACGAACAGTTGCCTTTACCACACCCAGGCACACGAGATCATCGACAAATGGCGGCAGGAGGAGAATCCCAAAAAGAGCAAACAACAACTCATCCGGCGGTTGGAAGACTATGACCGCTGGCTGGGGCACTGACATCCCCGCAACAGAATCCGATCTATGAAAAGCACCGAAATCGCCGGAATTCCGGACAGTCAGCAGCCTGTTCGGGACGCAGAAGCGCCGGGATTACGCCTGATGGCTTTTCTTTCAGCCCATCAGGCCGAAATCATGGCCCGGGAAAAAGACAATGAACGATATGCCTATCTCTATGGTTTCGAGAGCTATTGGGTGGCTTTCGAACACTCGGCCTATCAGTTGTGCCGATTGTTTCCCCGAAGCGATACGTCGATCATCCGCTTCGTCACCTATCCATTCCCCGTCGTGATGGCCTCAATCACGGATACCGAACTGTGCGCCTACTCCCGCCGCCATATCCTGAAAGCCGCCGAACCGGACCGCCGGGTGCTGACGGCGGAAAAGCTCTCGTTCGAACATTACCGGGAATGGCACCGGACAGAAGTGGAAGAACTGACATAGGCATCTGCACCTTCATACGAACATACGGATTCGACCGTTCCGCCCGAATCCGGTGAACAGACCGCCATTCCACAAGATCATTTCAAACATATGTCGCCGCTTTACAGCCTTTTAGTCTCCTTCTTCCTCTCGCTGCTGGTCGTCAGTTGGATTCATCCCCGTCTGGTCAAGATCGCCCTGCTGAAAAACATCGTGGACAATCCGGACGCGCGCAAATTGCAGCGCACTCCGGTTCCGGTTCTGGGAGGCGTCGCCGTCTTCTTCGGCATCGTGATCGGCATCGGAAGCGTCGAAAGCGCCGTGAACAGCTCGGGACTGCTGATCGTCATCATGGCCATGATGGCGATGCTCTACACCGGGACGATGGACGACATTCTGAACCTCTCCCCGGCCCTGCGGTTCCTGATCGAAATCCTCGTCGTACTGTTGCTGATCCATGCGGGAGGCTACTGCATCGACGATTTTCACGGATTATGGGGCATCGGCCGAATTCCCCGATGGATAGCCGTTCCGCTGACCGTCGTCGCGTCCGTGGGGATCATCAACGCCATCAACCTGATCGACGGCGTGAACGGACTCTCTTCGGGATTCTGCATCCTGGCCTGCATGATGTTCGGCACGCTGTTCTATCTGTCGGGCGATATGAAAATGACGCTTCTGGCCGTGGTGTCGGTCGGAGCGCTGATCCCTTTCTTTTTCCACAACGTCTTCGGCAAAACATCGAAGATGTTCATCGGCGACGGCGGCACGCTGGTGATGGGCATCATCATGTCGATTTTCGTCATCGAAATATTGCAAAGCGGCTCGCTCTGCGCCGCCTACGTAGGGGAGAGTATCGGGCTGATCCCTTTCGCGCTCGCCGTCCTGTGCATTCCCGTGTTCGATACGCTGCGCGTCATGTCAACCCGCATCCTGAAAGGCGCGTCGCCCTTTCATCCCGATAAGACGCACCTGCATCACATGTTCATCGAATTGGGCGCCTCGCATATGGCGACGACTCTGGCGATTCTGTCCCTGAACGTGTCTGTGGTCCTGTGCTGGTGGTTGCTGGCCGTGTCGGGCGCCCCGATCAACGTACAGCTGTATGCCGTCGCAGGAATGAGTCTGCTGGCCACATTCGGACTGTATCATTTCATGCAATGGCATCTGGACCGCAATACGGAATTGCTGCGCAAAATCCGCCGGATAGGGTACGGAATCCACATCAGCCGCACCCGAGGGTTCATCTGGCTGCAAAAGACGATCGACCGGATTTGACGCCGCCATCGTAATGGAAACAAATCATTCAATCGCAAATATGAGAATCACAAACATCCTACGGGTATCGGTCGCAGCTGCGCTGCTCAGTTCATGCGCCACACCGAAAATCGCTTATTTCCAGGATATACAGCCGGGGACGGCGGAGGAGGTGTCGAACGCCACGGAGATCCGGGTGCGGCCGGAAGACAAGATCTCCATATTGGTCAACAGCAAAGATCCGCTGCTGGCCAATCTGTTCAATCTCCCCATCGTATCCCGGCAGATCGGCACGGTCTCGTCCGCCTCGTCTTCGAATAGCCAGGGCATATCCGGATATACGGTAAACAAGGAGGGCGACATCGACTTTCCGGTATTGGGTCCGGTCCATGTGGCCGGCATGACCCGCGAAGAGATCGCCGCCCACATCAAGCACGAGCTGATCTCGCAGGATCTGGTCAAAGACCCTGTCGTAACGGTCGAGTTCATGAACCTGACCGTCTCGGTTTTAGGCGAGGTCGTCCATCCCGGACGTTTCAGCATCGACAAGGACCGGCTGACGCTGCTGGATGCCATCAGCATGGCCGGGGACCTCACGGTCTACGGCAAACGGGACAACGTCCTGGTCCAGCGCGACGAAAACGGGAAAAAGGTGCTTTACAAAGTCAACCTGAATTCGGGGCACGACCTCTACGCATCTCCGGTCTACTACCTGCAACAGAACGACATCGTATACGTCGAACCCAATTCCGTACGGGCGCGGCAGGCCACCGTGAACGGGAACAACGTCCGTTCCGCGTCTTTCTGGATGTCGCTGGCCTCGCTGCTGACAACCATCACCGTATTAATCGTGAAATAAGAAAATAGAATATGTCCATCAATCAAAAAAGACCGACGCAGGCCGATGATTTCACCCGAATACAGGATTTGCTATATCTGTGCCTGGCCAAATGGAAATGGTTCGTGCTGTCATTGGCGGTGACGGTAGGCATCGCCGTCTTCTACCTGCTGCGAACCCCTGCGGTTTATACCCGGACGGCATCGGTCCTGATCAAAGACGATTCGAAGGGCAAATCGGTCTCTTCGGACCTGGAATCCTTCTCGGAATTCGGGCTGTTCCAGTCGAGCACCAACGTAAACAACGAACTGGTGGCGCTCCAGTCTCCGGCCGTGATGACCGAGGTCGTGAAACGCCTGCATCTGGATATGAACTACACCGTTCCCGGCCGGTTCCACCGGCGGGTCGCCTATGGTCCGACCCTGCCGGTCAGCGTCTCGATAAACGATCTGTCCGAAAACGAATCCGCCGGCTTCACCTTACGCATACAGCCGGACAGTACCGTCCGGCTGTCCGATTTCACCCGCAACGGCAATGAGTTCGACGACGAAATCTCCGGGAGGTTGTCCGACACGGTAACGACACCCCTGGGAATCCTGAAAATAGAGACCACGCCCCACTACAAAAGCCAAGAGCCGTATACGCTGTATGTCGTTCGCAGCAGCCTGCACGGAACGGTGGGGCAGTACTCCTCGAACCTGTCCGTAGCCCTGAGCAGCGAAAAGACATCGATCGTCAACCTTACATTCCGGGATCATTCCATCCAGCGCGCCGAAGACATTCTCAACACGCTGATCTCCGTTTACAACGAAAACTGGGTGAAGGATAAAAACCAGATCGCCGTCAGCACCTCGATGTTCATCAACGAGCGTCTGAGGGTGATCGAGCGGGAGCTCGGAAACGTGGACGAGGACATATCGTCGTACAAGAGCGAACATCTGCTGCCGGACGTGCAGGCGGCCTCCAGCATGTACATGGCGCAGAGCAACCAGACGAACGCCCTGATACTCACGCTGAACAACCAGCTCTACATGACGCGGTACATCCGGAACTATCTGACTAACGACGCCAACAGGAACCAGCTGCTGCCGGCCAACTCGGGCATCGAGAGCGCCAACATCGAATCGCAGATCGCAGAATACAACAAACAGCTGTTGCAGCGCAACAGTCTGGTCGCCAACAGCAGCACGCAGAACCCGCTGGTCGTGGATATGGATCAGGCGCTGACCGCCATGCGGCATGCCATAGTCCAGTCCATCGACAATCAGATCGTGACGTTGAATGCACAGATCGAGAGTTTGCAGCAGAGCGAGCAGCAGACGACATCCCGTATCGCGGCCAATCCCACCCAGGCGAAATACCTGCTTTCGGTGGAACGCCAGCAGAAGGTAAAGGAAGCACTGTATCTGTTCCTGCTTCAAAAACGCGAGGAAAACGAATTGTCGCAGGCATTCACGGCCTACAACACCCGCATCGTCACCCCGCCGGGAGGCAGTATGCTGCCGACATCCCCGGTACGGAAAAACATCCTGCTGGCGGCGATCGCATTGGGACTGCTTATCCCGGTGGTCGTCATCTTCCTGAGGGAGAATATGAACACGAAAATCCGGGGACGCAAGGACCTGGAAGGCGTGGCCGTGCCGTTCATCGGCGAAATTCCGCTCTTCGCACGTCGAAAAAAGGGGTTGTTCCGGGACAAAACAGCCGATGTGAAAGCCGTCGTGGTCCGGGAGGGGTGCCGCGACATCATCAACGAGGCTTTTCGGGTGCTGCGCACCAATCTGGAGTTCATGACCGGCAAAGACCGGAAGTCGAATGTCATCGTCATGACCTCGTTCAATCCGGGCAGCGGCAAATCGTTCCTGACGATGAACATCGCCGTGAGCCTTGCCATCAAGGGCAAAAAAGTGCTGGTTATCGACGGCGATCTGCGCCACGGCTCCAGCTCGGCCTATGTCGGTTCGCCCAAACCGGGACTGAGCGACTATCTGAGCGGGCGCGTGGAGCGTCTTGCCGACATCATCGTGACCGACAAGAGCCATAAGCATCTGGACATCCTGCCCGTGGGCACCATACCGCCCAATCCGACCGAACTGCTGTTCGACGACCGGCTGAAACAAGCGATCGACGCCGCAAGGGAGCAATACGACTACGTGCTGATCGACTGTCCGCCGATCGAACTGGTCGCCGATACGCAGATCATCGAAAAACTGGCCGACCGGACTATCTTCGTGATCCGCGCCGGGCTGCTCGAACGGAGCATGCTCGTTGAGCTGGAAAAGATCTACGACGAGAAAAAGTACAAGAATATGTCCATGATCCTGAACGGCACCGAAGAAAGCGGCGGCCGCTACGGATACGGCTATCGCTATGGTTATCACTACGGTTACGGCTCAGGATACCACTATGGCTCCGACGAGAAGCCGAGGGGGGGGGAAATGGCTGGTCGTTAAATGATTGAAACCATGAATCTCTGGCCGTTCAGAAAGCGCGTTTCATTGCAGGACAGCGGTATTTTCAGCGGGTTCACCGACTGGCACTCGCACATTCTGCCGGGTGTGGACGACGGCGTGCGGACGATGGGGGAGTCTTTGGAGATTCTGCGTCTGTACGAAGAGCTGGGAGTAAGATCCGTATGGCTCACGCCGCACATCATGGAGGACATTCCCAATACCACCGCTCATCTGCGGGAGCGGTTCGCGGAACTGCAAGCCTCTTATTCGGGGAGGGTCGAACTGCACCTCGCAGCCGAAAACATGCTCGACGGTCTTTTCGAGGAGAGGCTGGAAAAGAACGACCTGCTGCCATTGGGTGAAAACGGCGACCATCTGCTGGTGGAAACCAGTTGTTTCAGTCCGCCGATGGACTTGTACGGCATATTGGAGCGGATCAAGGCCAAAGGCTACCATCCGGTTCTCGCACACCCCGAACGGTATGGCTATATGGAGAAAGAAGAGTACCGACGGATAAAAGACATGGGCGTGAAGTTGCAGCTCAATCTCTTCTCAATAGTCGGCGCATATGGAAAACATATCCAAGAAAAAGCCGAACAACTTCTGAAATTCGGGGTGTATGATTTAATCGGAAGTGATTTACACTCGGAAAAATCAGGCACGACTTATTCCCGGAAACTAATGACAAACAAGATCCGAAGAAATATTTTAACGATATGAAAGGAATCGTTTTGGCCGGAGGTTCCGGCACCCGCCTTTATCCCATAACCAAGGGTGTCAGCAAGCAATTGCTACCAATTTATGACAAACCGATGATTTACTATCCCATTTCCGTGCTGATGCTGGCCGGAATACGGGAGATACTTATCATTTCCACGCCTCACGACCTTCCCGGATTCAAACGACTTTTAGGAGATGGCTCTGACTACGGCGTACAGTTCGAATATGCCGAACAACCTTCGCCCGATGGTTTGGCTCAGGCTTTTCTGATCGGAGAAAAGTTTATCGGGAATGATTCCGTATGTCTTGTTTTAGGTGACAACATTTTTCATGGAACGGGATTTTCCAAACTGCTGAAAGAAGCCGTAAGAAATGCGGAAGAGACTGACCAGGCAACGGTATTCGGTTATTGGGTCAACGATCCGGAGCGTTATGGTGTAGCGCAATTCGATGCGGACGGTAACTGCCTGTCGATCGAAGAGAAACCCGCACTCCCGAAATCGAACTATGCAGTCGTAGGGCTCTATTTCTATCCGAATAAAGTCGTCGATGTCGCCAAGCATATCAAACCCTCCGCACGGGGTGAGTTGGAGATCACCGCTGTCAACCAAGAATTTCTGCAAGAAAAAAGGTTGAAAGTACAGACTTTGGGACGAGGCTTCGCGTGGCTGGATACGGGCACGCACGATTCGCTGGCGGAGGCATCCATCTTCGTCGAAGTAATTGAGAAAAGGCAGGGATTGAAAATAGCGTGTCTGGAAGGAATAGCTTACCGCAAGGGGTGGATCAACAAGGAACGGATGGAAAAACTGGCACAACCGATGTTGAAGAACCAGTATGGAAAGTACCTGCTGAAAGTAATCGACGAGATGGAACACACCGGAAAAGAAAATCTGGACTGACTTATGGATGTAACAAAAACTGACATAGAGGGTGTAGTGATTATCGAACCACACATCTTTAAGGATGAAAGAGGCTATTTCTTCGAATCGTTCTCGCAACGGGAATTTGAAGAAAAAGTACGAAAGATCAACTTCGTGCAGGATAACGAAAGTATGTCCTCTTACGGAGTGATGCGCGGATTGCATTTCCAGCGGCCGCCTTTTACCCAAAGCAAATTAGTACGTTGCGTGAAAGGACGTGTATTGGATGTGGCAGTAGATATTCGTAAGGGCAGTCCCACTTATGGGCAGCACGTGGCAGTAGAACTGACCGAAGATAATCACCGCCAGTTTTTCGTGCCGCGCGGCTTCGCGCACGGTTTTGTCGTATTGAGCGAAACGGCTATTTTCCAATACAAATGCGATAATTTCTATGCCCCCGAAGCGGATGGAGGTATCAGTATCAAGGATGAAAGTTTGGGTATTGAATGGCAAATTCCGATGGAGAATGCCATTCTGTCCGAAAAAGATATCAAGCACATATGCCTGGAAGATTTTGATTCTCCTTTCGATTACAACATCAATCTTTATCCTGAATTTGAACGATGAATATACTTGTAACAGGAGCCAACGGACAACTTGGCAATGAAATGCGATTAGTGGCCCAAAGCAGTAACGACCAGTATTTCTTCACCGATGTGAATCAGGCGGAAGGCGTAGAAACCCTCTATCTGGATATAACGGATCGGGAAGCCATCAGGAAAATGGTGGCGGACAACCGGATAGATGTCATCGTGAATTGTGCAGCCTATACCAATGTGGATGCCGCTGAAAGTAATGAGGCATTAGCAGAAAAACTTAACGCTGAGGCTCCGGAGAACCTTGCCAAAGCAATGAAAGAGGTTGACGGACTGCTGATCCAGATTTCCACCGACTATGTGTTTGGCAAGGAACCTTATAATATTCCTTGCAAGGAAGAGCAGCAAGGTACTCCTACGGGCGTGTACGGTCTGACGAAACTGCACGGGGAACAAAAGGTCATTGCCACAGGATGCAAGTATATCATCATCCGTACAGCATGGCTGTACAGTGAGTTCGGCAAGAACTTCTGCAAGACGATGATGAACTTGACTGCTACTAAGCCGCAGTTGAAAGTAGTGTTCGACCAGACCGGTACACCGACCTATGCACTCGATCTGGCAAAAGCCATTGAGTGCATATTGGCTGATTACAGCCAAGAAATGACACATGAACGGTATAGCAAGACGGGGATCTACCACTATTCCAACGAAGGAGTTTGCTCGTGGTATGATTTCGCCGAAATGATTGCCGGATATAACGGCACAACAGCCTGTGATATATATCCCTGCCACAGCAATGAATTTCCCAGTCCTGTCATACGTCCCTCTTATTCGGTTTTGGATAAGACAAAAATCAAAGAGACTTTCGGCATTCGCATCCCCTATTGGACGGATTCGCTGAAGCAATGTGTCATGAACCTTAAAAACGAACACTAATATGGCAAAGAGAAATATCGTCATCACCGGAGGTGCCGGATTCATTGGCAGTCACGTAGTGCGTCTGTTCGTCAACAAATATCCGGAATATAAGATCATCAACTTGGATAAGTTGACATACGCCGGAAACTTGGCTAATCTGAAAGACATCGAGGGTAAGCCCAACTACAAGTTCGTAAAGATGGATATTTGCGACTTCGAGGCTATCTACAAACTGATGCAAGAGGAACACATCGACGGCATTATCCATCTGGCAGCCGAAAGCCATGTGGACCGCAGTATCAAAGACCCTTTCACCTTCGCCCGTACCAATGTAATGGGAACCCTCTCTTTGTTGCAAGCCGCCAAATTATACTGGGAGTCCTTACCGGAAAAGTATGAGGACAAACGGTTCTACCATATCTCTACCGATGAAGTGTACGGGGCATTGGCGATGAACCATCCCGAAGGTATCAAACCTCCGTTTACCACCACAGCATCTTCTACTGAACATCATTTGGCATACGGGGATGATTTCTTTTACGAAGAAACGAAATACAATCCGCACAGCCCTTATTCCGCCTCGAAAGCAAGCAGCGACCATTTTGTCCGTGCCTACCATGACACCTACGGAATGCCAACGATCGTCACCAATTGCTCCAACAACTACGGGCCTTATCAGTTTCCCGAAAAGCTGATACCGCTTTTCATCAACAATATCCGTCATCGTAAACCACTCCCCGTTTATGGCAAAGGCGAGAACGTACGCGACTGGCTTTTTGTGGAAGACCATGCCCGTGCCATTGATCTTATCTTCCACCGAGGAAAAGTTGCCGAGACCTATAATATCGGAGGCTTCAACGAGTGGAAGAACATCGACATCATCAAGGTTCTGATACGAACTGTTGACCGCCTTTTGGGACGCAATGAAGGCGAAGATATGGATCTGATAACTTACGTCACCGACCGTCTGGGGCACGATGCTCGTTACGCCATTGATTCCTCGAAACTCCAAAAAGAATTGGGTTGGGAGCCGAGTCTGCAATTTGAAGAAGGCATCGAAAAGACCGTTCGCTGGTATCTGGACAATCAGGAGTGGATGGACAATATCACTTCGGGTGAGTATGAAAAGTATTACGAAGAGATGTATTCGGGGAAATAACAGAGTTCAAAAATAACTTGAAAAGGTTATGAGACCATTTTATCTTATTAAAATAGGCCTATTCATTTTCTCGATAAATCGATAAGATACATATTTCTGCTCGTATCGAAAAATCACAAATTTTATATCCTCTATAACTGACAATATGATTGTCCGTATACGGCCAATAATACGAAACCATAAATGAAACATCCGGTAATCGGTTTTATCAGCAGTTCTCCCCCTTCGGATCGTAAAGCCTCTTCCGGGACAGCCCATGCCATCGCCCAACAATTAAAAGGTATGGGGACACTATACTGGATTCCGGCACCTCGTTCCAGATATTATCGAATAATGGAGCTGGTAGCGAAAGTATTATCCCGGTTATTTAGAAAGAACATATCTTTCGGCAACACAACATTGGGGGCAAAAACATTAGCATCCGGCATCAAATCAGATCTTTTCGATAAATGCGATATTTTAGTCGCTTTTTTCACCGGGAGCAAACTCGGTTACGTTGATCTGAAAGGCAAGCCTTTAATATATTTATCCGATGCCACATTCTCAGCAATGATTAATTATTATCCTCCATTTTGCAGATTGTGGAAATGGAATATACATCAGGGTATCGTTTTAGAAAAAAAAGCCATGGATAAATCCAATGCGATTGTCTTATCTTCTAAATGGAGTGCTGATTCGGCCGTCTGCGATCTAAAACAATCACCAGAGAAAATTCACATAATCGAATTCGGAGCTAATATTTCCGATAAAGATATAAAGTCACGCAAGTTCAAATTCGACGGCATGTTGAATTTGCTGTTTTTGGGAGTAGAATGGGAACGGAAAGGGGGTGATATTGCCGTCGAAACGACCAAATGGCTTAATGAAAACGGAATTCCGACTCAATTACACATAGTAGGAATTAAAAGTTTAGATGACAAGATCAAAAACTTACCGTTTGTACAGGACATCGGATTCCTTAATAAAAACAATAAAACAGAATATAATAGACTCATTGATGAAATATATCATTGCCATGCACTGATTTTACCTACTCATGCGGAATGTTCCGCAATAGCCTTTGCAGAAGCCAGTGCATACGGACTACCAACGTTTACATTCCAAACCGGCGGAATCCCGAACTATATTGAGAACGGACGCAACGGATATATGTTAGCCATGAACTCTACGAGTGAAGATTACGGTAGATTAATTGCCCAATGTTTGAAAGACGGGCGTCTTGAAAGAATGACGAACTCGGCCAAAGAGGTATATTTAGAGAAGTTGAATTGGAACGTTTGGGCTAAAAAGATGAATAATCTTATTACCGACTTAACGGACAAATAACTATCCAGAAATATGGGAGTTAAAAAAAACGTACTATACAGTACGTTCTTGACTGGCGCAAATTATATCTTTCCTTTGATCACCTATCCTTATATAAGTCGAGTGTTAGGGCCTGAAAACATCGGTGAAAATGAGTTTGCATTAAGAATAGTAGGGTATTTTCTACTATTTGCATCATTAGGGATCGCAACAGTCGGCACACGGGAAATTGCAAAATGCAAACAATCAAAGGAAGACCGTTCAAGAACTTTTTCTTCTATTTTGGTCCTAAATATCATATCCACCATATTCGTTCTTGTATTATACTTCATCTGTATCTATTCGGTGGCCCCATTTCAAAGAGTCAAACCTCTGCTTCTCATCGGATCAATACAGCTTGTATTTACCCCATACTTAATAGAATGGCTTTATAAAGGGGTGGAGGACTTCCCCTATATAACCAAAAGGAGCATAGCAGTTCGGCTTCTTTACATTGTTTCCATTTTTATATTCGTCAAGACCGAAGAGGACCTTCCGAAATACTTCGGGTTGACAATCTGCTCTATGATTCTCAATGCTATATTCAATTGGAGCTATAAAAAGAAATATGTAAGATTTACGTTCAGAGGGATAAAGCCGGGAAAATTTGTAAAGCCATATTTTACGTTTGGTTTGTATGCCCTTCTAACTTCAATGTATATATCTTTTAACGTGTTGTTTCTCGGTATCGTCAGTACGGATATAGAGGTCGGTTATTATTCCTCTGCGACCAAGCTATTTAGCGTTATTTTAGCCTTTTTCACCTCTTTTTCAACCGTTATGATGCCGAGAATGTCTAATATGCTTGCAAATAATGATGTTAAAAGTGCAAAAAATTTAATTTACAAAAGTTTTGAGTTTCTGTACCCATTAGCTCTTATTTTAATCTTAATAGGAGAATTTTTTGCACCTCAAATCATCATGATTTTATCCGGGCCCGGATATGAAGGCGCAATACTCCCATTCAGAATCATTCTCCCGTTGATATTCATCATTGGGACAGAACAAATACTCATCGTCCAGATACTAACTCCTATGAGGAAAGACATGGCCGTATTGATAAATTCGATAGTAGGTTCTATCTTTGGGTTAGCGTTAAATTTTGCTATCGTCCCTCGATTGGGATGTACAGGTTCTGCAATAGTTTGGCTTTGTTCAGAAATAGCCGTATTTTGTTCTGCATTCTATTTTGTCCTTAGGGCATCCGGGAACATTCTGCCTGTTAAACTTTTATTCAAAAATATTATTCTCTTATTTATTCCGATCATCTTCATCATTTTAATGCAGAAGACCTTCTTGAATGAATATGTCGTTATGGGAGTCTCTGTTATATTCGTAATGTTATATACCGGATTGACTCAAATTTTCATCGTTAGAAATAGTATTGCTTGTTCGATCTTATCCCAAATAAGTCATCGGGAATTATGAAAAGGCTGAAATTATTGGAAATAATACCTACTGTGCCATATCCTATCAGAGCAGGAGGCACCATGGCTTTATTCACCATGCTCGACGGGTTGAGGAAATTTCTGGATATTACCGTTATCTTTATCATCAAGCAAGACAGGAATAATGCTATTTCAGAATTACAGAGTCTGTGGCCAGATATCGAATTCCACACGTTAACATCCAAGAAAAGCTTTGCATACTATTTCCAAAAATTGGGTGAAAAATTATATGGAATGGGAGTATTCAATGATCCCGGAACTACAGGTTTTGTAAATCCGTTTTCAAGATATAGCCCGAAATTGATAGAAGATCTTTCATATATGATTAAACAAATATCCCCGGATATAATTCAAACCGAATTTTATCCCAATCAGGATTTGGTTTATTCTTTCCCATCCGATACTAAAAAAGTATTTGTACAACACGAGATTCACTATGTAGTTAATGAAATGTGGCTGAAGGCTCATCGTTCTTGGAATAAATCCTATGCCCGTGCAGCTTTTAATATGTTAAAAGGCGGCGAGATTGCAGCAATGAATGCCTATGATGCCGTATTCACTCTTAATGAAGCCGATAAAAAGCGATTAACTGCCGACGGTGTCACCACACCGATATTCTCATCGCCTGTCGGCGTTCTCCCAGTATCATATAGAAATCCATGCCATTATGACAACCGACTCGTTTTCATCGGAGCCGGGGGACATCCTCCTAATGTCGAAGGCCTCGAATGGTTTCTATATAATGTGTGGGATTCGATCCTCTCGAAACATCCTGATACAATATTGAATATTATAGGTAACTGGCCTCGGTCACAAACCGAAAAATACAAGAATATCCCCAATATTAATTTCCTCGGGATTGTGAAAGACCTTGGCGAAGCATTAAACGGTGCGATTTCCATAGTTCCTATCTTAAGCGGAAGCGGGATAAGAATGAAAATCTTAGATGCAGTCAATTACGGAACGCCATTCATATCCACGACAGTAGGAGCTCTCGATATGGGATTTGAAGATGGTCGTGATTGTTACATAGCAGACTCTGTCAATGATTTTTCAAAAAAGCTATCAAAACTTATAACCAATTCTTCCATTAGAGAGAAGTTTTATGAAAATTCGTTTAAGGTGTATAATGATAATTATTCTGTGAACCAACTCATAAAAAAAAGATTGGAATATTACAATAATATATTCTTTGTTGAATAATCACATCAAAATGAGAATTCTTGTCATCAATAACTACTCAATGAAACAATTTCTTAGTTTATCAGACGCAGGAATATGTCCCGCACATCATTGTTGGGGCATAGATGAATTAAGAAATAATTCGGATATAAAATTGAGGTTTGCATTATTCAAGATTCCGTCAATATGCAAAAAGTTACATATCAGAAGATTTTATTATTATTTTCTCCAAATCATATTTGCGTTCAAATCAATAGGGTGTGACTGCATTTATGCTGCCGCTTCCCCGTTAATTGATTTTATAGGTTACATGAAGTATGCCGGGCTTATAAATAAAAAGCTTATAATAGTCGTTCACCATCCACGAAATTTCTCATTAAAACACCAGCGCTATAACAAAATTATATTTATTTGTAAAGAAGCTTATGAACAAGCTCTAAGTGATTATTCTAACTTTAAGGACTCTTTCATATATCAAGAATGGGGACCAGATCTCAACTTTTATGGGAATAAAAGAACGGATAACAAAAAAATCTCATTTGTTAGTAATGGAATTACAAATCGGGATAACTTTTCATTAGTAGAAGCAGTTAAAAATACGTCTTTTCGCACCGGGATATTATGTAACCAGCAAAGCATTCCATCTAACTATGATAAAACCTACAAGAATATCCAATTAATATATAATAAAGGAACAATGATGAATGGCCAAATAATGTCATACAACGACATGGTTTCATTCATTTCAAAATACTCTATATGCATAATTCCAACTGGTCCTGAACAAACGGGTTTATGCGGATTGACATCCTTCTGTGATGCCATAGCTTTAGGAATGCCAGTCATTCTTTCCAATACAACACACATTTACGTCGATGCAGAGATTGAAAAATTTGTTTCTTACTATAGAGCGGGTGACGTTAAAGATCTAAAACGAGTCATATCTGAATTTTCACAGATAGAAAACTTGGAAGAATTATCAAAAGCCTCGAGAAAATACGCAGAGAATCACGACTATAAAAAGTTTGCACAAACAGTTAAAAGTGTGATTATAGAAGAACAGCCACAACCATGTACCTAAAAACCAATAATATACGCGAATGCTCAGGATGTACTGCTTGCTATAGTGTCTGCACGCATACAGCTATATCAATGCAAACAAACGAGGATGGATTCATAATTCCGATTAAGAACCCAAATCTTTGTATCGACTGTGGACTCTGCGAAAAAGTATGTCCAATCGAGTATCCCGATTATTCCAATTCATCTCTCCCGTTTGCATTTGCAGCGTATGATCCAAAAGAAAGAGAGAAAAGTTCATCCGGAGGAATATTTTATTCTATTGCCAAATACATAATCATGCAAGGTGGAGTAGTATTTGGGGCTGCATTTGATGACAATATGCAACTAAACCATATTCCAGTCGAAACTATACAAGGATTGGAATCTCTGAGAGGTTCTAAATATGTCCAAAGCAATATAGGGGAAACTTTCAGAAATGCGGCCAAATTGCTAAAATCAAAACGGCTCGTATATTTTACAGGCACACCTTGCCAAGTTGCAGGCTTAAAAGCATTCTTAAAAAAGCCCTACCACAATTTACTTACTTCTGATCTGGTATGCCATGGAGTACCCAGCCATAAACTGTTCAATCAGCATTTGAAATACCTCGAAAACTCTGCCGGCTCTAAAATTGATGCTTATTCTTTCCGCGATTGTCGATATTGGACGATCAGAGAAAAGGTGCACTACCAAAATGGCAAAGAAACCGTCGTGAATGACGGCAATATGTCACCCTATCTATACGCTTTCGGTTTAGGGTATAGTTACCGTGATTCTTGCTTCGATTGCAAATTTGCCCGAATACCACGACAGGGGGATATTACGCTGGCCGATTACTGGGGCGTCGGCAGATATCATCCAGAACTCGACGACCGAGGTGGAGTGTCAATGGTTCTCATAAACACAGATAAAGGTCTATGCATATGGAATGATATAAAAAGAAGTCTTATCTTCAAAGAATCATCATTAGACTCTTGTAAAAGATATAATCCAAACCTCGTACAACCCTCTGAAGAACCGCTGAATAGAAAAGAATTTTTAAGCCGGCTCAAAACCGAATCCTATGAGTCTCTGTCATTGACCATGCTCAAATGCCCCTCCTCCATCAGGAATAAAGGTATTGAAAGAACTATGAGATTGAGGAAATTGGGACTAATGCAACCCATAGATGCCTGCAAAGTTTTTATAAAAAAAACAGTCGCTTCACTCGGACTCAGCCAATGGGCTTATGAAACATACAGCCGAATCAGAAAGACATTAAAATAAGATGAAAATCGGTGTTATATCCTCATATGCCTGTATACGCACTGCGAACAATTATGGGGCTCTCCTCCAATATTATGCTCTTCAAAAATATTTAATGAATCGAGGCCATGATGTATTTTGGATAAGATCAATTTTGCCGCAAAGCCACCTACGTATTTTTTTGAGACATATAAAAAATTACAAAAATCTAAGGCTCGTCCATGATTTTTATAAATGTCACAAAACGTTCATAGATTTTCAAAAGAAATTTCTAAAAGTTACCTCAAGAGAATATAAAGGCAATGATGATCTGTCAATCAATTGTCCTTTCGCTGATTTTTATATAACGGGAAGCGACCAGGTCTGGGGATCAACATTGAAGGAAAACTATCTTCGTTTTGTTAAAGACTCATCGAAAAAAATAGCTTATGCAGCAAGCTTCGGTCATGACCACCTCAATGAGAATCATGCAAGGATAGTGATGCCATGGATAAGAGAGTTTAAAGCTGTATCTGTAAGAGAAATTTCAGGCGTCCATAACTGTAAAAAATATTGGGGGGGGGTAGTCGAACATCTCCTTGATCCCACTCTTTTAATAGACAGTTTGCATTATCCGATTTCAAATAGGGCCAGCAGAGAAGACTTGTTGTTTTGTTATTTTCTAAACGTTGTAAATACGAGTACAATAAGAATCGACGAAATTCGGGAATTAGCTAAAGACCTTGGAATTTTATTAAAAATCGCATCCTGTCAGTATTCAGAAGTCTTCTTCAAACAGGAAGAATTGATCATGCCGAGCCCGGAACAATGGCTTCAGAATTACCATGATGCCAAATACATAATTACAAATACCTTCCATGGGACTGTATTTGCAATAATTTTTCGTAAACCTTTTGTCACCATCCTGCAAGTTGGAGAATCATCGGCCCAAAATGGCCGAATGATCTCTCTTCTCACAATGTTAGGATTAAAAGACAGAATATTGACTGACCAATCGCTATACACGACGATTTCCAAACCGATTGATTGGTTGAGAATCGAAGAAAAACTCTGCTTATATCGAAAGAAAACTGACAATTTCTTCAGCACATTAGGTATTTAGATGAAGATCGCAGCTGTAATTCTCAATTTCAACTCATATGAAGATACAAGGCAATGCGTATTGGGGTTGAAAAAACAATCAGGGATTGATGTTGAAATTATTATTGTCGATAATTGTTCTTCCAATCCAAACGAAATCGAGAAACTGCATGATATATCCTATGAAACTTCCAGCATACTACTATGTGCAAGTAGCAACACGGGGTACAATGCAGGAAACAATATTGGAATAAAATACGCCATTGATAAAGGTTTCAGATATATCTTCATAGCCAATCCTGACATGATCTTCCAAGATTATCTATATCTGAACAAAATGGTTTCCATTGCAGAAAGGAATCCTCAAATTGCCGTTATTGGCTCTGATATATTGACACCCGAAGGTCATCATCAAAATCCAATTTCTTTCGATGAAGAAAATTTCTTCGATAATTTCTCGTGGATAAAGAATTTGTTCTGTCCGCACAAAGAAAAGTCTCATAATTGGAACTTATCATACAAAAAATCAGGAATCTGTACCATATTAAACGGATGTTGTCTGCTTATCAAAGCAGATTTTTTAGAACAAATTAATTGTTTTGATGAAAGAGTTTTCTTATTTGGAGAAGAAAAAATACTCGGCACCCAGGTCAAAAAAATGGGATATAAAATGTTTTATGACGGTGAAATTCAGGCCATCCACAATCATAGACAAAAGAAAGAGGGAAATCAATGGCAAAGACTACGAATCCTTCGAAAATCCGAAATAGTGTTTTTGAAATATCATTCGGAATATAACTTTTTCTTAAAATCCATCTTATGGGGGCAATTGCAATTGAAATATTTATTGCTTTTTATAAAGTATAGACATTGATAAAGAATGAATAAGCGAAAAGCATTAGCGATACACCATATTACCAATATTTTGAAGCAGACTATAAAAATATCCAAGGTTTATAGTCCTAAATTTGCTATATACGGTTTACTTTGGTGGATAGGTTTTTTCGTACGGACTAAATTTTCCTGGGATTTAACATCATACGCCCAAAAAAACAAAACCAAATGGCTCGATAATTATTTTGAAAAAAAATATGCTGATATTATAAACAAATACAAAACCTCCAATTCAGTACAAAATACAACCAACAAAACTCCTGTGATATGGGTATTTTGGGGACAAGGCGAACAAGAAATGCCATCGCTTGTCAAAGCATGTTACAGACAATTAACACATTACAACTCCAATGTTCAGCTTATTTCCTGTGAAAACATCAACCAATTTATTACAATAAACCCCATCATTATCAACAAAGTCAAAACCGGCGAAATAGGGTATGCAAATTTCAGCGACATAATTCGAAATACGATACTATCACAACATGGCGGCCTTTGGCTTGATTCAACAGTCTGGACATCCAGGACAATACCTATCCAAAAATTAAAGACTTTACCAATATTCACCGCGAACTGCAAGGAAATCATAGATGGAAAATCCGTGAGATTTTGGTCTTCATACGAGTGGAATTGGAGCAGTTGGTGTTTATGGTCTAGCGAATCAGGGCATCCGCTTTTTGGTTTCGTAAGTAATATGCTCACAGCAATAGCTGTAAGAGAGAAAGTATGGCCAGACTACGTTATCCAAGATTATCTGTTCTATTACGCATGTAGAAATCTTCCAGGAATAAAAGAACAGATAGATATGATTGATTTACACAATCCCAATAAGGATCAATTGGCATTCCTAATGCCAAAAGAATTCAATTTAGATACATATAAAAAACTAACCGATACAGAGTACTTTTTCAAATTAAGATACAGAACACCCTGGCCCAAGTATACCAAAGAAGGTAAAGAAACCTTTTATGGCCGAATATTGCGTAATACTATTTGATTAATATGCAGACAGAATTGACCGGCCCGCAACAAAAAATATTGAGATGGACAATTATCGTCTATCTTGTTGTATTGAATACCCATAGTTTCTTTCTGGAACCATCTCATGTCAGTCCGGTTAAAATCGGTTGCATGGCATTGGCCCCATTCATATTTGCCTTCATTTTCCCGGTTTTCTCAAAAGCCGTAGTATGCGGATTGGCATATTGGGGATACTGCTTTCTGTCCGCATTTATGCATGGAGATATGCGGTTTTCCACCATTGGTTATATGGGATTGTTCGTCGCTGCTTTTATCGTCTTTTATAATTCCATTTATCAAAATGTAATGAACTTGGAATTATATAAAAAAATCATCAAATACTTAATTTATGCCTTCGCCATATGCCTATTGCTCCAACAAGCCTGCCTAATAGTCGGAATTTCCAATTTTCCACCGATAAACCTAATCGGCGGAAGTTATATGAAATTAGGCAAACTGCCATCATTAAGCCTTGAGCCATCCCATACCGCTGTAATTTTGTCATTTGCATTCTTATGTTATTTGAGATGCTGCCAAATTGAATTCTGCACTAAACCCACATTTAAGGATTTATTCAATAAAGACAACCGATATGTAACCTTCGGATTTTTGTGGGTCATGTTAACCATGGGTAGTGGATCTGCGTATTTCGGCATGGTGGGATTAATGTTCTATTTTCTAGACAGAAGAAATATAATCATAATACTTTCTCTCTTTTTAATCATCATCATAGCAATGCCTTATATTGAAAATGAGCAGGCACAACGTGCAGTAAAAATATCAAGGGCCTTGGTAACAGGAGATCGGAAACTAATTGTAAAATCTGACGGAAGCGGAGCTTCTCGAATCATTCCGTTATTGAATACATTCACTAAGTCAGATTTAATGCAAAAAGATACTTGGTTCGGCCATGGAACATTGTCTGAAGACGACTCATATAAAAACGCTTGGAAAAATCTAGCGGATGCCGATTATTATGTAATACCATCCGTGAGGCAGTATGGACTTATTGGATTGATATTTTCTCTCATTTTAGTATATGTATGCTGCATCAGACATTTCTTTTCGATAGAAACTTTACTGTGGTTTACACTTGGTATGGCAACGCTCGGCAACGTGTATTTCCATTGGGGTATTATGCTGATGATGGCAGGCATCAGATATTACGAGACTTCTTATTCTGTTGAAATAACTTCGAACCCAATAGACGATTCAGAAAACAACGCAAGGAACCAATTAATTCGTCAATGAGTAAGAAAAAGCACATACTGGTCTTGGCCTATATGCTCTCGCCATATAAAGGATCGGAATTCTCAGTGGCATGGAATTATGTAACTGAAATGTCGAAAGATAATAATCTCACCGTACTTTACGGAATATCCGGGAAGCATATGGGTGACTGCGAAGAGATGGAAACATTCATAAAAGATAATCCCATCTCCGGAGTCAATCTAATTGCCATCAAACCGAACCGAATAGCAAATGCATTGAACTTCCTCAATAAGCATGACATCTTTGTATATACATTCTATTACGCTTATAAAGTATGGCAAAAGTTGGCATACCATAAAGCATTGGAATTGATGAAATCCAATCATTTTGACTTAGTGCATTACGTCGGAATGATTGGATACAGAGAACCCGGCTATTTATGGAAATTAGGTTTACCGTATGTTTGGGGACCGGTAAGCGGGACAAACAATGCCCCGTTACAATTAATGAAGAGAATGCCGTTGTCAGGAAAACTGAAACAATTGTTCCGAAATTTTGCCAACACGCTGCAATTCAGGTTCAGCAGTCGGCTAAAAGATGCATTGAAATCTACGGACATACTATTGACGGCAACAAGTGAAAATCACGACAAATTCCTTAGCATACATAAAAAAGATAGCATTTGCATTCCTGAAAATGCAATAATAGGAGACATTTCTTTGAACCTGAACAAATTTATCGCAACCAATAAATATCGTTTAATCGTTGTCGGAACTCTGGATGCCCGAAAGTCAGTGGGAATTTTATTGGAGGCCATATCGGTCATGAAGTACAGAAACAAAATCCAGTTAGATATAGTCGGAGATGGCCCACTAAGGAGTATACTGGAAAAACAAGCAAAACAATTTAAGATAAATGACATTATCAATTGGTATGGATTTCTTCCTCGTGCAAAAGCCGTAGAACTTTTTGATTCCGCCCATCTGCATGTCATCACAAGTATCAGCGAGGGAAACCCAACCACTATTTGGGAAGCAATGATGCACGGTGTTCCGACTCTAAGTTTCGACCACTGCGGTATGCACGATACGCTGAGTGATTCATGCGGAATACTAATCCCTATAAAAGACACTTATGAAAAGAATATAGGAACAATAGCTTCAACGCTCGATCATATGATAGAGAACCCTGAAAAGTTCAAGGAACTGGCCTCGAACACAATCTCCCGCGCCCAATTAAACACTTGGCAACTTAGGCGTTTGTTCCTAAACAACTTATACAGTACTTTACTTTCATCGAAAAATACACATAAAACAACGAGCCTATCATGAAGGTTATAGAATTTATAATCAAAGGCCTACGAGAAATTGTTACCCGAAGCACAGGTTATCCTTCCGATCGAGCAGTCGATTTTTCCAGAGTCGATTATTTCGACGAAGTAGCAAACGATTATATTTTCAGTCGTATTGACGAAGCGCTCAACAACCAAACCGGATTGGCCCTATGCAAGTTCGGCTCCATAGAATTAGCCAATATAGTAGCCAAAACCAAAGCTAACGATTGGCATATCAATGACTATATTGATTTGATCAAAGGCTATCCTATACCTCTTTATAGGTATAAAGAGATGGAACGCCTTCATATAAATGCCGGATTCTTCCCTCAAACAGAAGCAATGATTGACAAATTCGTCGATCTTATGCTTCAAATAATACCCGATGTCGATATTCTCGCCTCTTATGTCTATTGTGAGCGATATATAGATGACCTGCTGAAACATTGCATCAAAGTCAATCTTGATGGGTATTATGCACCTTTTATGTATAAAAACCCGTGGAGTAGAGTTCTTAAAGACAAAAAAATACTTGTTATCCATCCTTTTACGGAAAGCATCGCCGTACAATATGAAAAAAGAGCCCACATTCACCTAAATGAGAATGTTTTGCCCCAATTTGAATCGTTACATTTGATCAAGGCAGTCCAATCCATTGCCGGTAACGAGTGCGGATTCTCCAATTGGTTCGAAGCTTTAGAATCAATGAAACTAAAAATGGAAGGGATCGATTTCGATATCGCCCTGATCGGATGTGGAGCATACGGTTTCCCTCTCGCCATCCATGCCAAAAAACTCGGTAAAATCGGCTTCCACCTGGCCGGTTGGACTCAAATGCTTTTTGGGATCTATGGAAAACGTTGGCTCGAAGATCAACCCAAGTATTCCAAGTATATAAACCAGTATTGGATTCGCCCAGGAGAAAAGGAAATTCCTTCTGGAGCTAATATGGTCGAAGGAGGTTGTTACTGGTAATTATGCAGACTACTAATACTAACGTCACACCAGGAGGGGGGGGGCGAATCGCTTTTTTCGATGCCATAAAAGCATTCATGATATTCTGCGTAGTATATTGGCATATTTCGATTTATACGGGAACGACAGATTCTCCGGTGAACCGAATTTATATGCCTTTCTTTTTAACATCGTTCTTTTTCATAAGCGGTTATTTTTCTTACCACGAAAGAACGTGACTCCGCAAGATTATATAAAAAAGATATTGAAAAGAGTCAAGGTTCTTTTGATTCCCACAGCTATAATGTGCACCTTATATTCTTTATGGAGTGGAAAGAGTGCATATCAAGTTCTATTCAGTGATATGAAAGGCGGCTATTGGTTCACTTTTGTGACTTTCGAAATCTATCTGTTTTATATTCTGATCGAAAGTTGCCTTAAAGATAACCGATCATACAAAACAATAATTTATTTCTTATTGTGTTGATTGTCGGGTTCAGTGCTTTGACAGCCATAGGCCATAAATGGAATAATATGGATACATATAAAATACTGTCTGTTTATCAGTTTATGAAATATCTCCCTTTTTTCTATCTCGGAGTCATAAGCAGGTTGTATCAAGATCAATTCTTCAGATTATTAAAGTCTGACTCATTGCTTGGTTTAGGAATTGTTGCAATGGTCATGCTGTATCTAATCCATAATCGGATCAGCATGTGTATTCAAGGCTATCTCGGCATATTCCTTATTTGCGGACTATTCTACAAATTCAGATACACATTCGATCAAGATAATTATCTCGTTAAATTGATTATCAAAATTGGGCAAAGCACACTCCCTATTTATTTTCTTCATTATTTCTTTTTGAACGGAATCACCGTACTATCAGGTCCATTTCAAATTATTATGAATGAAGGCGGCTGGGTGATAAATGGAATTCTCTCCTCCGTAACAGCTCTGTTCATCATCAGTCTATGCATTTTTGTAGATAAGATAACCAGCATATCACCAACATTACATTTGGGTCTGTTCGGAACACGACGATAACACGTATGAATGAAACAAAAGAATTTGACGGGATAAGAGGAATCGCAATATTATCTATAGTTGCCTGTCATATTTGTTATGGCATCAACGCCTTGAGCCCTTTAGGGCAATATTTAGGAGGAACCTTCAATATTGTTTTCTTTATTCTTTCCGGATTGCTCATCGGATTAAGCATCAGAACTCGCAAATCGCAGGGGGGGGGTGAGTTATCTCGATCAATTTTTCTTAAAAGAAGGTTGATGAGATTAATCCCTGATTTATGGCTCTTTCTGATTTCATTCTTGATGGCTGCGGTCTTTTTCGATATAACCTGCACACCCAAACAGATTGTAATGAATTATCTAATGCTTGGCTGGTTCGCCAAACTTCCATATTGCGGACATCTATGGTTTGTTACCATGATACTATTTTGTTATATTCTCTTTGCCATTTCCTTAAATATAGAAAAAAAGAGAATATTTATGGCCGGACTTCTGATCGTATGTATTGGGGGACAAGTGATATTCAAAATAGTTCATTTGCCTGCATATATGTTCCTTATTCTCTTTCTCTCGGAAACCGCCATGATTTATTCGACTGATATTTTGAAACTAATCGGCAAAATCAATGCATGGATGATACTCATAATAATGATTTCCGTAAATCTTGGCTATTATTATCTCATTGAAAATAACCTGCTGGCAATTGGCAATCTAAGCTATTACTACATGGGAGGCATAAGCGGTATCACCATGTTTATCGTATTGTGGAAACTTTTCAGACGGATTGCTGTCGGAAGATTTCTTACATTTATATCTGCATTGAGTTATCAAATATATCTCGTTCATCATCCGCTCTGTAATGTGAATTCTGTAACTGAAATAGTGAATTCGCAATTCATAGCAATAATTTCGATAGTTGCAGCAAGCATTTTACTTGCATATATCCTCAAAATATCCAAGGAATTCTTAGTATTCAGATGCAATTCAATACGCATTAAAGTCAATTCGTCTAAATTCTGAATTATGAGACTATTGGTTGATTGTCATTGCTTCGATTATCCAACGCCACAAGGAATCAATACCTATCTTCGCGGACTTTACGGCTCTCTAATCTACAAAACAACGAATATTGAGTTTTTTCTTACAGCGAATAATTTGAACAACTTAAAAAATATTTTCGGAGAACGGGAAAATATTACATACCTGAGAATACCCGCTAAAGGTTCTTTATCAAGGCTATTATCTATTTTTCCTTCACTCATCAAAGAAAACCGCATAGATGTAGCACATTTCCAATATGTCGCGCCATTCATCAAAAATTGCAAAACGATAGTCACTCTCCACGATATATTATTCAAAGATTTCCCTCAATATTTTCCCATCGGTTACCGCATTACCAAAAATATTTTGTTCAAATACACGGCAAAAAGAGCAGATATCTTATTAACGGTTTCAGAATATTCCAAAAAGCAAATTGCTAAACACTATAATATCTGTGAATCAAAAATAGATGTCACCCCGAATGCCATAATTGATCGATTCTCAAGTATCAGTCCATTGGATGCAAGGAAATATGTCAAAAAACATTATGGCATTAACACATATATCTTGTATGTGAGTCGTTTAGAACCAAGAAAGGATCAATTTGGATTGTTACAATCATACATTAAATCCAAGCTTTACCTTGAAGACATAGACTTGGTGATTGTCGGAGAAGAATCCATTCGCGATATAAGAATTTCCAAACTACTTGCGACACTTTCAAAAGATGTTTCCTTGCACATCCATTTCTTAAACGGAATTTTAGATGAAGCTTTGACCTATCTATTCAAGGGAGCCTCATTATTCGTCTATCCTTCAAAAGCGGAAGGCTTTGGTATCCCACCATTAGAGGCTGCCATATCGGAAATTCCGACAATATGCAACAAGGCGACAGCAATGAGCGATTTCGATTTTTTCAAGCCTCGTTTGATTGATACATCCAATCCAGATATTCTATCAGCCTTAATGAGAGATTGCATTACAAATCCGCCAGCAAAAGACGAATTGATAGCTATCAAAAAAATCGTAATGGAAAGATACAATTGGGAAAGTATTGCCCAATATTATTTAGAAATACTTTCAACTATATAAACCATAGCCAAATAACACATCGAATGAATAACAGCACTATCGAAATGGGGACAACTCGAAATTCAAATATTGAGTTACTTAGACTCATATTGATGTTCATGATTATTATACATCATTCAATAGTTCATGGATTAGGATTTTCCGGATTAGGATCGGTAGAACCTATGTATAAACTTTTGAACAACACTGAATTACTTATTACAACAATTATCAATTGTTTGTGTATTTGTGCCGTTAATTGTTTTATATTGATTTCTGGATATTTCGGTATACGAACTAATCTCAGAAAATTCTTAACACTTACATTTACCATTATTTTTTACACGTTAATTTTTGACTCCTGTTTTCTAATGACTGAAGGAAAGTACCGAAGTGCATTAGCTAGTTTATTGATATTTTCACACTCTAATTATTGGTTTGTCAAATGTTATTTATATCTCATGGCTTTTGCTCCTGTTTTAAACATGATGTTTGAAAAGCTCAGTAAACAATACATCTACTTTATTATAACTGTAATGTTGTTTATTAGTTGTTATCTTGGATTTTTTTGGAATAATGAACTGAATAAAACTGGTTATTCTTTTTTCCAGTTTATTATGATATATTGTATCGGACGTAGCTTAAAATTCTACAATTTACGTATTACTAGATTTAAAACAATACTTCTTTATACTTTACCCGGAATACTGACCGGATTTGCAATGTATTACTTTTGGTCAGTAGGAAACAAAGAAGCGGCTATAAAAATGACCTATTATAATAACCCCTTAATTATAATCTCTGCAATAGGATTGTTTTTACTATTTTCCACTATTCATATTAATAGTAAATTAATAAACCGTATGGCATTATCTACCTTTGCAATCTATCTTGTCCAATCTTCATTATGGTGTTGGAGTTTCTTTTACAAAGAAATAAATATCGGATATTCACGATCCGTTACAGAAGCAACAGGAATATACACTATGGGAGGGGGGGGCTGATAATATGTGCATTATCAATAGCTGTTATTATGTTTAGCATAATTATCGACCAAATACAAAAGCCTTTGAATAACTATTTTATCAATATCTGTATACGACATTTCGAAAAACTTAAACACAACAACCAGTTACAAGGAGATAACACGATCAAATAATAATAGGACTCCAAAGAACCATGACCGGACAAGTAAAATATACGATCCAATATAAATACAAACAAAGTTCCATACAATATGTTTACGATATAATGAATATTTTTTCATCAACTTTATATTCATGCAGTATATCAAACAATTATATATCAATCCTCTATTTTTATGAAACACGTGGCTGTCGTGGGCACGCAAGGTGTTCCTGCGAGTTATGGTGGTTTTGAAACTTTGGTAGAAAATATCATCGGAGAGAACTGCCCTCCGGATATCCGATATACAATCTTTTGCAGTAGCAGGGATCTCCCAAACAAACAGAAGGAATACAAGGGATGTCAGTTGAAATACATACCATTACACGCCAATGGCATACAAAGCATACCATACGATATTTGGTCGCTGTGCCAAGCCATGAGAGGGTATTATGATACGATATTGGTATTAGGAATATCCGGATGCTGTTTCCTTCCCATATTTCGTTTGTTTTGCAGAAAACGGCTTATTGTCAACATCGACGGACTTGAACATCGTCGTGCCAAATGGGGATATCTGGCTCGCTGGATTCTGCGGTTCTCAGAATCAATGGCGGTTCATTTTGCAGACGTTGTGATCGCAGACAACAAGGGCATTCAGGATTATGTATATGAAACTTATCGTAAAAATGCGATGCTAATCGCCTATGGTGGAGATCATGTCTTCCGTGAAGTGGCTCAGAATGTTCAAAACAAATATCTTATGCATTACGGACTAACACACAGTGAATATGCTGTTACCGTCTGCCGCATAGAACCTGAAAATAACTGTCACATAACATTGGAGGCCTTTGCACATAGTAACCGAAAGTTGGTTTTTATTGGTAATTGGAAACACAGCGAGTATGCCCGGAAGTTGAAAAACCGGTATTGCATATACCCCAATCTCATTCTGTTAGATGCAATATACGATCTGGATATTCTTTATACGTTGCGTGCCAATGCCGGAATATACATCCACGGCCATAGTGCCGGCGGGACGAACCCTTCATTAGTGGAAGCCATGTTTTTCGGTCGGCCGATTATTGCCTACGACGTAATTTACAATCGGGAGACTACAAAAAACGAGGCATATTATTTTACCGATGTCGAAAGCCTGAGAAAACTTCTTTCAAAATCCGATTTGAACGGATATCGTATGAGAGAACTCGCAGAACAAAAATATACCTGGAAACGGATAGCACAACAATACTATTCCTTATATTAGGTTACAACTCTTTAAAAACATTGCTGTTTTCAATTTCATTTATCCGGACCCGCAAGCGGTCTACAATAAGGCTGTATCGAAAAATATCTTTACACCGAGACAACCCGTTCTTGCAACCCAAGGCAGGAAGCAAAGCCCCGCAACGTATTTGTTGCGAGGCTTAATTCATTTTATCCGGAAAGTCCCGAACCTTTCAGTCGCCGAAACTCTCGAACACGCTCACCACATGTTCGGCGATCTCGCAGTCCTGCGCTTCCGTACCGCCGCCCACGCCGATGGCCCCGACAATCTTTCCATCTACAAACAGCGGATAACCGCCTGCAACGAGCGTAATGCGCGGATCGTTGGTTTGAATGCCCATCAAGGGTGCACCTTCGGCGGCGGCCGAAGCCACATCTTTCGTCTTGCATTGCGTTACGGCCGCCGTGTACGCTTTGCCCGGCACGAGCGTGATACTCAATACCAGCGCATCGCCGTAACGACGGTAGACACGCGGCAGACCGTGCCGGTCGGCAACGGCGAAACTGATGTCGATACCCAATTCCTTACTCTTCTCGCGCGCTGCGGCGCACAGTTTGTCGCACAGTTCGTCCGACAGAATCTCTTTTTCATTGATTCGAGCCATACAGATCGTTGTTGTGAGGATTGCAAACAATCCTGCGGTTAATAATCGTTTCATACGTTCGCAGTTCTTATCGGCTGCAAAGTTAGATAAGACACTATACGACTGCAATATGTGATAAATTTATCACAGTGTGATTCTTTTCCCGTATCGCGGGATTTATGTACATTTGCAACGTATGTACGAATATAAGATACCCCCGATAGATCTCGACTGCGGCGTGACGATTACGCAGTATGTCATGGGCGCGAAATGGAAGCCCTATCTGATTAATTGCATGACCAAGGGCATCCACCGCCCCGTGGAGTTTCAGCACGCGATAAAGGGTGCGACGAGGCGCGTGCTGGTGCAGCAGCTCGGCGAACTGGAATCCATTGGGATCGTGCGCCGCGTAGTATACGATACGATTCCGATGAAAACGGAATACTTTCTGACACCGCTCGGCGAATCGCTCGTCCCCATTATCCGCATGATGGACACATGGGGCAACGAACACCGGGAGATGTTCGATGAGATGGGAAACCTGAATACGAAATAGAAATAAGCAAGCCCCGCAGCATATTTGCTGCGAGGCTCAACTTGCTTTGTCCCGAGGCTCCGTATCCGATTTACGGATTATTTCAGCTTATCGTACTCTTCATCGGTTACGGGTTCGAGCCATTCGTTGGATGTTTTTTCTCCGGGGACATCAAATGCGAGGTGCGCGAACCAGCTGTCGGCCGCCGCACCGTGCCAGTGCTTCACGTTCGCCGGAATGTGGATGACCGTACCCGGCAGAATCTCTACGGCAGGTTTGCCCTCCTCTTGATACCAGCCGCGGCCTGCGACACCGATCAACATCTGTCCGCCGCCTTTCGTCGCGCGGTGGATATGCCAGTTGTTGCGGCAACTCGGCTCAAACGTTACATTGGCGATGGGAACCTGTTCCGACGAAATGCGGGCGAGGTAGCTGTTGCCGATGAAATACTGCGCGTAAGCCGTGTTCGGTTCGCCGATAGGGAAAATCATTTCACGTTGGAATACTGCCTTGGCATCCTCGCCGGTCGTGTCTTCCGCCCATACATCTTTGGCGAGACGGAATGCCGCCCAAGCCTTGGGCCATCCGGCATAGAAACCGATGTGGGTGATGATCTCGGCGATTTCGGTGCGGGTGATGCCATTTTTCTTCGCCTCCTGAAGATGGAAGCCCAATGAACTGTCGGTGATGCCCTGACTGATGAGCGAGGTGATCGTCACCAGACTGCGGTCGCGAAGGCCGAGGCGGTCGGTGCGGCTCCACACCTCACCGAAGAGGACGTCGTCGTTGAGCTCCGCGAACTTGGGAGCGAACTCGCCTAACTGGTCGCGCCCGGCCGTCTGTATTATTTTCTGCTGTGCCATAACATTGAATGTTAGAATGCTGAATAGGGAAATTAAAATGATTTTGTTCATGATTCTCTATTGAATAAAATTGTTTATTTGGTTTGCAGGGTTGAGCGGTGTCTGGTCAGACAATACCAACGATTTTACCATGTGCAGCGTTCCCTGCTTGTATTTCTGGAAATGCTCCGAGGCGATATGCTTCTCGTAAGCCGCCTTGCTTGCGTAGGTTTCCAATATGGTTATCTTGCAGGGATTCTCCTTTTCGCCGACGGCATACATGGTCAGCACGCCCGGCTCGGTGCGCAGCGAAATTTCGCCTACCTTGGTCGCGTATTTCATATACTCGTCGAGGTGTTGCGGGTAAACCTCTACTTTCGACAGCCGCACGATGCCGTCGGCCGCCATCGGCAGTTTGGCGCACATGCCGGGTTGCTTATCCAGATTCAGACATTTGCCGCATGACGGCAGGACGAACAGAGACAGAAAGCCTATGATTGTTTTGACCATAATCAGTTTTTATAAACCTGTTTTATTCGTCGATCTGACTTTCGGCGAGGTGACCTATCAGATCGATTTGCGCGTATTCCCGGTCGAACGTTTCCGTTTCCCAGGCCGACGGACGAATCATTCCCGCTCCGAGCAAATTGTCGAGATGGTCGGAATGGGCCTTAGCCGTCGCCGTTCGGTAAGCGGGATTTCGGCAATCGGAATCCTATTTTCCTTTCAAGGCTTCCTTAAAAAAAACGTCTATTTTGTCGAAAGGTATGACATCGAGGTTGTCGTAAAGATCGACGTGGTTGGCTCCGGGGATAATCAGCAGTTCCTTGTTGTCTCCCGTCAGCCGTTTGTAGGCGTCTTCGCTGAAATAACGCGAATGGGCCTCGGCCCCGTGTATCATCAGTACGGAGCTGCGTATTTCGCCGATGTAGGAGAGGATCGGCATATTGACGAATGCCAGGGAACTGGTTTTGATGATTCCCTCGTTTGAATTCGGCGACCGGCGGTGGTAGCCCCGTTCGGTCTTGTAATAGTCGTGGTATTGACGGACAAAGAGCGGAGCGTCTTCGGGAACCGGGTCGACTACGCCGCCGTTACGTTCATAACTGCCGTTGCCGTAGTCCTTGCTGCGTTGGGCGTTCAGTTGTTCGCGCAACTTGTAGCGATCGTCGGCGCTCATGGCGTCGAAATATCCGTTGGCATTCACGCGGCTCATGTCGTACATGGTGGAAGTGACCGTAGCCTTGATGCGCGGGTCGTTGGCTGCGGCATTGAGCGCGAACCCGCCCCAACCGCAGATGCCGAGAATGCCGATGCGCCCGGGATCGACATCTTCGCGGGCGGTCAGGTAATCGACCGCCGCGCTGAAATCTTCCGTGCTGATTTCGGGCGAAGTGAGGTAGCGGGGCGCGCCGCCGCTCTCTCCGTAAAACGAGGGGTCGAATGCGACGGTCAGAAAGCCGCGCTCGGCGAGGGTCTGCGCATAACGGCCCGAAACCTGCTCTTTCACCGCCCCGTAAGGGCCGCTGACCGCGACGGCGGCCAGGCGTCCCCGCGCATTCTTCGGTTTATACACGTCTGCGGCGAGCGTGATGCCGTAACGGTTGTGGAAAGTGATTTTCGAGTGTTCCACTCGGTCGCTCTGCGGGAAGGTCTTGTCCCACTCCTGCGTTAATTCCAATGTGTCCATGTCGGTCGATTTTATGTTTTTTAACGTTGTCTTTCCCGATGCCGCGACGTTCGTGAAAGCCAGAAACGTCAGCAGGCCCAATGCCGTTTTCAAAAAAACTCTGCCATCCATAATTTTCAGTTTTTATTAAACTTCCGATTGCAAAATTACCGCGATAAAACGGCGGGATTGTATACGATTTACCGATATTCATACCCGAATCCCCGATTCTGCAGTGAGGCCGTGCGCCGTTTGAATTAAATAAGTTATTTTTGCTCGAAAGAAAACCGTTCAGACCTATGGAAGAGATTATAAAACTCGACGAAGTAGACAAGTACAACAAATTTTTCGGACTCGAGACGCGGCATCCGCTGGTAAGCGTGGTCGATTTGTCGAAAGCGACGCGGTGGCCCGAGCATTTCAGGATCAATTATTGGGTGTATGCCCTTTTCCTGAAGGATACCCGTTGCGGCGACATCATGTACGGCCGTCAGAGTTACGATTATCAGGACGGGACGATCGTTAGTTTCGCGCCCGGACAGGTCGTGGAGACCGAGATGTCGCAAAATACCCGGCCGAATGCCCACGGTATCCTGTTCCACCCCGACCTGATCCGCGGAACGGCGCTCGGTCAGGAGATCCGGAATTATTCCTTTTTTTCTTACGAAACCCGCGAGGCGTTGCACCTCTCGGAAGAGGAGCGGCAAACCGTGATGGATTGCCTGTATAAGATCGAAGCGGAACTGAAGCACGGCATCGACAAGCACAGCCGCCGGCTGATTACGGCCAACATCGGGCTGTTGCTCGACTACTGTATGCGTTTTTACGAACGGCAGTTCACCACGCGCGAAGAGGTGAACAAAGACATCATCGTCCGTTTCGAACGGTTGTTGGACGACTATTTCGACAGCGAGGCCCCGTTGCAGGAGGGACTGCCGACCGTCAAATACTTTGCCGACAAGGTGTTTCTTTCGGCAAACTATTTCGGCGATATGATCCGCAAGCAGACCGGACAGACCGCTTCGGAATACATTCAAAACAAGCTGATCGAACGGGCCAAAGAATCTTTGCTGTCGACCGATAAGACGACGAGCGAGATTGCCTACGGCCTGGGCTTCCAATACCCGCAGCACTTGAGTCGGATGTTCAAACGGGTTACGGGTTGCACCCCCAACGAGTTCCGCTCGCGGAAATAGTCTTTATGCGGAAAAGGCGATGAGCGACTTGCAATTTCCCGGTCTCTATATCGGCGAAGCTGCCGATCTCCGTCCGGCGCTCCCGTCCCTCGTCCGATGCGGATACTATGCGCTGGTCATGGCGGCGGATGTTTCCGAATCCGGGACGAAATACGGCCGGCAGTACTACGATTACAACTGCGGGACATTGATCTGCCGCCATCCGGACGCTGCATATGCAGGACTTCCGGCCTTCTGCCTGTGGGCGGTTGCATTCCACCCCGATCTGTTCGAGGGCTGCGTACAGGAGAAACGGGCCGAAGAGTATACGTTTTTTTCGTATGCTCCCGCAGAAGCGCTCCACGTATCCTGCGAAGAACGTCGCATCCTCACCTCCTGTTTCGACGATCTGCGCCGGGAACTCCGTCACGGTGCGGATCGCTACACGCGCGCGATTCTGACCCGGCATATCATCCGGCTGCTGGATTATACGACCCGCTTTTACGAGCGGCAGTTCATCACCCGGAATACGGCGAACGAAGCCCTTGTCTGGGAGTACGAAGCCTTTGCCGACCGCTACCTCACCGACGGAAAATGGGCGATACGGGGCCCTCTTACCGCCGCACGTTGCGCGGAACGGCTCCGGTTGTCGGAAGCTTATTTCGAAGACCTTCTCGAACAGGAACTCGGGCACACGCATCATTGCCACATGCAACTCA
>ERZ827186.417-NODE-417-length-52957-cov-3.911081_pt1 | contig 52957 bp, 39 predicted proteins | sample MGYA00519918_ERZ827186 | MGnify/ENA primary metagenome ERZ827186 (study PRJEB31778, sample SAMEA3449275) | human gut metagenome | biome: human gut; feature: human-associated habitat; material: faeces | place: United Kingdom | collected 2010/2012 ...
TTCCTTATCGCAGGCATCGGAAAAATATGGTCATATGTTCAGGGGGTATTGTTCAGTCTTTCGGATTCCTACTCCCCCGGACGATAGAAAACATCGCGTATGCAGAAAGTTAAATTTTCTCCCGAGCCACAAAAGCTGAAAGAGACCGTCCGCAGGTTGTTGCGCGTCCGAATTCAGCTCACCCGCCGGCAGTGGATCGTTGCGGTTGCCGCACTGGCTGCCGTTGCGGCCCTGCTTATTTGGTTGTTACGTCCGCAGACGCAGCAACCCGTCTACCCGATCGTCGCGGTCGAACCGGTGACTACGGACAACGTGAACATATACGGGGAATATGTGGGACGGATCCGGGCACAGCAGTTCGTCGAAGTCCACGCCCGTGTGGAAGGCTATCTCGAGCAGATGCTTTTCGCCGAAGGAACGCATGTCAACAAAGGACAGACCCTCTTTGTCATCGATCCGAAACTTTATCGCGCCCGGGCGAACCGGGCGCGGGCTCAGTTGAACAAAGCCCGTGCGCAGGCATTGAAAGCCGAGCGCGACCTGAACCGCATCCGGCCTCTTTACGAGCAAAATGCCGCCAGCCAGCTCGATCTCGACAATGCGATCGCCGCTTACGAAAGCGCTGCGGCGGACGTCAAAGTCAGCGAAGCCGATCTCACGCAAGCCGAGATGACGCTGGGCTACACGACCGTACGATCGCCCATTTCGGGCTATATATCCGAACGCAGCGCGGATATCGGCACATTGGTCGGTCCGGGAGGACAGTCACTGCTGGCCACCGTCGTCAAAAGCGACACGGTCCGCGTGGATTTCAGTATGACGGCGCTTGACTACCTGCGCAGCAAAGCGCGCAACGTCAACCTCGGTCACAAGGACTCCACCCGCAAATGGGACCCTTATATCACCGTTACGCTGGCCGACGATTCGCAATACCCGTTCCGCGGCCTCGTCGATTTCGCAGACCCTCAGGTCGACCCGAGGACGGGCACTTTCTCCGTCCGGGCCGAAATGCCCAATCCGGAACACGTCCTGCTGCCCGGACAGTTCACCAAAGTCAAGCTGTTGCTCGACGTCCGCGAGAACGCCGTCGTAGTACCGTCCAAGGCGCTCGTGATCGAGAAGGGCGGCGCCTATCTTTTCGTCGTGCGCCCGGACAGTATCGTGGAGAAGCGTTTCGTGGAAACAGGGCCCGAATTGGGCAACAGCATCGTAATCGAGCGGGGACTGGTTCAGGGCGAGGACATCGTCACGGAAGGATATCACAAACTCTCGCATGGGATGAAGGTACAACCCGCAAGGGAAGCCGTCCGGAAAGAAACCGAAAAGGAAGAATAGCCTATGAAACTGGATTTCTTTATCGATCGTCCCGTGTTCTCCACGGTTCTGTCCACCGTTATCGTCATCGTCGGGATCGTGGGCCTCGTACTGTTGCCCGTAGATCAGTATCCGCAAATCGTGCCGCCGGTAGTGAAGGTCTCGGCCTCCTATCCGGGAGCGAACGCACAGACCGTCACTCAGGCCGTGGCCACTCCCATCGAGCAGGAACTCAACGGTACGCCCGGCATGATCTATATGGAGTCTTCCAGCTCCAACTCGGGCAGTTTCTCCGCCACGGTCACTTTCGATATATCCACCGATCCGGACTTGGCGGCCGTTGATATCCAGAACAGACTGAAACAGGCCGAATCGCGTCTGCCAGCCGAAGTGGTGCAGAACGGCATTTCGGTGGAAAAGCAGGCATCCAGCAAGCTGATGACCATTACCCTGCTCTCGTCCGACCCGAAATTCGACGAGATTTACCTGAGCAACTACGCCACACTGAACGTATTGGACATGTTGCGCCGGATTCCGGGCGTGGGCAGCGTATCGAACGTCGGCAGCCGCTATTACGCCATGCAGATATGGGTGCAGCCCGATAAACTGGCCAACCTCGGGCTCACCGTAAGCGATCTGCAAGCGGCCCTAAAAGACCAGAACCGGGAGTCAGCCGCCGGCGTGCTGGGACAGGCGCCGATGGAAGGCGTGGACATCACGATCCCCATCACCGCTCAAGGCCGTCTTTCGTCGGTCAGTCAGTTCGAGGAGATCGTAATCCGGGCGAATCCGGACGGCTCGATCATCCGGTTGCGCGACGTAGCGCGTATCTCGCTCGAAGCCTCGTCCTACAATACCGAAAGCGGCATAAACGGCGGGAACGCCGCCGTACTGAACATCAACATGCTGCCGGGAGCGAACGCCATGCAGGTCGCCGAATCGGTCCGGGAGACGATGGAAGAGATCAGCCTGAGTTTTCCCGAGGGCATCTCCTACAACATCCCGTTCGACATGACCACGTATATTTCGGAGTCGATCCATCACGTTTACCGCACGTTGTTCGAGGCCCTGTTGCTGGTGATTCTGGTCGTTTACCTCTCTCTGCAAAGCTGGCGCGCAACGATCATTCCCGTTGTGGCCGTGCCGATCTCTCTGATCGGCACCTTCGGCGTGATGATGCTTTTCGGGTTCTCGCTGAATATGCTGACGCTGCTGGGATTGATTCTGGCCATCGGCATCGTGGTGGACGACGCCATCGTGGTGGTGGAGAACGTGGACCGCATCATGCACGAAGAGCACCTTCCCGCGCGCGAAGCGACAAAAAAAGCGATGAAGAATCTGGGAGGAGCGCTTATCGCCATGTCGCTGGTACTCTGCGCCGTTTTCGTGCCGGTAAGCTTCCTGTCCGGGATCACGGGACAGCTCTACCGCCAATTCACGATCACGATCGCCGTATCGGTAGTGATCTCCACGATCGTGGCGTTGACGCTCAGCCCTGTCATGTGTTCGCTTTTCCTGAAACCGGGCTCCGGCCGCAAAAACCGTTTCTTCCGGCGGATTAATTTCGGACTGGCCACCGGCAACCGCTTCTACGGTCGTATGATCCGCGCGTCGCTGAAACACTCGCGGCGTATGTTTAGCGCTTTCGGAATCATCATGGTCGGCATCTGGATGATGAACCGACTCGTGCCCAGCAGTTTCATGCCGCAGGAAGATCAGGGTTACTTCACCGTGGAACTGGAATTGCCCGAAGGGGCAACCATCGAACGCACCCGGGAGGTGACGGACCGGGCCATGGCTTTCCTGACGGCGGAACCGGACGTACAGTACGTGCTGAACGTCACGGGTTCCAGCGCCCGCGTAGGGACCAATCAGGCCCGCAGCCTGCTGACGGTCATTCTCAAGCCGTGGAACGAACGGCAGTCGGAGAGAATCGACGAGGTGATGAACCGCGTGCGGACCGAACTGTCGAGATATCCCGAGAGCAAAGTCTACCTCTCGACTCCCGCGGTCATCCCCGGTTTGGGTTCTTCGGGCGGTTTCGAAATGGTGCTCGAAGCCCGCGGCAGCATGACCTACGAAGAGCTGCAGCGCGCGGTCGATACGCTGATGCACTATGCCGGGCAACGCCCGGAGCTTACCGGACTGGCATCGTCCATGCAGGGAGACATTCCGCAACTGTATTTCGACGTGGACCGCGACAAGGCGCAGATGCAGGGCGTCACTCTTTCCGACATTTTTTCCACAATGAAAGCGTTCACCGGTTCCATTTATGTCAACGACTTCAATATGTTCAACCGCATTTACCGGGTTTATATTCAGGCCGAGGCGCCCTACCGTGCCTATCGGGACAACCTGAACCTTTTCTTCGTACGCGGCTCGAACGGAACGATGATTCCTGTCACATCGCTCGGAACGACCGATTACACCACCGGACCCGGCACGATCAAACGCTTCAACATGTTCAACTCGGCCACCGTCACGGGCGAGGCGGCCCACGGGTACAGTTCGGGTCAGGCCATGAAGGCATTGGAGGAAGTCGTCCACGAACACCTTCCTCCGTCGGTCGGGGTGGAATGGAGCGGTCTCTCCTATCAGGAGAAACACGAAGGCGGGAAAACCGGTTTCGTACTGGCGCTGGCTTTCCTGTTCGTTTTTCTGTTCCTTGCCGCACAGTACGAGAGCTGGTGGATTCCGGTAGCCGTTCTGCTTTCGCTGCCGGTAGCCGGTATCGGGGCTTACATGGGCATCTGGCTGTGCGGCCTCGAGAATAACGTCTATTTTCAAATCGGTCTGGTAATGCTCGTGGGGCTGGTAGCCAAAAACGCGATTCTGATCGTGGAATTCGCCAAGGAAGCGGTCGAAAAGGGACAAGATACGGTGACGGCCGCCTTGACGGCAGCGCATCTGCGTTTTCGCCCGATTGTCATGACCTCGCTGGCTTTCATCCTCGGGCTGCTGCCGCTGGTTTTCGCTTCCGGTCCGGGATCGGCCAGCCGGCAGGGCATCGGCACGGGCGTTTTCTTCGGCATGCTGGTCGCCATTACCGTCGGCATCGTCTTCGTCCCCTTCTTCTTCGTATGGATTTACCGGATCAAAGCAAAACTGAAACGATGAAACGGAACCCGCTTGCATTTTTCTGCCTTCTCGGTGCCGTCGCATGGCTGTCCTCGTGTTCCGCCGTGCGCCAGTGCAAAGCCCCGGAGCTGAATCTTCCGGAACGGATGGCGGATGTCGGACCGGATACGCTCTCGGTCGCCGATACGAAATGGTGGCAGTTTTACGGCGATACGCTATTGCGCAGGATCATCGAGCGGACGCTTTCTCACAATAAGGACCTGCTCGGAGCGGCGGCCAACGTGGAACGAATGCGGCAACTTTACAGGGTGAGCAAAGCCGAACAACTGCCCGTGTTCAGCGCTCCGGTCTACGCAAAGTACGAAACGAACGACTACTCGGGCGATTCGCCTGTCCGCGACCCGGAGCTGGGCGCCAAACTGACGGCGGAGTGGGAACTCGACCTGTGGGGAAAATTGCGCTGGGCGCGGCGGCAGGGGAATGCGGAATATCTGGCTTCGGTCGGAGCCCAACGAGCGATGCGCATGTCCTTGGTGGCCGAAGTAGCCACGGCCTATTTCCAGCTGATCGCCATGGATAACGAACTGGCCGTCGTGCGACGTACATTGGCCACACGCAGCGAAGGCGTGGAACAGGCCCGATTGCGCTTCGAGGGAGGGCTGACTTCCGAAATGGTCTACCAGCAGGCACAGGTGGAATACGCTACGACCGCAGCGCTCATTCCCGAACTGGAGAATCGCATCAAACTCGCCGAGAACGGCATTTCGCTGCTTATGGGCGAATATCCGGGCTGGGAGATCGTGCGCAGCCGGATGAATACGCAGGCCCTTATGCCCGACAGTCTGCCGGCCGGGCTTCCCTCGGCGCTGTTGCAGCGAAGGCCGGACGTACAGGAGTCGGAGCAGCGGCTACGGGCAGCCATGGCCGCTGTCGGCATAGCCTATGCCGACCGTTTCCCCCTGCTTACCATTTCGTTGACGGGAGGATGGGAGAATGATGCTTTGGAGAACTTTCTCCGTTCGCCTTTCTCGTATGTGGCGGGCAATCTCGCCGCCCCCGTTTTCGGATTCGGCCGCAAGCAGGCGAAATACCGCGCCGCCATGGCAGCTTACGACAAGGCGCGTCTGGAGTACGAACAGAAAGTGCTCGAGGTCTTCCGCGAGGCGGCCGACGCGGTCGCCACCTACCGACATGTCCGCGAAGCGGCCGCCCTGAAAGGCGCTTTGTGCGACGCAGCCCGCGAGTATGTTCGGCTGGCCCACCTGCAATACCGTGCCGGCAGTATCAACTATATCGACGTACTGGATGCCCAACGGCGCTATTTCGACGCCCAGATCGGACTGAGCAACGCCGTGCGAGACGAGCACCTTGCTCTGGTAGGGCTCTACAAAGCGTTGGGCGGCGGTTGGCAGACCGGAGCGGAATGATCCGTCACGGGACAGAAGCGTTCCTTTCTGTCCGTCAGCCCCCGACGGCGTCCGGCCGCACATTCGCGCCCCGAAAAGACAGTGAAAAAACATATAACCAAACGGAACGAGCGTATTCCCGTCCGGTCCGATCATACGGTTTCGCACGCCCCGGATATTGCGGACGGATGACGGAAGGCCACTCGCAATTCTCTCTTATATCAGGACCACCCGTCGAGCGGCAGAAACGCAATGGTCTTTCGCATCGGATTCTTCGTATGCGCACCCGGTTCGCCAGTCCAAGTCACCGTCCAGTTCATGGCATACGACACCAATTTTTCATTGCTAATTGCATGTATGTTCATGCTCTTGTATAACCGCCCAAAGAAAAAACGCCCGCATAATCGACGATTATGCGGGCATTCCTGAATTCCATTCAATTTCTTGAGAGAGGACGGGACCTGAGCCAACCCTTTCGAGACACCTTTTAATCAGACATTTGCTATATTTTGCTCGTATCAGGAAACGATTCGGATACCGAGTTACGAATTGCCGCCCGGAACCGTCCATTAAGAACCTGACAACGACACGAACATACGTATGTGCTATGGATATGCAAATTCAGAGAGTTTGGTTTCATTAATGGCTGTGCCTGCTCGTCCGAGAATTGCTTGTATTTGGCCGGTAAAATTCCTTGTATTTAGTGGCACAATAAAATTACGGGAAAGATATTTAATTGCGAATTCGTGATTCGATTTCTAATTTTATGTTTTAGACAGGAACCAGATAGCAGAAGAACCGTGCAAAAAGAACACGGCTTAATTGCCCGTTAAAGTGCTACATCCCGTTATCGAGGTTACTCTTATCATACAACTGAATCTTGTTGTGCCGGTCTAAGCAGACGACAGAAAAATAAGCTTGGATCAATGCGCACATTGATCCAGAGGTCATCACGTTATTATCCAATTTATGAGAACTTCATAGCCGGAAGAATGCGGGCTAACGCGATGAACATAATACATCCGAAAGCCAAAACATCGGCATCTTATCAGGAAAATATGTTCGGTGAGTGATATTATAAATGGATATTTCTCTTTTTGTTTCCAAAAGAGACCGAATCTGAGACATAGTACTATCCCCATTCATCCGCTTTTGATAATATCCAAACGATGATTTCCAATCCAGTCTCCCGACTTTTGCCGATTCTGTTCATAATGACAGACAAATATTTACGACGATCATCAACGATTAATATTTCGCAACTTTTATATGTTCGAGTTCTTCGTCGCCCAAGCAATCGTCCGGGATGTTTATCATACACTGATGACAATATTTTTAGTTTCATTCCAGTTGGAATATCGAAATGAGGCGTAATGCATTATTTTGTCGCCAATATTAACTTCAGTGCCAGTGAAGCATTTATTAATTTGTCGGTCAAAACGTTCGTGGTCGATAATCATCTCCTCATCGACTACATTGCATTTCAATGAAAGACCGACCGCGCCCAAAGGTGTATTGGTCATCTCAGGTGAAGCCGCAAGATCGAAAAAAAACTGCGGCATGACGGTGAGTTCACGACGTGAGCAGAGGTTCCCAATAGAGTTATTTATTGCGGTACAGACCAATACAAAAATACTGAAAAACAACACATTAATACGCTCCAAAACGAAGGTGACGATGAGGTAATTCCAATTCTTCCTAACCCAGCTTTTTATGCCGTTTTTCAGCATTTCAGACAAATGAAAATAGGCATAAGAGCTAATTAAGAACTATTTGCGGATCGTCCTTTCCCGCTTTGAAGCGTTAGATCGACATACCTTCGTCCGAAAGTTCCATAGCGCAGGGATCCGAGGCAGACCTCACTGCCAAACGGCACCTTACACCTCTATCGCACCGCATCACTCTCCAGCGGATCGGCCGCCAACACACAACAGGCGTGGACGTGAATACGGCCGGACACTCCGGATCGAAACCGTCGTATTCGATTGCTCACGGTCGATATCGACGTTGCAGAACCATGGCCGGAGCTTGACAGGACTGATTTCCGCCCCTATCTTGCCCGTGTTGATGCTGCTTCTCTTCAGCGAAATATGTATCTCATCAAGTCTGTAAGGGCTGTACCCTCTTTTTTCCTTTCATGTAGCAAACGTACGGCAGAACAGCCTCAGGAGAGTTATACCGTACTCGTACGATCAGTCCTTCTGCCGTTAAGCTAATAATCCCGTTCGACACGGGCGATTTTGGAATTGAGTTGCTCGATCCGCTCGTCGTGCAATACTTTTTTGTATTCGATCGGCATGACCTTGATGAACTGGTCCGCGTATATGCTCCAATTGTCGAGTATGCGCTGCGCCAACGGGCTTCCGGTATGGCGAAGATGTGCCGTGATGAGGCTGTGCAGTTCGTGTATGTCGGCCGCTTCTTCGCCCGCGAGTGTCAGTTCGACCATCTCCATGTTACAGAAAAAGTCGAAATTACCGTCGCGGTCCCACACATAAGCTATTCCTCCACTCATCCCGGCCGCGAAGTTGCGGCCTGTCGGCCCGAGGATTACAGCGCGGCCGCCGGTCATATACTCGCACCCGTGGTCACCGACCCCCTCGACGACAGCTACCGCACCGCTGTTACGGACACAAAACCGCTCGCCCACCTGACCGTTGATGTACACTTCGCCAGCCGTAGCCCCGTAAAGCAACGTATTGCCGGCGATGATGTTCTCTTCCGGGGCGAATGTGGAACCCTGCGGGGGGCGCACGACGATCTTTCCGCCCGAGAGCCCCTTGCCGAGGTAGTCGTTCGCATCGCCTTCGAGCGCGAAGGTTACGCCTTTTTCGAGGAAAGCACCGAAACTCTGTCCGGCCGAGCCGTGGAATGCGATCCGTATCGTCTCGTCAGAGAGCCCTGCGGCTCCGTAACGCCGGGCGATCTCGCCCGAAAGCATCGCTCCTACCGAACGGTCCGTGTTACGAATCGGCATATCGAGATGTACCGGCATGGCTGCCGTAAGGGCCGGACGGGTCAGCGAGATCAGAGACAGGTCCTCGACTCTTTCGAGCCCATGGTCCTGTACGGCAGTACGGCGTAATGCCCGATCGTCATCTGTCCCCGGCGCAACCATCAGTCGTGCAAGATCTACCCGGACCGCTTTCGATCCCTCGGACCGGGAGCGTTCAACGAGCAGATCGGTACGCCCCACAATATCGTCGATCTTCTCGAAGCCCATCTCGGCCAAATATTCACGCACTTCGCGAGCAAGAAAGGTAAAGAAGTTGACCAGATAGTCCGCATGGCCGCGGAATCGCTCGCGCAGTTTCGCATCCTGCGTAGCCACACCCATCGGGCAGGTGTTGAGATGGCACTCGCGCTTCATCACACATCCCAGCACGATCATTACGCTGGTGGCAAAACCGAACTCCTCGGCTCCGAGCAACGCACTGAGGATCACGTCGCGTCCCGTTTTGAGCTGTCCGTCTACCTGCAGGGAAACAAGACCGCGCAGGTTGTTGAATACAAGCGTCTGCTGTACCTCGGCAAGCCCCAATTCGGGTGGCATCCCGGCATGGCGAATCGAACTGGCCGGACTGGCGCCCGTACCGCCTTCGCTACCGCTGATGAGGATCATGTCGGCCTTGGCCTTGGCCACGCCGGCGGCCACCGTCCCTACGCCCAATTCAGAAACGAGCTTGACGCTGATACGTGCCGAAGGATTGACGTTCTTCAGGTCGAAAATTAGCTGTGCGAGATCCTCGATCGAGTAAATGTCGTGATGTGGCGGTGGCGATATGAGCGAGATGCCGGGAATCGAATGACGAGTGCGGGCGATCATCTTGTCGACTTTGAAGCCGGGCAGCTGTCCGCCCTCGCCGGGTTTAGCCCCTTGCGCCACTTTGATCTGTATCTCGTCGGCGTTTACCAAATATTCCGCGTTGACTCCGAATCGTCCCGAGGCCACCTGCTTGATCGCACTGCGGGCCGAAGTCCCGTCGGGACGCGTCTTGTAACGTTCCGGGTCCTCCCCCCCTTCACCCGTATTGCTGCGTCCGCCGATGCGATTCATCGCTACGGCGATCGCCTCGTGTGCCTCGCGACTGATCGAGCCGTACGATATAGCCCCCGATACGAAACGCCGCATAATTGCCTCCTCCGGCTCGACCCGCTCTATGTCGATCGGATTACGTCTGAAATCGAGCATGTCGCGCAGAAAAACGGGCGGGTGCTCATTGTCGGCGATATGCGTGTACTCCTTGAACTTGGCGTAGTCTCCCGTACGGGTGGATTGTTGGAGCCGGGAGATGGTCTGGGGGAACCATGCATGGTATTCGCCTCCTTTGCGGTATTTGTAGATACCGGTGTTTTCAAGCGGCGCACCCTCCATCGTCTCTGCGCCGAAACCCCGCGCATGGGCGGCCAGCGCCTCGGCAGTGATGTCTTCGATGCCAATTCCCGCGATCGGAGACACTCCGCCCCCGAAATAGCGGTCAAGCACTTCCTGTGCCAGGCCCAATGTATTGAATAGTTTGGCCCCGCGATAGCTGCGGATCGTGGAGATACCCATCTTCGACATGATCTTGAGCATTCCCTTGTTGATCGCCTTGACATAATACTTCTCGGCCGTCGGGTAGTCGAGTTGTATCTCGCCCCGGCGTACCAAATCGTCCAACACACCGAAGGCCATGTAGGGGTTGACTGCACTCGCCCCGTAGCCGATGAGCAGGGCCACGTGCATTGTCTCGCATACCTCGCCGCTCTCGACGATCAGTGCGATCTGCGACCGTTTGCGTACTCCGATCAGGTAATGATGCACAGCCGAAAGAGCCAGCAGCGACGGGATCGGAGCCAGACGCTCGTTTACGCCCCGGTCGCTTATGATCACGTAGTTGTACCCCTCGTCCACGGCCCGCCCGGCCCGAAGACACAACTCTTCCACGGCCTGCTCCATGCCACGGCTGCCCGCGCCGGCCTCGAAAAGCATCGGTAGGGTTACGGTTCGGAACCGTTTATAGCGCAGGTTTCGTAGGATATCGAGCTCGGTGTTGGTGATGATGGGACTGGGCAGCTTGACCACTTTGCACATGCCGGGGCCTGGCTCGAGGATATTGCCGTTTACAGCTCCGATATAACTGGCCAATGACATGACCAATTCCTCGCGCAGCGGATCGATCGGAGGATTAGTCACCTGCGCGAACTGCTGGCGAAAGTAGTTGAACAATCGTTGGGGTTTCTCCGAGAGCACAGCGATTGGCGTATCGCTGCCCATCGAGGCCGTCGGTTCCGTGCCGTGCAAGCTCATCGGCTTAATGATCCGTTCGATATCCTCCGCGCTATATCCGAATACGCGTAGCATGCGATCGAATCCCTCCACGGCGTGCGTTACGTGCCGTCCCGAAGCGATCGTACCGAGGATTACCCGGTTCTTCTCGAGCCATTCCAAATAAGGGTGCTCCGCTGCGAGCGCCGCTTTGATTTCGGCATCCTGCAGAATACGTCCCTGCTCGGTATCCACCATCAGTATCTTGCCAGGGCGCAGACGTCCCTTCTCTCGAATCTGCGAGGCATCGAATCCCATTACGCCGGTCTCGGAGGCGATGACCATGGTCTCGCTTTTGGTGATCAGGTATCGTGCCGGACGCAGGCCGTTTCGATCGAGCATACCGCCCGCGTAGCGGCCGTCCGAAAAAATGACGGTCGCCGGGCCATCCCATGGCTCCATCCAAATACTGTGGTATTCATAAAAACTTTTCAACTCGGCGGGAAGCGGATTCTTGTCGTTGTAACTCTCAGGTACGAGCATGGCCAGCGCATGTGGCAACGACATGCCCGAGCGGACGAAAAATTCCAGTACGTTATCGAACGACGCGCTGTCGCTCATTCCCTCTTCGACGATCGGACTGATCCCTTCTACGGTTCCCAGCACCTCGGAGTGCAGTAGTGGCTCGCGTGTCTGCATCCACGCCCGGTTACCCTGTATGGTATTGATCTCGCCGTTGTGACCAATCATCCGGAAAGGTTGGGCTAACTCCCATGTCGGAAAGGTGTTGGTGCTGAAACGTGAATGGACCAGCGCCATCCCGCTTGTGAAATAGGGGTTCACCAGATCGGGAAAGTAACAGCGCAACTGGTGCGAGGTGAGCAACCCCTTATAAACCATCGTGCGCGTGGAGAGGCTGGCGATGTAACAAGCCATGCCTGCCTCGCGGGCCGCTCGGCCGATCTTCTTGCCCGCGATGTAGAGCTCGGTATCGAGCGCTGCCTGATCTTCGCTTCCCGTAATGAAAAGCTGTTTGATGGCCGGTTCACTACACCGCGCCTCGTCACTCAGAATCTCGCTGTTGACGGGTACATCGCGTACCGCCAGCAGGTCGAGCCCCTCGCGACCGATCACCGATGCGGCCAGATCGAGACAAGCGGCACAAGCCGCCTGGTCTTTGGGCAGAAAGAGGACTCCCACACCGTATTTGCCCTTCTCGGGTACCGGAATTCCCTGCAGGAGGATGAACTCGTGCGGGATCTGAACCATCATTCCGGCTCCATCGCCTGTTTTGCTATCGGCACCCTCGGCCCCGCGATGGGCCATGTGTTCCAAAACCTGCAGTCCGTTTTCGACGATCTCGTGCGACTTTCCTCCCCCCACGTTGACCACCAGTCCCACACCGCACGCGTCATGCTCATAGGCCGGCCGATACAATCCTTGCTTCGCCTGCCTCTGTCTATTTTGATTCATATCCATGCGTTTTTTGCGTTACGTTTGCCTTATCGGATGAAGAGCAGTTCCCGATATTTGGGAAGCGCCCACATCTCGTTGTCTACCATCAGTTCGAGCTTGTCGATATGGTAACGGATCGTGTCGAAATGCGGCAGTACCGTGTCGTGATAGGCTACGGCTTTCTCACGTTCGCTCTCGATACGGTTGGCCTCTTTGCGCGCTTCGGTCATTCTCCTCACGCTCTCCTGAATAACCAGAATGTGGTTCGATATCTTATCGATCACCTCCATATCGTTGGCCGCCAATGCTTTTGACGCCGCCGGCAGGTCGAGCGAACCGATTTTGGCCGCCTTGTCGAGCAGCATGCTCTGGTAGCGCGCGGCCACCGGCACGATATGGTTGATGGCCAGATCGCCCAATACGCGCGCCTCGATCTGTATCTTTTTCGTATAAGTCTCCCAATAGACCTCGGCCCGCGCATGCAGTTCAACGGCGTCGAGCACGCCCGTGCGGGAGAACATCCACACCGTCTCGTCGTCCAACAGCCTGTCGAAGATCAGCGGTACGGAGGTTTCGCTGTCCAGTCCGCGGCTCGCCGCTTCGGCCTTCCACTCGTCGCTGTACCCATTACCGTCGAAGTGGATCGGACGGCTCTCGCGGATGTACTCTTTGATTACGGCGAAGACCGCCTGCTCTTTCGTTGCCCCTCCGGCCATCAGCTTGTCCACACTTCTACGAAATTCGGTGAGCTGGTCGGCAACCGCCGTGTTGAGCACGATCATCGCCCCGGCACAGTTGGCCGACGACCCCACGGCGCGGAACTCGAAGCGATTACCCGTAAAGGCGAACGGCGAGGTGCGGTTACGGTCCGTATTGTCGATGAACAACTCGGGAATATGATTGATACCGTTCATCTTGTAGCCGGTCTTACTGCCTACCTCTATCGCCTTTTCACAATCCGTCTGCTCGATCCGATCGAGTATCTCCGAGAGCTGGCTGCCCAAAAAGATCGAGATGATTGCGGGGGGCGCTTCGTTCGCGCCCAGCCGGTGGGCGTTCGTCGCGCTGGAAATCGCCGCTTTGAGCAGTCCGTTGTGTTTGTGAACGGCCATCATCACGTTGACCACGAATGCGATGAATTGCAGGTTTTCCCCGGCTGTTTTACCCGGAGCGAGCAGATTGATGCCCGTATCGGTCCCCAACGACCAGTTGTTATGCTTGCCGCTGCCATTGATTCCCTTGAAAGGCTTCTCGTGCAGCAACACGCGGAACGAGTGACGGCGCGCTACCTTACGCATCACGGACATCAGCAGCAGGTTGTGGTCATTGGCCAGATTGGTTTCTTCGAAAATCGGGGCCACCTCAAACTGGTTCGGAGCCACTTCGTTGTGTCGCGTCTTGACCGGAATGCCCAACTTGTAGCACTCGTATTCGAGATCCTTCATAAAGGCCATCACCCGCGTGGGGATCGTCCCGAAGTAATGGTCTTCGAGCTGCTGGTTCTTGGCGCTCTCGTGGCCCATCAGCGTACGTCCGGTCAGCATCAGGTCGGGACGTGCGGCCCACAGTCCTTCGTCCACGAGAAAATACTCCTGTTCCCAACCCAGATAGGAGTGCACTTTGTTCACTTTCGGATCGAACAGGCGGCAAACCTCCACCGCGGCTTTGTTCACGGCCTCCAGAGCCTTGAGCAGCGGAACCTTGTAGTCGAGCGACTCTCCTGTATAGGAGATGAAAATGGTCGGTATGCAGAGCGTCGTGTCGACGACGAAAGCTGGCGAAGTAGCGTCCCACGCACTGTACCCGCGCGCTTCGAACGTGTTGCGGATACCGCCGCTCGGAAACGACGAGGCATCGGGTTCCTGCTGGATCAGCAGCTTACCGCTGAATTCCTCGATCATGCCTCCCCTGCCGTCGTACTCGACAAAGGCATCGTGTTTCTCGGCCGTCCCGCCCGTGAGAGGCTGAAACCAATGCGTGTAGTGTGTGGCCCCCATGTCCATAGCCCACTGCTTCATGCCTGCTGCTACGCTGTCAGCTATCTCGCGGCTTAACGGCTTACCGTCCCGCATTGTCTCTTCCAGAGCTTCGCACACCTTGGACGAGAGGTATTTTCGCATCTTATCCCCGCTGAATACGTTTATGCCGTAGTATTCGGATACGTGGTTTGCGGGCGCTTTCACGTCGAGGGCTTTTCTGCGAATCGCCTCCCCCACCATTTGAAATCTCAATGTAGACATAGCTTATCTGTTTTTAGATTGATTTTTTGGTCATTTTATTTGAGGAAAATGCCGTATTTCATGCATTCGGTCTTCATCTGGTCGGGCCACAGGCTCGCCTGTACTTCCCCGATATGGGCACAGCGTAGCAGGAACATGCACAGACGCGACTGGCCTATGCCGCCACCCACAGAGAGCGGGATGCGCTCTTCGAGCAGCGCCCGGTGAAACTCCAGTCCGGCCCGCTCGGGGCACCCTTCCAGATCGAGCTGACGCAGCAGGGCTTCGCGATCCACTCGGATGCCCATACTCGAAATCTCGTAGGCCCGTTCGAGCACGGGATTCCACACCACGATATCGCCGTTCAACCCGCAATATCCGCCGGGTGTCGGGGTGGTCCAGTCGTCGTAGTCCGGGGCACGGCCGTCATGTTTCTTGCCGTCCGAGAGTTTGCCGCCGATCCCTATGACGAAAATGGCACCGTATCGTCGAGCCGCCTCGGTCTCGCGCTCAGCCGGTGTCCGATGCGGGAACTCCCGGAGCAGCTCTTCGGACTGGACGAAAACGATCTCCTCTGGCAGGACAGGCGTAATGTGGCGGTATGTTTCGTATACCCGCCGTTCCTGACTGCGGATCACACTGTAAATTCTGCGAACGATCCCCTTGAGGAATTCGAGATTGCGGTCTTCTGCGCGGATTGTCCGTTCCCAATCCCATTGATCGACATAAATCGAATGGATGTTGTCCAGCTCCTCGTCGGCCCGAACCGCATTCATGTCGGTGTAAAGGCCGAAGCCGGCCGGAATGCCGTAAGCCCCGAGCTGTATCCTTTTCCACTTGGCCAGCGAGTGTACGATCTCTACGTCGGCTCCGCCCAAGGCAGGCACCGCAAATCTTACGGCCCGTTCGGTCCCGTTCAGGTCGTCGTTGATGCCCGTCCCCGAGCGGACGAAAAGGGGTGCCGTCACCCGACGCAGGTCGAGCTCTTCGGCGAGCATCGTCTGGAACGAATCTTTGATCTGTTTGATGGCTTGTTCCATCATTTCGGGCATTAATGTAGCCCGATATTTTTTCGGAATATACAGTGACATGATTTTGACCTTCTTGTTTGAGATCTTCCGGCAGCGGGCGTCAGACTGCCCGCTGCCGGAGAATCCTCGTTTGAAAACCTAAACTAACTTGAAACCTTCCTCCCTGTACGACGCCGTTAATTATAAGCCGTCTCGCCGTGTTCGTATATGTCGAGCCCTTCTTCTTCGACGCGCTTGTCGACCCGGATGCCGATCAGCTTGTCTACCGCCTTATAAAGCACATAGGTAACGACGGCACTGAACACGATAGATACCAGCGTCGTGAAGATCTGAACCCACAACTGGTGCCAGTCGCCGTACAGCGCGCCCTGCACGCCGTCCTCGCCCGTGATCTAGCGCGTAGCGAAAATGCCGGTCAGAACAGAGCCGACGATACCGCCCATACCGTGCACGCCGAATGCGTCCAGTGCGTCGTCATACTTGAACTTCGGTTTGATGACGGCCACCATGAAAAAGCAGACGACCGGCGTAATCAGCCCGATACAGAATGCGCCCAGCAGATCTACCGTGCCGGCGGCCGGAGTGATCGCCACCAGTCCGGCCACGGCTCCCGTGCACGCGCCTACGGTAGTCGGCTTCTTGTTGCATATCCAGTCCATCGCCATCCAAGTAACCGCCGCGACGGCCGTTGCGACATGAGTCACGAGGAAAGCGTTGGCAGCCAGACCGTCGGCGGCCAAGCCGCTGCCGGCATTGAAACCGAACCAGCCCAGCCACAGGAAAGAAGTTCCCATGAAAACGAACGCTACGTTATGCGGAATAACGGGATGTCCGATCCGGTAATCTTCCCTTTTTCCCAGCATGATCGCCATAACCAAGGCCGAGATACCGGCATTGATGTGAACCACCGTTCCGCCGGCGAAATCGATCGCACCCATCCGCTGCAGGAAGCCGCCTCCCCACACCCAGTGCGCCATCGGGAAATAGGCCAGAATGACCCACAGCACGATAAACACCGTGTAGCCCGAAAACTTGATCCGCTCGGCGAACGCCCCCAGAATAAGAGCGGGAGTAATCAGAGCGAACATGCACTGGAACATGACGAACGTCAGTTCGGGAATGCCACTGGGCATCATCGTATCGATCGTGATACCGTACAGAAAGGCTTTGTCGAAACCGCCGATAACGGCTCCCAACGGATTGCCCGACTCCATGAATCCGGTGCCGAACGCCCAGCTATACCCGAAAGCTACCCACAGAATACTGACCACTCCGACGATGAACATCGTCTGCATGATGACGCTCAGTACGTTTTTCTGGCGTACCAGCCCGCCGTAGAACAACGCGATTCCGGGAATGCTCATCAGCAGCACGAGAACGGTGGCCACGATCAGCCATGCCGTGTTGCCCGAATCCAGCACGGGAGTTTCCCCGGCCAGCGCGAGTTCCGCTGCATCGGCCGCACCCGCGACATCCTGCGCGCTCAGGCTCGTGGGAAACAGGCTGGCCGCAACGACGGCTGCCATCATGCCGATCTTAGAAAAAGCGGATACAATATAGCTTGTCATGATTTTTCATTTAAATTGCATGTGATTATCGAAATTATTTTTCCTTTTCCGCATTGTAAAGGGCTATGTCGCCCCTCTCTCCGGTACGGATACGGACCGCGTCCTCGATCGGTATGACGAAAATGCGCCCGTCCCCGATTTCGCCCGTATAGGCCGACTTCAGGATGGCCTGCACGGTTTTTTCCACATTCTTCTCACGCACAACGACGGAAATCAGCATGCGCTCGATCGAGCTGGTGTCATACATGACACCTCGGTATACGCGGGCTTCCCTCGACTTCCCGATTCCCCGCACACCATAGAAAGAGAACCATTCTATATCCGCTTCAAGGAGGGCCTCCTTCACATCCTCGAATTTGCTTTTGCGGATAATCGCTTCGATTTTTTTCATGACGAATAAATTTTTAGAAGTTCCGCACCGCTTTCTCCTGCCGCCGTGAGCTCTCCGGTCGCCGGTCCGTAAGCATTGTGCCCATAATGTTCGTTCGCATGCCTGTTACGGTCTTCAGAACGAGAGGCCGATGACAAGGTTCATGTAGTTGAGCTGCGGGTTGACCGCAAGCTGGACGAAAAGGGGAATTTCGTATTTTTCCGATACGGGGATCGCCCGAGAAGCCTTGAGCGACACATTCGATATCTGGAATCCGTCGTATCCACCCGGCAACCAGGCCGGAGCCGCCCATGGCGCTGCACCAGCCGCAGCAGTCAGTTCGACCGAACCCACAGAAAACGGATAGGCAAGCTCCACGTAAGACGACCAAGCCCGATCACCGTTTTCTTTTTTATCGGCCCCGGCGAACATCGTGCTCCACGAAATGCCCAACGGAAACTTCTCCCCGAATTCATAAGCGAGCGTACCCTCGAAGTAGTGGGTGTCACCGTATTTGAAATAAGGCGCGAACCGTCCATCGCCGAGACGTTGCCCGCCCCACCAGTAATCGGTCACTCCGACCGAAAAACCCCTGACGGAATACCCCACCGAGAGGTCCACCTCCTTGAAGTTATCGAGATCGGTCGAACCCCAGACCCCGACCGTGAACCCTCCTACGGAAAGGCCGATTTCCGGCTGCAGACTGAATCCGCTCTGGTAAACTCCCCTCCAGACGTATGTACTGACGAGATCGCCACCTATCGAGACTTCGGTTTGGGGCTGCGCGTGAATCACTCCGGATGTCAGCTCCATAACGGAGACTGCAGGCAATAATAGTAGAACTTTTTTCATAACTCCCGATTTTAAAATGAAACAACCGTTGCGTATCCTCATACGATGAGACTGTTCCGGATCGTCCGATGATGCATTTTAGTTCATCCCCTAACGGGGATTCCGGATCAAGGAGTAATAAATTGTAATAGCAATAGGTTTCATTCGAAATACGTTTACCACGTTATTCGACACAAAACTATATATTTTGTTTTTATAATGCAATTTTTTAGGGGTATATTTTTAATATATGCATTTTTAACAACAGACACCCCCAACAATAAAGGGCATTATAATCAAACTACATATATTTTAATTTGAAATCACATTGTATTTCGAGCCTTTCATTGCCCGAATATTCCACTTTCAGATTGCCCGTCGGTTCCCGTTGCTCCACAAACATCAGCCGGACTCCAAACAGAACAGACAGAGGGGATCGTGTAACGATGATTGCCGGAAGAATTTTTCCGGGGAATGAAGCCGCTGAAATACATTTTCCCAATACAACTGTCATCTGAGTTCCTTCCGGACAGCAACAAACATCTTTAATCGGCTAACAATTTATTCTCTGTTCTTATACTTTTAAGACCTAAGCTGATAGCACATGGAGAAATTTCAATGACAATGACGCGTTTAGCAACAACAAGCACAATATCAATCGTTATGACAGATCGCGCAATTTATTGTATGTGTGTTGTTCACGTCCTAAAAAGAGGCTAGCCCTCTATTCGATTACTCCAATGAGCACCGACGCTCAAAAGACAATAAGTAGTTGGTTCGGATCGGATAATGTGTATAAATAATGGAAATATATTATACGCTTTTATCCCCAGAAATAAATCTTCAAGATTGCCGATAGAATGACAGCACTCCTGCTGAAGCAGATGGTTTTTCGTGCTAAACGTTTCAGGTGAGTCCGGATCGTTAAATTATGTCGTTCGATATGATTGATCCTGTATAATGATGTCCGATGGATTTTGGTCTCGATCAGAGAACGGTAGTTTCTTAGCCTATCGGTATAAACCCGTTTGGCATCGGATAGACGGAGTGTTTCGAGAACTACGTTAAGGGTGGCGTTTGTCCGTGGGCCGATATTGTAACTGACGACCTGTTTGGATTTTCTATCCAAGACATATGCTATCCAGATGTGTTCGGACTTTCTTCGTACAAAACTCTTTATTTCATCTACTTCATAGGTTCTTTGATTGATGACCGGAGGACGCGAGATCGTATGGGCAATCTGAACAATTCTGCTGAGTAGGGTTGTAGGAGAGATATTCAGTATTCGTGCTGTGCTTCGTATACCGACTCCCTCTTTGGTCAATGTTACGATCTCATCGTTGATTCCTTTCTGGTAGGCGTTGTAGCTATATAGAGCCTGTTGTTTCCGATGACATGATTTGCACTTTAGCGTTGTCTGCCGTTGTTCTGCGTTCCGTCTTTTACGCATGTGCCTCCGCAATATTTGCATTCCATTTTTGCTATCCCCTAATTTGAAACACGAAGGTTGGATATCGTTTTGAAAACTCGTTTTCGAAGGATTTAAGGGTGCAAAATACAAAAAGCGACTGTAATAGCCGCCTTTGTTTTACCTATGAAAGGAAAATTTGTATTGAAAGTCAGTGTTTTAATCATTGAATCTTAGTCATCCCCTAATTAAAAAACACTACCGAAGTTCATTCAACAGTTTCCTCAGTTAAAAATGATTGAGTCGATAGATGATAAAATTTTTTATTCGAACTGTATGTCGTTTGATAATTCAAACGGAGATTCTCTTGTTGCGAATATTGTTCAAAATTAAAATATTGATATCGTTAAGGATTAATTAGGGCCGAACAGTACGCTGATAACTCCGCCTAACGACAAAGTATGACAGCCCCCGCACTGTTTTTGCACTGGCGATGAGCTTAGAGTATAGTCTGTAAAGAACTTCAGTCCCATGCCAGTATGAGCCCGGAAAGTCAGAGAGAGTCCAGTTCCTGCTCCTATGGCATTACAACTCCCGAGTGTATGTCCGGCGAACTCAACGGGAAGGGAATAGGTATATTCACAGAGTAATTTGGTGCCAACCAACCAGCGAGATGTGATCGGTAATGAACCGTAGAGACCTACAGCGCCATGTATTGCATTGAAATTATTGTCAGAGACATGCCCGTTCAAGGTCCACGGCAAGGAGGAAAGCCGAAGTCGACCGCCCGCACCCCAGTGAGCATTCCAGAACCAAGCTCCTTCTACGCCGATGCAACTGCCTATTGAAAAACGAATTTGAGAATGGTCCTGCAGACGATAGACACCAGGCAGAGCATCGATGCCCAGATAGAGCCCCAAAAAAGAGGGACGGTATGCCATACTGAATGGGGGTTCCATACGTTCAGGGGAGACCATACCTCGTTTTTTAAAAATCAGATCGGCAAGCCAATAACCAAGTTCAGCAGACAGGATCCCGACTCCTGCACCCACCATCACATCGCTCAAATAGTGTTTGTTATTGGCTATGCGCATCAATCCTGTCAATGTAGCGACTGCATAACCGCCGATACTGTACCAAGGACTATGTGTAAGACCGTACTCTTTATGCAGCATTGTGGCCGTCATGAAAGCTGTGGCCGTATGTCCCGAAGGAAAGGAGTTGCGTGATGAGCCGTCAGGACGCATGACACGGCAGGTGTATTTGAGAGAATTGATGGTTATGGCCATAATGCCGGTCGAGAAGGCATCTGAAACGAGCATACGCCCCCAACTGCTGCGGCCTGGGAGGCCGGCCGCTTTCAGTCCCAACATCAGTGCGGCGGGAGCATATTGGAGATAGTCATCGGTATGGAAACGCACCCGAGGCAAATAGTTATTGCGCATGTCACGAAATCGATCATCGGCGCTTTGCACGATAACACCTGAGATAATCAGTGGTACGGCAGCATAGCTCATCTGATAAACCTTAGACTCCGGAATCCGCAGCCACAAGCTGGTTGGCCGCATGGGCGGCGCACACTTTTCTATCAAAACGGGAGGTCTTCCTTGTGTGGAAAGTGTGAGAAATGAAAACAAAATGCTCAAAAAATATTGTCTAAATCCAGTCATTCACTCATTCATATGTATAGGGATACAACCATCATATTATTGCAGGGAATACGGCATCTTCTTACGCCGTTGTCGTTATGATATAAAATAAGCCTCCCGTCAGCTCCGCCCTCCTTGTAACGACAAAGAGACTTCACACGACGCGAGGCTCTGCCATGTCCGCCCATACCGAGGAAATATAGAACGGTACATCGCTATTTAGGAAGAGGCTTTGCTAGAATGCATTCTCATGCATCATTCATTTATAGATAGGCAACAGGTTCGATCGGCAGAGTATATCAGGGTCAGAGAACGCAAAGACGGCAATCCCCTTGGGCAAAACAATACAATGTTTCCGGAATCGCTCGCGTACCGTGCTGGTCGCGAACCGTTCCGATAGTAATGTTTTTTGATCCGCCTAAAACCGCGATATAATTACCGGGCCACACAAATTTCTAAGGCGGCGCGATCTCGGACCATGTTTCTCTTTCGGTATCGCTTCCCGAGATGATACACCTGTCCAACAAGACAAGCAGAATCATAGCCAATAGAAACGACACGACGATTCCTGCCCGACAGTTCCATTTTTCATAGGCAGGATTGATAAATCCTCTTTTCTCTCTTTTCTTGAATATATGCGGATTATATCGGATTTATGGTTGTGTAGTCTTGCTGGCTGCGGGTCGGCAGGTGAAAATGCCTGTTCTAAATCGTCAGTGTCGTAGAGATAGAGCGTGTCGGTGGATTGTGCCTGCACCGTATGCTGTTTCTGTCGTTCAGAGCAGGCGTGACAACAAAAGGATGAAACACAAGATCGAAATATTTGGTCAACATAATTCATGTGTTATCGGTAAAAAGAACCCCCGAAAAAACAGAATGAACTGTTTCCCGAGGGTTCCCCCTTCTTATGTCAGAAGTTTATTCCACAATAACGGCTCGATTGAGTTCTGGTTCAGCAAAACGATTGTTCGTATCGCCTTCAGCCCTTTTCTTCAAGCGGTCAGCCGGAATGCCGTACTTGTTTGTCAACAGGTCGTAAACGTACTGCATACGCTGTTCCGAGAGACGCTGATTGAGCTCCTTGCTTCCGGTAGCTTTATCGGCTGAGCCGATCAACGTAAAGATTTTGTTTTTGTCGGCCTTGATGGCGTGTTTTACGTAAAACTCAAGATTCGTAAGTTCTTTTTTGTCGAGCGTAGCCTTGCCGATGGCAAAAAACAGCACCACGGGCGAAGCCGATACGGAAGAGACTGTTTCCTTTTCCGGCTGGCGGTTGCGCAGCGCTTCGTTTTCGGCCAGCAGGGTCTTGTTCCGGCCTGCCAGATCTGCGTTGTCGTTCTCCAACGCTTTGATACGGTTCTGATACGGTGTATAGTCGGGAACGACCGGAGGTGCGACCCGTTTGAAACCGCGACGATTCAGTTTGAACGAAAGGCCCAGCGTCACGGAAGTCATGCCTTCGCCGTTACTGCCACGGGCTACGCCGTCGAATCGCTGATTCACAAACATATGGCGTGCTTCCAATGTCAGATCCAAAAGGTTCGACAGGCGGATGTTGTTCAGCAGGCCAATACTTACCGCGAATTCGTTATCATGGGAACCGTTGCCATAGGAACGGGCCCAACCGGCCCCGACGAAAGGCACGAAATTCCATGTACGCGTCTCTTTGTAGCCGCTCACGGCATTGGAGAAGTTCCACATCACATCAAGTATGACACGCCGAACTTCTCGTCGTAGATATCGCCCGATACGAGATTTTTGGCATACATGGTCTGTCCCGTAGTCCACCCTTTGGCATTGATGCCCGAATATCCCAAACGGAGACCTACCGAGGGAGTGATCCATTTACCCACATGGAGGTCTAAGGCCGGGGCCAGCCGTTTGCCGAACGATCCGTAGGAATCGTTTTCGCCGTGGTAGATGTTTACACCGCCACCCACGCCGAGCCAAATGTTGTCGAACAGACGATTCGTCTCGTAAGGGCCGCGTACAATCTTTCCGCTTGCGTCGCGGTTGCCGTTCTCCTGTGCCATGACGCCTGTCGAAGCAAGCATCACAACTGCTGACAAAACGCTTTTGCCCAGCAGGTTCGTGTTTCTGGTTGTTTTCATAAATTCTTAGTTTAAACGATTTATTCACAATATCGCTGTCTCCAATACAGCTTAATCTTTTCCGTTGGCGATTTTCATGGCAAGGGATCGATATTCTCTTGCCGCTTGTTCCGTTTCCGATTACCGGAATCGATTATATCACACTCTTCCCGACGTCATATCTGCAGGCAAAACTTTGTGTTCCTGCATAATTTTGAACAGTCGCACGCACCGAAGATCAAGTCAGACCCATACCGCGAGACTTTATATCCCAGCCGACACAGCACACATGGACAGGTAACGTTGCCAAAACCAGAATGCGCTTTCTGTTATGTTCGAACAACTCTTCCCGAATCGGTTAGGAAACTCGTTTTGAATCGGTACGAGCAAATCGTAGAACAAGTTCCGTCACTTCCCATTTAGGGATTCCGCACCTTTTCTAACGTCTGCGAAACCGCAAGTTCCGTTTGCGATTTCGGTGAGAAGTACTGGCAACGGCCGTCGAAGCGTCCTCCTTTCTCAATCACGATATCTTTCACGGAGATATCGCCTGTCACATGACCTCCCGCATGAATCGTAAGCAGCTCGGTTGCCGTCAGAGCGCCTTCGAAAGAGCCGGAAATCTCCCCTACGGAGCACTCGACTCCCTCGGAATGTATGATACCTGTTCTGCCTACGATCAGACGTCCTTGAACATGCAGACGGCCGGAGATCTCTCCGTCGATATGCAGATCGCCCTTCACTTCCAGTTCTCCGTGCATGAGACTGCCTGCGCCAACGGCAGTACGTTCCACAGGAACGCTAGATGAGCAAGCGGCGGAAGGAGACGGTGCCGGTACAACTTCCGGCATCTCTACGGTGCCGGAAGTTTCTCGTTCTTTTGTCAATTTCGAAAACATATTTATAGCCGGATCTGTTTCTGAATCAAATGCCTTACGAGGAAAGCGAACAGAACAGTGTACCTGCCGTTTTCGATATTCCCGCATCCGTCAACTTGCCGACGTCTTGTTTGACGTCCGAGGAGGGAGAAAAACGCACATAGCATTTCGAGGGAATCTGAATCGTCTGCCCCGTAGCAGGGTTACGGCCTTTGCGTGCCGGCCGCGTTTTGACCTGAAAATTACCGAAACCATGCAGAGCGACGTTTTCGCCCCGCTTCAAACTGCCGGCAATACCTTCAAGCGTTGTTTTAACAGCCAGAGCCGCCTCTTTTTTGCTGAGACCGCTTTGAGTGGCCACATAGTTCGTCAATTCCGTTTTGTCCATTGTATATTTATGTTTAGTGAGACGCATTTCGGTATAAATAATCTTTATTTGCCTTTCCCTGAGTTATCTTCACTCTGATCGGATCATATTTCCTCCCCAACGACGAGGCGATTTATTGGTCCATACTGGACCAATCGGCCCGAGGCATTCAGTCTCATAAGTAGAGGGGGAAGACGAGAACCTATGTGATAGAATGGTATATTTTTCCATATCGTCAGTTTCACTGGGCTACTTGCATTTTTCATTCGGAAACTCCGTGAACCTCTCCGGCCTTGAAAGGTCCCGCGAACAGGAAGGCGAAGAGGTAGTATAGAGCTCTCCTTCAGGCGAAATCTGCGGATAAAATCTGCGCAGAGGCCAAACGTTCCGCACTTGATTGTAGGCTTCCACCTCTTTGAGAAAATAGCGCATGATCATGGGCGGAACCGGATTCCCGAATCGCACATAGGTGCTTCGGACAAATCGCCGATAATCCCGCATACGTCGCCGAACATGATAGATGCGAATGATCGTACCCATCAAATAACTGATCCACAGCACGAAAACAGCTATTGAAATCAGTAGTAATTTGCCTAAAAGCGTGTCGTATGATACGAAACCATCCATATCGTTAGCATTTGATCATCCTTTATGGCCTGCCTACCCACGGAGATATTCATCTTTGCGAGTCAGAGACATCTTATCGTGACGGGAACGGCCATTTTTCTATGTCAAATATCATTTCACAGGTAACAGTAATTTGCTATGAATAACGGTAGTACAATGGCGACCGATTCTTTCCCCTTCTCTTCATCACTCTGCGTAACCTTTATAAGCTTAACCGTTTTGATTTTGTAATCTCAGGTGTAATCCGATGCAGATTTGTCATGACCGAATCATGCTCATATATTTATGTTTTCTCGCAACCATGTCTCGATGTCAGCAATCGGGCTGTCTTTGAACAGCACCGTTTTATCGTGTTCCAACAAGTAGAGCGCCGGGATAGCTGGAATGTCGTAGGCGGTTGTCTCTCCATGTTTCATTGGACTGTGACCTACCGTCCAGCCTTTCGGCATTTGAGGCAGATATTCGCGCCACGTTGAGACATCTTCATCCGGATAGATGGCTAGCATCTTCAGCCGTCCCGAAACAAGCAGCGGGTTGATCACCTCCGAATGGAGGATATGTTCTTTTATCCGATCGCACTCCGGGCAGCCGGGATTATAGAACATCAGCAATAGGTAGTCCGCTTTTATACCATGCAGCGTTCCCCTGCCACCCGTACCCGTCGTATAACAAATATCTGCTGCCTTCATTCCGGGACGGTTTTTGTTGGCCGAAGCAAGTAGAGCTTGCGGGCGTATTTTGTTGATATCGTCGATATGGGGAGCTCCTGTTATTGCTTCCAATACCGGGATGAATAGTTCCTCGTTGCGGAAGGGTGAATTGGGATGTTGCCAAAAATATTCGGCCATATCGAACAGCCGAAGTTGCATCTCCGGATAATCGTTCCCTGTACGGATCAATCCTCCAGTGAGTTTTGCAGCCTCTGCTTCAGGTATCTGCGAAAGCAGCTGCGCCCAAGAAGAGAAAACACCTTCCAAAGCTACCGTGTCCGCAATCCATCGTATATCAGCCCAGTCAAGGTTATCCCAATAGTGTTCGGCATACCATGTTATCCGCTGGTTATCGTCCGTGAGTATTGCAGGAGGCTGCAAAATATTCAGTCTTAAGGCTGAAGTTTGCACGGGGAATAGCTCGGAAACATTACGGCTAGGATTTCCACAGGAAAGCATCAATATTATACAGGAAAATAATCCTGTGCTTACTATGAGATGTTTCATTGATTGTTATCGTTTTCAAGCTGACTTATATATGAAGGTCGTTACATTGTATAGTGTCATGGCTCTACAAGGTCATTTCTTTTGCAATACACACTTCACGCATCATTCCCTAACACAACGAATTGCATGTGTAAATGTTCTATAATTCGTCCCGTTAGAGGGGCCCGCCGAGATATCTGCTCCATACGCTCGTGCGAGATAGCTGCCAGAGGATGTCCGTGACCAATGAAGCCCGCTTGCACCAGCCCATATGATGGTCATATTCGATCCGGCATACGAATAGCTACCGCTGGCCGGATAAAAAGTCGTCTCCGAACTTCGATCGTCGAAATACACGTTCATGCCATTGTTAAACACGAAACTTTTATTCCGACTATCCTGTGTTACTGCCGTCCACATTTCCATTGGAGGGACCCGCCAACCCGGGGGGCAGGGATCGAATCCTGTTTTCGGGAAGTCATTCGATTCTTCTCCCCAAAACGGCGCAGGGGCAACGATTGGACTGTACCATCCGGTGAAACGGGTGGTCGGATGTTCGGTAATATAAGCAATGCCCTCTCCGAATTCGAGCGAAGTCGTTACACCGACAGCTTCCTCTTTCCATTCGAACCCCGGTGCATTGTAAGTCTCCGCGTGCTCTCCACCGCTCACCGCTTTTGCACCTATGAAAGGATCCTTACGCCCCCACTGGTAAAGCAGTCCGTAACGTCCTACACTACCTTCCGGTGCTGAACCGTTGGCGCCCAGACTATGAAGCATGACATGGTAGAACTTCGAGGAAGATCTGTCTACGAAATAAGTCACATAGTCTTCCTCTGGATCGTAAGACGTTGACCAAATATGCCAGCTCCAGGCCGGGACATTGTTCTTATTCCAGCCGATCAGGACATTACCTTCCCGAACGCTCTCTCCACGGGTCCCCGCCGTCGTAAAATAGACATAACCGTCCAATGTAGAAACCGACCCCGGCTCGATGACGTTTCCCTGACTATGGGTCTCCCACAGCACTGCCGGAGCATAACCCGAAGTGCTGAGTTTTCCGAATTGATAGGTATAGCTAACATCATTATATGTCCCTACGAACGCCCCCCCGTTTCCTGAGATGGCCGGAAATTTATAACGCATGCCTGCCCGGTGAACCATGTAACAATTAGCCGTTCCCTGAGGCGCATTGGGAATTGCAGACAGGTCTTCGGGTTTCATTACGCGCAGGTCTTCTTTGTCGTTATCGCCTCGGATCGTAGCGACGATCGTGTAGTGGTGGTTCCTTACCAGATTGAAATCATTACTCGAATTCTCCCCCGGATAGATATTATAGCTCACTTCACTCCTCACTCCATTCTTAGTGTATATGCCTTGCATTTCGATAAACGCGGCATTGCGCGGGGCGTTCCCGTAGCCTTTCATAAAATCATTGCTCAGACGACTTATCACGCCTTGCAAGTTTTCAGGCACGTACCATACTAGCGTAATACCGGTGTTTTTCATCTCCGTGGCATTCCCTGCCTGTGAGGAGGAGACACTGATCAGATCGTAATTCATGAAATTGCCGGCAGCAGAGGACGGATACAGGTCGACGAGGCCCGAAGGAACCTTCAGTTCTTTATAACTCGATAACGTAGAAACGTTCCGCAACCGGATGCTTTGCAATAGAAAACTCTCCGAAGAAAATTTGGGGTCTACCTTGCAGGTGAAGGTGATCTTGGCCACCAAGCGTGTCAAGGTGATGTTGATCGGACTGGTAGTGGGCGACCCTTCGAATTTTCCTACCATAGGCAAGCTTGCGCCCGCATTGCTGACAGCGCCTTCGTTGGCATATTTCAACGTGAGCTCCTCGAAGTCTGACAGTTTTCCTATACCGACCTTTAAGTCGTCAAACTGTGTTGAGGACACGTTGGCCACAAAATAAATAGTGGATAGAGGCTCTTCAGAAATCGGAGCCGACAGTCGATTGTTCCGTATCTCGCTGCCCGGGTAATAGGAACTCGTCACCAAGATTTGCGCATCGTTGAATTGCAGCACCCATAACCCTTCTACAACGCTCTCTTTGGCAATGGGATTTAGCTCAGCACGTGTCCCAGCTTCTACCGTTTCATACAGATCGACGTCAAGTGCTGATTTGCTCTGGCTGTTTATCGGGATGGGGCCGGGATCGTTCACAAGGCTCATTTCCGGCACGGAGAACTCGAAGGTCGCCGGGAACGTCTTTCCGCTCCCGGTCGTTCCGTCTCCACGCTTTTCAATAATTTCTTTGGTACAGCCTGACAGGGTCAGAGCCACCGCGGCGCACCACACGATATTCCAGACGTTTTTCATCTCTCCTTTGATCTTATTCTCTTGTTTTTTGACATGGGGGCCGAAGTTTCTGCCCGCTCCTTACTTGCAGCCGCTTACCATCTCATCTCCCGGATACAACGAACTGCATTGGCCTGACCACGATGCCCATCGGCCAGCGGAGCTCCGTACGCCTTATTGACTACATACAAACCCATAGCGGCTGCTGTATAATGACCGGCTACGAATACCGACGAACTCCAATAGAACCCCGAATTCCCGGTGGTAAATTGGCCGTCTATAGGAGAACGAGTTATGATATACGGATAGAACGCATAGCGATCCTTTTTACCGTAATAATAGTAGAAACGCCAGCCGTTATTGTACGATCCGTTGGCATTCACAGGTCCTGTCAATGCTCCTTGACCCACTACCTGAGCAGTATTTATGTCGATGAAATTGGTCCACAGGTCCGCAGGAGGGACCCGCCAGCCAGGCGGACAGGGATCATGGAGCGTTTTCTTTCCGAACGACTGGTTAGGATAAGCCTTCGGATCAGTCGAGTAATTGCCCCACAAATTATCGTGCTGATATTTATACTCATCTATACGCGCCGCCCAGTCTTTTGTTTTAATCCCGTTGCTGCGGAGAAAATGGGTCGGATGGGCCCAGGTATACCACAGTTCAGCGTTTGTATTTGTACCCACTGTAGCTGCCGCCGTAGTATTAAGAATTGTTTTCCACTCATGCCCTGCCGCATTGGTAGTCGGGGCAAAATCGGTTCCAGTACTAGCGTATGTGCGCGGTCCGATAAAAGGATCCTTGCGTCCCCATTGATAAAGCAAGCCGTGCAGGCCGATCGACCCTTCGGCCGCCGTGGCGTCCGCCCCCAAATTGTATTTCATAACTGCATAATGATAGGACGGTGTCGCCGCGAGATTATACTTTCCCGTGACACGAGGACTCAAGGGATAGGTATAATACGTATCGTAATCCTGGTCAGGATCGTAACGAGTCGCCCAAATATGCCAACTCCAAGCCACATTCCCGTTGGAATACCTGACGGCAACTACGGCGTTTCCTTCGTTCACGATGGTTCCTGTTTTTCCGGCCGTAGTAAAATAGAGATATCCGTCTTGCACTTTCACCGAACCCGGTACGATCACGCTCCCCTGAGAGCCTGTCTCCCACACGACAAATGGATTAGTCACATCCCCAAGTATGATCCCATGAGAAATCGGGATTTGGGAGCCATACGCTTCTTGTGGTATGGGAACTCCGTTACCTGCTACGTCCACCCGGAACTTGTATTGGCGCCCTGCCTTGGAAACGATATAACAATTGGAGGTCCCGTTTGCGCTTAGATCGTCCGTCGTTTTGTTGACTACGACCCGGTCGCCCGGATTTGCGCCTTTGATCGTCAGCGTGATGGTATATTTGTAATTGCGGATCACGTTGAAATCATTGGCAGCGTTAGCGCCCGGATAGACACGGTAGGCCACGTCGAAACTCTCCGCACCCTGCGTATACGTGCCTTTCACTTCGATATACGTACTGTAAGCAGGTGCATTTGCCTCCCCTTTCTGTGCTTCCGTCAACCCTTTTTTTACCCCCCGAAGATTCTCGGGCAAATACCATATCAGAGTAACGCCGGTGTTTTTCATCTCCGTGGCGTTTCCGGTCTGAGGATATTCGGCGTAATAGTCCATGAAATTCCCCGCATCGGCGGCCGGATAAACCGGACTGGTACTCGTCGGGATCGTCTGGGATTTGTAACTCGACACGTTAGGGACACTGCACAGTTGTATCGTCTTCAGAGCAAAAGACTCGTTGGCCGGCAAATCTACCTTACAGGTAAAAACGATTTTGGCTGCCAGTCGTTTGAGTTTGACGTCAGCAGTGGTGGCGGTGGTAGCTCCGGTATAGGTTCCGACCATCGGTAGGCTGGCATTTGAATTGGTTACGGCCGCCTCGCTGGAATAAGTGAGCAATAACGACTCGAACTGCGATAACAAAGCGGAGCCGACCTTCAGGCTGTTGAACTGACCGGCAGATACATTCCCTACAAAATAGACCGTCGTCGAAGCAGCGTCAGACAGTGCCACGCTCAGTTTGTTATTCTGGATACTCGAAGCTTCGTAATACTCTTTCAGGATCAACTTCTTGTCCGAATTGTCGAACTGCAATACCCAGAGTCCCGCCAACAGATCTTCCTTGGTAACAGGATTGAGTTCAGCTCGGGTGAGGGGTTGTTTCTCATTCATTTCCACACGGAAACTTTGTTCGGCTTCACAAGCCTGTGCTTCGGCCACACCCGGTTCGTCAGTTGCGGGCGCGTTCATATCCGATGTTTCCAGAGAAAAGGTCATCGTCACTTTTGCTCTCCCATCGGTTACGGATTCAACCTCTTCGGGCAGATGTTTATAACAAGCCGATAGGGCCAGTGAAACGATGACAAACAATGCCGATTTCCGGAAATTTTTCATAAATTCAGTTTATATCTTGTTATTCTTTGATCCTTCGAGAGGTAAAGAGGACGATAGTCTATCTTGCCTCGGATAATGGCAGGGTACGCACAGTTCACAGTGCCTATTCATGGACGCAACGGACTGAAAAAGCATTGGCGCGATAACTGCTGCTCAATGGATTGACTCGGTTGATATGGAGATTCCCTGCTTGCTGTTTTCCTCCGGCATAGGGAGCCGAAGACCAGTACCAACCATTCGTGCCGGTCGCATCGGTCAGTTCTCCGGTCGAACGGCTACGCATACCCGCAGCCGGATAGAAAGCAGTATCTCCGTTCGAACCTTGGCAGTAGAAATGCCATCCATAATTGAAGCTGCCGCTGACGTTTGCCGTACCATTACCCGTACCATCCGAAGAGAAATTGGTCCACAAGTCCTGAGGCGCGACCTTCCAACCCGGCGGACAGGGGTCGTAGGGTGATTTTGTTCCAACCGATGCATTGGGATACGTATCACTGGTATTGCCGTTTCCCCACAAAGCATCAACTTGTTCCACGTATTTAGTCGCGTTCAGCCAATCTCCCGCTTCCCCTTCTTTGATAAAATGAGTCGGATGAGAAAACGCGTAAGAAATGTTCCTCCAAGTCTTATTGTCTTTAGCTTGGGCATTCTCTATAATTCGCCATTCATGCCCTTTCGCATTGTAGGTGCGAGCGAAATCAGTTCCGCTGCTTGTCAGGGTCGCCGGTCCCATAAAGGGGTCCTTCCGACCCCACTGATATAACAGTCCGTACAAACCTACTTCCCCTTCTTTGGCTGTAGCGTCAGCTCCCAGGTTGTATTTCATAACCTTATAATTGCGAGCCGCAGTACTTACCATGCTCCCCGAAGCCGACAGCGTCCGGGTCGTATAAGTATCGTAACTTTTGTCCGGATCGTAAGAGGTCGCCCAGATATGCCAACTCCATCCCAAGGTGTTATTGTTGGATACGCCAATTACGGCGTTCCCTTCCCTAATGGCCGCTCCCCGCTTTCCTGCCGTCGTAAAGTACAAATAATCCCCTATGACGGAAAGCGAACCCGGTTCTATTACACTACCTAAAGATTCTGTCTCCCATACTACGAACGGATTCTCCCGGATCCCCGATAGATCGATTGTTCCATGCGTGAACGACTGACCGTTGCTCAGCCAATGCAAAGAGCTACCGTTACCCCCGATGATTTTGAAACGATAGCGTGTGCCGGCTTTCGAAACGAGATAACAATTGGCTGTCCCATTCTTACCCAGGTCCTCGGGTCGAACTACGCGCAGGTCTTGTTCCCTAGCGCCCCGAATGGTCGATACAATGGCATACTTATAATTGCGAACCACATTGAAATTATTATTAGACGTGGTCCCGGGATAAATATGATAGGAGACCTCGAAACTCTCGCTTCCCTGCGTATAAATGCCCGTCAACTCGACAAAAGTACTATATTCAGGGGCGTTGACTTCACCCTTTTGGGGATCGGTCAGGCTGCTTTTCACGCCTCGCAGATTTTCGGGTAGATACCACACCTGAGTAATTCCTGTGGTTCGCATCGTTTCGGCATTCCCGGTTTGGTCCGACACATCAATAGGATCATAGTCCATAAAATTGTCGGCGTATGCAATCGGATAGACCGGGGTGGTTCCCGTCGGGATCGTCTGAATCTTATAGCTCGACACGTTGGGTACGCTGCGCAGACGTATGGTCTTCAAAACAAACGAGTGTGAAGCCACTTCCAGATCCACTTTGCAGGTAAAGGTAAGTTTGGCAACCAACCGCTTGAGCGTGATTTTGGCAGGCAGATTGTCAACGTTCCCGCTCCAGGAAGCAGCCATCGGCAGATTGGCTTCCCCATTGGTCACAGCGTTCTCGCTGGTGTAATTGAGCGTCAGGGCTTCAAAATCCTTCAAGGTAGAGGTGTTTACCGTCATCTGGTTAAACGTTCCGGCAAATACGTTCCCCACGAAATAGGCCGTGCACGAGGAGGAGGATGCCAGCGTCACATTTACCTTGTTATTTTGAATCTGCGAGGCAGAAAAAAAGGTCTTGAGCATCAGCTTTTGGGTTGAATTGTCGAATTGCAGCAACCATAGTCCCGTCAATACGTTCTCTTTGGTGAGCGGATAAAGTTCGCTTCGGGTCGTTTTCTCGTTGTCGTTCAGCTCTACGCTGACCGACTCTCCGGCACGGCTGGACGCGGAAATGGGAACGTCCGGAGCCGTCATTTCTGGAATTTCGAACTCGACGGTTCGCTCCACAGTCTCTTCCACCGTAACTGAACCATCCGTTCTTTCCGGCTGTACATGCTTCTCACAGGCCATCAATATCAGTGTCATCACAGTAAACAATACCGCTTTTCGAACGTTTCTCATAGCTTTATATGCAACTTCTTCTTTTTCGTTTCACTAAATACACCTTTGAGCAGGAAAGCCTGCGGCGGAGATCAGTTCCCGACAATTGAACTCCATGCAGGATTGAGCGTCCAGCTATCGGGGATAATCACCGGCGTGAAATAACCGCCGCCCACGTCAGGGGTATTCCATTTCCATTCGGTGTCCCAACTACCGACTTCGACCACAGTCGTGTTACCGCCCGGGGCTCCCACGTCGGGAGCGTACCATATTGCATCGGTGTTCCAAGGCGTTACTTGTAGGTTAAGCAAGATCTTATCGCTTTTCAGTTCAATTGCAAAATTGTAACGCTTCCCTTTCTCAAAAGGCAGATTGACGAAATCCGTCGCCAGTTCCGTTGCGGAGGGTGCTTCGTTGAAGGTCACACTCATTGAGAAAGTAAAGCTTTTGGAACTGGGCAACACCTCTTCCACGCAGGAGTACTGTCCGACTTCAGTCCCTTTTACGAACGCGGACTCCGGGAAAGAATAACTACCTCCATCACTGCCCAAAGCAATCCCTTCACCGACACGGAGAGTCGCAGGACTCACAGTAAGGCTGCCGACCGTGATCGAATGAGGTTGTATGCTGGTAACTCGATCGCTGACTCTTATCGTCGAGAAGCTCAGTTGCGAACACTGGCGTTCCAGCGTCGTGAGAGTCACAGTAGCCGACGGAGTGTCGGCCGTAATCGTATATGAAGCCGTCAGAGAGCTGGCATAGTCCACGCCATGCGCTACGCTGACTTCGATTTGGTCGGTCAAGGGTAAAGCCGGCATGATGGCATAAAAATCGTAGTTGCCTGGTTCCAGCCGCATCCGGCTACTCTGATCGAGAGCCTTGTAGTTGCCCTCACTGTCTACCGTGCAGGGAACAAGGCTGCCCGAACGCATGACATAGGCTACGTCTTTCACGTAATTCACTGTCGAGGGGTTGTCGGCAGCACTTCGGTAGGCAATAATCCGAACGGTGACATTCTCATCTAACGCCACGACGGCCCGCGTCGTCGGAAATTTCAGGACGCGTTCTCGGTCATACCCGCTTTTGACGATCTGCGTTTCGCTTCCGATTCCGGGCGTTGCGAAATCGACCAAGACATGTTCGTTCCCTGCAAGTTCCGGGCTTGCTTGCTGCTCCTCTTTATAACAGCCGTTCAGCAGCAAAACGACTCCCAGCAATGATACGACACTCTTTATGGGGCAATGACTTTTCATGATATTCAACTACTTTACGGGTAGGGGTTGAAGGGTGGTATTCCCGGCGTCGATCCAGTCCGTGACGGCGATCTCGGGTTTGAGCAAAACCTTGCCGTCGCCTATAGAGACGAAGGTTGCATAGACCTGGTACAGATAATTGCGCTGTATTTGTTGTACCGGTGTTCCGTCTGCGTTTGTAAGCGTAACTTCGAAATCCTTGAAACTGGTGCCGCTTTCATTCGTGATCGTCACTCCTTTCAGGCTGAAACCCAGAGCTCCCGCCGAACAGTCGTATTCAGGAGTATAGAAAGTAAAAAAACGCTGGGCGGCACTATTACCTTCACCTTTTACCTGTACAGCAAGCGCCTTAGGGCCGTTCACGATATTCTCCTTGTCAATCAGTGCTCCCGAGGCGAGTTGGTCGGGCAGCAGATAGCCCGAGGCACAAGTGTTCCGAATGGAAAGCGTCGTAGAAGCATTCACTTCCACCGTTGCCTCATCGCTCTCTTGTTGGAGATAGACGTCCACCCGGGCCAACGCGCGGGTAAGTGCCACGTCCACTTCGATATCGCCCACCGTCTGCTGAATCGTATTGATGTTTTGCTCGATCCCGAACATGGGAACTGAAAAAACTTCCGCGTCGAACGACGCATCCGCATTGAAAGCCTCCGTCGTCATATATTCGGCCATCCTGTATTCGATACCGGCCAGTTGAGTAGGATCGGTGACCTTGTCCAGCGTTTCGGACATCGAACTCGGTTCGTTGGCAATCACATACAAAGCCTTATTGAAAGTCCGGGTTACATGTATCCGAACGGTATCCAGATCCGTCACGCTTTTCAACGTCCGATAGACCATCGTATCCAGCTTTTTACCGTCAAAGGCATACATCCGTATACTTTTGAAAGCATATTCGGCCTTGCCGAGCACGTTTGTATCCTCACTGACGGACGAAAGGTTGGCTTTCAGCGTCACGTAGGCCTCATCCTGAACCGGGCGAAGATCGTCTTTCGAGCAGGAAAACAAACAAAAGGGACCCAAGCACAGAAATAGAGCGAACACTATATCATATCGTTTCCTCATGGTCAATATCTCATAAAATTCCCGACTGCGACGACCATACCGTCCAGCCGTTGATTTTGATCATAATCGCCGTATAGGCTGTCTCCCCGAATACGTCATTCGAACCCAGATACAGCTCGATCTCCCATGTGTCCTGGCGGTCCAAGTATTCCTGAGCCTGCATGGTCGCAGGCAACGTTTCCAGCAAATAATCGATGAGATCCATATCCGAAGACGACAGCAACGAACGGCCCGTCGTCCGGTCGGTGACTTCAAGACGTACGTTCTCACCCTGAACCAAGCGTAACGTACTGAGCGAATAAACGATCTTCCCGTCCGTCTCCTGTGGCTCATTGAAGGGCCGGTAGGTGACCTGCTGGGTGTCGGCAAAAAGGTTGTCGACGTGATACGAACCGTTGGCGGCCGTCAGTTTTACGTCGATGTTGCCCGCAGCAGGGAGTGTCGTCCCCTGACTGGCATAAAGCGTCAGGTTGATCCGGTTCGTGTTTTTGACCAGGCTAACAGTCTCCGTGTGACCGTACGCCTGTTCAATCGTGAAAGTGACCGGCGTACCGTTCCACAGCGGATTCAGTTCGGAAGCGGATTCTCCATTCCGACTGTCGAATTGCAAGACTATATCCTCCTTGAGCGAGACATTCGTTTCTGGCTCGGAGAGGTAATAGAAGGAGCTCAGACTGCCACCCCACGCCATGAGCGTATAGGTTCCAGAATTCAGCGACAGAGGTATCCGGTAACCAGCTTGAGAAAGCCGGCTTCCTTCGTCGATGATCCGCTGCACAAGGCGGCCGCTTTCATCGAACACAAACAATTCGATCCGCCCGCACTGTTCGGCAAACTTGTCTTCGTTCGCCATATTGTAATCGTATACGAACTGTACATACATCGGACAGGAGTCGTGTTCTTCGGGAAAACTGCAACACCACAGCAAACCGCCGAGCAATAGCATGAAGAGTGGCCTTAAGAAGGTATAAAATAGCATGACAATCTGTTTTTGCTTCTTCGTGTATATCGTAGAGGCAGACATTCTGCCTTCTGGTATTTTCGAACTTGGGGGATGCCGCGACAGGCATCGGGTATTTCGGGTATGTCATATAGGCGGCCGGCATGCCCTGCGGCCTGAAAAAGGATGAAAAAAGGGCGGAATTCCATGCGGAACACGAAATTCCGCCCCACAAAAAGGAACTAAGGTATTACAACAGGCAGACTAAACGTTACAGATCGACCCCTTGTGTCCAAGTGGTCCAGTCGTTAACCGTAATGGTAACGGCAATATAGGCTTTGCTTTCCCCGTCATTCGGTTTGGGATCGGAAGGATCGGGGTTACCGGGACCGACATCAGGATCGGTGGGATCGGGAATGTAGGAAGTACCAGCACCGTTAATGTTATCGATTTGCAGTGTGTAGGAGTTGTTACGTACCACACCCCAACGGCCCAGCATACCTTCCTGCTGCTGATTATCATGCTTGATATTGACGGCATAGTAACATTCCGAGTTAGGATAATACTGCATATCCATATCGTTCGCGTGCGAAAACTTAGCCACTTTGTAAGCGACATCTTCTACGCCGTTCAGATCATCCAACGTCACAGCGTTCGCAAGAGCGGAATCCCATGTCTTGCTTTGCAATCCCAGTGCAACAAGTAGGTCGGCCAGTTTCTGTTTATCCCCAGAAACAGTATTATAATGCTCCTGTACGTCACTTAGGTCCATGAAAGAATTATTGAAATAGAACCAACCCTCTGCATCCTTGTTTTGAGGAGTATAAGTCGCTTTGAGCACCACCTTGGTCGTATTGTTGTAGTTCTGGGCTTCGCCTGCTTCCATGGTATTTTCAAGGCAGTAATCCATTTCGGCGAGGCCTTTCCATGTAACGGTTGCGCCGCCGGCAAGTGCCGAAGCAGAGTTATGTATCCAGTTGAATGCACCGCAAGCATCGGTCAGGTCCACCGATCCGGGCGTCAGAGGCAGATTTTCATAGTTGGGGTCCTGGCGATAAACAGCGTTACCGGTAGCAGGATACTCTACACGAGGTGCATACGGAAAGAAACTTTTGTTAGTCGTATTCAATACCCAACCGGTAATGTCAGCCGTGGCATTATCTGCCACTGTCACACCCGCAGCATTTTTGATTACTTTCACTTTAGAAACCACACGGTCGACAGATACTGCCACTGCCTTACCTTTGGCTTCCTCAATCGCTTGCTGACGATCCCCGTCACTATCCGAAGCTGCAATCGTCAGCTCCACTTTCGACAGTCCCTTATCGTCCACCTTAGCATTTACGTCACCGGTCATCGAACCCGAACTAACCATCAAGAATTGGTTGGCCTGGGTCAGATCCGCGGCTGTGAGGGTCGAGATAGCCTTGTTCATTTCATCGTAAGTATTGGCCCCTTTGATCTGATTCTCAAGCGCAGTGGGTGTATTGATTGCAACGAAGACCTGTGTCGTTTTTTCACTAATGGTAAATGGCATGAGGGTTCCTTGACCGCCTACCGTCACATTGCCTGTCACTTCTTTTGCGTCTACCTTGTTCAAAGCGTCATCAAAAGCGATGACCCATACCGAAGATACTGTCGACTCCTCCTGAGTGCCCGCTTCCGTTCCTGGACCTGCATCCGACGCCGTAGCCTTGGTACCTTGAGGAAACTGTACCGAAAGTGACATGTAAGCTTTACTGATAGTACTCGGAAGATCAGGACTGCCGCCGTCTCTTTCATTCTTACTACACGAAGCCAGTGTCAACACAGCCAGTGCCGTGGCAAAAAATGTTCTCATTTTCATAAAGTTAATTTTAGTAAAAAGTTAAATAATAAGATGAATTGAGTGTGAATACCTTCACAGATTAATCGTTTTCTTGTTGGCGGAGCAGCTCGATATTTTCTCGTTTGCGGGCGAGTTCTTCGAGGTTCCGTGCGGCGGCCTCGACGCCTGCATCTGAGGCCGCTTGCAAATAGGACTCGGCCCGGTCATATTCGCCCCGCAGCATTTCCAGCACACCTTTCGCATTATCGTACTCGGGAATACGCATCTTCGCATTGACTTTCCCTAAGTAGCGTGCAGCCGATACCGTATCGCCACGTCCGAGCGCGGCGACGGCGGCGTTGACCTGAGCCGTCGGGTCATTGGGATAAAGGCGGACGGCGGTTTCGAAAATGTCATTGAACTCTTGCGTCCCCGGCTCGTAGGTATTAGCTACGGTGTACATTTCATTCAGGCTCAGATTTTGAGGGCGAGTTTTGATGACTTCCTTGGCCTCTTCCACATCGAAATTTTTGACGGCATAGTTGACCCTGCAAAGCACCCGGCGCAGCGAAGGGAACATCTCCCGCAGCATATAGCGATAGGGAACGCCGCCGTAAAGGTCCATCAAACGGCGCTCGCGCCCTTCCAGAATCCCGACATGCTCGATGATAGCCAGGACGGGTTCCTTGTCCGGCATGTCCGAAGCCTTGACCAGCTTGACCAATCCGTCCCAATCTTCGCCGCCGAAATAAATATGGTACAGTTCTCTCGGCAGTTCCGAATAACGGTTTCTCAGGTAATTGAGCAGAGAGAGCGCTCGACCTTCCGACAAGCGCTGATTCGAGGCCAGCGAGCCTTCGGGAGAAGCATAACCGGTAATGTCGATACCGGTAATGGTAACCCCCTGCTCCGAACGGACTTGTTCGATCATTCGGCGTACCTTGGCCAATTCGGCCGGGTTATTCCCGAATTCGGGGCGAATGTCGGTTTTACCCACCGCGAAATCCAGGAACGATTCGTTGGCAATCTCGCGCCGTTTCACTTGTTCGACCTCGGCGACCATATAAGCCAAGTGAGGGGTGATCGTGTAGGGTTCGACTTGTATTTCGAGCGTTACGCTATCGGCCAGCCGGCCCTTGTCCAACTGCCGGAGGGTGTTCCCGCAACCGACCAGATCCACACGTCCTTCCAACCACGAGCTTTTTATCCAACTCTGAAATGGCAACGTGTAACGGTATGTGACGGAGCTGTCGCGATGACGGCCATACCCTTTCACGACGATATAAGGGACATTCCGGGAAGAAACGGCGCGAACGTCCGCGAAAGTTGTATCCCGTACATACTCTTTATAGGCACGCCGCCCGAAGAGCATGACTTTCGGAAGAGGAGTGCTTTGCACTCCGGTCGTCAGCACGGGCGAAAATTCCAGCCGCCTGCCGCTACGAACGATGTCGTCGCCGAAACGAAGTGCCATATCCACATAGAGCGAATCGCCCCGTTGTTCGAGGGTATGCAGCGCCACTCGGACATTCCCGTTATAGAGACTTTTCTGCTGCCCACAGAGATCGGACGCTCCCAGCATCAGCAATGCCACACCTGTATATAACAGCCACTTTTTCTTCATGGTCATTCTTATTTAATCAGGAAAATTAGAGTAAGACCTACCTTAGTGGGACCGAAATAGTGGCCAGTCGTACGGGCCTCCAATTCGCCACACTTCTCGCAGCGATACTTATCGTATTTCAAAAAGAGGTAACCTACGCCTAGAGTTGCTTCCAACCCCCAACGTCGGCCCAATATCCAATGGTAACCGTAAGAGGCACCAAAGCCTGCCCCCCAGCCTTCATAGCGATGGTCGAGAATGGCATTGCCCCCGATTGATCCGAACATCTTGCCTGAATGAAAGCCCCAAGGAAGCATCCCTCCGATATTGAATTGACCACCCAACAGGTGCGCACCCACAAAATGACCGGAGAACCGCCGACATGACCACCAACGGAATTCCGGTTGTACAACCCAATGCTTCATCTTGCGGTTTTCGGAGAATGTCCAAGGGTTGAGGCCACCCGAAATATCCAGCGTCCACTGCGGAGCAATGCCAAATTCAACACCCACGTTCATCGTGGTCATTGCATCATACAACACGTTGCTTTTGACCCCGATTTTCTGGGCGGAGACACTCTCTAAAAGAAAAAATGACAAGATTAAGAGTATAACTTTTCTCATATCTCCCAATATTATGAAAGCCTTTTGAATCACTCTCTATATTTAATAGAGCCTGACAAATGATTTAGAAGTACATTTTATTGATAATTAAGACAATATGTGAATCTATGAATCGATAATGTTTCAGCAGTATCCGACATTCGACCGAATATTCATTGGAAGGGATTTAGCATCTGTTAGTGAGCATATTATATAATAACTTGCAGAAACAAAGCTGAAACAATCTTCAAACGGTTCTCTATATGAAAAGAACACTATTCTTCGAACCATAAAACGATTACACTCATGAAAAACGAATTGCAATTCCACGATTTACTGTATGTAAATGAACACCGAACCTGTTACCACTATATGACCGAGATCGGAACCGGATTCATTTATGACGAACTGAAGGCAGGCGAGGGATTCCGGCTCAGCAACCTGCACTGCAACCATCTGTTGCTCTTTCTGGACGGTTCTTGCACGCTGAGTTACAATCAGTTTATCAACCGTCATTTCAAGGCGGGGGAGATGGTCCTGATCCCCGGTGCAGCCGAGTTTCAGGGTACGGTGGACGAGGATCTCAAGTTGCTCAACATGTCGTTCGAAACACCCATGAACGGATGCGACAAATTGCTTTTACAGAGTTTCCAATCTCGCTATATTCAGGTGCAATATGATTTTAGACCCTTGCCGATACGTTATCCGCTGGACGCTTTTGCCGAGCAGTTGTCCTATTGCCTGCGGAACGGTATCAATTGCGCGCATTTTCACGAATTGAAACATAAAGAGCTCTTCTTCTATATCCGGGGATTTTATACCAAGGATGAGATCGTCGAATTTTTCTATCCGATTGTTGGCCAGTCATTTGACTTTCGAAAGTTCGTCTTCGACAATTACCGCAAGATCCGAACGCTGTATGAATTGATAGAGCTATCGAATATGAGCCGCAACTCTTTTATGCGGAAATTCAAAGCCGAATTCGGGATTACAGCAAAACAATGGATGCTGAAACAAACCTGCCAGCGGATGGCCTACGCTTTTACACAGCCGGAAGCGACGGTCAAAGAGGTAATGGCTGAATTGGGTTTCGATTCTCCTAGCAATTTCAACCGTTTTTGCAAGGCCAATTTTCAGTGCTCTCCTTCGGAATTGCTCCGGCGCTACCGGGAGAATCCCGATTGGTTCACGACACCTCCTAAACGGGAAAAACAGATATAAATCTATAATAATCAATTAATATACATAAATATCCTACAATAAGGAGAGAGGGCCGTTGTGAATGTCTCTTAATTTTTTTGCCAACAAAAAATCTGGCCTGCCCACAAAGAGAACACAATGGGGCATTTTGATAAGTAACGAAAAGGAAATGTGTTTTACTTTTGCATCGGAGAATAAACATCCGGGATAGAAAATATCCTGTCAGGCTCTATTAAATATAGAGAAAACAATACAAAAATAAAAAAATATAGTTATAAGGCCGAAACCATGGCATTGACGCGGTCGACAACACTTTGGTCGAATTCTTTAAGATAAATTTGCGTTGTCTTTTCCGATGTATGCCCTAGGCTTTCGCTGATCACGGCGATCGGTGCCCCCGAGGCTTTGGCCTGCGAAGCCCAACTATGACGACTGACATACGTGCTCAGCGGAGCATCGATCCCGGCCATGCGTGCGACTTCCTTCAAATTACGGTTTACCCGTTCCAGTGCCCGGCGGTATTGCCGGTACATTTCCTGTGGACTGCCGCCGCTGAGTACGGGGAAAATGAATTCGGTATCGTTTTCATATTTTGCGATCAGATGCCGCAATTGCGGTGTCAGCGATACTTGCAATCGCTGATCGGTTTTACGACGATTATAAGTGATTAAACCGTTTTTTAGGTTTTTCTTTTTTAGCGAAAGAATATCGACGAATGGCATTCCACGGGTAAAAAAGCCGAACAGGAACAGGTCCCGGGCCAATTCGAGATGTGGCTTGCCTGCCAGATTCAGTTCATATATCCGGCGGAGCGCTTTCCGGTCCAATGCCCGTTTTGTGGTCTTGCGCGAGCTGATATGCAGATATCGGAACGGAGATTCCGTCGCGACGCGGTATCCGTCAATGGCCGCCTGGTTGTAAATGGCTTTCAGGTTACGCATGTAGAAACATATCGTATTGTTACTGACACCCCGACGCCAAAGATAATCCGCATAGTTACTGACAAAGGCATGGTCGAGCTCAGCCAAGGAGATATTGTGCAGGCCTGTAAACGAAGCTATGGAGTGTCGGGTACTTTGATAAGCCGCTGCCGTTCCGAATTTGCCCAATGACTGTTTACGACTAATTTGAAGGTCCATATAATGTAACAATCCCGAACCGTTTTGTGCGATTTGGTAACGCATCAGAATGTCGCCCACGGAATAAGCCGAATTACGAGATTCCAGTTCGCTGATGTACCGATCGATATCCAGGCGCTGTTGTATCAGATAACGATTCATGGATCGTACATCCCGCGCGCTGCGCTTCGAGCCGGTCGGTCGGCGCACCGTTTGCGTCTGAAAATCAAATTCTTCAGGATGAAGTTTGTAAGGCGTGTAGATCAACTTTTTTTTACGACGGTGGATCAGCTGAAACACCAACGGATACCTTCCGTCTTGCAAGGCACGGCTTCGATTCAATAATAATTTTACACTTGCCATATTAATGAGTTAATATAAAAAAGTAAAATTATTGCTATCGGCCTTATATTACATGAAGACTTCGTAATATTTTTCTGTTACGATCCAAATAAATTTGGATCGTAACAGAAAAAAACACCACGTAATGGTTTGTAAGAGATGGCTGTAAGAGCACCTGCTTAAATATTACAAAACAGATTTGGACTATTCTGCTGGTATTCGCAAACCACAGTTCGGGCACAAAATTCAAATAGAGCCTTCGCACGGTATCGGAGGATAAGAGCCTATATCAAATGCAATTTGAGAATTTAACAGGTTGCCAGAGCTGTTTCGGTTAGCGCGGTTTCTTACCGATAAGGAGTAAGATGAAATTACAAGCTACGCTCTACAGCGGTTCTCCGCCTTGGGTCGGTAAATCAAAAGATGACGATCCGCTTTGCTATCACGCGTACACCTCCGATCTTGCCAACGATCAGTTGCAATTTAGAGTCAACCTCAGAAATATTCCGTATTTATATATTCGTCAGTAGATCCACTCAGATGCTTGCAATTAGCAATAAAACGTTCTTCTAAAAACGCTAATGTATCGTAATCTTCTCCACACTAAATAGTGTTGCTTTCTTCTGAAGCTACAGACGTATCAATATACGCTTTTCCACCCTTTGCGTACCGAAGATAAGTATTGCTTTATGTAATTTTATTCTGTCTGCTGTTCTGCGATAATCGTTTTATTGAATCCGTAATATTTCTAATTGTATTGACGTTTTCGCAATTAGATTTTGGCAGGTGAGGATATTCCAATTGTTAAAACTACTATGTCCCTTCCGGTCACAAGTTATTTACACTTTAAATATTTGTAATCAATTTATTAGTCCGATTTGCTTTTTTCTGCATCAATGCAGAAATAATACCCGTTGTTTTCCTACGACAAATAGGATTTTTGAAAGAAATATAATCAATCCTAAGCTTAACTCTATAAAACTTGATTGCTTCTGCATGTCGTAGGGAATCTTATCCCCAAAAATAAATCTTTAACACCGCATAAAGCATTATCGCTTTCCGGCTGAAGCAGATCGTACGGCGGGTCAGACGCTTGATATGTGTACGGATGGTCAGGTTATGACGTTCGATGTGGTTGGTGCCGCGGTGAGCAGTCCTATGGATTTCCGGTGAAATGAGAGTCTTATATTGCCGGAGTTTATCCGTATAGATCAATCTGGCATTGGCCAGTTTGTCGGTAACTTTACTTAGCGTCTCATTGGTACGAGGACCGACAGAGAAACAACCACCGAGTTGTCTGTACGATTTAGGGCGTATGCCACCCAGATATGATCTTTTTTACGGCCGACAAAAGTTTTGATTTCATCGACTTCTGCATTGGCTGTTACATGCGGAGCTGTTATATTTTTGGAGATGGAGATAATTCTTTTAATGAGAGTAGTCGTCGATATTTCCAGTAACCTTGCGATACCTCTGATCCCGACGCCCTCTTTGATATATTCCGAGATCGTCCGGTTCAATTCCGGTATATAGGCTTGGTAAGAATAATCCGCTTGTTGTTTCCTGTGACAGTATTTGCATTTATAGCGTTGTTTTCCGTTTTCTTGATAGCCATTTTTGATACAAGTTCCTCCGCAAAATTTGCAAGTCATTTTTTCGTGCCCTAATCTGATACATAAAGGTTCCTATCCGAAACCCTCGGCCGATTTTCAGCCGATTTGCGGGCGCAAAAATACAAAAGACGACCCGAAAGCCGTCTTCTTTTTATGTTTTCCTTTAAGTTCCTGTAGTGATTTTAGTTAGTTGCAGTCCTGTGCCCTAATCTGATACATTACCTAAAAAGGCTGAACAAGACGATAGGCCGGGAAAGGCGGGAGCATGAACAGACCGCCCAAAGACTGCAAGGCGAGATAGACCGCATTTACGGTTGGTTCCCCGATACGCCCCAGCTTATCAAATGGGGAGAGTATTGCCGTTCGCTCGGATTCACGGACAAGATGGCCCGCGACCTCGTGAATATGCGGCCCGTCCGTTTCTCCGGCAAACTCTATTCGCGCGAGCACTCCCAACACTTTGAAACCGAACACTCGGAAGCCCGGCTCCTGCGGGATGAAAAAGGCCCCGGAGGGTTTCAACTGTTTATCGACCTAATACCCATTTACAATGGTTCCGGCAAAAGGCGGAAGAGTTTCTGAAACGATTAGGAATAGAGATCAAAGACCGTGAACAGGACAGGGGAATGCGGATGAGATAGAGTAAAATCTATTTCTGCGTATACTTATATGGGCAATACCCCGAATGAGTGGTTGTTCGTCTGCGAATTATTTTCTATTTTTGTAACGTCGGGCGTGGCAATGTGTTCGGCAAACATACTGAAAGTGTTTTCGCACTGTCCTTGATAGAAAATCTGACAGTTTTCACAAGCAAAAGGATGGACGAACAGCACTCATTTCTTGTTTAGATTATGGCAAGGGATACGTTTAGTGTTCCCATACCCCATATCTATTCAAGTGTGGGGTATTGCGTCGTTTATTTTTGCTTGGGCTTTGTCAGAGCCTTCTATCAGATAAACGAAATCGACTCCACACTTTCTTTTTGACATATTCCGCCATTGAGGAGTTGGATGGCAACTAAAATTTGAAAATCTGATCTATTCAAATAACAGTTGCTATGAAAAAATTATTTACCTTATTTGCAGTAATCGCTCTGCTTGCAGGTTGCAGTGATGATTACGACGATTCGGCTCTGACCGGACGTGTGGATGATCTCGAAAACCGAATCAAGAAACTCGAAGAATTTTGCAAACAGATGAATACGAATATTTCATCGTTGCAGACCATCGTGACGGCATTGCAAAACAACGATTACATTACGGAAGTTATTCCCGTCATGCAGGACGGAAAAGAAATCGGCTATACGATCACGTTCAGCAAAAGCAATCCGATCACCATTTATCATGGTAAGGACGGAACTGACGGTGAAGACGGCAAGGACGGACATACACCTGTTATCGGAGTCAAGCAACACACCGATGGCATCTACTACTGGACGTTGGACGGCGAATGGCTGCTTGACAATTCGAACAACAAGGTAAAAGCTGGGGCCGTGATGGACAAAATGGCTCCACTCCTAAATTAAAAATCGAAAACGGATATTGGTACGTTTCTTACGATAACGAGCAGACGTGGAAACAACTCGGCAAAGCTACCGGTGAGGGCGACTCGATATTCAAAAGCGTAAGTCAGGACGAATATAACGTCTATTTTACTTTAACAAGCAGTGAACAGATTATATTACCCAAGAAAACATATTTGTCAATCCGTTTTTCCGAAGGGACATCATTGACATTTCAGTTGGATGAGACAAAAACATTCGAATATTCCATTCAAAGCAGAGATGGGAAAAATGTCATAAAGGCAGAAATGATGAACGATGACGGACAATATACGGTGCGCATGATTCCATTATCACACAACAGCGGGAAAATAGAGATTAGCGCTAAAATTCCTACGAAAAATAGAGTAATTGTCTATGTTTCAGATGGTAAAATACAATTATGGAAGCCATTGATGTGTCGATAGCGCCATTGATCGACGACAAAACTATAGTGCTGGCAGAACCAGGGACATTGGAAGAACTACTGAGAGACAACCCTATAAACCCAAGCGCGATTACAGAATTAACAATAATAGGCTCGTTAAATTACTCCGATATGTCGATGTTGAGTAGGTTTAACAACCTTAGGGTATTGGATATGGAAAATGTGATTTCGGAGGGGATTGGAGCATACACGTTTTATCTTCAAAAGCGACTCACTTCAATAAAATTACCTAAAACATTAAAGACGATAGGAGAGGGTGCATTTGACGGTTGCTCCAACCTGACAGGCAATCTGACAATTCCGGAAAGTGTGACTACAATCGGAGACGGTGCATTTTATGGGTGTACAGGATTTACAGGCAATCTGACGATTCCCAAAGGAGTGACAACTATTGAACCCAATACATTTAGGAATTGTTCCGGTCTGACAGGCAATCTGACTATTCCGGAAGGTGTGACCACAATCGGTAGTAGTGCATTTCGGGAGTGCAAAGGATTTACAGGTCTGACGCTTTCAGAAGGAGTGACAACTATCGAAGACGAGGCATTTGGCAGATGTTCCGAACAGATGACTGAAAATCTGACGATTCCAAAAAGTGTGACAACAATCGGGAAAAACGCATTTAGTAAAATCATGGATTTGTATTGTAAAGCTATGACTCCCCCACAAATACAAGAAGACTCATTTTTTTTAACAGCTACTACTACGTTATATATCCCTAAAAATTGCACGGAAGTTTATCGTACAGCACCAGGATGGAGCGAACTGACATTCAAAGCAATCATCGAAATTGATTTTTAACGACCTTTAAATATCATAAATATTGGGTACAAATTCAAATGCTCAACCATCAAATGGTCTCGGGCCGGGTAGCTTGTTGGAACTCCAATTGACGTGAATCAGGCCAATATATTTCAGCGCATGAAAAAACATCAACGGCTATTAGAGGTAGAAACATATGTCATGCTAAACGCTTATAGAAATTTCACAAAACTAAAAAATTATGACTTACGAGGAAGAAGCTTTTTTAGATGATATTAGAAACGTTTTTTTAGAAAATAATGTTGATATTCTATCTTGTGATTATTATCATGAAACTAATTACGGTGTTCGTTATTTTTGTGTCGATATAGAAATTGATGATGAAGATGAAGCTGATTTTGGGAATATTCTTTTCGATGAATTAAATGATATATGTGCCAATTATGATGGAGCAAGACTGGATGCACATGGTTGTACATACGAATTAGCATTGGATCTATCTTAAGTTGTAATAAAAGGAGTAATAACGACTAACAGGGAAAAGTGAATAATATCTCCGTCATCAGAAAGCATAACAGGGCGGTGTTTGAGGACAGAGATTTCAACGTTCAGTTATGATGAAAACGGAAATGCATGCCCATTGCCCCGATCTCTGTATTGAAACTCTACCACGAGCAATAGCCGATTCTTAAACAAAACCCCGTCGCTTCCGAAAGCGACGGGGTTTTGTTTGTCGGATGTATCATTCGAGTTCCGCTATTCTGAACTTATACCCGACCCTCTCCACAGATTCATCATGTCCCAAGGATAGTTCATTTTCGCTTAACATAACATACCCACAGGGTTGTCGGACTGACCCTATGTTGTGCGCTGGATGTAGATAGATAAAAACAACACACCCAACTTTACATTCTTGGGTGTAAAATTGGGTGTTCGTTTTGCAACCTGCTGATTTTCAGCATTTATTGCGGAGAGAGAGGGATTCGAACCCCCGGTACAGTTGCCCGTACACCGCATTTCGAGTGCGGCCCGATCGACCACTCCGGCATCTCTCCTTGATCCCAAAACCGCTGTTTTGGGACTGCAAATATAGACATATTTTTTATTTCCGCCTATTTTCATGCGGAAAAAATTGCGATCCGTTGAAAAAAAGCTCCGGAGGCCCCTCCGCGTCGCGCTTTTCCGGATATAATTCCTATCTTTGATGGCGAGAATCCCCCTCGCGTGCGCAGTATTTCCCGCGCGGGGCCGTTTATAAGAATGAAATGATACTAAAAACGGTATGGTTTTCGTTTTTAGATCAGAGACTAACGCAAACAATACCCTTGTGCGCTATGAAAAAGTTGAGAATTTTGATCGGAACCGTCTTGCTCTCCGCCGGTCTGGCCGGCTGCACGTCGGCATATTACGCTTCGGCGGGATATGCCTCCGACGACCTCTACGCCGTGCATGACAAGACGCAGATCGCCCGCAGGAAGCAGGCCGAGGCCGAGGCGCAGCGTGCTGCCGCCGAAGCCCGCAGGGCCGAATGGGAGGCGAAGATCGCCGAGGCGGAGGCCGCGGCTGCCGAGAACAACTATTACGAATATCAGGCTGCGGATGCGAATCCCTATCAAAGCGTGCTGGCCGACGACTACGAAAGCGCCTATGCGCGCCGTCTGCGCGGCTTCGAGTCGCCGAGCTACAAGATGCCGTCGAGCTACCTCGACGCGCGTTACAGCAGCGCGTTCAGCTACGCTTCGGCCTATGATCCGGCGTTCTACAACATCGTGATCTCGGGCGACCAGGTGTGGGTCGAACCCAAGTACATTACGTCGATGTTCGGATCGTGGGGAACGGTGATCTACGGCGATCCGTGGTACTGGGGCTGGAACCGTCCGTGGGGGCCCAGCTTCTCGATCGGCAGCTGGGGCTGGAGCTTCGGATGGAATTCGTGGTACAATCCCTGGTACGGCCCGTGGGGACCGTGGTACAGCTCGTGGTACGATCCCTGGTACCATCCCGGATGGGGCTGGGGGCCCGGATGGCACGGCGGACACCACTATCATCCCGGCCCGGGATGGGGAGGACACGGACGCCCCTATCATTCGAATATCGTGCGGCGGCCCAATCCCTACACCTCGCCTTCGGGAACCCGCTACGGCGTGGGATCGCGTTTCGGAAGCCCGTCGTCGGGATCGCTGCGGGGCAGCGGCAGCAACCGCCGGAACAATTTCGGCGTGCGCTCCAACAACAGCGGCGGTTCGTCGAGGAGCCGCTACGATTCGGGCAGCCCGTCGCGCGGAAGCCGTTACGACGATACCTACCGCAATTCCGGCGGCAGCACCTACAACCGCGGCGGCAGCTATAACAGCGGCAGTTCGTCGCCTTACAGCCGGGGCGGTTCGTCGTCGGGAAGTTCCGGAGGCGGCTCGCGCGGCGGTTCGGGAACGACCTCTTCGGGCGGCAGCTATCGTAACTCCGGCGGACGGTAACTTCGGACGCCGATAAATGTGAAAACACGATGAAGAGAGTGATTCTATTGCTTGCGGCCGTCGCAGCGGCGGCCGCGGCTTCGGCCCAGAGCTCCGGCAGAGGCTGGGGCGGCCTGCTGATGGATAAGGATGTGCTGATGCCGGGGGATATGGTCGAATTGTCGCAGACCCAGTTCAATTTCGGGACTGCGCGGGCTATGGCTATGGCCGGGGCTTTCACGTCGCTGGGAGCCGACCTTTCGTCGATGTCGATCAATCCGGCGGGCCTGGGCATGTACCGGCACAGCGACATTTCGATCACGCCGATGATGTCTTTCGCCCGGAGCAAGACCAATGCCCCGGAGTACGGACGCAATTCGCGCGACCGTTTCTCGATGGCCAATATCGGCGTGGCGATCAACGCCTATGAGGGCTCCGGTTCGTTGGTAAGCCTCAATATCGGCTTCGGATACAACCGTCTTGCCGATCTGAATTACGACTATTCGTTCCAGAGGGGCGGACAGCGGGCGACCGTCGGCGATGTCTATTCGCGCCAGCTCTATTGGAGCAATGTTTCGAAGAACGATTTTTACAACGCGGGCGGTTCGGGCAACTGGAACTGGGACAATATCGCCCCCGAGTTCTGGAATGCCGCGCTGGCTTACCGCGGATTTCTGGTCGATCAGGTGGACCCGGATGATCCCAAAAGCTGGAAGCCGACCTGGGTCGGGAACGATGCCGAGATGGGCCATTTCACCGAGTTCCGGAGCCGCGGTTCGATCGGGGAGTACACGCTGTCGCTCGGCGCCAACATCAACAACAAGATCTATATCGGCGCGTCGCTCGGCATTCAGAGCGTCTACCAGCGCAAATACATCGATTACGGCGAGGAGTACTACTATCCCGGCACGGGGCCCGACGGATACGGCAATTCCGGACTGGATTATCAGCTCCTCTGGTGGAAACTCAACCAGAGCGTGATCGTGGAGGGTACGGGCGTCAATTTCAAGGCGGGTATCGTCTACCGTCCGACGACCAATCTGCGTCTGGGCGCGGCGATCCACACCCCGACCTATTATTCGCTCAACCGGAAATTCCAGAGCGCGGCGGCCGGACTGGCCTACGCCAACAACCATGTCGATCCGAACGTGAAGCCCGACGAAGACGGATACATCTCGACGGCCGGCGATCCGAACATGACTTCGCCGGTGTTGCTCGACGACGGTCCCAACAACTGGTCGTTCGTCTCTCCGACGCGGCTGATGTTCGGCGCTTCGTACACTTTCGGGCAGCGGGGCGTGATCTCGGTGGATTACGAGCGCGACTGGTACAACGGCATTCGCATCAAGGACAACCCGTCGGGACTCGACTCGCAGTCGTGGTACAACGATTCGTTCCGCGACAACTGCAAGGGGGCCAACATCGTGCGTGTGGGCGCCGAGTTCAAGCCCCTGCCGGTGCTGGCGCTGCGGGCCGGCTTCGGGTACAGCGGTTCGATGTACAAGGACGACGTGTCGCCCTCTTCGCCGCTGTTCACGAAGACCACCTATTACGGGGCCGGCGTAGGGCTCGTGCTGGGCCGGGGCGTGCTGCTCGACATCGCTTATCAGTATGTTTCGTCCAAGACGCCGGACTATTACCTGTTCTACGTCTGGGACGAGGAGGGATCGGCCGACAGCGCGGTCTATTCGACCGAGGTGAAGCGTCACAACGTGGCGCTGACGCTGGGATTCCGTTTCTGAAAGCATATATATTCAATATAAAGGTCCGTCTTTGCTGCGGACCTTTATTTTTTTGTATATTTGCAGTCCGGAATAAAAGTAAAAATTAGAAAGATATGGCAAAGGAACTGAAAGACCTTACGAAGTCCGACGAGAATTATTCGCAATGGTACAACGATCTGGTCGTGAAGGCCGGGCTGGCCGAAAACTCGGCCGTCCGCGGATGTATGGTCATCAAACCCTACGGCTACGCCATCTGGGAGAAGATGCAGGCCGCGCTGGACCGGATGTTCAAGGAGACGGGGCATCAGAACGCCTATTTCCCGCTCTTCATCCCCAAGTCGTTCTTCTCGAAGGAGGCCGATCATGTCGAGGGATTCGCCAAGGAGTGCGCCGTGGTGACGCACTACCGCCTGAAAAACGATCCCCACGGCAAGGGCGTCGTGGTCGATCCCGATGCCAAGCTCGAAGAGGAGCTGATCGTGCGTCCGACTTCGGAGACGATCATCTGGAACACTTATAAGAACTGGATTCAGTCCTACCGCGACCTGCCGATCCTCTGCAACCAGTGGGCCAACGTGGTGCGCTGGGAGATGCGCACGCGCCTGTTCCTGC
>ERZ827186.430-NODE-430-length-51678-cov-5.742189_pt1 | contig 51678 bp, 56 predicted proteins | sample MGYA00519918_ERZ827186 | MGnify/ENA primary metagenome ERZ827186 (study PRJEB31778, sample SAMEA3449275) | human gut metagenome | biome: human gut; feature: human-associated habitat; material: faeces | place: United Kingdom | collected 2010/2012 ...
AAAACAAGGCAAGAATAGATGAAAGAATGTCCCAAATGTTAGAAGATCAAGGAATGAAAAAGTAAAAAAGCCTTGCTGGTGGCAAGGCTTTAAGATGAGGACGAGCGCTTGGAATACATCTATATGGTAGTTACCATTATACTCTAATAAATTTGGAACACGGCGATTATAGAACATAAAATTTATAAAGTCCTTTTCTTTCTGTATTCCGACGGCGAAACCCCGATATGCTTGTGAAACAGCCTACTAAAGTATAATGAGTTGTCATATCCTACCGCCTCGGCGATTTCAGAGATATTATACTCCGTTGTTTCAAGTAGGCTTTGTGCATTTGACATACGTAAGGATAGGATATATTGCATTGGAGTAACCTTTAAGATCTGTTTGAAATTACGAATAAACCAACAGGTACTCATATGCCGTGAGGCGGCATAATCATCTATACTTAAAGGTTCGTTATAATGTTCATTAAAATAATGAGCAGCACGTTCAATTTCGTTTTGGACATCGCTGCTTTTTTTTAAGCCTTCTTTGATATAGCGATTGATCTGAATAAAAATATGCCGCAAATTTAGGGCAAGCAGTTCTTCATAATTGGGCCGGCAAAGCTGCAATTCCTGAATCATCTGTTTATAAAGCCACGCATAATCGGGGGAGGTTCCTGTATAGAAAACCTTTTCGGCATTAGGCATTTCGTAGTTGTCAAGAATACCCTCCACCATTCGTCCGGTAAAATGTACCCAGTATACTTCGGTTTTATCGGGAGCATGATAGTAATAATACTGTATTTCACCGGGGCGAAAAAGAATCATATTTCCTTCAGTAATAACGGTTTCTTGTCCGAGTGGTCCGTCAAAATAAAAATAACCTTTGCCCTTTGCAATGTATAGAAGCTGATAATCCTTTCGTCCGTTGAGTCGCTCCGTGGAAACAACAGGGCGGCTGTGAACACGGTAATAACCGCAGCTGGTCACAACAAGCGAACGGCTTGTGTCAACCATATCCGCAAGTGAATTGTGCAAATAAGCCACATTAGTGAACATATACTATCCTCCTATGCTTTCTTAATTCATTATACGGCAATCAAAACAAAAAATCAAGTGATTTGTATCATTTTGTGCATAAATTGTATTATTTAATTTATGGTTTGCATTAAAAATACGTGGTAGAATAAAGTCGACGACAAAAAATATCTAAATCAAACGACGGCGCTGTCACTGCCGTTTTTATCGCAGAACTCAAAAGGTGTGATGAACTGAAGCCAAGTATTTATATTTAAGGAGAATTACTATGACTGATAAAAAATACCTGAAATGGTACAACAAAGTCGGTTACGGTTCGGGTGATATCGCAGGAAACGTAGTATATGCGCTTCTTTCATCCTTCGTAATGATTTATCTGACCGACACGGTAGGACTGAATGCGGGAATTGTCGGCACGCTCATTGCAGTTTCAAAAATTTTCGACGGAATAAGCGACATATTCTTTGGCGCGCTCATCGACAAAACCAAAACAAAAATGGGTAAGGCAAGACCTTGGATGCTTTACGGATATTTTGGATGTGCGATTTGCCTTATAGCAATTTTCTGTATACCAACGGATATGGGACAGATTGCGCAGTACGCTTGGTTCTTTATCACATACACTTTACTTAACGCGGGCTTTTATACAGCTAATAACATAGCTTATTCCGCCCTTACCGCCCTTATAACCCGAAATAATCACGAGCGCGTACAGATGGGTTCAATCAGATTTATGTTTGCATTTGGTACAAGTATGCTGATTCAGGTTATCACAGTTGACATTGTGAATAATCTTGGAGGCGGCGCGGACGCTTGGAGAACAGTTGCGATAGTATATGCGATTATCGGTGTGATTTCCAACACAATATCTGTTTTTTCCGTAAAGGAGTTTTCACAAAAAGAGATTGCAAAAGAAGAAACCGAAAAGGAAGAAAAGTACGGTCTTATTGACGCATTCAAGCTTCTTGTGCATAACAAATATTTTCTGATGATATGCGGAGCGTATCTCCTGATGCAGATTTATTCCGCAACTCTTGGAATGGGAATTTACTTTATGAAATATGTACTGGGAGATGAAGAAATTTTCGGCGTTTTCGCTTGGGCAATCAATATTCCTATGATAGCAGGATTATTGCTTACTCCGATTCTTGTAAAGAAACTCGGTGGTATGTATAGGCTGAATATTGTGGGATATATAGTCGGCGTTCTCGGAAGAATGGGCGTTCTGATTGCGGGATATATGGGAAGTATCCCTATTATGCTTGCATTTACGGCTGTCGCGGCGCTTGGTATGAGTCCGCTGCAGGGCGATATGAACGCTCTTATTGCAACAACGTCAGAATATACAAGATTGACAACAGGTAAAAAAGTTGACGGAATAATGTATTCCTGCACATCATTCGGTACAAAAGTTGGCGGCGGTATCGGTACTGCAATCGCAGGCTGGCTTCTTGCCGCAAGCGGATATGTTGAAAATGCCGCAGTGCAGTCAGAATCCTGTTTAAATATGCTGCACGTTATGTATCTTTGGCTTCCAATGATATTCAACATTTTAATCGCAATCGTTCTTATCAAGCTGAACGTAGAAAAGACAAACGCTGAAATTAAAGAAAGTATAAACAATTAACAGGAGGAAACACTTATGAAACCCTCACTCGAATGGCTCGCAAATCCCGAAGTTTTTGAAGTAAATCGTATCCCCGCACATTCCGACCATAGCTGCTTTACAAGCGAGGGCAATCTCCGTCAGCGCCTCGACGGCGTTTGGAAATTCGCCTTCACCGAACACCCCGACAGCAGACCTGTCGATTTTTACAAAGCCGATTTTGATACAAGCGGTTTTGACGATATAACAGTTCCGGGACATATTCAGCTTCAAGGATATGACAAGCCCCAATATGTGAACACACAGTATCCTTGGGAAGGTCGGGAAAGCCTTATTCCTCCGCAAATTCCGCAGAAACGCAATCCCGTGGGCAGTTATGTCAGATACTTCGATGTTGACAAGGCGCTTCTCGGCAAGGAAACCTTTATCAGCTTTCAGGGCGTTGAAACCGCAATTTATGTATGGCTTAACGGCGAGTTTGTAGGCTATGCCGAGGACAGCTTCACTCCCTCAGAGTTAAATATCACACCTTACCTCAGAGAAAAAAATAACAAGCTTGCGGTTGAGGTTTATCGTTACAGCACGGCAAGCTGGCTTGAGGACCAGGATTTTTGGAGATTTTCAGGGATTTTCCGTGATGTGTATCTTTATGCGATTCCTGAAATCCACGTCCGTGATATGAAAATAACAGCGGATTTCAATTATAAAAACGGCAACGGTATCTTCTCAGCAGAGCTCGATATTATCGGCGAATGCGATTACTCCGTAAAACTTACGCTTACAGATATAAACGGAAATAAGGTTTATGAGAGCGATAAAGCCAATGTCAGAGCAACTATTCCGAGCGTGCGGCCTTGGAGTGCGGAAGAACCTAACCTTTACATTCTTACCGCTGAAATTATCGCCGGCAGTAGAATCGTTGAAACAGCGGAAACAAAGGTTGGATTCCGCGCCTTTGAACTGAAAAACGGCTTGATGTACCTTAACGGAAAGCGTATCATCTTCAAGGGTGTAAACCGCCATGAATTCAATGCCAAAACAGGCAGAGCGATTACCGAAGAAGATATGCTTTGGGATATTAAGTTCATCAAGCAGAACAATATGAACGCTGTCCGCACTAGTCATTATCCAAATAACAGTCGTTGGTATCAGCTTTGTGACGAATACGGAATTTACCTCATTGATGAAACAAACCTTGAAAGCCACGGCACTTGGCAGAAGATGGGCGCTTGTGAGCCGTCAATAAACGTTCCCGCGTCTCTCCCCGAATGGAAAGAGGCTTGTCTTGACAGAGCAAAATCAATGTACGAACGTGATAAAAATCACCCGTCCGTTCTGATTTGGTCCTGCGGAAACGAAAGCTACTGCGGTAATGATATTGCGGCAATGGCAGACTATTTCCATAAGGTTGACAGCGCTAGACTTGTGCATTACGAGGGAGTTGTGTGGAATAGAAAATACGACCATATCACAGATATGGAAAGCAGAATGTATGCAAAGCCCGCCGACATTGTCGAGTATCTTGAAAATGCTCCTAAAAAGCCTTATATCAGCTGTGAATATATGCACGCTATGGGCAATTCCCTCGGCGGTATGAAGCTTTACACCGACCTTGAAGATAAATACGAAAGCTATCAGGGCGGCTTTATCTGGGACTATATAGACCAGGCGCTTTATAAAGACGGTGTTCTCGTTTATGGAGGCGACTTCGACGACAGAGCCGGTGATTACGGATTTTGCACAAATGGAATTGTTTACGCTGACCGTACTCCCTCTCCGAAAGTGCAGGAGGTCAAGGCTCTTTACTCAAACGTCAGAATGAGCGTTAAAAACGGCGTTGTTACCATAGAAAACAGGAATCTGTTCATTGATACAAAGGGATATATTTTCAATGTAACGCTTGAAAAAGAGGGCAAAATTCTCGGAAGAGAGGAGCATACCCTGAATATTTCCGCAGGAGAAATCGGCACGTTTGAAATCGGTATGCAAGCGCCCGAAGAGTGCGGAGAATACGTCTTTACGGTTTCCGCAGTACTTGCCAAAAATACACTTTGGGCAGAGTCGGGACACGAAATCTCTTTCGCGCAGGAGATTATCCGTAACGCGGAAGAAAAGGAAATCACTAACGCAAAGGCGGAAATTATCTACGGTGATTTTTGTATCGGCGTTCACGGAGAAGGCTTCTCGATGCAGTTTGACAAGCGTGAGGGCGGTATCAGCTCTCTTGTCTATGACGGTGCGGAATATATCACAAGAGCGCCGAAAATCAGCTTTTTCAGAGCAATGACCGATAATGATACTGGAGCGGGATATCCTCAAGATATGGCACAATGGCAGATTGCAGGAAAATGTGCGAGGCTGATTGGCGACAGACTTACAACCGAGGAAAAATCAGACAATCTTGAAATTACATTTGTTTTCGCCGCGCCTACCGTTCCGTCTTTTGAATACAAAATAATCTACAACGCTTATTTTGACGGAAGACTCGGTGTAAAAGCAGAATATCCGGGCGTTCAGGGTATGTCAGATATGCCTGTTTTTGCGATGGATTTCAAGCTGAAAAAGCAATACGATAAATTCACATTCTACGGTATGGGACCTGATGAAAACTACATTGACAGAAATAACGGTGCAAGGCTCGGTGTTTTTACATCAAATGCGCAGGACAATTTTTCAAAGTATCTAAATCCGCAGGAATGTGGTAACAGAACGGGTGTCCGCTATGTAAGCGTTTATGATGAAAACAGCGCTGGGCTTAAATTCAAGGCGGCGGAACAGCCGTTTGAAATGAGCGTTCTCCCATATTCTGCATATGAGCTTGACAATGCAACCCACCGTGAGGAACTGCCTGAGGCAAGCTATACTTGGGTACGCATTGCCGCAAAGCAAATGGGCGTTGGCGGTGACGACTCCTGGGGCGCGCCCGTTCACGAGGAATTTAAGATAAAGGCAGAAAACAAAATAACTCTTGAATTTATAATAAATTCGCTTTGATTTTGAAAGGGGAAAATATTATGAATATCCGTGAAGCTTTACAAGAGATTGAAGGCGACGAATTTTTAAAAACATTCAGGAAATTGTACGGAACAGATGAACAGACGCTTGAATATCAGAAACGGCGTTACCTTGACGCGGTAAATAAATTTATCGAATTATACCCTGAAAGAAATAACATAAGTATATTTTCGGCGCCGGGCAGAACGGAGATCGGAGGTAATCATACTGACCATCAGCACGGATGCGTACTTGCGGCGGCGGTAAATCTTGATATTATCGCTGTCGTCGCTTTCCACACAGACGGTATTATCCGTGTCAAGTCAGAGGGCTATGACGTTTTCAGCGTAAATCTTAATGACGTTTCCATAAATTCGGGAAAAGTTGGAACCGAGGCTATTGTAAGCGGTATTGCGGCAAGATTTATGGACAATGGAACAGAAATAGGAGGCTTCGACCTTTATTGTACTTCTGATGTACTTACAGGCAGCGGTATTTCATCATCCGCGGCGTTTGAAACGTTGATTGGTACGATTATTGACGCATATTATAACGGCGGCAGGTCAGGCGCTATAGAGATTGCAAAGATCGGACAGTTTGCAGAGAATGTATATTTCGGCAAGCAAAGCGGACTTATGGATCAGACGGTTTCTTCTGTCGGCGGTCTTGTATCCATTGACTTTATTGACGCGGAAAATCCAATAGTGAAAAGCTTTAATTTTGACTTTGAAGAATACGGCTATTGCCTGTGTATTACAGATACAAAAAGCAGTCACGCAGACCTTACCGACGATTATACCGCAATCCGCAGTGAAATGGAAACTGTTGCAAGGCAGTTCGGTAAGCCTTGTCTCAGACAGGTAAGCGAAGCCGCGTTTTACAACGATATTCCGAGGCTGCGCAAAAGCTGTTCCGACAGAGCGATAGTTCGCGCGGCGCATTTCTTTGAGGAAAATAACCGCGCAAAAGCAGAAGCTGTGGCATTGGAGGAAGGTAACTTTGAATATTTTCTTGAGCTTGTAAGAAAATCGGGACGCTCATCTGCGGCTCTTTTACAAAATCAATATTCTGCGTCAGCGCCCGAAAATCAGGCTATTACGCTTGCAATTCAGGTAAGCAGAAAATTTCTCGGCGACAACGGCGCGGTAAGAGTACACGGCGGCGGTTTTGCAGGCACAATTCAGGCCTTTGTACCGTTACATCTCGCAGACGGATACATAGCTGAAATGGACGGAATATTTGGTGAAAAATCCTGCGTGAAAATGAGAATACGTCCTGTAGGCGGTGTAGAAATCTCAAAGGAGGAAAACTGATATGGCAATTTTGGTTTTAGGCGGAGCAGGCTATATAGGCTCCCATACCGCACTTGAACTTGTAAAATCAGGGCGCGACGTCGTTATTGCCGACAGCCTTGTAACAGGCTATAAAAAGGCAATACCTGAAAAGGCACGATTTTATCAGGGCGATATCCGTGATTTTGAGTTTCTCGACAACCTTTTTCAGCAGGAGAAAATTGACGCAGTAATTCACTTTGCCGCTTATTCTCTTGTCGGTGAGAGCGTTGCAAATCCACTGAAATATTACGGCAATAATCTTTACGGCACAAAGATTCTGCTTGAGGCTATGGTGAAGAATAATATTGATAAAATCGTGTTTTCATCAACAGCCGCTACATACGGCGAGCCAGAAAACATACCCGTTCTTGAAAGCGACCGAACTTGTCCCACAAATCCATACGGCGAAACAAAGCTTGCTGTGGAGAAAATGTTTAAGTGGGTAGCCGAGGCTCACGGTTTGAGATATGTTTCTCTGCGTTATTTCAATGCTTGCGGCGCTGACGAAAACGGTATAATCGGCGAGGCTCATAATCCCGAAAGCCACCTTATTCCCATTATTCTGCAAGTCCCCAACGGAAAGCGTGAAACAATTTCCATTTACGGCACGGATTACGACACACCCGACGGCACGTGCATTCGTGACTATATCCACGTTACTGATTTGGCGCAGGCTCACATTCTTGCTGTGAAATATCTCTACAACGGCGGTAAAAGCGACATTTTCAATCTTGGCAACGGTGTAGGCTACTCTGTACGCGAGGTGATTGAAACTGCAAGAAAGGTTACTGGGCGCCCTATTCCCGTAACAGAAACTTCTCGCCGTGCAGGCGATCCTGCAAGACTTGTCGCGTCAAGCGAAAAGGCAAAGCGAATACTCGGTTGGAAACCTGTTCACAACTGTCTTGAAGAAATTATTGCAAGCGCTTGGAATTGGCACAAAAAACATCCGAACGGATACGATAAATAATCAGGGGGCATAGGTATGATTTACGATGCTGTGCAGAAGCTAATCGACTACGCTTTGAAAAACGAGCTGATTACCGCCGATGATATTTATGTTATCAGAAATCAGCTTATGGAAGCTTTAAAACTGAATAATTGGGTAGATACAGCCGCCGATTGTAAAGATGAGAGCATTGATGAAATCCTTGAACCTTTGATTGCGTATGCGTGTGAAAACGGTATAATTTCCGATACCGCAAATTCCCGTGACTTGTTTGATACAAAGCTTACGGGTATTCTTACGCCTATGCCGAGAGAGGTTGTAGCGGAATTTGACAGGCGTTATGCAGAAAATCCGAAGCATGCAACGGATTGGTATTACGATTTCAGCAAGAAACTGAATTATGTCCGTTGGGGACGAATTGAAAAGGATTTAAAATGGCAATACAACTGTGAATACGGAGAGCTTGACATCACTATAAATTGCTCCAAGCCTGAAAAAGATCCCCGCGATATAGCGGCGGCAAAAGCACAGAAATCCACCTCTTATCCGAAATGTCGGCTTTGTCCCGAAAACGCAGGCTTTGCAGGTCACGTCTCTTACCCTGCAAGGCAAAATCTTTGTCCCGTCCCGATAAAAGCAAACGGCGAAGAATGGCAACTACAGTATTCACCTTATGGCTACTACAACGAGCATTGTATCGTGTTTAACACGAAGCATGTTCCGATGAAGATTGACGCTATGGTATTCAAAAAGCTGTTTGATATTGTAGATTATCTTCCTCATTATATTGTCGGTTCAAACGCTGATTTGCCCATAGTCGGCGGTTCGATTTTAAGCCACGAGCATTTTCAGGGCGGTAATTTCACCTTTGCTATGGCAAATGCTTCGATTGAAATAGAGATTTCGTTTGAAAAGTATCCGAGTATCAAGGCAGGTATTGTAAAATGGCCTATGTCAGTAATAAGAGTGAGCTCCGATAATGCAGATGAACTTTCTAATTGCTGTAATGATATTCTTGTTAAATGGAGAGCATATACCGATGAAAGCGTCGGAATTTTTTCTGAAACAGACGGGATTCCGCATAACACTATCACACCAATCGTAAGAAAAAGCGACGATATTTACGAATGTGACCTTGTTCTGCGAAACAACATTACAACAGAAGAACGTCCACTCGGCGTATTTCACCCTAATCCTTCGCTTCACCATATCAAGAAAGAAAATATAGGTCTGATTGAGGTTATGGGACTTGCGATACTTCCGGCACGTCTTGCAAAGGAGCTTGTAATGCTTGAAAAGGCGATGCTAAGCGGCGAAAATCTTAACGATATTCCCGAACTTGCCAAACACACAGAATGGGCAGAGGCAATACTCGAAAATCACTCAGATTTCTCTGCTGAAAACGCAAGAGAAATCATTGAGCAAGAGGTCGGCAAGGCGTTTCTTGAGGCGCTCATCGACGCTGGCGTATTTAAACGTAATAAACAGGGCAAGGATGCGTTTCTGAGATTTATTAACACCTTATAAAAAACGAGCAGTACCGCAATTTAAGCGATACTGCTCGTTTTACATTTTTCATTAGCCGTCGTTTTATTAAGGTATTGCATAAAACGGTAGGCGGTTTCTCTCGACAAGGGAGGTGAGCAAGAGCAAGAGAAATTGTTATTACAGAAATGGGAAAATCCAGTGCCGTTGTTTCATATTCTATTGTCCAATGTTAATATGAGGCGGCGTTTATGCAATGCTTGGAATCTCTATATGAAATACTATTTTTGAATCTTCTATGCCTTTTGCTGTAATCGTACCGCCATGCAGTTCTATAATCTGCTTTGCGATAGCCAAACCAAGACTATATCCGCTTACGGCGTGAGATTTATCCGCCTGATAAAACTTGTCAAAAATATGCCTTGCCGATTCTTCCGTCAGTGCGTTTCCTTCATTTGAAACAGTGATTATTACCGATTTAATGGTGCGGTGCAGTTTGATTGTTATCGTACCACTAATGGGAGAAAATTTAATGGCGTTGTCAAGCAGATTTATCCACACCTGTTTTAGCATTTCCTCATTGCCGGTTAGATAAATTTCACCGCAGTCAAAATCAAATTCAAGCCGCTTTTCCTGCCATTTTCCGCTTAACATTGCAATAACAAGCCGAATCTGTTCGCTTACATTAAATTGTTTTTTGTCGGTAAGAATAGTCTGCTGCTCAATTTTTGTGAGATTCAAAATATTCGTTGAAAGTTCCGCAAGCCGTTCTGATTCCGTGATAATCGTATCAAGATATTCGTTTCGTTCCTCATCGGTTAAATCGTCACGCTTCAGCATTTTTGCAAACCCGCGGACGGAGACAATCGGCGTTTTGAACTCGTGTGAAAAGTTGTTGACAAAATCTGAGCGCAACATTTCCACGCTTCCAAGCTCCTCCGCCATATGATTAAAGCTTTCTGCAAGCTGTATGAATTCCGCCGGTCCTTTCAGGTTAATTCTGACATTGTAATCGCCATCGGCAATTTTATCCGCCGCCTCACAAACCGTGCGAATCGGTTTCAGAGGCAGCTTGCTGAACAGAAATGCCAGCGTCGTACCAACGCCAATGCTCACTATCGCAAATGTAAAACACGTTATTGTCAGGGGATGCCTGTTGTGCCTGAACAATATCACTATTGTTTGTGTAGTCGATAAGATATTCCGTCAATGCGCTGGTATATCCGACTGCCTCGCCAATCGACGCATTGTCGGCGTCTTTCACGGGACGAATTACACCTGTTATTTTGAGTTTTATGGCATGGTTTACGGAATATTTCTCAGGTATTCAATGCTGAAACCTTTATCGTCGGGCTTTGTTCCGGGTTGATTGGAATAGGTATTACTTTGCTCCTGTTGATTCCGGGCAACGCGGTTATCCACGCCCTGACAGGCTCGACCGGTATCAATGCGGTTCTGCCCGTAGGCAGTGCAATCCTGCTGATTATTCTTAGCGTCATCCTTACGCTAATCGGCGGTCTTATCCCGTCTAAAAAAGCGGCAAAGAAAGACCCCGTTGCAGCGCTGCGGGCAGAATAAACTGAATTAGGACAAATATCAGAAAACCACTTCCCAGGAGTAACAATTTGGGGAAGTGGTTTTATTGTGTAACGAAATTTTGATTGACAGTTTAGAAAAATCAATAGGCTAAAAAAAATTTGGTTTTGCCGACTTTTATTTTTACATATTGACAAAATTCGATAATAAGTGTATAATAGAATCAAGAAAAAATTTCGCCTTATCAAGAGCGGTGGAGGAACAGGTCCTGTGAAGCCCGGCAACCTAATTGTTAAATACCAAAAAAGGTGCTAATTCCTGCGGTTTATCCGAGAGATGAGGATTTTTTATAAAAATCACTGCGTTCGGAGTTCCGGACGCATTTTCTTTTAAAATACAGGTGAATATTTTCTAATTTTTTTGAAAGGAGCGACTGATAAAACAGTCGAAGGGTTATGGTTAAAAAATTTTTTACATCTGAATCTGTAACAGAAGGACATCCAGATAAAATATGCGATCAGATTTCAGATGCGGTTTTGGACGCGTTGCTTGAACAGGATCCGGATTCCAGAGTGGCATGTGAAACAGTGTGCACAACGGGTATGATTATGTGCATGGGTGAGATAAGCACCAAGGGGTATGCTGATATTTCAAAGATAGCTAGACAGGTTGTAGTCGACATTGGTTACGACAGGGCAAAGTTCGGATTTGACGGCTATACCTGCTCTGTAATTACTACTATTGACGAGCAGTCCTGCGATATAGCAATGGGCGTAAACGAGGCGCTTGAGTCTAAAGAAGGCGATATGAACGACGATAATTCTACCGGCGCCGGAGATCAGGGACTGATGTTCGGCTATGCGTGTAATGAAACGCCCGAGCTTATGCCAATGCCTATATCAATGGCTCATAAGCTGGCCCTTAAGCTTACTGAAGTCAGAAAGGACGGCACTTTGAGGTATCTGCGTCCTGACGGCAAAACGCAGGTTACAGTTGAATATGACGGCGATAAGCCTGTAAGAATTGAAACAATTGTTGTTTCGTCACAGCATGCGCCTGAAATTTCTCTTGAGCAGATAAAAAAGGATATAGTAGAATATGTTATAAAGCCTATTGTTCCGAAGGAGCTGCTTGACGATAATACAAAATATTATATTAATCCGACCGGCAGATTCGTAATTGGAGGTCCTCAGGGAGACAGCGGATTGACAGGAAGAAAAATTATTGTTGACACATATGGCGGATATTCAAGGCATGGCGGCGGCGCTTTTTCGGGCAAGGATCCATCAAAGGTTGACAGATCCGCAGCCTATGCGGCAAGATATATTGCAAAGAATATTGTAGCGGCGGGATTAGCGGATAAATGTGAAATTCAGCTTGCCTATGCTATCGGAGTAGCAAGACCGGTTTCAATACTTGTCGATACTTTCGGTACCGGTAAGGCTGACGAGGATAAGCTATCGGCTGCGGTGGAAAAGGTATTTGATTTAAGACCTTCCGCTATAATAAAAATGCTTGATCTTAAAAAGCCTCAGTATAGAAAGCTTGCCGCTTACGGACATATGGGACGCGAGGATCTTGGCGTTGCATGGGAAAGAACGGACAGAGTTGAAGAAATAAAAAAAGCGCTGCGTGAATTATAATAAAAAAATCCTCCGTTAAATATACGGAGGATTTTTGCATATTCTGACGCTAAAAAAAGCTTAGCTGGCTCATACCGTAACCGATTTTATAGGCTGAGATAATGTCATTCATTTTATACAGTATTCCATAGCTTCTGCATTCGTTTTCAAATAGATTCCATAGTCTTTGAACATTTTTGCTTACGCAGATATATGAATTTCCATATGACTTTAAATATTTTTCTTTTAAATTATCTTCGGGAAAAATTTGTTTTAGTTTATTAAAATAATATTCCCGTTGATTTTGCCTTAAAGTAACGCCGAATGACGGATAAATAAATTTTCCTCCGCATTCTGCCGTTTCCCTGACTATTTCGTGAATATTTTCTTCAGCGTCCTCTATAAACGGCAGAACGGGCATCATTACAACTCCTGAAAAAATTCCGTTTTCGTTTAACTGGCTTATCGTTTCAAAGCGTTCTGAGGACGGCGAGACATTGGGTTCAAGTTTTTTACAAAGTATATCGTCAGCGGTCGTTACCGTAAGCTTGCAGATAACAGGAGAATGCTCGGCAATACTCTTTAAAATATCTATATCCCGAGTTATAAGGGAGCTTTTTGTTATTACAGAAACACCGAAGTTAAAAGCGTCTATGAGCTCAAGACTGTGTCTTGTGAGCATAAGCTCCTTCTCAAAGGGATTATAGGGATCGCTCATTGCGCCTGTTCCGATAACTCCTGAACGAACCTTTCTCTTCAATTCGTTCCTTAGAATAATAAGAGCGTCCTTTTTGGCTTTAACCATATCAAAATCGGATATATGGTAGCAGTCGCTCCTGCTGTCGCAGTAAACGCACCCGTGACAGCAGCCGCGGTAAATATTCATGTTATAATCGGTTCCAAACCATTCTGAGCTTTTACACTTTGAAAGAATTGTTTTAGCCGGAATGTATTCCATTTTCAGAATCCAAGATTTTCAGCTACAAGAATAACTTTAATTCTTCCTTTGTGTCTTTGCTTTGCGGATATAAGAAAATTGCAGCATATTCTTTCGTCTGACGAGCAGCCCGACGTTATATCTTGAGATTCTTTTGTAAATGCTGCGCATTCTCCTGATTTACTGCAATATGTGTCGCATTGAAGTCTTACGGTATTTGCAGGAGCGGCTGTCTTTTTGACGCGATTTGAGGCTTCTTCAATATTTCTTACGATTTTATTGTATCCGGCTATAATAATAACAGATTTCGGACCGTAGGCTATCGCAGCGACTCTATTGCTGTTTCCGTCTACATTATAAAGCTCTCCGTTTTCTGTAATAGCGTTAGAACTGCAAAGATAAACATCGGCGGAAAAAGATTTCCTAAATATTTCAGCCGTCTTATCAGGCGCAACGGAATTTCTGTCAAGATATATATAATCCGGAGATTTTATTATATCTGTAATTCCGCATTGATTAAGAGTGACCGATCCTCCGCTTGCTATAACGTCTCCTTTTTTAAGAAGAGATCTGACTATATCCGCGGCTTCTTCTTTGGTTTTTACCGTATATGCGGTCATATTGTTATTTTCAAGAGCATTCTTGGTTTTTTCCATTCTTAGTCTTATTATTTCATTAACTGCGTTTTCCATTTTATATCCTCCGTTTTTCTATTATTTTGTAAAGGGGACGTTCCTGGAACGTCCCCTCTGATTAATTTAGCATTTGCTTTTTAAGACTATTCAGCCTTGATCTTGAACGGATCATAACGTTTATAGGCCTTATCATTTTTTACAACTTCATATTCCTCGCCCCATGAGTCCAGCATATCCTGCAGATCGTCTGAAAACATCTTGTATCTTACGCTGTCGACGTTTGATTCGGACCATAGGTCGTCTTCGTCCATTCGCTCGGTAATATCAAGTCTTACGATAACATACATTGTATCTTCGTCCTCGACTATTTCAGGAACTCCTGTTTTTGCGTCGTTAAAAATCCAGTCATATATTTCCTTTGATGGCTTATAGTTTGATTCGTCAGGCTCTTCTTCAGCCCCTTCAGCGGTCGTCACAACCTGAATAATCGTTTCATTTGCATAAGGATTGGTGGTTGTTGATGTTGTTTCTTCATTATCGCTTTCGGGCGCAGTCGTAACGGCTTCATCCTCGGTACTGCTTGTGCTTTCCGTTGCTTCCGTATTTTCAGTATTATCAGACGCTTCATCGTCGGATTCTGTAGTTGTAGTTTCAGTTTCAGGTTCAGTTTCAGGCTCCGTTGTAGCTTCGGTGGTTTCTTCTCCCGATGATTCGGCAGCTTTATCAGCTACATAATCGTCGTATTCTTCCTGAAATTTATCGAATTCCTCCAGCATGGCTTCTTCGCTGTCAGCCGATTCGGCTCTTTTAAGAAAGTCCTTCGCCATATCCTGCAGTTCCTTTTTGCCTGCCTCGTCAAGATCGTTTCCCTCTGAATCATGCATATCCATATCTACAAATTTAACTCTGGCGTTGTTTTCGGTATAGAAATCCTTTAGCTGATCTTCCGTTACGTTTTCACTTCCGCCCTCGCCGTAATATGCTTTGAAGATGGCGTCGCTCTTATAGCTTGAAGTCATAATTTCCTTAATTGAATCTTTGCTTATACCGTTTTCGGTAAACATATCTTCGTTATTTTGCCAACTGGATTCAACATATTCGTCAATTTCATCAAGCTCGTCCTGCGTCAGGGATAGCTCAAGCTCATCAAAATGCTTCATAACCGCTACATGGTCGACGCAGCTTTCAGTCGTTTTATCCTTAACGAAGGTGAGAAAATCCTTACCCTCGATTTTGATTTTCTTTAGGGACTTTTCATCACTGACGTCAAGATTTTCATCCTGCTTTGCGGCAAGATTTTTAGCTTCTGTGAGAGCGGTATAGGAATAATAGATATAAACGCCGGCTTTAACCTGATAGCCGTCGACAGTCAGCGCATAAGCGGTATTTTTTCCGGTAGTGCAGCCGACGCTTGTAAGAATCATTACAGATGAAATTGCAGCCGCAATGATCCTCTTGAATTTTTTCAGCATTATTTTAAACCTCCGTAAAATAATTATAATCCTTAAAAAACGGGACTTTTAAATATAATTATACTATATTACTTTTATTAAGTCCATACCTTTTACAGCTTTTTTCTAAATTTTCATAAAATTTTCAGAATAAAATCGGGGAAAAGCGTTAAGAATGTGCTATAATATAAATAAAAAAGGTGGATATTCATATGAAAGCATTGATTACCGGTGCAAGCTCCGGTATTGGAAGAGATATGGCAAGATATCTTTCCTCTCTCGGCTGGGAGCTTGTTTTGACCGCCAGAAATATCAGCAGTCTCTGAAAGCTTTCTGCTGAGCTTAAAACAAAGACAGAAATAATTCCGCTGGATCTTGCCGATGAAAAATCCGTTTTTGAGCTTTATAAACGTTGCTCGGGAAAAAACATAGATCTGCTTATAAATAATGCGGGATACGGAATTTTCGGAGAGTTTGATAAAACAAGCCTTAAAGACGAGCTTGATATGATAAATGTTAATATCAAAGCGGTTCATATATTGACTAAGCTTTTTCTCAAAGACTTTAAAAGAAAGAACCGAGGCCGTATTTTAAACGTAGCGTCAAGCGCGGGATTTATGACGGGACCGCTTCTTTCGTCCTATTATGCGTCAAAGAATTATGTTGTCAGACTTTCGCTGGCAATACATGAGGAGCTTTGCAGGTCAAAGAGCAATGTAAGGATAAGCGTTTTCTGTCCCGGACCTGTAAATACAAACTTTAACAGCAGAGCGGGAGTAAGCTTCAGCGTAAAGCCTGTTTCCAGCGAATATGCCGCAAGATATGCCGTAGACAAATGCTTAAGCGGAAAAACGGTTATTATACCGTCAATGGATATAAAGCTGGGCGTTTTCTGCGCAAGGCTATTGCCCAATAAGCTTTTATCCGCAATAACTTATAATATTCAGCATAAAAAAGAACGCGGTTAAGGGTCTTCGCTGAAATTGCCGAGAAATTTGAAATCATACAGCTCGTCCGTAAGCTCCACAAGCAGCGATTTTACCTTATCGTCGCCGACGTTTCCGGCAAAGTCAAGGAAGAATCTGACGTCAAAGCTGCCGTCCGCAATAGGGCGGCTTTCTATTTTTTCAAGATCCATATCGTTTACGAAAAACTTTGTTAAAAGACGGTAAAGACTTCCTTTGATATTAGGTATTTCAAGAGTTACGGAAATTGTTTTTGCATCCTCTGATAAACGAAAGTTTTTTGTTATGCAGATAAATCTGGTATAGTTTGGTATAACGTTTGAAATATTTCTTTTAAGTATATTCAAGCCGTATAACCGGGCGCAGTTTTCCGAACAAATAGCCCCGCATGGGCAATTAGATTCGCTTACGTATTTAGCCGCCGTAGCGGTATTTTTGGATTCCACAGGCTCGAACCCGCTGTCTCTGAGATATACGGAGCATTGCTTAAGAGCCTGAGGATGGGAATATACCTTTTTTATATCTTCAAATGCGATTCCCTTTTTTGCGGCAAGGCAATTGGTTATTTCAACCTTAACCGTTCTTGCTATAAATACATTATATTTTCTTATTAAATCATAATTCTGGGTAACCGAGCCAGCCGTAGAATTATGTATAGGAATAATACCGTATTCTATTTCACCCTTTTCAACGGCTCTGAAAACGTCCTCAAATTCACTGTAAAAGCTTATTTCATTTTCCGGAAATAATTTTCTTGCGGCAGTTTCTGAATTTGAGCCGGAGGTTCCCTGACAGCCTACCATGCCGCCTGAGCTCATGTTCAGCGGAACAGGCTCTAGAAATTCTCTGCCCTTCAGCAGCGCTTGCTGCTGGAGGCATTTGCTGATATCCATAATTTCAGTGAAAAGCGCGGTTGTAGCCCCCTTTAATTCTTCCGGGCTTTCTGCTCTTACTCTTTTTATTATTTCCTTTTCACGCTGAGACTGGAATATTTGCATACCGTTAGCTTTCTTATAAAGAGCGACGTTTCGGCAAAGCTCCATTCTTTTTTCAAATGCCTTTAGAATTTCCTTATCCAGGGAATCTATTTCATCCCTTAAAGCGTTTAAATCCATATCGGAATTCCTTTCAGTTTTAATCCTTATTTCAATTAGTATTATACATAAATTTACGCTGAAAATCAAGTTTGGAAGATTTATCAGCTTATTTTCCTTATTCCATTTAATAAAAAAACTAAAAAAACAACTTAATTCACATATTTCTATTGAAACTTTGATGCATTATATGCTATAATAAAATATAAATATATTTTTGGAGGAGTTTGTTTGCGTATACTTGGAATAGACCCGGGTTATGCTATAGTCGGCTTCGGTATTGCTGATTATTCGGGCATGAATTTCGCTCCGCTTGAATACGGAGCGATTCTTACGGAGGCTCACACCGATTTTCCGCGGAGGCTTAAAAGTATAGCCGACGATATAGATTATATCTTAGAAAAATTCTCTCCCGATTGTATGTCTATTGAAAAGCTGTTTTTTACAAATAATCAGAAAACCGCCATAGACGTGGCTCAGGCGCGCGGAGTAGTAGTGCTTTCCGCCGTAAGACACGGCGTCCCGGTTTTTGAATATACGCCGCTGCAGGTAAAGCAGGCTGTCGTAGGGTACGGAAAGGCGGAAAAAAAGCAGGTTATGGATATGACAAGGCGTATATTGAAGCTTGAACAAATACCTAAGCCCGACGATGCCGCCGACGCGCTGGCTCTTGCCATATGTCACGGTCATTGCTGCAAAGGAATAAGAAAATAATTATACGGAGTTAAAATAAAAATGATATATAGTTTAAGAGGTACGCTTATACATAAAGAGCCGTTTCTGGCCGTCATTGAATGCGGCGGAGTCGGTTATGCGTGCAGAACCACATGCTCAACCTCCTCGCAGCTCGGAGCGGTAGGAAAGGAAATTAGTCTTTATACATATTTATATGTAAGGGAGGATAATATTGAGCTTTTCGGCTTTTATACTACTCAGGAGCTTAGCTGCTTTAAAATGCTCATTACAGTTTCGGGAGTGGGGCCGAAAGCTGCGCTTGCTATTCTGTCAGATACGGATTCGCAGAGGTTTGCGCTTACTATCGCTTCCGGGGACAGTAAGGCGTTTACTAAAACCAAGGGGGTAGGTCCGAAGCTCGCACAGCGAATTGTATTGGAGCTTAAGGATAAAATAGCAAAAGAAACCTCGTCTAAGGAGCTTGCCGAGGGCTTCAGAATACCTGAAGCGCCTTCAGGAGATAACGTGTCGGAGGCTATGTCTGCGCTTATGGTTTTAGGATATACTCAGGCGGAGGCGGCTTCAGCGGTTTCAAAAATCGACAGCTCTCTCGATTCGGGAGAGATTATTAAGCGCGCCCTTAAGATTATCGGCAGTCAGATGAAATAACGGGAGATTAAATTGATAGAAACAGGAGATATTGAGTTTGAAGGAAGAGCGGTAGCTCCCGAATATTCGGAAGCGGATACCGAAACGGAGTTTACTCTCCGTCCTCAGACGTTGCAGGAATATATTGGACAGGATAAGGTCAAGGAAAATCTTGCGGTTTATATAGAAGCGGCAAAGCGCAGGGGGGAACCGCTTGACCATGTACTGCTTTACGGTCCTCCGGGATTGGGAAAAACAACTCTTGCCGGAATAATAGCTCATGAAATGGGCGCGAATTTAAGGATAACAACAGGTCCGGCAATTGAAAAGCCGGGGGATCTGGCCGCTCTTCTTACTAACCTTTCAGCTAACGACGTATTATTTATTGACGAGATACACAGACTTTCCAGAGCAATTGAGGAAATTCTATATCCTGCGCTTGAGGATAACGCGCTTGATATAGTTATAGGAAAGGGACCGTCGGCTCGTTCTATAAGAGTCGATCTCGAAAGGTTTACTTTGGTGGGCGCTACCACGCGGGCAGGGCAGCTTACGTCGCCTCTCCGCGATAGATTCGGAATAGTTCAGCGTCTTGAGCTTTATACTCATGAGCAGCTAAGCGATATTATCAGAAGAAGCAGCTCCATACTGGGAATTCCGTGCAGCTGCGACGGAGCGGACGAGATTGCTAAACGCTCAAGAGGAACTCCGAGAATAGCCAACAGACTGCTTAAACGTGTAAGAGATTTTGCCGAGGTTATGGGCGACGGCGAAATAACCTCGGAAATAGCGTCTATTGCGCTCAACAGGCTGGAGATTGATTCTTTGGGGCTTGACAGTCTTGATAAGAGAATGCTTACAATGCTAATAAAAGGATATAACGGGGGTCCGGCGGGACTTGAAACGCTTGCGTCTGCAATCGGCGAGGAGGCCGTTACGCTTGAGGACGTGTGCGAGCCGTTTTTAATGCAGCTTGGATTTCTTGCCAGAACCCCTAGAGGCAGAGTTGCTACAAACCTGGCGTACGCCCATCTTGGGTTTGAAAAGGATCGGGACGATGATGAAAGCGGTCAGCTAAAATTATAAATTCTTAAGGAGATATATGACAAATGGGTAGACTATTCGGAACAGACGGAGCAAGAGGAGTTGCCATAACCGAGCTTACATGCGAAACTGCAATGAATATCGGAAGAGCAGCGGCTATAGTGCTTACAAAAAGAACGAAACACAAGCCGACTATTTTTATCGGTAAGGATACAAGAATTTCATCGGACGTATTGGAAGCGGCTCTGGCTTCCGGAATTTGCTCTGTCGGAGCTAACGTTCAGATACTGGGAGTAGTTCCCACACCTGCGGTAGCGGCTCTCGTTCAGCAGAAAAAGGCTGACGCGGGCGTTATGATCTCGGCTTCTCACAATAGCTTTGAATTCAATGGAATAAAGCTGTTTTCCTCTGACGGCTATAAGCTTTCGGATGATATAGAGGAAGAAATAGAAGAACTTATTCTTGATAAGCCGCAGGATATGAAGCTTGCGGCCGACGGTGAAGTCGGAAGAATAACTTATTACCGTGACGCCCAGTCCGACTACATAAGATATATTATGAAATGTATAAAGGGAAATTTGACCGGACTCAGAATTGCGCTTGACTGTGCGAACGGCAGCGCTTCTGCAACTGCAAAAAGGCTTTTTGAAGGACTCGGAGCGAGCGTATATGTAATAAACGCTTCTCCTAACGGCGTTAATATAAATGAGAACTGCGGTTCAACCCATATAAATAATTTGATGCAGTTTGTAATTGATAAAAAGTGTCATGCCGGTTTAGCGTTTGACGGAGACGCCGACAGATGTCTTGCGGTTGATGAAAAGGGCGAGCTTGTAGACGGCGACAAGCTTATTGCAATTTGCGCTAAGGCCTATAAAGAAAAGGGAAAGCTTAAAAAGGATACCGCCGTCGTGACTGTTATGAGCAATTTAGGATTTACCTATTTCGCCAGAAATAATGATATAAAAATGCAGACTACTAAAGTTGGAGACAGATATGTTCTTGAAAGAATGCTTGAGGGCGGATATAATCTGGGCGGAGAACAAAGCGGTCATATTATTTTCCTTGATGAAGCGAATACCGGCGACGGTCAGCTCTCAGGAGCAAAGGTGCTTGAAATACTTGCTGAATCGGGATTGAAGATGTCTGAGCTTGCTTCGGTTATGGAGCATTTTCCTCAGGTTATGATAAATGTAAAAATCAGTCCCCGTAACAGAGAGGTATGGAAGAACGACAGTCAGATAACCGATCTTATAGAAATGTATGAAAATGAGCTTGGCGACGGCGGAAGAATACTTGTAAGAGAAAGCGGTACAGAGCCGCTTATAAGGGTAATGCTTGAGGGGCGTGATTTTAAGCAAATCAACAGCTTTGCAGTAGCTATTGCCGATAAAATCAGGGAAAGAACAGGAAAATGAAAATCACGGTTATAAACGGTCAGAATCATAAGGGTTCAACCTATAACATGGGAAAGATACTTGCGGATAAGCTGTCGGACGATGTTACGGAAATTTTTCTGCCGCTCGATTTCGGCGAATTCTGCTGCGGATGTAATAATTGCTTTGGAAAAAGCGAAATGCTATGTCCTCACTACGAAAAGCTTAGGCCTATAACGGAGGCAATTGACAGGGCGGATGTTTTGATTTTCACCTCGCCTGTTTATGTTTATCACTGTACCGGCGCTATGAAATCATTTCTTGACCATTACGGCTGGAGATGGATGGTTCACCGTCCCGAGGAAAAAATGTTTTCAAAACAGGCGGTAATACTTTCAACTGCCGCCGGCGCCGGTATGAAATCCGCTAATAAGGATATAAAAGACAGTATGTTTTTCTGGGGCATAGGCAGAATCTATACCTATGGGGCCGCTGTTAAGGAGGTTTCATGGGAAAGAGTCAAGGAAAAGAAAAAGGGCGAAATAAATAAAAGTCTTGAAAAAATCGCCGAAAAGGTTAAATACAGAAACGGCAGGATTAAGCCCTCCGTAAAAACAAAAGCGCTTTTTTATTTTATGAGTAAGCTTCATAAAAAGGGATTTTTCCCTGTCGATGATGAATACTGGAAAGAAAAGGGCTGGTGCGGAAAGGTCCGGCCGTGGAAAAATAAACAGTAAAGGAATGCAGTATATGCGTATAGCGGATAACTGGACAGAATACCGGATTATTGATACCACATCTCAGGAAAAGCTTGAATCATGGAACGGTATTCTGCTTATTCGTCCCGATCCACAGATAATATGGAAAACTTCGCATAAATCCCCCTTGTGGGACAGGGCTCAGGGACATTATCACCGATCTTCGTCCGGAGGGGGAAAGTGGAGCTTTACCAAAAAACCGCCGGAATCATGGGAGATATCTTACGGGGAACTAAAATTCAACATAAAGCCGACCGGCTTCAAGCATACCGGACTTTTTCCTGAACAGGCGGTAAACTGGGACTTTATGATGGATAAGATAAAAAACGCAGGACGTCCCGTAAGCGTAATTAATCTGTTTGCTTATACAGGAGGGGCCACACTGGCCTGCGCAAAAGCCGGAGCCAGCGTTTGCCATGTCGACGCGTCCAAGGGAATGGTCAACTGGGCAAGAGAAAACGCTGCGCTTTCGGGACTTGCTGATAAGCCGATACGCTGGCTGGTGGACGACTGCGGAAAATTTATTGAAAGAGAAATCAGGCGGGGCAGAAAGTATGACGCGATTATAATGGATCCGCCAAGCTACGGCAGAGGGCCCGGCGGAGAGGTATGGAAGCTTGAGGACGGTATTTTTGATTTGGTAAAGCTTTGTGCGGGAGCTTTAAGCGATGATCCGTTGTTTTTTCTTATAAACAGTTATACGACCGGACTTTCGCCGTCAGTAATGGGATATATATTAGGTGAAACGGTATGCTCAAAATACGGCGGAGAAGTATCGTTTGATGAAATTGGTCTTCCGGTTGAAAAGAGCGGACTTTGTCTGCCTTGCGGTTCGACGGCTATATGGCAGAAAGGCTGAATATGGAGAATTTTGCTAAGGCTGAAAAGCTGGTATTCAGATACGGAGAGGAAGAATCTCCGGTTCTTGATAATATTGATCTGGTCTTTAAGGAGGGAGAGTTTACCGCAATTTTAGGTCACAACGGCTGCGGTAAATCTACCTTTGCCAAGCACCTGAACGCTATATTGCTTCCAAGTGGGGGAAGAGTATATATAGACGGAATAGACACTAAAGACGAAAGCCGTATTTTCGATGTCAGGCAAAAGGTTGGAATGGTGTTTCAGAATCCGGATAATCAGATAGTTGCAACCATCGTTGAGGAGGACGTTGCTTTTGCTCTGGAGAATTTAGGAGTTGAGCCGGCAGAAATACGCAGACGTGTAGACGAAGCTCTCAGGGCTGTAAATATGTATGAATACAGGCTTCATTCGCCTCATCAGCTTTCAGGCGGACAGAAGCAGAGAGTCGCTATTGCCGGAATAATAGCTATGCGACCTAAATGCATAGTAATGGACGAGCCGACGGCAATGCTGGATCCGGCCGGCAGGAAAGAGGTAATGGCAACTGTTAGAAGACTTAATGAGGATTACGGTATTACCATTATACTGATAACTCATTACATGGAGGAAGCGGCGCAGTGCCGCAGGGTAATCGTAATGGATAAGGGAAGGGTTTTACTGGACGATACGCCGAGAGAGGTTTTTTCAAGGGTGGAATTGATAAAGTCGGTAGGACTTGATGTTCCTCAGGTAACGGAGCTTGTATATGAGCTGAATCAATACGGACTGGAGCTTGACGGCCACATAATAACTGAAGATGAATGCGCCGATATGCTTATTAAGCTGATTTCATAAATATCTTCGGAATCTAAGAGGAGTTTTAATTTTGGCGATATTAAAAACAGAAAATCTGACTTATGTTTACAGTCAGGGAACGCCGTTTGAAAAAACGGCTGTGAATAATGTGAGTATTGAAATAGAAAAGGGAGAATTTACGGGGATTATCGGACATACAGGTTCAGGCAAGTCCACGCTTATTCAGCATTTCAACGGACTGCTTAAGCCCACGTCGGGCAGGATATATCTTGACGGTCAGGATATCTGGGAGGATAAATCAAAAATAAGACAGGTAAGATTTCGGGTTGGGCTGGTTTTTCAGTATCCGGAATATCAGATATTTGAGGAAACCGTTTATAAGGATATTGCGTTTGGACCGAAAAATATGAGGCTCAGCGAGCACGAAATAGACAGGCGCGTCAGACAAACCGCCGCCGCGGTAGGAATTTCGGAGGAGCTTCTCGGCAAATCTCCATTCGAACTGTCCGGCGGAGAGAAAAGACGTGTGGCTATAGCGGGAGTAATGGCTATGGAGCCGGAGGTACTTATACTGGACGAGCCTACCGCAGGTCTGGATCCTAAGGGCAGGGGCATTATTCTGGAGCAGATAAAGGAATATCACAGGAATATGGGCTGCACCGTTTTGCTGGTTTCTCACAGCATGGAGGATGTTGCCAGATATGCGTCTAAAATCCTTGTTATGAACAAATCGGAGATATTTTGCTACGGAAAAACCTCGGACGTATTTAAGCAGTCTGATGAAATAGAGAAAATAGGACTTTCTGTTCCTCAGATCACAAGAGTTTTTAATTTAATGAGAAAAAAGGGAATTGATATTGAAAATGACGTTTATACTGTCAAATACGCCAAGGAAAAAATACTTGAATATTTAAAAAGCGGAGGAAAGCTGTAATGATAAAGGATATTACATTAGGACAGTATTTTCCCGGAAGCAGCGTCGTGCATAATCTGGACGCCAGATTCAAGCTTGTTATTACGTTACTTTTTATTATAATGCTCTTTATCGGCGGCAACACCATATGTCTTGAGGTCGGTACGGTTTTTACGGCAACGGCGCTGCTGTGCTCTTCTATACCGTTTAAAATGATAGCTAAAAGCCTGAAGCCTATACTGCCGATACTGTTGTTTACGACGATTCTTAATTTATTTATGATTACCGGCGGTATACCGCTGTTTCAATGGAAGTTTATATCAATTACAGACGAGGCGGTAGAAACTTCGGTTTTTATGATAATAAGAATACTTCTCCTGATTGCGGGAACCTCCCTTCTGACATACACAACCTCTCCGGTATCGCTTACCGACGCTATTGAAAGACTTCTGAGTCCTCTTAAAAGATTTAAGCTTCCTGTTCATGAACTTGCAATGATGATGACCATTGCTCTTAGATTTATTCCGACATTGATTGAGGAAACGGATAAGATAATGTCTGCTCAGAAGGCGCGAGGCGCGGATATGGAGGGCGGCGGAATCAAGGAAAAGGTGAAGTCCGTTGTGCCTGTGATAGTGCCGTTGTTTGTATCGGCAGTGAGAAGAGCCGGAGAGCTTGCGACTGCCATGGAGTGCCGTTGTTACCGAGGCGGAGAGGGAAGAACCAGAATGAAGCAGTTAAAAAGCGGAATAGCCGATTATATTTCTCTGGCTATAACGTTGTTTTTTCTTGCCGTTGTAATTTTTATTAATGTTATTGACTGAGAAAGGGCTGACATATGAATAAAGGAAAGCTAAAAACTGATCGAATAAAAAATAAAACGGGAAAACCAAATCCTCTGCTTTATAACAGAAAAGGCGAAACGAGGGTATTTCTTATTCTTTCGTTCATACTGCCTTTTTTAATAATTTGGATATTTTTTATACAAAGCGAGGTACATCCCTTCGGCGATAAGCAGATACTTGTAACAGATTTATGGCATCAGTATTATCCGTTTTTCAGGGTTGAGCATGAAAAACTTCAGAGCTTTTCCTCTATGCTTTATTCATGGGATACGGGAATGGGAACGAATTTTATTTCCCTTTTGTCTTATTATGCGGCAAGTCCGCTGAATTTGCTTTCAGTATTTTTCCCTATCGAATATTCAAGGGAAGCGCTGACGCTGTTTTTAACTATAAAGATTGGCTGCGCCGGTCTTTTCTTTGCGGTATTTTTAAAGCACACATTCAATAAAAATGATATTTCAATAACCGCCTTTGCGCTATGCTATGCTCTTTGCAGCTACATCATGGGATATTACTGGAACATAATATGGATAGACACAGTCGCTTTGCTGCCGCTCGTCGTATTGGGAACTGTAAAGCTTTTTAAAGAAGGGAAATATAAGCTTTATGCTATATCCTTAGCTCTTTCGCTGTTATCAAGTTTTTATATCGGACTTTTTACCTGTATATTTACGGTTATGGTTTTCGGCGCGCTTGTAATAGCCGATTGGCACAGCTTCAGACATTCGCTTCGCAGGCTTGGACAGATTGCGGGAGCTACCGTTATAGGAATCGGTATGGGAGCAGCGGTATTACTGCCGGCGTTTCTGGGACTTCAGCTTACCAACAGTGTGGACAATAAATTTCCGGAAACTATAACGTTTTATGAAAACTGGCTTAAAATGATATCAAACGTTATCGGTTTTCATGAACCGACTGCAAAAGAGGGACTTCCTAATTTTTACTGCGGAATGTTTGCCGTGGTTCTTCTTGGAGTGTTTCTGCGTTCGTCCAAAATTAAAATACGGGAAAAAATAATAACGGTTGTATATCTTGCGTTTATTATTGTAAGCTGCAATATGAACGTTTTGAATTATATGTGGCACGGATTTCATTTTACTAATATGCTGCCGTATCGTTTCTCTTTTCTTTTATCATTTATCCTTCTTGCCACGGCATACAGAGCTTACATTGTGATGAGGGAAGAAGCGAATATATTTGATGTGATAGCAATGTCTGCAATGGCGTTTATTATTGCCGTTATATCCTACAGGGATCAATCTGAAAAGGCGTTGCTTTCAAGCGTGATCGTATGTTTTATATTCGTTGCCATAATGTTTGTCTATGAAAGAAAGCTCATTAACTCTAAGATTTTAAATTATGTTGTGTTCGCAGTATGTCTGGTGGAAATGGGCATTAATGCAAATACGGGAGTTAAGACGGTAACAGTAACCGGATACAGCAATTATCCGAGAAACAGCGAAAGCGTTTCGGACCTGATCGGCTCTGTAGAATCTGAAGATAACGGCTTTTACAGAATAGAAACCATGTCCAATTATACAATCAACGATCCGGCTCTTTACGGATATAAGGGAGTGTCCCAGTTTTCGTCAACAGCAAACGTCAACGTTACAAATATAATGAAGAGCCTGGGACTTCAGGCTTCGGCCGCAGGCAACAGGTATTATTACAATCAGAATACGGCTGTTATAAATATGTTTTTAAACCTTAAATATCTCATATCTCACGACAGCTATTCCGGCGACCTGACATATTTGGATCCGCTGGCTTCTAAAGACGGTGTTTCAATTTATGAAAACAATCATTATCTTCCCATAGGCTTTGCGGCGGAAAGCAGTATCAGCGAATACAAGGGCGAATCATTTATCCAGTTTGATAATCAAAACGAATTATTCAGACTGGCAACCGGTATAGAAGAAGACGTTCTGACCAGAGTAGATATAAAGGACGTAGGGCACAAAGGGCTTAACGTTATCAAGTCGGGCTACGGAAATTACAGCTATCAGTACAGCGCTCCGGACGACGGAAGCGAGGATTGTTATCTTAAATTCAATTATACGGTTCCGGACGACGGTCCGCTTTATGTAACATTTGATTTCGGTGAAATAAAGAACGTAAGAATAAAGGTCGGAGATTCTGTTATGCGCACTCACAGCTCCGGAAAATATATGGATATTTTTGCGGCGGGAGACTTTAATGCGGGAGACGTCGTATCGTTTCAGGCTGACGCTAAGGATCAGAAAAACGGCAGCGGAACTATTTATGTGTATCAGATAAACAGCGATGTATTTGAAAGAGGATACCGGAAGCTTTTGGAAGGCGCTCTGAACGTTACCAAATATGACGATACTATTATTAAGGGAAATATAATTGCTGAGGACGACTGTCTAATGTATACTTCCATTCCGTATGACGGCGGCTGGAAGGCTTATGTCGACGGCAAGGAGACGGAAGTTCAGTCAATTAAAAATGCATTTGTATGTGTTCCTATGTCGGCGGGGGAACATACTGTTGAATTAAGGTACTGTCCTCCGGGTTTTGTTGTAGGCGCAGTGATTTCAATTTTGTCAGTAGCTACGCTTGTACTGCTTTGGATTTTTGTGCCTAAGGTTAAAAAGAAAAGGTTTATGTCAGGAGAAGGAACGGCTGAAAATAAATGAGAAATCTCAAGGTTATGATGGCTTATAGGGGAACTGCGTATCATGGCTTTCAGAGACAGGATAATGCTCTGACTGTTCAGGAGGTTGTGGAACGGTATGTTTCCAAGGTTTTAAATCATAAATGTATTATAAACGGGTGCTCAAGAACGGACGCCGGAGTACATGCAAATAATTATTGCTTTTCGGTGCTGACGGAAAGCAATATACCGGCTAAAGGCTTTGTAAGGGGCGTAAATGGGGAACTTCCTGATGATATATCAATACTTTCATGCGAGGATGCGCCGCTTGATTTTCATGCAAGATTTTCATGCAGGGCCAAGGAATATATTTATCTTATTCACAACAGCGAAAGTAAAAATCCCTTTACTACCGATTTGGAGTATCATTACCGACGCCCATTTGACGCGGAGCTGGTGTCTTACGCGGCTAAAAGCTTTGTCGGTACGCATGATTTCGCCGGCTTTTGCTCGAATTATGACGGAAAGCAGAACACAATCCGTACTATAGAGAAATTTGACATAGTAATTAATGGTGAATCGGTTAAAATGCTTGTAAAAGGCGACGGTTTTCTGTATAATATGATTAGGATTATCGTCGGTACTCTGCTTTCGGTAAACGAAGGCAAAATTAAGCCGGACGATATAGACGGAATTATCAAGTCAAGAAACCGTCTGCTTGCAGGCAAGACGGCACAGCCCCACGGGCTGTATCTCAACAGGGTGTTTTATTGAACTGAAAGGGACTTTAATGGACAGATACACAAGGGACGTTGACATTGTTCTTCTGAGAAAAAGAAAAAAAAGACGTCGGCAGCTCATTAAATTTATAGCTTTTATGTTTATCGTCGGAACTGCCGTAATGCTTTATTCGAAAAGAGATGTATGGTTCCCGAAGCTTGAGGGAATAGGAAGCAGGTTTCAGAGCGTAAAATCAAACGGAGAGCTTGCGGAGGGAAACTTCCCTCTTAGTATTTCCGGAGGCATTGATTATCAGACCAGAAACCTAAACGGATATCTTGCGATATTAAGCGACGCATATCTATACATATACAACGATAACGGCGAGCTTTATGAAGAAAGACAGCACGCTTATTCAAACGCTATGCTTCAGACTGCCGGAAAAAAAGCGATGGTATATGAAAGCGGAGGTAATCGTTTCAGAGTTGAAAGCAGGAGCAAAATAATATATTCCAAAAAGCTTGAGGACAATATAATTTTTGCCCGCCTGAGCGATGACGGAAGAGCCGCTGTTATAACAAGCTCGGAAACTTATATCTGCCGGCTGATAGTATACGATGAGTCTGGGGAGGAAATCTATACTCGAAACTGCGTTGAACGGGTAACTGATCTTGCGTTCAACGAAAAGGCGACCGGCTGTGTTCTTGCGACTGCCGACGCCGGCGGAGGTTATGTATATTCTAAAATAATTTCAGTTTCATTCGATTCCAAAAAGGATAACTGGGTATCTGAGCCGCTGGATACATTGTGTCTTAAGCTTTACGGAGGCGAAAGCGGTATACTGGTAATCGGAGATACTAAATACGCATATTATAATAGCAAGGGCGAAATGCAGAAGGAATATGAATATCCGGCCAAATTGATTGATTGGGATTACCAAAACGGTAAAACAGCATTGCTTTTTCAGAATGAGACTAAAAGACTAAGCTATATAACTACTGTTGACAGTGAAAATAAAGAACCGAATTATTCTGAATTTGAAAATAATAACGCGAAATGTATCCGTATTATAGACGGACATGTTTGCGTTCTCGGAAAGGACGGCATAACGCAGTATAATTTCAAGGGGGGGAGCGAAAAAAAGATAAGCTCCGAGGGCTCCTATGAGGAAATGATTTATATAGACGATTATATCTTCCTTTTGGGCTATGACAGAATTGACAGAATTGATTATAAGAGCTGAAGAATGAGGCGATAAAGAATGGGAACGAATTTCTGGTGGATATATGATATTGTTTCTGCCGCAGTCGTTATACTGAGTATATGCGCCTGCGCTAAAAGGGGATTTTCTAAAATACTGATAATGATAATCGGGTGCGTTGTTTCAATATGGCTGGCCGCTGTTATCAGCAGCAGGTGCTCGGATTTTATCTATGATAAATTTATTAAAAAGACGAGCACGGAGGCTGTCGGGGACGCTATCGAAAGATACGATCCGGCACAGTCTGTAAGAGAAGCTATAGAGGATCAGGGGTACGGGGCAGTTCTTGAGGACAGCCGTGTCAGAAAAATACTCGAGTCAGAAGATTCGATAGAAATGCTCTATGAGTATACCAATCAGGCAGCCGGAACAGTCGTAGATACTCCGGAAAACTTTGCCGATACATTGACAGCCGGATTTACAGAGCTTTTTGCAAAACAGTTAGGCGGCAAGCTTCCCCCGTATGTTACCCATGAGCTGATAAAAAGAATTTCCGGAAATAACGAGCTGTTTGTTAAAACTACCGAGATGATACTTAAAAATCCCGACAGCGTTCCTTCATATATAGAAGAAAACTATATAAGAAAACCGGCTTTGAAGCTTGTCAAGGCGTTTGTATTCCTTATCAGCTATCTTATTTTAATGACCGTTATAAGAGTTGTTATTAACAGGACGTTCAGATTCGGCTTGCTCAACGGCTATGACAGACTTGACAGATTTGCCGGAGGATTGCTGGGAGTCGTTTATGCGGCGGCTGTGCTGGTAGTTATAGCCGTGGCTGTTAAGATAATGATAAATGTAGCTGAAAGCGACGGCTCATTTTTAAGCTATGAAACCGTTGAAAAGACAAAGTTCTTTAAATATATATTTAACCGGATTCAGTAGTATGACCTGATAAAAGCTATACCTGAAGCGACAGAATAAAACAGAAAGGAGCATCGCCTTTTTAGGCGTGGTGTGAAGATTATGGTATTATGCAGCAGATGCAAAAAACGTCCTGCGGTTGTTTTTATTACATCAATGCACGGAAGTGAAAAGAAAAATGAGGGACTATGTATGCTTTGTGCAAAGGAAATGAATATACCGCAGGTATCCGAATATATGGAGCAGATGGGAATTACCGACGACGATATAGAGCAGATGTCCGATCAGATGATGGAGCTTATGGACGGCGACGGCTTTGAAATGGGCGGAGCCGGCACGCTGCCTCCGTACATACAGAATCTACTCAACGGGCAGTTAGGGGATATTAAAAAGAACGAATCAGGAGATTCAAATCCTCCCGCTGCAAGGAAATCTAAGCAGGGTTCCGCCAAAGCGGAGGATACAAAGAAGAAGAAAAAAAAGGAGCTTAAATTTCTTGATAATTACTGTACGAATTTAAGCAAAAAGGCTGAGGACGGGGAGCTTGACAATATTGTCGGACGAGATAAGGAAATTGCAAGAGTTATTCAGATTCTTTCCCGCCGTCAGAAAAATAATCCATGCCTTATAGGTGAACCGGGCGTCGGAAAAACGGCTATTGCCGAAGGTATTGCTCAGAAGATTGCCGAAGGAAACGTTCCGTTTAACCTTGCCGATAAGAAAATATACCTTCTGGATCTGACCGCGCTTGTTGCCGGAACACAGTTCAGGGGGCAGTTTGAGAGCAGAGTAAAGGGCCTTGTAAACGAAGTGAAATCCGAGGGCAACATTATACTGTTTATTGACGAGGTTCATAATCTCATAGGAACGGGCGATTCGGAGGGATCTATGAATGCCGCTAATATATTAAAGCCGGCTTTATCTCGCGGAGAGGTTCAGGTTATAGGAGCTACGACCTTCAGCGAGTATCGGAAATATATTGAAAAGGACAGCGCTCTTGAAAGACGATTCCAGCCGGTGACCGTTAACGAGCCTACAATAGAAGAAACTGTCGAGGTCTTAAAGGGTATAAAAAAATACTACGAGGCTTATCATAGGGTAAAAATAAGCGACGAGCTGATAAGGGAATGCGCCGTGTTATCTGAAAGATATATACAGGATAGGTTTCTGCCGGACAAGGCTATAGATCTGCTTGACGAAGCCTGTGCATGCACATGTATCAGAACTCCGGAGCTTGCTGAATATGATGAAAAAACTAAGAAGCTTAAGGTTCTTGAGGATATGGAAAAATCCATAGAGGAGCAGAGTGAGCCTAATTATGAAGCTCTTGCAGAGGTCAAGGGAGACATTATCAGAGTGAAAAATGAATTAAGCGAGCTGGAAAAGGTTGTATCTGCCGTTCAGGTGAGTGAAAACGATATTGCCAAGGTTATTGAACTGTGGACGGGTATACCTTCTAATAAGATTGCTGAAACCGAATTTTCCAAAATGTTACGCCTTGAAGAAAAACTTAAAGAACACATTGTAGGACAGGACGAGGCGGTGCACCTGCTGTCAGAATCAATAAAGCGTACAAGAGTTCAGCTTTCCAAGCGCAGACGTCCGGCTTCGTTTATTTTTGTCGGCCCTACCGGCGTAGGAAAGACAGAGCTTGTAAAAGCGCTTTCTACAGAGATGTTTGATTCGACCGAGCCGTTGATTCGTCTTGACATGACAGAATATATGGAAAAGCATTCTGTAGCCAGAATGATCGGATCACCTCCGGGATATGTTGGCTACGACGAGGCAGGACAGCTTACTGAAAAGGTTCGCAGACATCCTTATTCCGTCGTGTTATTTGACGAAATAGAAAAGGCTCATCCTGATATAATGAATATCCTGCTTCAGATACTTGATGAAGGAAAGATAAACGACGCGCAGGGAAGAACAGTTAATTTTGAGAATACAATTATAGCTATGACGTCAAATGCAGGTTCAACTGATAAATCAACCGGAGTCGGATTTAATAAATCTGCGGAGGATATATCAAAGGAGAAGGCGATGAAATCGCTGAGAGAATTTTTACGACCGGAATTTCTGAGCCGTATTGACGAGGTTATAGTATTCAAGCCGCTTGTCAAGGAGGATTTTGAAAGAATTGCGGCGCTGATGCTGGACGAAATGAAAGAACCTCTTTCTGAAAAGGGTATTATTCTTAAATACGATAACGACGCTCTTAAGGCTGTTGCTGAAAAATCGTTTGGAAAGGTTTACGGTGCGAGAGATATTCGCAGGGTAATAAGAAAGGAAATAGAGGAGAAAATCGCCGACATAATTATTGACAGAAACGGTAAGGTTGCGGGAATAGGAATCACGTCTGAAAACGGAGAAATCAAGGTTGATTATATGTGATTTCCTTTTAAACGGAAAAAATCACATAATTTCATGCTTATTGTCTTGATTTTTTATTGAAAATGATGTATAATAAGATAACTGATTAACTTGGACGGGAGAAAAAATATGGTAAGTAACATTATAGAGGAAGTAAAAAAAGGCCTTACCGGCGATCCTCTGAAGGATATACAGTATCTTCAGGAGCAGGCTGCTAAATATAAGGATAGTCCTGATTCGGCGGAAATTTTGAAAATATTGAGCGATATGTCCTTTGAGCTGCTGCCTGACGAAAGTAAAGCACATCTCAAAAACGCAATGTTTATAGGGGAAAAGCGCATTGATCAGGTTTATAATGAAATTAACGGTCTTGTGAAGGATAATAAGCTTGAAGACGCTGAAAAGCTTTTTTCGGAGATTGAAAAAAAGGCGGATAAATATTTCAGTGAAACTGAGGCAAGCAAAAAGTTTTCGTTCAGAAACAGGCTTGACGAATATATTTATACTCATATATACAAACCGAATAAAAAGTATGAGAGAACTCCTTTTGACTTCTGTCAGTATTTTTCATCATATGGTTATCTGCTTGTTGAGCAGCATAAGCCTCAGGAGGCGGTTGATAAGCTTGAAAAGGCTATAAGGTATAATCCTGTTAATGTTGAACCGAGATTTGAGCTTGCGGAGGCTTTTAAGCTCATGCATGAGCCGCAGCAGCTTTTTGCCTGTGTTAGGGATACGCTTGAAATTTCTACTACGCCTTATCATATTGCTCGCTGTTATACGAATTTAGGATATTATTGTATTGAAATCAAGGATTATGACAGCGCAGTATGTTTTTATTATGAAAGCTTAATATATGCTCAGAATGAAGCTGTAAACGGAGAGCTACAGCATATAAGAGCGATAACCGGGAAACAGGTTGTTCCTCCTACAAGAGAAGAAGTTCTTTCGGCGTTCGAAAAATATAAGATAAGGAACGGTCCGAATCCTGAGGTAGTTAACATCGCATACTCTTTGGGAAGCTATTGTATGGAGCATAATGCGCCTCCGCAGGAAACGCTGTTTTATATGCAGATCGTATATAACCTTACAAACAGTAACGAGGTCAAGGAAATTATAGAAAAATTAAACGCGCAGTTGGCTGCTCAAAGAGCCAGAAATAATTAAATTAAAAGGGACATGCTCAAAAAACATGTCCCTTATTTTAAAAGCTGTTCTCTCATAAACTGTAGAAGCTTTTTTTCACGTCTTGAAACCTGTACCTGAGTCATGGAGAGTTTTTTGGCGGTAGCGGATTGTGTGCAGCCCTTATAATATCTCATATAAATAAGCTCTCTGTCTTTTTCCTCCATAAGCTCTAAAATCTGACGAAGAGCAAGCATATCGCCGATTTCTGTGTCAGGCGCAGGTACGGCTATATCTATCTGACTTCCGCTTTCATCTGAGTTATCAGTGAGAGAAACCGGCGGAAGACTTACAGATAATGCTTCTGCAATTGTGCATTCGTCTGCGTCAAGCTGACTGCTTAGCTCGCTTAGCGTAGGCTCTCTTCCCAATTTTTTGGACATTTCTTCTCTGGCTCTTACTGTTTTAAGCGAAAGCTCCTTTAAACTCCGGCTTACTTTAACTGTGCCGCCGTCTCTGAATAGTCTTTTTATTTCGCCGAGTATTACAGGTACTGCATAGGTTGAAAATTTTACGCCTCTTTCGCTGTCGAAGGCTTCAACCGCCTTTAAAAGACCTATACAGCCTGCGGAATAAAGATCGTCGTATTCAATACCACGGCCTCTGAAACGGTTTGCGCACAGGTGAACAAGACCGAGGTTTTCTTCGGCAATGGGTTTATTCATTTTTAACTCCAAGCTTTTTTCTCATAGTTATTACAGTGCCTTTGCCAACTGTACTGCGAACGGTCAGCTTATCCATAAAGCTTTCCATAACAGCAAAGCCTAATCCGGCTCTTTCTTCAAACGGAGCGGTTGTGTAAAGAGGTTCCATAGCCTTTTTTATGTCCGGAATGCCGCAGCCTTTATCTTTGATTCTTATGTAAAGTTCATTATCGGAGAGTATTTTTCCGGTAATTTCAATAATTCCTTCAGTGTCCCTGTAAGCATGTACTATACAGTTGGTTACCGCTTCTGAAACGGCGGTCCGTATGTCCGCTATATCCTCAATCCCCGGATCCATAAGCGCTGCAAAGGCGCAGACCGCCGTTCTTGCAAAACCTTCATTCTGGGATTTGCTGACAAAACTTATTTTCATTTCATTTTCAGTATTCATTTTTATTTATATTCCCTCCTGTCCGCTGCTGATTGACGCTAAGCGGTCGATTCCTGAAAGGCGCATTACCTTTCTTATATGATTGGGCGGATTTCTGACGGTAATTTTACCGTTAAGCTCCTGCATAAGCTTATATCTTCCCATAACCAGTCCGATTCCTGAGCTGTCCATAAATCCTACGTCGGAGAAGTCGAGTATAAGTTCCTGAGGCTGATTTTCTCTGAGAGCAAAATCTATTTCCATTCTGAGATTTTTGGCGTTGTGATGATCTATTTCACCGGACAATACGGCAACCGTCCTGCTTTCTTCTTCGATTATTTTTACAGACATTTTTATCCTCCCTAAAGAAATTTTTTGATTCGGTTATATTTTTCCTGTTGGTAAAATATTATTTTTATATACAGTGTATTTATTTTTCTAATAACAGTTTAATATATTTTATGTGAGCTTTTTTGTCAGATTCAGTTGCCTGAAGAAATTAATTTTTATGTTCTGAAAACGTTTAATAATTATGTTAATGGGATATACATAATTAAATAGTATAAACAATTATAAATTGCTCTATCCTTAACAGTTTTGTTGATAATTATTTGTATGAAAGGTAGAAAATGAAAAAAACAGTTGACTATTAAACGTTTTAGTGTTATCATATAAACATAAGGAAGATCTTTCCGATTTAAAATTTAATATTTGGCAAACTTATTGAAAAGTAAGGACGCAAAGCTAAGGGTCTAAGCCGTTTAAAAACGGTATGACAGCCGGTTGCTAACACTTGTAGTTTACATTTGTTATTTTAATTGAGTTTATAGCTGTGTCTTTTTGCATGAAAAGACGCAGCTTTTATTTTATTAAAATAACGAGTGTATCCGGCCGTAATATGAAGGAGTGTTATTTTATTTATGAAAACAGTGGTAAATTCTAAAAGGATAGTTGCAGTTTTATCTGCTTTAGTAATGATATTAATGATTTTTTCTAATGCTTCAGCAGAAACTTATACTTACCGAACGCTGACATATTTAGCGGGAGATGTAGACAATCTTGTAGGAGCGTCTGAGGTAAGCTTTCAGAAAATAATAAATACAACCTTTGACGCGGCTGCGTCGTCAAGGTTTTCAAGAAACGGTTATCATCTTAAATCATGGTATGTACCGTCAACAGGGGAGACGGTAGGAACCGGCTCGCAATATACTATGCCTGATCACGACATTACCTTTGTGGCAAACTGGGTTCCGGAAACATATAAAATTACTTTTACAGGTAAAGGCGGAAAAACCGATGAGGGAAGCGCTAATATTTATATTGACGCCGAATACGGAACGACTATGATTCTTCCTGAAAATCCTTTTACTTACAGCGGTTATCAGTTTAAAGGCTGGCAATATGACGGAGTAACTTATAACGCCGGAGATGAATTTGAAATACCTGCGATACTTTCCGGAGCAAAAATTGTAATTTCCGCAGTATGGTCAAAGTCCTCAAATATAGTAACCACAGCGCCTGTAACAACAGTGACAACTCAGACGACAACAGTTATAACCTCTGCTGAAACTGAAGCTACGGCTTCTGCGCCGATAATTACGTCGACAGCTACGGATGTTTCAGTAACTGAAAGTTTGCCGGTTTCTTCAGAAACTGCAACTGTTACTGATGTAAATAGTACAGGCAGTACATTAATTAAAAAATATGAGCTGAATGCGGAGCTTGATTTTAATGACAGTGATAAAAAAATGTATTATATCCAGATGGATGAAATTGCAGAAGAGGGAACGATTGAAAAGCTTGAAATCAATTTATCGTCTAAAAACGGCAATATAAATAATTTCATTGCGGGTATCGGTACTGTGGTAGACGGATCGTGGTATCAGATAGATTATAATGAAAATATTCAGTCGCAGAATTATACTATAAATTTTGCGGATCCTGATATATGCGGTAAAATTAACGGCGGCAGCATACAGGTTGGATATTGGTGGGGCAATACCGCTCCTCTTTATATTGATTCATTAACAGTCACATATAAAACAGAGTCAGCGGTTACAACAGCTCCTCCGGTAACGACAATGTCTGAAGCGGCTTCGGATGAAAATATAGTATCAACCGCAGAGACAACGACGTCTTGTATTGAAACGACAACAGTTGCAGAGAATTTGATTACAGTTACTACATCTTTAATGACTTCTGAACCTGTGACGACGGTTACGACCGCTGAACAAACTACTACGGTCACAACTCTTAAGAACTCTCAATATTCTAAAATTGTTTCTTTTAATACAGAAATAGAAAATAACAGTACGATTACTATAAACGCAGGCGATCTGCTTTCTGTTAATCAGATAGTTGAAAGTATTCAATTGAATTTTACGTCGGACGGACGTAAAATAAATAACTATACAATTAGTGTTGGTATATCGAGGAATGACAATGGATGGGAACAAATTGATTTTCAAGATAACTGCGATTGCAGCCAATTAATTATAGGCGTTGAAATATCTGAAGAAATTCAGAAAATGATAACTGAGGACGGCTGTTTTAATATCAGCTATTGGTGGGGCGATAACGAAAATTTAGTTCTTGAATCCGTTAGAGTTAATTATAGAATTGACAGCGGCGACTATAATAAGGACGGAAAAGTAACGCTTGAAGACGCCGAAGCGCTGAGAAAATATATGGTAGGTATTAAAACATCAGGATTTGAAATAGATAATCAATCGGCAGATTTAAATGGCGACGGCAAAGTTAATGTATTTGATTATATGTATCTTGCAAGATTATTAGCTTAAATAAGCTATCGTCTTAATCTCCTTTCATAAAAAATATCCGTATCATAAGATACGGATATTTTTTTTATGAATTGATTATTTCTTCGATTTTAATTAGCTCGTCTGAGGTGAACGAAGTTTTGAAAGCGGATTCAGCATTTTCTGCAATCTGTTCAGGCCGGCTTGCTCCTATAAGAACTGTTGTAATCTTTCCGTCACGAAGAACCCATGAAAGAGCCATCTGGGAAAGCTTTTGTCCTCTTGACGAAGCTATTTCATTGAGCTTATGCAGCTTATCAATAGTTTTTTTGTCCGGAGTATTATTCATCCAAGGACGTTTTGATGCCGCTAAAGAGGAACCGATATATTTATCGGTAAGCAAGCCCTGTGCCAGAGGTGAGAATACTGCAAGACCAAGACCGTTTTCATCAGCGTAATTTTTAAGACCGTCAGTTTCTATCCATCTGTTAAACATAGAATATGAAGGTTGATTTATAATGAATGGGGTTTTAAGCTCGTTGAATATTTTCTGTATTTCAGCAGTCTGAACAGAGTTATAATTTGATATGCCTACATACATTGCTTTTCCCTGCCTTACAGCATGATCCAACGCCAGAGCAGTTTCCTCAAGAGGCGTTTCGGGATCAAAGACATGGTGATAGAATATATCGACATAATCAAGTCCCATTCTTTTAAGCGACTGATCTAATGAGGAAATAAGATATTTTCTTGAACCGTGTTTAGCGCCGTAGGGGCCGGGCCACATATCGTATCCGGCTTTAGTTGAAATACAGAGTTCATCACGATATACTTTTAAGTCTCTTTTTAATATCTTGCCGAAGTTCTCTTCCGCTGATCCGTTATACGGATTACCGTAATTATTTGCGAGATCAAAATGATTGATTCCAAGATTAAATGCCGTGCGGCACATATTTTCCATATTTTCAAAATTATCGCTGTAGCTGAAGTTCTGCCAAAGACCTAATGAAACAGAAGGCAGTTTCAAGCCCCACTTTCCTACTTTATTATATGGCATTTTATCATATCTCTTATCATCTGCAACAAACATAAAAATTCTCCTTAAATATAAATTATGCCGAAAAGATTATTATTTTCGGCTATTTTCATATTATCACAATTTTTTTAATACGTCAAGTAACAAAAACATGAGTTATGTCATAAAATATAAATGTACAATAAATTTGTACGAATAAGACAAGGGGGTATTATATTGGATTTCAGTATGTTTGAAAATATGAGCTTCAGACCGGAAATGAGACAATCTGTAAGCCATATGACGACGCAGAATAACATGACGAGAAGCCGCTTTCCGGAAGATACTCCGGTAGGAATGGCTTATGTTCCGTTTCAGCAATGGTCTGAGCCATATGATGAAGCAACGGCATTTTCTGCGGGAACAATTTTTCCTGAATTGAATCTTCCTTTTGAACCCGAAGGAGGCTGTAATGGACAAATATAAACTGTTCAGAGCAATTCAGATGTATGGATTTGCTATTGATGAAATAAAGCTTTATTTGGATACTCACCCTAATTGCCGAAACGCTCTTGATTTTTATCATAGGTATAATGATTTAAGACGCGAGGCAGAAGAGGAATATATCAGACTATATGGACCTCTAACGGCAAACCAGGTGAAAAGCCGAGATAACTGGACATGGACGCACGAGCCTTGGCCATGGGAAAGGAGCGCTAACTGATGTGGCAATATGAGAAAAAATTGCAGTATCCTGTTAATATTAAGAATTCCAATCCTAAGCTGGCAAAATTTATAATAAGTCAGCTTGGTGGTCTAAATTGTAAAAGGAGATAATAAGCGAATTAGACCTGGTATAAAATTTCAATCGATTGTGTTTTCTTTGCATAAACAATCTGGCGGACGAAGCTGCGGAGCGTTATATTTTTAAGGCTCTCACTGCAATTAGGATCTTCGAGTATATCGAGGCTTTGACGTATTGTCGCACTTAATTTTTTGTGCATATCTTCCTTAGTAATTACTGAGCTTTTTTTATTTTTCTCAAGCTCTTCAATCGCCTTAAGTATTTTTTCTTTGTTGGAACGGTACTCCTCAAGAGTATCAATTCCCGCGGCATAGGCTTCTTTTATTCGTTCCAGCTTCTTTTTCTCTTTTTCAATCAGCATCGGGGTGATATCTGATCCCTTTTGTTCTTCGGCAGATTTTATATTATATATGTTAAAATTTTGAGTTTCGAGGTCACTCTTTAAAGCGTTTATTACCGATGCGTTAAGTTTGATCAAGCTTGCGCTGTGCGATACCTCACACGTGCCTTTGGAGTACCTGTTACATTGAACTCTGTCATTTAACGCATAGACAAGAGCGCCGCCGCAATTACTACATTTTAAAAAGCCTTTAAGCATAAATTCATTGGAAGATTGCCTTGAATGCTTTGGAAACAGCTTTTTCTTCTCGAGAATCATTTTCTGGACCTTATCAAAAATTTCTTGTTCGATAATCGGCTCGTGCTTTCCTTGGGTTATTATAGTAGCTTCATTTTTGTAGTCTCTTGTCTTACTCTTGACGGGAGTCCATGTAAGCTTTCCAGTATACACCACATTTCGAAGTACGTATTCAACCCCTCTGTTTTCCCACTTGTTCCCGTATTTTGTTCTGATACCCATTGTATTAAGCTCTTTAGCAATTTCAAGGCAACCCCGCCCACTCAGATATTTATTAAAAATCATTTTAACAACGGGGGCAGTTTCAGGATTCGGCACAAAAACATTGTCCTTAACGTCATAGCCAAAAGGGGGAGTACTTACAACCTCGCCTCTTTGAGCTTTTTCAGTCATTCCCCGGCGTACCTCTTCCGCCAGATTAATGCTGTAATACTCGTCCATTGCTTCTATAAGAGCTTCAATGAGGATAGATGTTTTGTCTTCACCGAGCTGTTCTGAGATGGAAATAACCTCAATTCCGCACTGCTTTCTAAGCATGGATTTATAAACTATACTGTCTTCGCGGTTACGTGCAAAACGGCTGAATTTCCAAAGCAGGATAACGTCAAATTGTTTTGGCTTTATTTTTGCAGTACCAATCATTTTCATAAACTCGGGACGTTTAGCGGCTTTTCTCCCGCTTATTCCTTCGTCTACAAAAATAAATTCCTCCGGCAAAATCATATCATTTTTACGGGCGTAGTCTCTTATGGCCTTAAGCTGACTATCCGGGGAATATTCAACCTGATCTTCTGTGGACACTCGAATATATGCCGCCGCTGTTTTCATTTTTTCCTCCCATTATAATTTTTATGCACAGGTATTTTAGTTTAAACATTTTTTCAACAGCCTTAAAGGGTAAAATTTATATCACTAATTGGTAACAATCAGCAAATTCTTCTATTCTATTTTCTGAAAAAATACAACTGCCAAAAAAGATGATGGTTGTTATATTTTATCGACTTTTTGCAGCTTTTCACAGCTTTTCAAAATTTTAAAATATCCTGCTCCATTAATTACATCATTCTTTCAACATGTTTAAATGCCGTCTGTATCTCCTGGGAATGTTAATACCTACCATATACCCTAAATCATGCAGCACATCAGAAATAATACTGAAACCGTCCTTATAAAACTGACCGATTCGCCTTTGTTTGTCTTGAATGTTTTTGTAATCAGGAGGACATACAAAAGTCCAGTCCGCACCGTCTTTATCAAGAATGATTCTAAAAAATTTATCTATATCTGTGTCTTTAAAACCAGTTTTCATTAATAAAATATGATGTTCTACAGCTTCGTCAATCTGGCTTGTAATAACTGTTTTTCCGTCAAAGGATATTAGCGCTAATAACGGCTCATTGTCGCATATAGCTTTGTTTACGTCTGATTCAGACGGATATTTTATTATTTTCATTCCTGCTCCTTATCGTTGTCATTTTTGATTGTTTCGTTAATTGCGCGATTAATAAATCCATTTAGACTCTCGCCTTGATTTTTCGCATGTGCTTTTATTATTTCTTTTTGACCTTTTTTGACATTTACTCGTAACTGATCATAAACCTTTCTTGCATAATCATTTTTAATTTGCGAATTTGTTTTAGTTTTTGGTCTTGGCACTGAATCACATCCTTTCATATATATTATATCATGTTTTAGACTACATGTACATGTATAAAGCAAACAAATAAATCATATAAAATTTATGCAGTATGCACCTTGTTACAATAATCTTCAATTAAGGCGTATTCGTATATTTTATTTAAAAGGTTTTATACATCGCGCTTAGGATAAAAGCCCGTATACGTGCCAAGCGCCGCAAGGCTTGCGAAAAACAGTTCCCTCCCCATTGCCCCACCTTTTAGGCGCGTGGGGAGGGGACTGTTGTTTTTTTCCATTATAATTTTTATGCACAGGTATTTTAGTTTAAACATTTTTTTCAACAGCCTTTTTTGCTAATAAAACGTTGCTTTTTGTAATCTTTCTGTAATCATTATGACACTGATATGTCAAATTTTGCGATCTGTGACATTACTATTGCAATCCTGAGATTCATGAGTATAATAAAAAATGTAATCATGATTCGACAATAAATCGAAAGGAGTGCGGTAATTATGTTATGTTCAAAGCTAACTTGTAAATCATTGTATACGGTATGAGGCGTTTCTCCTGACCGTCATAGCCGTGATATAGGATATGATGTTACCGTCCTATTCTTTCTGGGGATTATTGTCGGCATTTAGACCACGCTCCTTGGAGACATTAGCAATATATTTTTTGCCTATTTCATTTAACATTTTACTTAAATATTTTTGTAATACCCCTTCAATACCAATTAATTTTTCATCAGGTGTTGAAATGCTCAGGCCATATTCTTGTAATTTGAGTTCAGTTAAACTAATATCTTGAAGCCTATCTATCGTTTTCATATTTATTGGACTTAAACCTTTATTAATTTCATCATCTGTTTTTTGCCTTAAAGTTAAATATTTCCTTGCATTCACTAGGCATTTACAATATTCATAAATTTCATAAATCATATTATAAAATATATTATTGTTAGATGACATTATTGTTAAATCTTTAGCGTCTTGCTCCTCGGTACTTGCTCCTAAGAAATAATTAATTATGTCTTTATGCATATCGAATTTAGATAATAGCCTAACATTTTCTTCTGAAAGTCCAGTAACCTTACAAGCAGTTTGAACATCAGTGTCAACACTTTTAATGTTACTAAGACCTAAAAGATAGTCAATTGAAACATTATAGAAATCAGCAATTTTTATTAGCACTGCTGAATTCGGCTCTCGTAAATTTGATTCATAATTTGAATAAGTATTATACGGCATACCAAGAGCATCAGCAACTTCCTTTTTAGTTTTCTTCATTTCTTCTCTTAATTTTATTAATCGATTATCAAACATTAAACACACCTGCTTTCTATATTGTATTATAACTCGATTTGAGTATATTGTCAATTGTATTTTTTCGGTTTGTTCAAAATAGACAAAAAGTAATGGATTTATTTGTGACTCATTTTGAATTCAGATATGTTGACAAATTTTCACAATGGTATATAATGTAATTACTCGATACGGGTGAAATAAAATTTTGGGTTTTCGTGATGAAAGGAGATAAGATAATGTACATTAATATTGATGTTGAGCGTGTAAAGCTTAGAATGTCACTTGATGAATTGGCAGATAAGATTGGAGTACAAAGGAAGTCGATTTACACTTGGCAGAAGAATGGGAAAATTCCCGCAACAGTTCTTATTGCTATGGCAGACTTTTTCGGATGTTCAATTGATTATCTGCTGGGACGTACAGAAAATCGTACCGTAAGTTCAAACTGATTAAATTTAAAAAGGAGGTAATAAAATGAACGAAATTAAAGTAATTGAAAATAATGGGCAGAGAGTTTTGACAACAGTGCAAATTGCGGAGTTATATGATACTACAGAAAGACGTATATCTGAAAACTTTAATGCGAACAAGGGCAGATATATTGAGGGAAAGCATTATTACTGCTTGACCGGAAAAATCTTAAAAGAATTTAAAAATGGCGAATACGGAAATTCCGTATTCGCACCCAATCTAAATAAACTTTATCTCTGGACAGAAAAGGGCGCGCTGCTTCATGCTAAGAGTTTAAATACAGATAAAGCTTGGGAAGTGTATGACTACCTTGTGGAAAATTATTTTGAGGTTAAAGATCAACGTCTTACAGGCATGAAACTTATAGCGACAGCAGTTGTTGAAGCCCAGGCTTTACTGAAAGAAAAAGACAATAAAATCTGTATGCTTGAAACAAGCATTGCTGTTAAAGACCAACAGATTTCAGAATTAAAGCCAAAAGCAAGTTACTATGATGTAGTGCTTAATTGTCCTGATTTGCTGTCTACTACTAAAATTGCTAAGGACTACGGAAAGTCAGCGGTCTGGCTTAACTCTTATCTCCATGATAAGAAAATACAATACAAACAAGGCGGAGTGTGGCTTTTGTATCAAAATTATGCGCAGTGCGGCTACACAAGCACAAAAACTCACAATTACAATGGCGATGATGGTATTCAGCATGCAAAGGTACATACTTACTGGACACAAAAAGGCAGACTATTTATATACGAAACTTTAAAGTCTGATGGAATTTTACCTCTTGTCGAATATAAACAGTCCGCATAGCGGCAGAAAGGAAAAATTGAAATGAATGAAATTAAAATTTTTGAGAACACAGAGTTCGGCTCTGTTCGCACAATTGCTATTGATGGTGAGCCGTATTTTGTAGGTAAGGATGTAGCAGTTATTTTAGGGTATAGCAATCCAAGAGATGCTCTGGCAAAGCACGTTGATGATGAAGATAAGGGGGTAGCAAAATGCGACACCCTTGGTGGAATCCAAGATTTAACGGTTATCAACGAGTCAGGTCTTTACAGTCTTATTCTTTCGAGTAAAATGCCAAATGCGAAAAAGTTCAAACATTGGGTAACAAGTGAAGTATTACCGTCAATCCGCAGAACAGGAAGCTATCAAGCCCCGCAGTCCAATACTGATAAATCCAAGAGTTTGGAAGTCAAAGAAATGAATGCTCGCGTTAGAATGTCCAATCAATATTTAAAGCTTGCTTCGGTCAATACTCTTTCGGAGCAGTATAAAAATATTCTGGTGGCTAAGTCGGCGGAAGTTCTTGCCGGAAAACCGTTGTTACCTTTACCGAAGTCGGAACAGAAAATGTATTCAGCCACTGAAATCGGTGAAATGTTTAATGTATCGGCTCAAAAGGTTGGGCGGATTGCAAATGCTTACGAATTAAAAACCGACGAATACGGAGAGTTCTATCGTGATAAGTCTCCGTACTCCAGTAAAGAAGTTGACGCGTTTAGATATAACGATAAAGCTGTGGAGCGATTCAGAAAGCTTTTGTTATAAAAACTCCCCGATGTTAGTCGGGGAGGGTTGATTATTCGGAAATGTCAATTGTAATCGGATCAGTATCAACAATTTTATCATGAGTTTTTGATTCATATACATGAAAATAAAATTCTATTGATTCAATTTTTTCTATACCCTCGTCTTCAAGATTACGAAAAGATATACCATCATTTGCTTTTTTTCCGCCCACAATATCGCAAGAAAAAATAGGTTTAACCATAATTCCGTTTACAGAAACATCGCGAACTTGGACAGTAATCCCTTCGTTAGAATAATTTTCAATAGTTAAATTTAAATTTGTTCTTGACGCCTCATATGTTATTCCTTTATATGTAATTTTTAAATTCTCATCTTCGTATAAAGTTTGATTAGAAATTTCATTGTTTTGTGTGTCAGTTGCTTCTGTAGGTTTCTCAGTACTTGAATTTTTCATTTCATTAAGTTCTTGGTTAACTCTATTGAAATCAGATAAAAGCAGTTCGTAGTCATGTTTAAGTTTATCGTATTCGCTTTGAAGCATATTATTTTCCGTTGTTTCTGCGATAGTTTCTTCTATAGAGCTATCCTTATCATCAGAATTACACCCCAAAAAGCAAAAGCTCAGCGACAGCGACGTTAAAATGCAAGCAAATTGTTTTATTTTTTTCATTGTTTAATATCCCCTTTATTTATAACACAATATAAGTTAATATCGGGTATATAACCATCAAAACTACGCCCAAAATGATTAATGATTTACCCGAATCATCTCTTTTATCATTTGACATTTTAACGCAGCCTAAAATTATTCCCAGTAGCGGTATTATGACTGTACAAACATACATCCAAGTATTTGAATTAGATTTACCGTATTGCTGGTTAAAATAATAGTTTTCGTCGTATGTAACCAAACGCTCGCCGCAATAATCGCAATTATCTTTACTTCCATTGAATACTTCGCCGCATTTAGGACATTTCTTTTTATATGAAGCCACAGAACCTATGCTTGTACCACATTTATAACAAGTGCTACGGTTATCCCCGTTAAGTTCCCCGCATTTAGAACATGTTTTCATCGTGTAATATCCCCCTTATCATATTATTTAAATGCATATTAATGGTTTATTCATCAGGAATAAGAATATTTAATTTGTCTATATCATCAGCCATTGATTTGTCAGTTTCATTAAAACTTTGCGTATATGTAGAAATATTGCCCGAAGGGTTTATTACAAGTCCCACAAATTGGTTGTATGTGTCATAAGCCTTTTCCATTGCATCATAACATTTTTCAAGCCCCTCAGGTGGATTTTGAAGCTTCCCATAATATTCAGCAATGTTTTCTTTGGCACTTTTTAATTGCGATATTTTAACAATAAAATCTTCATCGCTATACAAATTTTCTATTGCTGAATTAAAGTCGGAGTAAAACTCCATATCACCTTTATAATTCTCGCGTTTTGTATACTCATCTGTATTTATATCATGCTTTTTAAATATACAATTATACCAAACATCATGTAGAAGACCACCCGCTTCCTCTGCCATACGTGCATTTATAAGCAAGGCTACACTCATAGCTTTCATATCCTCAATATACTGTGCACGGATTTGTTCTGCCGATTCTCTTTCATTTTTATTTTTATTTGACATTATAGTAATTGCTGCCACAATTGCAATTACAATTGCACAAATAACCACTACAATAATGACTAAAACTTTCTTGCTAGGTTTTCTTCTTGTCAATGTATTATTTTCACTCATTTGTACATCAATATCGTTCTGCCCCTCTAATTGATTATTTGTTGTTACTGGGAAGCCACAATGGGGGCAGTTAACCGCTTTATCGGATATTTCATTTTCACATTCAGGACAATTAATTAAAGCCACAATAAATCACTTCCATATATGTTATAATATAAAGATAATAACATATATAGCGAGGTAATTCAATTCGCAATATCGACAATAAAAATTGAATTTTTTGTCAATAAGTGACAAATTATGACTAAATTGTTAACAAGTTATAAAAGTAAAATATTTCCAGGAATTAAATTTCCTATTATTTAAATGCATATTAATGATAACATAAATTGACAAATAAATCAATTTGCAATTAGCAATAAATAACAATTAGATTTTTGTCAAAATTATACAAAAATCTACATTTCAAGAAAATTCGTTCGATTTCCTATTGACATATTAGAACAGCTGTTCTATAATATAGACATAAAACAAATGTTTGTTGCCCTATTTAATACTTTCTGAATGCGTACAACGTTCGCACTCTATTTTAAGAAGTGCATCAATTGCTTTTTTACCGTATTCATCAAGTTTTCGATAATTTTGAATATGCCGTATTTCATGAGAGTCTATGTTAAAATTATCGTTTTTACCATAATTCTCATCATTTATTTCATCGCTTACCAAATATTCTAATGAGCAATTGAAAAAATCAGAGAGTTTTATTAATGTTGTTCTTCTTATGTTTTCGGTTCCTTTTTCAAAGAATCCTACTATCGTGGTATAAGGAATACCAGATTGTTTTGATAATTGTGAACGATTTTTAATGCCGTTTTTATTCATAAGGTATACTAATTTTTCTGTAAATGTCATGTTTATCACCACCCGTTACAATATAATAACATATTTTTTCTATGAGGTCAAGAAAAAATATACGAAAAGGGGTAAAAAAGTACTTGACAAACTACGATTAAGGGTATATAATATAATTGGACTTACGAAAAGGGGTAGCAAGTTTAATAAAATTGAAAGGAAGTAATAAATTATGTTAGCAAATTTACGTACTGAAATGTACAAAAGAAAAATCACTAGCAAAGATATGGGGAAATGCATTAATCGAAGCGAGAAGTCTATTTCGAATAAAATTCATGAACGCTCTGATTTTACACGCAAGGAAATGTTTTTAATAAAAACCGTTCTATTTCCTGATGTAACTGATATGCGTTACCTATTTGAATCAGACGAGAATGACACAAAATCAGCGTAAACGAAAGGAGAAAATTTACATGGAATGTAAAAAAAACTCCGCTATGGAAAGCGGAGCAAAACAAACTGACTTGAAAGTCGCATTAGCAGACTTCAAAGAAGAAAAAGAAATTGAAGCTACAAGCATTGAGGAACTCTATTTGAATGACAGAGAGCTGTTTGAGAGTTTCCGAAAATTAATACGCTTTAGCTCATACATTGGGTTTGATATTGATGTTCTCATTACCGTATATGGTTACTTCAGTGTAGATGACAATATTCCGCAAGAACCGTTGTTAAAAATGTTTAAGCTTTTATTTCAAATAAGAGAGAGTGCGGAATTACTGTCTCTAGAACTTCAAGAAACACAAGGTCGCCTTAAAGAGAATAGCGGAATCCTTTCATCTCTAAGGAGTGCGTTTGAAGAAAAAGAATGTTAGATCATAAGTTCTCTTTAACATATTGTTCCCCTTTTTCAGTAAGAGAAAGGCGGTAAGTGCTAAGAGGAGAAGTTGTTTTAATTACATACTCTTTATCTTTCAAATAGTCTACATCATTTCTTAAAGTAAGCATATCAATTCCAACTTCGGTACCATCAGAATCAAACTGATAAGGACCGCCGAAATTTTGATCGTAATCATAAATTTGTTTAAGTAATTTTTTGCGTGATTCTTTCACTATTTATCACCCCCCCATCCTAATTATTTAGAATTATTATACCATTTATGGAAATAAATGTCAATATTAGGGTGAAAAGAAATAACAACACCAAATCAGCGTGAGAAAGGAGAAAGAATGAATAAACTTGAAATCGACACTGAAAAAAACAAGTTTCTTTTGAACGGCAAACCAATCAAAAACGCAACAGAAATCACGATTAGGATTACCCCTAATGATATACCGGAGGCAACGATAACCGTGATGTGTGAAACTGATATGGTTTTGAATAATTGTGAATTAGCCGATTCTTGAAATTGCGAAAGTATTGTCCTCGTGCGAGCATTAAGGAGAAAAAATTGCTGACAGAACAAAACAGGAGGTGATTGAATGAAGTCAATTATACTTCTCACCATTGTCAATTGGCTATTTAATATCCTTTTCACAGTAGTAGCATTCAAATTCTTTTATGGCGAATGTAAATTTAGAAAAGTTCTAAAGGCGGTTCTAATTTTAATTTTTTGCATAATGTTATGTAATCTTGTTGTATCGCTGTTCCTATTGTTTTAAAAGCAATATTTAACTCAGATAAATATTCATTTGATTCGTTATCGGAGAAAAAGTTGTCAAGAAAAGCTTTGTAAAATGATGGAAATAACCTTTGAGAAGCATTACTCATATAAGAAATATTATTTGAAAAAAGGTCGAGAAATTTTGAGGCTGTTTCTATATTGTTTAAAAAAGTATCGTTTTCAGGATAAAAAACCCTTAAGCAGTTTTGGTAAAACGGCGCATATAGTTTCTCAATCTTTGTCATCATTATTTGACGTTCCTTTTCCGATTTTTCAAATTTTCTTGTAAAAAACATTATGGCAAATGTTGTAAGTGTTGATAAAATTGGGGAGAGAACTACAGCGAGTATGGATAACACATTCACATATATCACCTCGCTTTCTATATGAATTATACCATAATTTGAAGTGAGGGACAAGAAATCAAGTCAACGTAATAAGAAAGGAAAAAGAATTATGAAAGAGCAAGTAATAAACGGGCACGTATACCGCAGATTTATTGTAAAGGGCGGTGCAGAAAAAGAACAAGCCGCGTTTGCGTTAATGGAGCGCAAGGGCTTGTCCAGAGAAGATTTAATTCTATTGCTTGAAACCTATGCACTTAACGAGAGCTATACGTCGATGCAATGCCCTCGAGAATGTAAGCGAGAGCCTCAAAAGAATTAACGTTTTTAACGGTATCAACAATTGCGCGTGGTTCTGTGCCCCAAACATATATAGTGGCGTTTACTGATTTTCTATTATTATCTAAGCCGCTAATTTCGATGTCATATCCGTTTCCCAAATCGCGGTATATAACATTTTCGCAATCAATGACACACACGCTATAAGCGGGCCCCAACTTTTGACACAACTTTTCGATACCGATAGACGGGGATTCAACCTTCATTTTATATCACCTTCTTTCTATTCCAATTATAGAACTAATGGTGAAAAATGTCAATTAACACAATTCGCACAAGCGGTGTATGCGAAAGGAAAAGTTATGGAGTTTATATTAACTGTTTTTTTATCGATTGGGCTTTCTTTGATTGTAACATTAATCGGAGCAATATTACACCTTAAACAGATTGACAAAATGTTAGATACATATATGGAAAATCTGAATAAGGTGCACGAGAGATTTTTAAAAAATATCAATCAGAGATACGGACAGAAATAATGGATGTAGGGAATACTTAGCAAATGTCAAACGGACAATCAGTGAAGGCATAAACTTAGAGGAAAGGAAGTGATTTTATGCCGAGAAAGAAAAGTACGGATATTTATCCGCATGTCAGCTATGTTTGTATCGGAGATGATCCCCCGATAAGGTGGGATTCGCTCAGCGAGGAAAAAAGAGCCGAGCTTTCAGCTAAGATGATGAAAAAAGTATCTGAGAACTTAAGCAGATATCTTAGCTCACACCCGGAAGAGATTGATTCTTTGATTTAATGAGGAAGTTAATTGTCTGAGGTTTGAAACCTCAGCGTTAAAAAATTGGACAAGCGATGTATACGAAAGGAATAACCAATGAACATATACCAAAAAATCGGAACGATATGCTTAATAGGAGCGACGGCGGGCTTAGCGTTGGGACTGCTGGTGAATCCATGGTTTTTAGCGCTGGGAGCCGCGCTTGCGGGAGCTTCCGCCGCACTGGAAATGGTCAGCGACAGTGTGA
>ERZ827186.435-NODE-435-length-51370-cov-5.607561_pt1 | contig 51370 bp, 42 predicted proteins | sample MGYA00519918_ERZ827186 | MGnify/ENA primary metagenome ERZ827186 (study PRJEB31778, sample SAMEA3449275) | human gut metagenome | biome: human gut; feature: human-associated habitat; material: faeces | place: United Kingdom | collected 2010/2012 ...
GCACGGCCCCTTCGCCGCCCCGGAACTCCGAGACGTAACGCGAAGCCTCGATCACCTCAGCCGCGGCGTCCGCCGGGCACACCGGAATTCCGACCGCGCGCATGCACTCCAGGTCGGGGATGTCGTCGCCCATGTAGATCACGTCCTGCGGGTCCAGACCTTCGTTGGACAGGTATTCGCGGAGTGCCGTGATCTTGTCCATGCAGTCGATGTAAAAGTGCCGGATGCCGAGCATCCGAAGGCGGTTTTCGAGCGTCCGCCCGCGGCCTCCCGTGATGATGCAGACCTTGTAACCCATTTTGATCGCATAGGCCAGCGCGTAGCCGTCCTTGGCATTGTAGCGGCGGATGAAATCGCCGTCGGCCGTGGGGATGATGCCCCCGTCGGTCATCACGCCGTCAACGTCGAACACGAACGCCCCGCAGCGTGCTATATCTTCTTTGAAGTTTCCCATATGCTTTGACTTATAGTTGAATAGATGTTTTTCAGTCGGAGGTCGAACGACAGCAGGTCGCCGTGGCGGGCCTTCGTGGCGAAGTCGTTGCGCACGGCGGGTCCCGTCTGCACGTCGAGCGGCGAGCGGGCGTCGCAGGCTTTGGCGGCGGTCTCGGCGATCAGCGGTTTCAGCACGTCGAAATCAATCCCCGCATCGCGCACGATGCGTTCGCCGACGGCATACATGTGGTTGGCGAAGTTGCAGGCGAAAACCGCCGCGAGGTGCACCCGGGCCCGCTGCTCGGAGGTGGCCCAGATCACCGTGCCGGAGAGCTGCCGGGCGAACGCCTCCAACTCCGGGCGCAATTCTGCCGAAGGGGTTTCGAGGAAGACCGGGATGACCGAGAAATCGACTTCGCGGCCCTTGGTGAAGGTCTGCATCGGGTAGAAGACCGCCCGGTGGGCGAATTTCTCCGGGATGGCGGCCAGCGGCACGCTTCCGGCCGTGTGGGCGACGGCGGCGCCCTCGGGGATGGGAAGCGTCGCGGCGACGTGCTCCACGGCCTTGTCGCTTACGGCGATCAGGTAGATGTCGGCGTCTTGGGCGAGCATCCCGGGATGCGTCGCCCAGTCGGTAGCCGTGAGCTCCGCGATGATGCGGGCCCGTTCGGCGTTCCGGGCGAAGATCTGCATGAGTTCGAGGCCGCTTTTCGCAACCGCGCGGGCCAGCACTTCCGCCAGGTTCCCGCTGCCGATAATGACGACTTTGTTCAATTCATAATTCATAATTCAAAATGCCCGATTGATAAAATCGGCATCACCTTTTGTGAATCACGTTTTGTTATTTCCAATTTAAGTCCGCAAACTGATAATTCTGAATTGTGGGTTCTTGCCTTGTCTTTACATCCATACGTGGTCGCCGCAGCAATCGCCATCTCCAACCACGGTGTTGTGTCTTCTGCATCTGCCATGGTTCCAGTAAGTGCAATTGTAGCAAGCACGATGGGCAAAGGCATTTTTACGCTTTTTATCATCGTCACCCGATGACGAGCCGCCCGAACCTCCTGCGGCAAGGAATGCAAAGATGATGAATATGTAGAAGAAGAGCAGCGTGCCCATAGCTGAAGCGCAGAGATATACGGCCTCGACGACTGCCGCCCTGAAGCTCCTCAGTTTCTTCGTCCGGTGCACGATTACACACAATTCGTAGATTGCCACAGCGGCGACCGCCAACGTCACGTTGTTTGTAAGATAGCCGATGAACGCACCTACAACGAATGGAATCGCCGGACGCCAATGCATCAGTTTTGAACATGAAGTAATATGCCTTTGTGCGAGTCGGTTAAAGAGGTTGTTGAACGATTTCATCCCGAACAAGGACCAAACCCCCGCCACAAGGCCTAACATCACCAGAATACCCAAAAGGTTTTTCTGCCATTCGGCAATGTCCTGCAAGGAGTTGCCTCTTGAAGCAGCGCCGACAGAACGGGTTACGTATTCTTGTTTTTGCGATGCTGATGGTGAAACATCTTCCGCAGGCGAGTTTTCTCGTGCGACTTCTACTTTTTGCAATTCTGCACCGGGAGTAGCCTGTTTGGTGGTTTCGGCCGGGTTTTCTTCTATTTCCTTACAGCAATAAGAGGCTACGTATGCCTTCTTGCCTTTATACATGAAGATGAGCAAGCTGCCGTCACGGCCTATGGCTTCGAATTCCTCGCCTTGGTTCATCCGACCCAAGGCATTGATTCGTTCAGGCTCTTCAAATACGGTGACGTAAGTATCCGATACCCGGAAATTGTTGCCGGCAAGCACGCTTGCACCCGCCAACATGCATAGGCAGAATACGAAAGAGCGATAAAAACGATTCATATAGCAATTAATTGTCCTGTTTTTCCATGGCTAATCCCAGAATGAATCCATCCAAGTGCAGGTTTCTTCCCGCAAACATCCGTCCGGAAAATTGTGCCGGTGAAGTATGTCGGAAATTTGCCGGGTCTCATTTTTAATTTTATAGCAGTTCTGTCAGCCGCACGTTCTCCTGCGACTGGCGGGCCGAGTCTTTCAGCATCTCCAGTTCGCGGTCCACGCGGGCGAGTTCGGGCGTCTGTCCGAGGTCGAAGGTGGTCTGTCCCGACCGTTCGACCGCTTCCAACACCCCGTAGACGGTCATCGACGCGATGTCGTGGGCCGGAGTGAAGGCCGTTTCGCGTTCGCCGTCGCCGCTGCGCACGGCGATCAGCTGCCCGGCCTGCACCAGCTGGAACAACACGTCGTTGACGATGCGCGTGGGCAGGCCGAGCCGTGCGCGGATCTCGTCCGCGGGCATGGCCCCGCCCTTGTCGCGGAAGTTCCGGACCACGGTGAGCATCACGGCCAGCAGCACCTTGCGGCGCTGGTCGTAGCTGATCAGCAGCGATTCGCGCTCCTCGCCGAAACGCGCTATGTTCTGGTAGGCGAACGACAGCTCGCCGCCGAAGAGGAGTATCTCCCATGAGGTCTGCATCCAGATCAAAAAGAGCGGCAGGGCCGCGAAGCTGCCGTAGATGGCGTTGTAGGAGGTCATCCACCGCTGGACGTAGACATAGCCCCACTGGAACAGCAGGAAGATGGTTCCGGCGACGATGCCGGCTATCAGGACGCTGCCGAAGCGGACCTTGGCGTTGGGGATGATGATGTAGAGGAAGGTGAACATCACCCAGATCACGATCATCGAGGCCAGCCGCGACAGCAGTTCGAAATACCAGCTGTCGTCGAATCCCACGAGCTCCTGGGCGTATTTGCCCACGGCGTTGGCCACGATCCAAAGGATCGGCACGATCATCACCACGGCGATGTAGTCGGTCCATTGGCGGGTGATGCTGCGCTCGACCTTGACCTCCCAGATGTTGTTGAAGGCGCTTTCGATCGACCCGAAGACCCGGATCACGGCCCAGAAGAGCGTCACGAGCGCCACGGCGGCCACCACGCCGCCCTGCGTGCGGGCCAGGGCGTTTTCGGCGAAACCGACGAGGTAGTCGATGATCTCGGGATTCTGCGGGAAGAGGGCGTAGAGGTTTTCGGTGAGGCCCTCTGCGAGTCCGAATCCCTTGACGATGGCGAAGACCACGGCGACGATCGGCACCAGCGACATCAGCGTGTAGAACGTGAGTGCCGCCGAGCGGACGATGGTCCCGTGTTCGAGCAGGCCCCGCGCCGTGTAGAACAGCAGGCGGTACTGCTGCACGAGCCACCGCACGACGGGGTTGCGCCATTCGTTCACGTCGCGCCGGAAGATCGTGTCGGTAAAGTATGTCAGGAATTCGCTGAGTTTCATAAGAGGTCGTTGGAAATCAGGCAAATGTAGTTATTTTAAGCGGATAACCCAAAAATCGTTCCCGATTTTCGTGAAAGCCAGCCGCAGTTCCGCTCCGGGATGCAGTCCGAGGCGGCGCATCAGCTCCTCCGCCGCCAGCGGGAAGTCGCGTTTGAGCACCTCGGCCCCGCGGCCTTTCAGTTCGCGTTTCAACCGTTTGGGATCGTAGGGTTCGATCCGCTCGACGGCGTAAATCCGTCCGAGCACGTCCTGCGGCTCTTCGGCGGCGAATCCGTAGCCGTTTTCGCTCCAGACGGCGGCCTTTCCCGCGAGATGGAGCCGGACCAGCCGGGCTTTTTGCAGGGCCACGTCGGGGACCACGAGCCAGCGGCAGCGTGCCGGGTCGAACGTTTCCGGTTCGGGCGCTGTGTCGCCGGGCCGGGCCGAGAAGGAGCCGTGCCCGAGGGCCGTGGCGGTGACGAGCGGCCCCGTGCCGTCGGCGTAGACGAGCACCTCCTTGCATTCGCCGTCGAGCGAGACGACCTCCACGTGGCTGTCGGGGAAGAGCCGCAGGGCCTCGCCGATGTCGAAGAGCGGGGAGTTCTTGATGCACAGACGTCCCGAAACCCGGTCGAGAAGCGGTTTCAGGGCGATGATGTCGGGCGAACAATCCTCCAGCCGCACCAGCTTGCGGCCCTCGGCCGAGCGGCGGTCGGGGTCGGCGTAGATCCAGTCGAAATGCAGGCCGTCGCGCCGGAGATACTCCTCGGCGGAGGTGTTCACGACCTCGATATTCGTCGCGCCCAGCCGCGAAAAATTCTCGGCGGCCACCCGGGCCAGCACGTCGTTGCGTTCGAGCGTCACCACGCGGCCGAAGCGGCGGCTGAGGAAAAACGTATCGACGCCCAGTCCGCAGGTGAGGTCCAGCACCGTGTCGCCCCCGATCCGTTTGTGGGCGGCGCAAGCCTCGCTCGACGCCTGCTCGAAAGCCAGCGGAGGCAGGATGCACTGCGCCGTGGCATACGACGGGAGCTTCTGGGCGGCCCGCGCGAGGTATTTGACCTGCGTGGCGACCAGCCGCGCATGGGGGACCCGGCGGTCCTTCGCCACCTCGATCGGGTCGCGGTCCCGGGCGGCGGCGATGGCGCGCTGCACCTCGCCGGTCAGCAGGAGGGTGTATTCTTCGGACGTTATCACGTCCGCAAAGGTACGCTTTTTTTCGGTTCGGCACTCCATGCCGCGGCGGTCGCAAGGACGAAGACGAGGTACAGGGCCGCTGTCTGCCATCCTCCGAGGGTGTAATCCGCCGCTCCGCTCGGCAGCGAGGCGGTCAGCCGGGCCAGCGCGTCGATCCCTCCGGCCGCCGTGCCCGTCACGAATCCGAACGCCGGAGCGAGGACCCCGACCGGAGCGAGCATCCACAGCGCCCCGCCGAAGACCACGACCCCGGCCAGCGCGATAGCCGGCGGATTGACGGCCAGTCCTGCCAGCGGCACGACGCCGAAGGTGTGGGAGACAAGCGGCGCCGTGGCGAGGGTCGCGGCGAGACCGATCAGGTAGGCGTCGATCACGACGTTCAGCCCTTTCCACCGGGTCCGGCAACGGCGGCAGAGCGGCACGCCCCACGCGAGGATGCCCGCCACGGCGAGGAACGAGAGCTGGAAACTGATGTCCCCTAACCAGTTGGGATTCCACAGCAGCATTCCGAACGCCGCCGTTGCGAGGGCGTTCATCCCGACGTATTCCGAGGCCGAGGCCAATGCCGCCTGCAAGACGGTGCACATCACGGCGGCCCGCACGGCGCTCGGCGGAAATCCCGCCGCCGCGACGAAGAGCCACACGGCCCCGGCTGCCAGCAGGTTTTTCAGCAGGTGTCCCCGGCGCAGCAGCGGCAGCCACCACAGCACGGCGTTGATGAGTACGAAGACGATCCCCGTGTGAAGTCCCGACACGGCCAGCAAGTGCGAAAGTCCGCTGCGGGAGAAGCGGGCGCGGAGTTCCGGGGTGATGCCCCGCCGTTCTCCGGCCGCCATCGCTTCGACGATGGCCGCGGCCTCCGGCTTCATCGGCAGCCGGGCGAGGCGTTCGACGGCGGTGCGGTGCAATCCGGCGTATTGCTGCGGCAGGCGTTCGAGGATCGTCCGCTCCGAGACCCGCAGCGTTCCGGCATAGCCCCTTCGCCGCATCAGGCGGCGGTAGCTTTCCGCTCCGCCCCGGAAAGGCCGCACCGTACCCCGGCAGCGGAGGCGTTCGCCGGGTTGCAGGTCGGTGAGCGAATCGACGTAGAGCCGGACCCGGGCGTCGGAGGGGTGCCAATGCCCGTCCGCGGGGTCGCGCCATGCCGCTACCGAAGCGTCGGCCGTGGCATACCGGCCCCGGTCGGCGGGAAATCCCTCCACGGTGATTTCGTAAACGGTTCCGATGTCCCGCGGCACGGTGGGCGAAGGCGTCCGGAGCTGTGCCGCGGCGAATCCCGCCGTGAGGAGCATTCCCACGGCCGACGCCTGCGAGCGGAGCAGCAGGGCCATGACTCCCGTGCATACGAAAGCCCCTGCGAGAAACCACAGGGGCAGTTCGTATCGGCCTGCCAGCGCGATTCCGGCCGCGAACGGCACGAGGAGTTTCAGGACGGGCATGCGGTCGAGCCGCGCAAGCAGGCAGGAGAGTTTCATCGGGAGTGGTCTATTCGGGTGTAAATATAGTGAAAATCAATCGACGAACAGCTCCCAGCCGCGCCTTATTTCGTCGGGATCGGCGGCCGAGCCGTTCTCCACGCGGGAGATGGCCGCCGCGACGGGAACCATCGTCGCCGGGTCGAGCGTCTCCAACGCCTCGTCGGGGCCGATGCCCGTGTCGGCCGACACGGCGCGGATGTAGGCTTCGGTGCGGTTCTCCGAGGGTGGGGCCCAGCGCGAGATCATCTCGCGAATGCTTCGCAGTCCGTGCCGCACCCGGTAGGTGTGCAGCAGGACGAAGATCGCCCGGTATCCCCACGCCAGCGATTCGAACTGTTTGAAGGCCGGGTCGCGCGAGGGGCGCACCTCGCCTTTGTAGCGGACCTTCGACTGCCGGATATTGCCCGGATTGCAGTTCGCCAACCCTCTACTCATCGCCTGCCTCCTTTCGGATGCGGCGGTGGACGTAGCGGCGCAGCCAGCGGAACAGCGGGGCGTCGGAGAGTTGCGCGGCGTTTTCGAGGAACGACCACAGCTCCACTCCGCAGGTGAACCCCGTGAGGAGCTTCGCCACGTTCAGCTGCATGAAATCCAGCACGCAGCTGTCGATCAGCCACGCCATTGCGATCGCCGTGACCGCCAGCGTGAGTTTGACCACCGTGCGCCACGCCTTGCAGCTTTCGAAATACCAGGCGCGGCCTTCGCGGCGGGCCGTGGCGCGGTCGGCGGCCACGCCCGAAAGGAAGTCTACGCCGATGAAAACCACGGTCGTGGCTATCAGCGGCCCGATCGGGGCGAACAGGGCGGCGATCCCCGCCGCCGCGCCGCTAATGAATCTGAACAAAGCCTCCATCGGTCGTGCAGCGTCTGAGCGTGTCGTTTTCGGGGTCGTATTCCGGGAATTCGTCCCGGTGTGCGAACAGATGTTCTCCGGCGCGGCGCAGCAGCGTCCGGGCCTGAGTCCGCAGGCTGCGTCGCAGGGCTCGGAGCGCCGCTTCGCCGGCCGGCTGGCCGCAGGCGGTCTTGGGGGCCGTCGTGCCGCATTGCCCGGTGCTGATGTCGAGCCGCGATTGGAGGGCGAGACGGGTGAAGAGGGCCGTCGGGGCTGCGAGGTATTCGTCGCGGAATCCGGCGTAGGAGCCTTCGAGGAGCTTTTCGTAGAGCGCCCGCCCTACGACCGGGACGATGTGGCGCTGTTCGGCTCCGGTGATGTCGGCTTCGGTGACGCTGTCCGGAGGCAGGTAATCTCCGCCGCCGAAGGCGAGGCGCAGGACCTGCAAAGGTGTGATGAGGGTTTTCATTCGATGCTCTTGATATTGTATTTGGTGATTTCCGAGAGGAAAACCTGTTGTTTCGGGTCCTCCGGGTCGTAGTCGAGTCCGTCGGCCTTGCGGGCCTCCCAGACCTTCATGTAGATGGGTTTCGAGCGCGTCGGCGGGCGGTTGACGATTTGCAGCGACGCCGTGTCGAGCCCCAGCACCGAGGCGATGACGGTGCGGATCGGCTCGGTGAGTTCGGCTTGCTCGGCCAGGATCACCGTGTTCAAAGCCACTTCGTATTCGTGGAGGATGCGCTCGGCGCTGAATCCCGAGGCGTAGTCCAGTCCGCTCAGGGTCCGGAACCACGAATGGGCCACGACGATGTCCCCGACGGCCTGTTCGTGCAGCGCCTGCCAGTCGCCTTCGTTCTGCGCGGCGATGGGAATGAAGCGCGAATTGTCGTCTTCGCCCCCGTCGCGGATGACGAACATCACCTGCCCGGGATTCCCGGCGAATTTCTGCTCTGCGAGGCGTACGATGCGTTCGGCTTCGGCCTCGTTGTCCACCGACGAGTCGAGCATCATCACGCCCGACAGCTGGAACGAGTTGTCCAGCCGCGAGATGTTCCAGCGGTCGGTCTTCCAGGCGATGGCCGAGACGCTGAAACCCGCGATATAGGGCGGTACGCCGTAGTGTTCGAACATCGGTTCGTAGTCCTTGTAGTGGACGATCGAGCGCATGGAGCCGTCCTCCTGCCGTTCGAATTGCGGATAGAGGGGCAGCGACCGCGCTTCGGCGGGTTTGAACGCCGCCCAGTCGTGGTGGAGCAGGATGTGTTCCGAGTCGCGGGCCACGCGGCAGCGCGAGGCGTCCTGATGGTAGAGCGAGAGGAAGGAGCGCTCCTCGTCGGTGACGATTTCGAGAAAGGCGTTGCCGAACAGCGACTTGTCGAAGGCCAGTTTGTTGAGCACCTGCCTCAGGCTTTCGCCGCTGCCGTTCACGCGGCGGACGAACGCCGCCAGCCGCGGTTCCCGGGCTTCGTCGCAGGTGAATCCCTTGCCCGAGATGTAGTCGGCCTTGTCGTTGATGATGCGGCGGTGGGTCGTCGAGCGCCGAGCCATCAGGGCCAGCGCCGCCGGGAAGAGGTTGTCGTCGCCCCAGCGCCAGAATCGGTCGCTCTCGACCCGCGCCGTCCCCAGCGCGAAGTAGGGGTCGGTGCGGTTGGCGACCCCTACGGCGGTTTTGATTTTTTTCGCTTTGTTCATGGCGTTGTTTCGGATTCGGGGCCGCAGCGGCCCGCAGGGAATCTCCCTGCGGACGCCCGGTCCCGGGTCGGGTTACTGTTTGTAGGCGTAGGTGATGAGGTCCGTGTCGAGGATCTGGCTTCCGGCCATGAAGACCGCGCGCTGGCGGTTCTCCATCTCGTCGGGATTGTACCACATGCGCACTTCGTTGCCGGGCATGTCGGCCGTGTTGACCGCCAGCACGAGGTTGCGGCGGTCGGTGAGCATGGCGAACGACTGGTGGAACGCGGTGGCGCCGAGGTAGCTGCCCAGCCGCACGTCCACGATGGGGATTCCGTGGTACGCCAGCCCTTGGCGGCCGTTCACGGCATCGGTGTAGGCGGCGTCGACGCCTTTTGAGTCGAGGTACTTCTCGTAGGAGCAGCAGAATTTTCCGGCCACGATTTCCAGCGCCTCGCAGCGGGGGATCCCCTCTCGTTGGAGCCGCGCCACCTCGTCGCGGATGGCCCGCTGCTCGCAGCCCCGGCGGCTGACAAGCCCCAGTTCGAACAGCCGCAGTACGCCCTGCCGGGCCGTGAGGCCCCGCAGCTCGCGGAGAACCACCTCCGCCAGCATTTCGTCGTGCCGCGTCATTGATCTTCGGCTAAACGGTTGAATACGCAGCGGGTGGAGGCTTTCGCAGGGTCGTAGGCGCCGACGGCGTGCAGGACGGCCCGCACGATGCCCGCCCCTGTGTCGATGCGGAAGACCGAGCGGATGTCGGGCACTCCCGTGCCGGGCGCGAAAAGCGCCTCTATCTCGTGGGGCGCGAGCCGCAGCGAGAGGGTGATCCGTTCGCGGACGGCTTCCTGCCGGACCTGCCGGTCGTAGTAGCGGTGCAACCCTTTCAGCCCGTCCCGGTCCTCGAAACCGAGCGTGAACCCTTCCGCGGCGGCATCTCCCGCGAAATGGAACGCTGCGAGCGGATAGGCGGCCTCGCCTGAGGGGTAGCCCCACCGCTCGCCTTCGGGCAGGGGGTGCATCCCGGCGTAGCGGACGATGCGGGGCGTGAAATTGGTGCCGTCCTCCTCCGCGTTGTCACGGTCGCCGACCTCGGGGATCAGCGCCGAGGGTGCGTTGAGGTAGTGCCCGGCGGCATTGAGCGTGGGCCGGAACAGCGGATTGCGGAGCACCTTTTCGCCCTGCATGGCGGCGTAGGAGTCCGTCGTAAAGCTCCATGCCCCCAGCGGATTCTCCGCCCCGGCGTCGAACCGCGCCACCGCGCCGTCACCCTCCTGGTAACACCAGGTCCGCATCTCGTGCACCTCCGGAGCGATCTCCCGCCGCTCGACAGGGCCTGAAAAGTCGGTCTTCCCGCTCCAATCGGTCTCGGGTCCCGCGCCGAAAAAGTCCTCTTCCGGCTCGATCCAGACCGTCCGGGTCGCCTCCTCGGTGTAGAACCGCAGGTTGAACAGGTGGGCGACGGCTTCGAGCAGCGCCGCCTGCCGGATGCGGTGCTGCGCCACGTCGGCGAACGTGATCCGCGACCCGAACCCGGGGCTCGACAGAAAACGGGGCCGCAGCGAACACTCCTTGTGCAGCGTCAGCGACATTCCCTCTTCGGCGCCCGCGAAGTAGATCCCGTTGAAATACTTGGACGATCGGGGCGAGACGCTCTCCGCGGCCGTGCGCAGCCGCACCTCGACGGTCGTTTCGCCCGTCTCGCCGATGTACCCGTTGTACAGCGCCCAGTCGCCGCGGTAGGGCACCCACTGCGACCCGCTGCGGACGAGCAGCGCGGGGTCGGCGACGGTCCCCGATGCCGGGGTTGTGACCAGCGCCGAGCGGGCCGCGAAGTCGGTCCACGTCGCGCCGGGCGTGCCGTTGCGGGTGTAGGTCAGGCGGTACTGCGCCCCGGCCGTGTGGTCGAAGACCAGCGCCCGGTAGCTGAAATTCGGCGCTATCTCCCCGCGCAGGTCCTTGTAGCGGTTCGCCAGCCCGAATGCGAATTCCGCGCCGGGACCGAGGTAGATCGTGTCGAACCCTCGCAGCCGCGTGCGGGAGACGATGCGGTGGGCGGTGGTGTACTTTAAGTAGTATTCGAACCCGACGCTCACCTCCGTGGGCGGTGTGAAGACGATCTTTCCGTTGTCCGTCGAGAAGCAGTTGCCGTTGTTGTAAAGCCCGCTGACCGCCTCGCCGTCGGCGTCGACGCTTTGGGGCGTGGCTGTGTCGACGATGTTGCCCACGGTGTTGGCGATGGCCTTGGGGTTGGCCGCGACCCGCCCCGTTTCACCGGCCGTAGCGGTCGCCGGGGCCAGCCGGCGGGCCGAAAAGCCCATCCGGTTGGCCGCCGCCGTGGTGTCGCGCGAGGTGTAGGCGCCGCTCATGTAGAGCGACCGGAAAAACGCCGAGTCCAGAAACCGGCTTTTCACGTCGTAACCTGCTTCGCGGAAAATCTGCCCGACGAGCGTGGCGATGTGCAGGAACGGGTGGTAGTCGTCCACCGAGAGCAGCCGTTCGGCCGGCAGCAGGTCCGTCGAGCTGTTCTGCTGCTCGTACTCGTCGCGGTGGATGGGAAAGAATTTCACGGGCGAGGCGTCCGTCCAGCTTGCGAAAATCATCGTCGGCGTCAGGTTCGCGCTCCACTCCACACCCAGCGTGTTGAACATCCGGCGGGCGGCGTTCCCGGCCCAGCCGGCCCCTCCGTCGCGGATTTCGAGCGTATACCCCTCTGCCGAGGCGGCGAGCAGGCGCACCGTCCCGCCGATCAGCACCGAGCCTTCGGCCGACAGCTCCGCCGTGTGGAGCGCGGCGTTGAACCGCCCGGCGGCGTGGGGATCGCCGGCGAACGTGACGATGGCGTCGTTGCGCGGCGTGGCGGGGATCGTAATCGTCAGCGAACGCCCTTTGCGGCAGGCTTCCGGGTCGGCTGTTTTTGCGGCGTCGTAGCCGGGTGCGGCGCAGGCTTTCGGGCCCAGGTCGCACGGTTGTCCGTCGATTTTCAGTTCCATGACGTGCGGGTTTTACGGATGGGACGGATCGTGATTTCCAGGCAGCTCAGCGAGCCGTGGCGGGATACCACCGCCTCGTCGGTCGTAACGTCCGCCGGGGTGTAGGCGTTTCCGTCGGCGAGCCACACTTCGGGCGCTGCCGCCACCTCCGCGAGGGCTTCCAGTATCGGCCGCGACTCGTAGGCCGATACGAGCAGCGTCTCGCGGTCCGTCCCGACGACTGCGGCGACACGCCCTTCGGGTCCCTCGGCCCGCTGCTTGTCGACCCGGATGGTCGAGGTCCGCACCACGGGGAAGGTGTAGTGCTCGACCGACCCCGCGCTGCTCCGCCACGCCAGCCGCAGGGCCCCTTCGAGGGCCGGGATCACCGTGTAGGTTACCGTGCCGCACGCCCCGGCGTCCACCGTCACGGTCTCCGCGCCCGGGAAGTCGGGTGTGTCGAGGCGGAACAGGTGCAGCCCGGCTTCCTCCGTGCGGTAACTTTCGGCCGTCGTGGTGTCCCCGGCCTGTGCCGTCACCGTGACGGTGACGGAGCTGTCGGCAAGCAGCGTCAGCTCGTCGCACGTCCCTTCGGGGATCAGGCGGTTGAGCGGCATGCGCGTCAGCAGGGCCGGGGCTTCGGCGGCTTCGGCGCCCGGCAGGAAGGTCCGAGCTGGAGCTGCCGCAGCGGTTGTTACCGCCGCAAAGCGCTTGGCGCCCAGCAGCGTGCCGTCTGCCGCGGCGATGCGGATGTCGATGTTTCCGGCCGCCGTCTGCTCGACGGCGTAGCGGAGCTCCCCGCCGAGCGGGGCGTACTGTTGCGGAATTCGGGTGAATTGCATCATGGGAAAGTTGAAAGTTGAAAAGTGAAAGGTGCCCGGCAGAGCGCCGGGTTTTGGAAAGAGTCGAGGTGCGGACAGAGTTCGATTTTTCGGCTTGCCGCCGCCCCTGAAAACCGTGTTTTAAGCGGGTTATTGCGGGGAGGACGTAAGCCCGGCGTATCCTGTGCCGGATGCGTTCGACGTGTTTACAAAAGCGTTGAGAATTTGTTGATAACCGAAAATAACAATCCGCAAAATGTTGGAATAGAGCTGTTCCTTGGTGTTGATAACTTTGCGTCCGTCGACGGGCGGCTGTGGATTGCAGGACAAATATACGACATGGGATACCCCCTTGTCAAGACCCCGGCGCACTTTTTCTATATTTTATGGAAAATTTTTCGATAATTTGTGTTACCTTTGTTCCACGAACCAACAGTTTTACACCTTATGGATGATGGTCATAGTTCCACGTATAGCCGCCGTGTCGTGCCTCAGTACGACGCCGTTCATATTTGGTATTCAGCACGAAAGTAATTTCCGTGCCGATTTGCTGTTGTCCGATCCCGCCGAAACAATCCGTACATTTTCCGACCGCCGTGCCGACATCGCCCTGGTGCCTGCCGCCGCCGTGCCGTCCCTGACGGATGCGCGCATCGTCACCGAATACTGCGTGGGCGGGCTGCCCGCCGCGCGGGAGATGCTGCTTGCGGGGGACGATCCGCTGCTCGAAGCGTGGAAACCCTACGGAAAACTTCCCTGCGCCTTCGCCCTTTGGGTGGCTCATGGCGATGTGGAGCCCGAGACGGTCGAGGCCTTGCAGCATGCGCTGACCTACGGTCTCGAACGCGGCTACGAGGCGATTCTCTCCTCGCCTTTCGCCGCCGATCCCGGACGGGCTTACGAGGGGCTGGCCTGTTTCGACTACATTTTCGACAATCAGAAAGACAAAGCGCTTAAAAAGTTCTGGGACTCGGGCCTCAAAGTGGCTCCGAGGGCCAATCCCGGTTGAAGAGGTTAGCGGATAGCGGTCCGCCTCTCTGTATGTAAACGGATTCACGAACTTTAAGAGAGCGTCTTATGATTACAATTTACCTCAAACAATACAATAAGATCATCCGGAATGCCGACACCAAACTCTTCGACGAGCTGGGCTACGACGACATCCTGTGGATCGACATGATGCTGCCCACGATCAAGGAGCAGAAGGCCGTCGAGAACTTTATGGAGATCAGCCTTCAAACCAAACAGCAGGTCGAAGAGATCGAGTCGACCTCGAAATACTCCGAGAACGAGAACGCCATCATCTCCAACTCCAACTTCTTCGTCCCCACGGGCGAGTCGTTTCTGGTCGAGCCGGTGTCGTTCATCATTTCGAACGAGGGCGTGCTGGTCTCGGTGCGCAACGCCGAATTCCGGACTTTTCGTGAAACGGAAAAGCGGCTCCAAATGAACTACCGCAGCTATTCGACGGGCTATCACCTCTTTATCTCGCTTTTGGAGGTGCGCATCGACTTCGATGCCGACCTCGTGGAGCTGATCGCCAAGCAGGTCGCATCCCTGTCCAAGGACATCAACTCCGAGGATTCGATCGACAAGGAGGTGCTGCACCGCATCAGCGCCTTGCAGGAGTCGACGATGTCGCTGCGTGAAAATATCTTCGACCGCCAGCGCGTCCTGTCGGGTATCCTGCGCTCCGAGCGCTTCCCGAACGATATCTACCCGCGTTTGCAGCTGATGATCAAGGACGTCAACTCGCTGATCAACCACGCCGATTTCAGCTTCCAGCGTCTGGACTATATCCAGGACGCCGCGCTGGGTCTGATCAACATCGAGCAGAACGAGATCGTGAAGATCTTTTCGGTGGCGGCGGTGATCTTCATGCCTGCGACGCTCATCGCGTCGATCTACGGCATGAACTTCAAATTCATGCCCGAACTGGACTGGCACCTGACGCTCGGCAACGGATGGAGCATTCCGCTGGGCTATATCTTCGCCATCGGGCTGATGATCTTCTGCTCGGCCCTGACAATCTGGTATTTCAAGTATAAGAAGTGGTTGTAGGCGGTCTCTCTATCCGGCTATCCGAATAACATCCATAGTTTGCAGCAGCCGATGCTGCAAAGCGTCAGCGTGAGTCCCACCATCGATTCGTAGACTACGAGCCGCAGCCGTTGTGTGATGGACACTTCGGTGCAACCTCCCGTCGCGTGGAAGAACGAACCGTGCGGCAGGTGGTCCAGTACGGTCGCCCCGGCGTTGACCATCGACGCGCCCCAAACGCCCGGTATGCCGGCGTCCAGGACGGCTCCGGAGAACGATGACGATGCGATCGTGGCCCCGGCCGTCGTCGAGGCCGTTGCCGCGGACATAAGGGCCCCTGCGATCGGGGCGATCAGCATTCCGCCGATATGCCATTCTCCGAGCAGCGCGATCAGATCGGCGTTCAGGCTCGACGCTTTGATGATTCCGGCGATTGCCCCCGTGCCGACGAGCAGAATGGCCACGGACGACATCTTTCCGAGCCCGTATCCGAGACTGTCCCCCAGCTGTTTCCACCGTCCCATAGCCGCCATTACCGCGAATCCGCCCAGCGGAAGAGCCACCAGCGGGTCGATTACGATCCCGAACAGCGGCCGGAGCGCCAACAGCAATACCGTCACGACCGGCGCAGTGATGCTTACGCGGAACGACGGCAGGTCTGCGGTCGGTTCCGGGGTTTCGGGGACTGGTTCGCCTGCAAATTTTGTTTTTTCATCCGGCAACAGCCGTACGATGACCCATACCGTCACCGCCAGTCCGATCAGCGCGGGCAGCAGGTTGGCGGCCATCACCGACGGCAGCGGGGCGTTGAAATTCTCCGCGGCGACGAGTGTGTTGGGATTGGGAGAGATGATATTCCCGCATTTTCCGCCGCCGATCATGGCCAGCAGCAATTTCATGCGGGAGACGGGCAGCCGCCGGGTTATCGTCAGGGCCACGGGAGCGACCGTAATGACGGCGACATCCACAAATACGCCGATGGCCGTCAGCAGCATGGTCGAAAATGCCAGCGAGAGGCATACATGCCTCGATCCCAGTCGTTCGACGATTGTCCGGGAGATCGATGCCGCGGCTCCCGTGCGGATCAGGATACCCGAAAGAACGCCGGCGGTGATGATCCGCACGATGGCGGGTACGAGGTCTTTGATGCCGTCGGACATGGCGGTGACGGTCGTTTCCAGTCCCATGTCTCCGATCAGCCCGCCGACCAGCGCGCCGAGGATCATGCTGTAAACCGGCGATACCTTCCGCAGGATCAGTATGATTGCAACAGCCAGTCCTGCAAGTGCTCCCCAGGTACTCATTGTCCGAATGATTTGAGCAGGTTCACGATCTGTTTTACGGTGCGGCGGATGTTTTCTGCGGCTCTCGCCGTTTCCATTGCCTCCGGCAGGCTTGTCGGGGCGGCCTGGATCGGGAAGACGGCGGCGAAGCCCTGTGCGAGCAGTTCGTCCGCGGCTTCGACGGCCCCGGCGATCGCCACGACGGGTATGTTCTGTTTCCGGGCCCTTGCGAGTACGCCTCCGGGAGCCTTGCCCATCGTCGTCTGACGGTCCAGGCGGCCTTCACCCGTGATGACCAGGTCTGCGCCCTCCAACATCCGGTCGAACGACAGGGCGTCGAGCACCATCTCGATGCCGGGGCAGAGCCGGGCTCCGAGCAGTGCGTACATACCTCCTCCCGCACCGCCGGCGGCTCCCGCTCCCGGCAACGTCCCGATGTCGGTGCCGTTGTATGCGCGGATGGCTTCGGCGAAGCGGGCGAGCCCGGCGTCGAGCCGTTCCACCATCGCGGCATCGGCGCCTTTCTGGGGCGCGAAAATCTGGGCGGCGCCGCGTTCCCCGAAGAAGGGATTGTTTACGTCGCAGGCGACCTGTATTTCGGTGTCGCGGAGGGCAACCATGCATGCGGAGCCGTCGATGCGTGCAACGCGTCCCGTCGAGGTCCCGCGCCCCGGGAGGATGTTGCCGGCTTCATCGAAAAACCGGTATCCCAGGGCCGTCAGCAAGCCCATCCCGCCGTCGTTCGTGGCGCTGCCGCCGATCCCGACGAGAATCTTGCGGCAGCCGTGCCGCAATGCGTCGGCTATCATCTGCCCGGTTCCGTAAGTCGTGGTGCGCTCGGGGTTCCGTTCTTCGGGCAGCAGCAGCGGCAGTCCTGCGGCGGCCGACAGTTCGATGACGGCGGTTTTGCCGTTGTCGACAATTCCGTAGCGGGCATCCAGAGGCCGCATCAGCGGGTCGTTTACACGCACCGTGCAGAACTCCCCGCCCATGCCTGAGACAAGAGCTTCGACCGTTCCTTCGCCGCCGTCGGCGATTCCGGCTTTTTCGATCCGGCATGCCGGATATACCTCCCGGATGGCTCTTTCCGCCTGGACGGCAATCTCCATGGATGGGAGCGATCCTTTGAACGAGTCGGATGCGATAACGATTTTTTTCATGGATCGGTTTCTTTTTATAAAGGAGCAGAGCCAATCGTGCTCTGCTCCTTTGTAGATGCTATTTTTCGCGGGGTTTTCGTCAAAGGGCATACACGGCAAAATCGTTCATCGTGCATGCCCCGGCGGAACCCATCCAGATTCCGGCCGATCCCGTTGCAGGCGATATGGAACAGGATCCCATGACGTTGCCGTTGACCGCGAACCGGACCGAACCGTCCTTTACTTCGACCCGCAGCCAGTACTCCTGGTCCAGCCGGACGACCCCGACCGAAAAGGAGTTGAGCGTCGTTTCCGATCCGTTGGTAACCCGACAGATCGTTCCGGTCGCTTTTCCGCGCGTTACCGAGATTTTTGCCAGGAGGTAATTTCGGTCGTCCTGCACGCCGAATGCGAGTCCCGTTTGACCGTATTCCGAGAACTGCACGTGGTCTTCGACGAGACAGTCGGCCGTATTGACGCGTGAATCCGCATAAAGCAGCGTTTTGTTGCGGAGCTTCACGCGTCCGTCGACGATGCTTGCCGCCGATGCGTTTATCCAGCCCTCGGCCAGGGAGCCCTCGAACGTGTCGCCGAAAAGTTTCCGGCTGCGATCGGGCGCCGCATAGATCTTGTTCCCGTCGGCGTCGAAGACGACGTTCGATTCGTCGAATACGATCGGGTAGCAGTAGAAATTCTGGTCGTTTGTGCGCAGGTGGATTTCGTTGCGGCGGAAAATGCCGAAATTCTCCGGTTTCCCTACGCCGAACACTTTGGCGATATATTCGCCATCGCCCGAGCGGTTGTTGCCTTCGAGGTAGCAGTCTTCCAGCACGCAGCCGGTATTCTCTCCGGCCCAGCTCCCGCCGTAATTGAGCGTTGCGGGTCCCTCGTTGTTGAGGAAGCGGCAGCGCCGCACGGTTACGTTGTGCACGTCCGATTCCCAGTCGAATCCCTGCCCGTCGGGACTGGTCCCCTTGATCGTGTTCGAGAATGTGCAGTCTTCGACCAGGTAGTCGCTGACGCGGGCGGTCTGGAATGCGCAGACGCCCCACCACATGCCGACGCCTTCGTATCCTGTCTGGTCGACGAGTACGTTGCTCGCCCGTCCGCCGGTGATGCAGTAGAGCATCACGCCGCCCGAACGGTACGACCGCCGGATGTTGCAATCCAAAATGTCGACATCCAGGAAGGCGCGGCAGGATATTTTGTCGTGGCCGTGATCAGTCCACTGTCCGGACGGGTCGTGGTCGCGTCCGATCACCTCGATGCCCACATCGCAACGGTCGAATTCGCAGCCTTTGATCGTGATGTCCGAGAGCAGCGTGCTGCCGCCGTAGGCATCCGATCCGGCGATGCTGATGCCCATTCCGTAAAGCAGGTCGGGCGGATTGCCCGGCATGTTGTAGTTTTTGGTGGTCATGTCGTGGAAGTAGCAATCCTCGACCCACATGTATTCGTGGTTGTAGGTGTTCTCCTCCCAGACGACCAGTCCGCCGAAGCAGTTGGAGATTTCCAGTCCTGTAATCCGGTAGCCTCCGGTGTTGACGATGCGGATTCCGTAGAGCTGCGTCATTCCGGGCTTGATCCACGGACGATCCTCTCCGGAACCGTAGGCTCCCAGTTCGATCGGGATATCCGCCGTTCCGCTGCCTTTCGGGAAAAGGGATTCGCGCTCCCAAACGTCTCCGCGGCGGAACAACAGGCGGTCGCCGGGTTCGAGCGTGATCTTCGAGGCCTGCCTCAGGGTCTTGATCGGCGTCTGTTCGCTCAGTCCGTCATTGGAGTCGTTGCCCGCCGAGGAGCTGACATAATAGCTTTTGCCGCCGAGGGCTTTTAAGGAGTATTCCTCCGACAAACCTTTCTTTTCTCCCCCGTAGCTTACAGCCACGCGGTAGGTTGCGGCGGCGAGTGCCTGAGGTATCTGCAACGCGATTTTTGCGGTGTTTTTCGAGACTGTACCGCTGGCCTTTACGGCGGGCGAGAGCCCGTTTCCCTGCGCGTCGACCAGCTCGGCGGCCAGTTCCGTCCCGTCTGCCATCTGGCGCGTGAGGATGGTTACGTCGAGGCTTTGCGTCTGTCCTGCGACCCCGGTGTTCGAGCCGAGGGTCACGCGCTCCACGGATGCCGATGAAAGATAAACCTCCATCTCTCCGAGGTGCAGCAGGTAGACATCCTGATATCCGGTCCAGTTGTTATTGAACGCGCCGAGCTTTTCGGCATACAGACGTACCTGGGTGGCATATACGGGTTCAAAGGTGAAGATCTGGGCGCGCGGCGACCAGGGGGCGGGATAATTTTTGCGTTCGACGACGCTCTTCCACGTGCTTCCGTCGTCCGAGATTTCGATCCGGAAATCGACCGGGAATCCGTCGTTGAGGTCTGCGGCTTTGGGGTAGAGACGCACTTCGTTGATACGCTGTGCCGTGTTCAGGCTGACGATCACCCACTCTTCGTGTTGAACGCCGGCGTGTTCGGATGTATTCAGGCTTCCGAAATAATTGGGGGATTCGAACGTCTGCCCGTCGACCAGATACTCGGGATTCTGCCCTTGCTGGAAACTCGACGCCTGCACGATGCCTCCGACGACCAGGTTCTCGTCCCATTTTTCTTCCGGGGCGGTCGGCGGTGTGTCGGGGGTGGTCCCGTCTTTGCTGCAATTAATGAGCAGGAGTGCAGCCAGCGTAAGAATTGAGAAACGAATTGACATATACGATAGTTTTGAGGTGGATTTGTATTGGTCACGGGGTTCGGACGGATGGATTGCCGGGGCGGACGCAGGTTGCACGTCCGCCCCGGTATCCGTCGGGTGTTATTTTCTCAGGTAGACTTCCAGTTCGTTGAGCTGGCAGACGTAAGAGTCTACCGGCACCCACATGTTTGCGGGAGCGATGTAGAGCTTGGTGGCGATCAGACGCACCCACCGGGCTTCGGTCGGCTCGAAGGAGAATGTATTGACATCGGCCTGCGGCGTGTAATCGGTTTTTTGCACGACGGGAATCCACTCCTCGCCGTCGGCGGAGATTTCCAGCGTAAAATCAATGGGGAATCCTTCGACAAACATTTCCTCTTCGCTTCCTCCGATCTTGGGCCATATCCGGATTTCACTGATTTTCTGCTTCTGGATCAGCTTGATGGTCAGGTTGGCCTCGTAGGGCGAGGGATCCGTTTTGGTGCTCCATCCGATCGAATTGTCGTTGACGATGCCGTCGATCATTCGCTCCGGTCCGCAGCCGTCGAGACAGGCGTTGGTCGTGGTAGCACTTCCTCCCGCGGCCAGGTTGAGGTCGTATGCCTCTTCGGGGATCTCGGGTTCGTCCGGTTCCTCGGGCAGTTCCGGAATCTCCTTGAACAGGTAAACCTCGATCTCGCTCAGCTGGACACCGTACACTTTCTGCCAGCCGGTCCATTCGTTCTGGGCATACGGAAGATCGGTGAAGACGATGCGCACGTAGGCTGCCTTCTTGTTGGGGAACCAGTATTCGATGCCCGATGACGATGCCGGCGCCGGGATATTGGTTTTTTCGAGCACGGTTTCAAAATTGCTTCCGTCCATCGACGTTTCGATGCGGAAAGCCTTGGGGTACATCTCCACGGTGGTGCCGTTGGTTTTGGGCCAGATCGTTACGTTGTTGATCTCCTGTTCGTTTTTCAGTTTGATCATTATCCACTGGTCGGTCATTTCGGTGGACTGGCCGGACCCGAAATATTCGTTGGCCGTCTCTTTCACGCCGTCTACGGCGATTGCTGGACCGTTTTTCCCGCCATCCTGTTCCGATGAGCTGGTTGCAATGCCGTCTTTGGCGATGTTGGTTTCGTAGAGCACGGTTCCGGGTTCGATCGGAATTTCCGGTTCCGGCACATAGGGCCCCATCGGGTTGACCGGATCTTTGTCGCAGCCGCACAATGCCGCACAGATCAGCAGTGCGAATAGCGTGCGGAATCGGTTGATTTTATTCGTTTTCATTTCTGTTTGATGTTTTAGGTTTAATTTTTCACTCGTTTATTCGAGTTCGTAAAGGCCTTTTACAGCCGCTTCGAAAGCGCTCATGGCGTCGCCCTGTTTGGGCAGGCCGGCACCCAGTACATAGAACTGAACCACGTATCCGTTTTTACGGTATATCTTCGTGTCGGTTCCGTAGGCGCCGCCGTGTCCCATGGCCGTGTCGGAAACCCACCAGCCGAGTCCGTAATCGTCCGGAACGCCTTTCGGGGTCTGCCTTTTGCCCATTTCGTCGATGGCTTGGCGGCTCACATAGCGTTTGCCGTCCAGCGTGCCGCCGTTGAGAATCATCCTGTAAAATTTGATCAGGTCGGCCGGAGTGCAGAACAGTCCGCCGCCAGCTTCGGCAAAACGGTGTGTCCGGTCGTCGAGCGGATATTGCAGCTGGTCGATCTCTATCGGTTCCAACTCTCCTGCCGGGGACATCCGGTACGGTACAACCAGCTTTTCGAGTTGCTTGCCTTCGGGCCAGAAGGTTGCACTGGTCATTCTCAGCGGATCGAACAGCCTTTTCTGCAAAAATTCGGGGTAGGAGATCCCCGTAATCCGCTCGATCACGGTTGCGGCGATGTTGATACCCTGGTTGGAATAGCTGTACCGCTCTCCCGGTTCGAACAACAGGGGGGTCATCGCGGAGACGCGCAGGCTCAGGCAGAACGGCAGGACGTCGATCTTGCCCATCTGGGCCTGAACCCCTGCGATCCAGTCCATACCGCTGGTGTGCGACAACAGGTGCCGGAGCGTTACGGGACGTGACGGACGCTCCTCGACCTGCCAGCCGTCCCGTTTGATCCGGCGGACCATTAACGGTTTCAGCTCGGGGAGGTAGTCGGTTACGGGTGCGTCGAGATCGACTTTCCCTTCGTCGACGAGCATCATGAGTGCCGTCGCGCAGATCGGTTTACTTTGCGACGCGATCCAGAACAGCGACTCCCCGCTCATCTTCCGGTTGTTTTCGATGTCCGCGTAACCCAGACAGTCCATACTGATAATCTTGTCGCGGTCGGCGACTACGGCCACTACGCCGCCGATCTGCCGTTGTTCCACAAAGGGGCTGAGCGCTTTGTGAACGGCCTTGGACGAAGGCTGGGCCAGGACGGCGAATGCCGATAGAAGCAATAATATGCAGAATATGCCGGTTTTTTTCATTTTGGGCTTCGATATCGCTTCCTGCACGCCGACACCGGCGTACAGGAAGCATGTTATTACAACCAATCGGGATTCTGTTCCAGATTGGGATTGATGGTCAGTTCCGATGCGGGGATCGGCAGGTGGTAGTATTTCTCCGGGAACTTACGCTCGAAAATCGTCGTTCCGCAGAAATCGCTCTCCTTCCGGTTCAGGCCGAACACCTTGTCGGTCGTCGCGGCGGTTTTCCAGCGGCGCACGTCGAAGAACAGCTGGCCTTCGCCGGGGAATTCGCGGAATCGCTCCATCCGGATCGCCTGGCGCATCTGGGTTTTGTCGAGACCCTCATCCAGATCGTCCAGACCGGCCCGTCCGCGAACCTCGTTCACCGAACTGTACACACCGGTCGTGTTGGGGCCTTTCCATTCGTTGAGTGCCTCGGCATACATCAGCAGCACGTCGGCGTAACGGATGATGGGAATATCGGTCGGGGACTGCCAGGCAAGGGTATGCGCCGAGCCTACGTTGACGAATTTCCGCCAGCAGAAGACCCCGTACTGTTCCAGCCAGAGGGAGTTGAAAGCCAACGGTTCGTCTTGCCGGCCCGCGTATGCCGAGTAGGGCCAGTACACTTTGTAGGTTTTGTCGTTGAGGCCGACGAAGAGGGCCGACGGCATAATGATATTCGCTTCCAGACGTTCGTCGAGGTCCTCTTTCAGCAAATTCTCATACCAGGCGATGAGGTCTTTTCCGAATTCCACCTCATCGGAATACCCGTTCCGTTTGGGCCTGGTCGAAATGTCGATCGGCGTCCCGTCCTTGTGAGTGTAAGCCTCGAATACGGCGTTCGACGCCAGACAGTAGTTTCCTGCGCTGGATTGGGCCGACATCGAACCGTACCAAATATCCATCGCGGATCCGAACCCGGTTTTCTCGATGAACTGCAACGCGTATACGACCTCTTTGTTCTGTTCGGTTTCCGAATCGAACAGCTCTCCGTAGGTCGGATGGAGTTTGTAGGCATACGGTTCCTTGGTGAGTTTCTCGAACTCTTTGGCTGCGTCTTCCCATTGCTCGCTGTAAAGGTAGACTTTGCCGAGCATCGCCGTCGCGGCGCCGCCCGATATGCGGCCGTTGTCGGCCGCCGAACGGACCGGGGGCAGCAGCGAAGCCGCAGCCTTGAAGTCTTCCCCTGCGAAATCCCGGATTTTGTCCGCCGGAGACTTTGCCAGCCGGTTTACCGCGTCGGAGTCCATCGGGCGGTCCAGCAGGATGACATCCCCGTAGAGCTGCCAGAGGATGAAGTAGGAGAAACCCCGGAAGAAGCGGGCCTCGCCCAACAGCTGGTCGCGGAGTTCGGGCGTCAGCTGCGTGTTCCCGTCCAGATTGGCGATCGCCTCGTTGGCGGCGCGGATCAGGGTGTAATAATTCGAATAGAACATACCGGCCAATCCGTCGTTGACAGTCAGCTTGCCGGTTTCCATCGTATTGGTCCGGAAATATTCATATCCGTCGGGTCCCCAGCAGGTAAAGCGATAGCAGTATCCCTGGATGGCATCGCCGTTGTTGGCGATTGCATAGAGTCCGTTGACTGCGTTTTTGGCATAGGCGTCCGAGGCCCATATCTTCGAGGAGGGCATTGCATCGTAAGGGTTGCGGTCGAAGAAGTCGTTGCATCCGCCGGAACCGAGAAGTCCCGCACATACGATCAAAAGAGTCTGTATTTTCCTTTTCATGGCAGTTTAGAATTTGATGTTAAGACCCAGCGATACGGTTTTGGTCAGCGGGTAGGTGATGTCGCTGCCCACTTCCGGGTCGAGTCCGGGATAGGAGGTGAAGGTGAAATAATTCTCCAAATTGACATACAGGCGCAGCCGTTCCATGCGAATCTTGCGGGTCCAGCGTTGCGGCAGGGTGTATCCTAACTGGATCGTTTTGATTTTCAGGTAGGATGCATCGTGCAGGTGCCAGTCGTTGTCTACCTGGTTCTTGTTGTTTCCGGCAGTGTAAACCCGGGGATGGGTCGTACTCGGGTGTTCGTCCGTATACATGTTGAGGAAACTCTTGGGGTAGAGGTAGCCGACTGTTTCTGCGCGCAGGCTGAAAAACTGGTTGCCGATATAACGGTCGTATCCGGCCACGCCGCTCAGGATCATATTGAAATCAATACCTTTCCACGCCGCGTTGATGTTGGCTCCGTAGGTGAACAGCGGAATGGGATTTCCCTTGAACACTTTGTCTTTGTCGTCGATGCGCTTGTCGCCGTAGGTGTTTTTGTAGAGGAAGTCGCCGGGACCCGGTTTGCCGTCGCTGAACACGAATCCGTCTGCGACCATCGCATCGATTTCGGCCTGGCTCTGCACGATGTGGTCGACCTCTTTGAGGTAGAATTGACCGATGGGCCATCCTTCGTAAGTCGCATAGAGCGACGAGAGGGTCGCATTCTTGTACCGCTCGACCTTATTTTTGTTGTAGGCGCCGTTGATGCTTACGCCGATCGACCAATCGCGGATGCGCTTGTTGTAGCTCAGGAAGCCTTCGATACCGGTATTCCGCACCTCCGCCGTGTTGCGCAACGGTCCCGACCCGGTTCCGTTGACCGACGAAATCGGTTCGCGGGCCAGAATCCCATGCGTGAATTTGTTGTAATAGTCCAGCGAAAGGGAAAAGTCTTTCAGGAACGAGATGTCCAGTCCGGCATCGAATACGTTGGTCTCCTCCCAGTGCAGTCCGGCATTGACCAGGGCACCCGGGGTGAAGGAGGTGACGATGTTGCCTCCGATCGACGTGTTGCCGATCCCGTAAACCGTTTGCCAGTCGTAGTTGCCGACGCTGTTGTTACCCAGGCAGCCATACGATACGCGCAGTTTGAGGTTGCTTACCGCGTCGCGGATCCCGTCCCAGAATTTCTCTTCCGACAGGCGCCAGCCGACCGATGCCGACGGGAAATAGCCCCAATGGTCCTTGAACCGCGAAGAACCGTCAGCACGCAGGTTTACTTCGAGCAGATAACGTCCCTTGAAATCGTAGTTGATGCGGCCGAAGTAGGAACGGATGGCGTGTTCCGAGCGCGACGTGCTGTTGAGGACGTCCTCGGCGGCCGAAGAGGTCGGCACGTCCACGCTGCATACGCCTTCGCGCAGCATGCTGAACCCGCTGCTCTTGTCCAATTCCTGGTTGAATCCGGCCAGAACTTTGAGGTTGTGATTCCCGAACGATTTCTGGTATTGGGCGAACAGGTCGAACACATAGGTGTCCGCGTTGCTGTACGTGTTCTGGCGGCGAAGTCCCGTACTGGGGTTTGCGCCGGCTTTGACGATCGTATTGGTCTGGAAGTTCCAGCGGTCGGGGTTGTCCTGCACCCAGTCTTCGGTGTAGGTGTAGTAATCGCGGAAATAACTTGCCTGGATGCTGAGGCCTTCGAGGGGTGTGAGTTGAACGTAGAATTTATTGGTAAAGCGGCGCTTCTGCTTCGATCCGTGGGGACCGTTCACCACCATGAGCAGGTTGTTTGCGTCGCCTTCGCCGATGGTCATGCCGCCGCCGTAACGTCCGTCCGGATAACGGGGCGTGACACCGGGGGTCGTCGCCATAAACCAGGTGAAGATGCCGTCGAGGTTGCCCGGATCATTCGTGCCGAACAGCCCGGTCATAATATTTCCCAGACGCAGCCATTTCGTGGCCTGGAATTCGACGTTGCTGCGCAGATTCAGGCTCTCGTAGGAGGTGTTCGGAATCATACCGTCGTTGTACTGGTAGTTGGCCGCCGTGTAGAAGTTGAAACGGTCGCTGCTTCCGCGGGCGGAAATCGAGTGCGTCTGAATGATATTGCTCTTGATCAGCACGTCCCACCAGTCGGTATTGGGGTAGAGCATCGGGTCGGTCTTCGACTTTTCGCGCCAGTTCTGGATATAGGAGCTGGAATAACGCTCGCCCTGTCCCGAGTTTTTGAGGATGTTGTTGACGACGGTCATGTGGTCGCCCGTGTCGCTGATAATGTCGAAAAGGCTGGCCGGCTTGGAGAATCCGACATTGCCGTTATATTCTACCTGGATGCCGTTGACTGAGCCGCCGTCCTTCGTTGTGACGAGGATTACGCCGTTCGCGGCCCTCGATCCGTAGATCGCGCACGAAGCAGCATCTTTCAGGACCGTTACCGAAGCGACGTCGTTGGGGCTGATCTGGTTGAGGTCGCCGGGCATTCCGTCGATCAAAACGTAAGGATCGCTTCCGTTGAGCGTGCCGACGCCGCGTACTTTGAGCGATGCGTTGTCGGCACCGGGGGTTCCGGAGCCTTGTTGTACGCGCAGTCCGGGAATCATTCCCGACAGGGCCGTCGACATGTTGGTCAGCGGGCGTGATTTCGTCGCATCGTTATTGAATGAAACTTCGGCGACGGCGCCCGTCAGATTGGCTTTTTTCTGGGAGCCGTATCCTACGATCACGACATCCTCCATCATCGTATCGTCCTCTTGGAGCACGACGTCGACGATCGTCCCCGAGATGGCGGGCACCTGCTGCGAGACATAGCCCAGGAACGAGACAGTCAGCCGCACCATCTGTTTGGAAACCCGGATGGCATACATTCCGTCGGACCCGGTCGTGGTTCCCGATGTGGTGCCTTCGAGGATGATGCTGGCACCGATTAACGGGTTCCCGTTCCGGTCGTAAACCGTTCCCTTGACGAAATTGGCTTCGGCGGCGGGCCGTTTGGCGGGTTCCGCTCCCGGTACGGTCAGCACGACGTCGCGGCCGTTGATTTGGTAGGAGATTTTCGTCGAGGCGAAAAGTTTTTCCAGAACGACGGGAATGGTCTCATTGACCACCTCGATGTTGACATGCCGTTTCAGGTCGAGGACGTTGGTGTTGTAGTAAAATTTGTAATCGCTCTTTTTCTCGATGGCCGACATTACTTCGATGAGCGTTTTGTTTTCGAGATGCAGGGTCAGCTGCGTTTCCTGGGCGAATGTCCGGGTCGGTGAAAAAAGGATTGCCGAGCACAGCAAAATGGCGGCAGCTGCCGACCGTAATGGAATCTGACAATGGGCGCATAAAGATTTGAGCCGGCAAATGCCAGATTTACATTTGTTTTTCATACTTTTATAGTGATTTTAAGGTTTAACCGGGGTTAGGTTGAATGTTAAAATTCTTTGGTACAGTGCATGCGTAGCCGCGCGTGCACTGTCTTTTTTAGTTCAGGTCTTTCATAGGCTGTTTCTTCGTTTTAGGTTTGCGGTCGTAGAGGATGATCAGGTCTCGTCCCGGCCGGTCCTCGATCCGGTAATCGATTCCTGATGATATTTTGATATAGTCGAGCATCAGCGACAACTCGTGGTTGCTGAACGTTCCGGTGAACCGGTGCGCTTTCAGCGAAGGGTCCGCCATTTCGAAATCGACATCGAAATTATGCGACAACTGGCGCAGAACCTCCGACAGGGCGTCGTCGCGGAAGATGAACACGTCATCCATCCAGGCGGCCCTTTTGTCGTAATGCGTCATGCCGAGTTCCACCTTTTGGGAGTGGGTCACGTACCGGAAATGTTCCCGGGGCCGAAGTATGTATTCTTCCCGGGAGCCGTTCTCTTTGTCCAGGCTGATGCTGACGCGGCCTTCGATCAGGGTCGTTTCGACCACACTGTCCCGGGCATAGGCTTCGAGGTTGAACTTGGTTCCGAGCACCTGGACCGAAATCTGGTTCGATGTTTCGACGATGAACGGGTGCCGGGGATTGTGGGTGACCTCGAAATAGGCCTCGCCGTCCAGATATACGCGCCGTTCCTTCCGGTCGTAATTTACCGGGAAGCGCAGTGTCGTACCCCGGTTGAGGTGCACGATGGTTCCGTCCGGCAGCCGGTATTCGACTTTCTTTTCCTGGTTGGACGACAGGATGATCGATTGGTCGGACGGCACGGTCCTGCGACCGTACCAACCGGCTATTAAAACATTTACCGCGATGAGGATGGCGGCGGCCGCCGCCGTAGCACGCCAATCGAAACGCCTGCGGGGAACGATCGACCTGCGGTAGTTCCGCATCCGGGAGGTCCGGTTCAGTTCGGCCAGTTTTTCTGCGGCATATTGCGCATCGCCGTCGCGGGGCGCCATATTGGCGACGGCCACCTTATTGTACAAGTCCGCACATTCGTCCCTGAGCGCCGGATTCTCGTCCATCGATCGGATGAATTCCCCGGCCTCTTTTTTCGAAAGATGTCCCAGAACGAACTTTATCATTTTTTCAGTCATTTCCCCTTGCTGTTTTTCTCTGTTTACTTATATGTCGTATGAAAATGAAAAACGTACCAACGCCGGAAAATGAAAATCGATAATTTTCACATTTCCCCTTGCGGTGTGATCAGTTTTGTGTATTTTTGAAACAATTATTAAATTTTGGGCGGAAGGTCTGAAACAAATGGAACAAAAATCGCACGGGATTTCGGATTTTGAGAAGTTGTACAGTCGGTACTATCCAAAAATGGTGCGGTTTGTAACGGCTTATGTCCTGACCCGGACCGATGCCGAAAATATCGTACAGGACATATTCCTGGACCTGTTGGAAAAGGAGAATGTGGGGTCGATCAACAACCTGAATGCCTATTTGTTCCGGATGGCGAAAAACAAATCCGTCGATTTCCTCCGTCACCGGATCATGCGGGAGAAAAAGGAGGATTCCATCAAGGATTCGATGCTCAGGGAATATAATACCCTCCTCTATTTTATCGAGAAGTTCGACGAACGCGATTTTTCGGACGAGGAGTTGAACGCCGTCATTCTGAGGTCGATCGAATCCCTGCCCGAAAAATGCCGGGAGATATTCGTCCTCAACAAACTCGAAGGGATGAAATACGCCGAGATCGCTGAAATGATGAATCTCTCGGAAAATACGGTCCGCAACCATATAGCCCTGGCCGTGAAAAAATTGCAGAAACTCCTCAAAGACCATCCGCTCTTATTTCTTTTTCTGATCTCCTGACAAGGATGGTTCCGGGCAGGAATCCCTGCCCGGAGTCTTGGCTTACCGGTCTCTTACGAACATGGGCCGCGGTAAGAAATTTTTTCATTTCAACGTAAATCTGGCGGTTTGTACATCCTGGCTGTTTCCGCCGACCATCACTTCGAAGTCGCCCGGTTCGCAGACGAAATTGAGGTCATGGTCGTAAAAACGGAGCATGCTGGCATCTATGCGGAACGTAACGGTTTTCTTTTCACCGGGTTGCAGCCGGATTTTCTCAAATCCTTTCAGCTCTTTCAAGGGACGTGTCACGCTCCCGACAAGGTCGCGTATATAGAGCTGGACCACCTCCTGCCCTTCATATTTCCCGGTATTTGCCACTTCGACCGATGCCGTTATTTCGCCGTTTTCAGCCATTTCCGTTTTGTCGAGTCGCAGTTCCCCGTACCGGAATTCGGTGTAGCTGAGTCCGAATCCGAACGGATAGAGCGGCAGGTAGGTCTGGTCGATGTAGCCGGTCGTATATTTCGTGATCGTACCGTCAGCACGCGGAGGCCGTCCCGTGTTTTTATAATTGTAATAAAGCGGCTCCTGCCCTACGCTCCGGGGCCATGTCGCGGTCAGTTTTCCCGACGGGTTCACCTCCCCGAACAGCACGTCCGCGACGGCGTGTCCGGCTTCCGTTCCCGGGAACCAGATATTCAGGATCGCGCCGAGGTTCTCCTGTTCCCGGGTCAGTGTAAGCGGTCGTCCGGTACAAAGTACCAGCACGACGGGTTTCCCGGTCGCTGCAAGTTTTTTGAGCAGGTCTTTCTGTGCGTCCGGAATATCCAGGCTGACCCGCGACGAGCTTTCGCCCGACATTTCGGCGGCCTCCCCCATGACGGCGACTACGACATCCGCCCGGGATGCTGCGGCAAGGGCTTCGTCCTGCAACTGTTTGTCCGTCCGGGTGTCGCGAGGAAAGCCCTTTCCGGCGTGGGATGCGCGCTGTTCCAGCTCCCGGTCATAGGTGAGGTTGCTTCCCCGGGCATATTCGACGGTAGCTTTCCCTTTGACGGCGTCTTTTATCCCCTCCAATACGGAAACCGGGGAGTCGAGATCCGCAGAAACGGTCCATGTCCCGAGCATGTTCGCCCGGTTGTCCGCGAGGGGACCCACTACGGCTATGCGGCCGTGTTTTTCGAGCGGCAGGATTCGGTTGTCGTTTTTCAGCAGCACGAAACTTTCGGCGGCGATCCTGCGTGCGGCTTCCCGGTGTTCGGGGGTGAATATTTCCCGGGCGGTCCGCTCCTCGTTGCAGTATTTGAACGGGTCTTTGAAAAGCCCCAGCTTGTATTTGGCTTCCAGGATGCGGCGGCACGCGGCATCGATCTGTTTCATCGTCACCCGGCCTTCGTCATACGATTTTTTCAACGTTCCGACCAATCCTTCGCTGCCCATATCCATATCGAGTCCGGCTTTCAGCGCCCGGGCCGAAACCTCCTGGATGTCGCCGATGCCGTGAACCGTCATCTCGCGGACGGCATCCCAGTCCGAAACGACGAATCCGTCGAATCCCCACTCTTCGCGCAGGACATCGGTCAGGAGCCATTTATTCGCCCCGGCGGGAATCCCGTCCACTTCGTTGAACGCGGACATCACGCTGCCCACCCCGGCTTCCACGGCCGCCTTGAACGGCGGCATATATACGTTGAACATCCGCTGCCGTCCCATGTCGACGGTGTTGTAATCCTTGCCGCCGTCCGAAGCCCCGTAAAGGGCGTAATGTTTCATGCACGCGAGAATGTCGGTATTTTCCGAAAGATCGCCCTGGTATCCCCGCACGTATGCCTTTGCGATCTGGGCGCCGAGCCACGGGTCCTCGCCGGCACCCTCTGCGATCCGGCCCCAGCGGGCGTCCCGGGCGATATCCACCATCGGGCTGAACGTCCAGCAGATTCCGTTGGCGCTTGCTTCGACCGCCGAGATCCGCGCGGCCTCTTCGATCGCAGTCATATTCCAGGTCGCCGACAATCCCAGTGGGATCGGGAAGATGGTCTTGTATCCGTGGATGACATCCATTCCGAAGATCAGCGGAATCCGGTTCGGGCTGCTTTCCAACGCCAACTGCTGGGTTTCCCGTATTTTCGCCGCGCCGTCGAGGTTCAGGATCGCGCCGATTTCGTTGCGCTTGATCCGCTCGCCCGTCTTCGAGTCCACCGCGGGACCCGAAATGATCGAACCGTCGGGTGGAATGAGATTCGTCTGGCCGATCTTCTCTTCGATGGTCATCCGGCTCATCAGTTCGTCGATGAATCGGTCCATCTCCGCATCCGTTCCCGACGATGCCTCGTTTTTGCACCCGCCGGCCACCGCGGCACAGCAGAGCAGCAAAAATTGCAAATGCTTTTTCATATCGATTATTTTTTTAAGTTTGTCCGACGGTTTATTCGAGCGGATGTGTGAATAGGCGGTCCGCCCTGACCGGTCCGCCTTTACCCGCGTATATCCCCACCCGTCCCTTGACGGGGTCCGGTGTTTCAAATGCCCCCATTAAGTTGCCGTTGGCATAGATTTCCACCCGGTTCCCGGCCGGGTTTGCGCGCAGGGTGAACGCCCTTCCGGGGCGCAGCCCGTGCGCCTGTACTGATCCCAGGATTTTCTCCGTTCCCTCTGCCACGCGGACCAGTTCGATCCGGCTTTGCAGATTCTCCGCCACGACGGCTTTCAGCACATAGCACTCCCGGGCGCTCCTGGCGCCGAAGACCAGGCCGGCCTCGCCCGCCCCGTCGAACGCCAGACGCGCTTCGTGGAAACAGCGGCTCCATCCAGCGCCTTTTTTCGACAGGCGGATCTCCCCGGGAACCATTGCGATCGTTCCGTCCGGCGCCGTTTCCGGCCCAGGGGCCTCCCATTCCGTCCGCTGCCCTGTGAAACAGGGCTTTGTCCGGTCCGGCTTTTTGTATACCAGGTTGCCCGAGGTGTCGTACACCCGGTTCGACTCGTCGAATACCATGGGGAAACAATAAAAATTCTGATCGTCCGTCCGCAGGTGTATTTCGCAGTTTTTGATGATTCCCTCGTTTTGCGGCCTGCCTACCCCGAAGACCTTGCCGACGTAGTCGCCGTCTACCGACCGGTTGTTGGCGGCGATGTAACAACCGTCGAGCACGCAGCCGTCGTTCTCTCCTTTCCACGTTCCGCCGAAGTTAAGCGTTGCGGGGCCGTCGTTATTGACGATGCGGCAGTTGCGCACGACGACGTTGTGCACGTCGGCCTCCCAGTCGAACCCCTGGCCGTCGGGGCTGCTCCCTTTCACGGTGTTTTCGAACGTACAGTTTTCGACCAGGTAGTCGCTTACGCGGGCGGTCTGGAAAGCGCAGACGCCCCACCACATGCCGACCCCTTCGTATCCTGTCTGGTCGATCCTTACCCGTTCCGATTTACCGCCCGTGAGGCAATAAAGCATCACCCCGCCGCTTCTGTACGATTTCCGGATGTCGCAGTCGCTGATGTAAACATCGCGGAATGCGAACCTCGAAATCTTATCGTGCCCGTGCCGGCGCCACTGGCCCGAGGGATCATGGTCGCGGCCGATCACCTCGATCCCCACGTCGCAGCGGTCGAATTCGCAGCCGCAGATGTGGATGTCCGAAAGCAGGGTCCGGCCGCCGTGGGCATCCGATCCGGCGATGCTGATTCCCATTCCGTAGAGCAGGTCGGGCACGCCGAGCGGAATGCGGTGGTGCTGGTTGGTCATATCGTGCAGGTAGCAATCCTCGATCCGGAGGAACTCATAGTCGTAGTTGTTTTCCTCCCAAACCACGATGCCTCCCATAACCTCCGAAATTTCGATTCCCGATAGGACATATCCGGCGGCATTGACGATCCGGATGCCGTAAAGCGCCGAATAGCCGGGCCGGATATGCGGACGCCGGGTTCCCGCGCCGTACCCGGAAATGACGATGGGCTTCTCTTTGGTCCCGCTTCCTTTCGGGAGCAGCGACTCTCCTTCCCAGAGGTCCCCTTTTTTCAGCAGGAGGCTGTCGCCGGGACCGAATTCGATCTGCGAAGCGCGTGCGAGTGTTTTGAGCGGGGCCGATTCCGTTAGCCCGGTGTTCCGGTCGTCCCCGGCGGATGAACTCACATAATAGGTCGCCCGGGCGCTGGCCACAGCCGACAGGACAAGCGATGCCGACAGGATAAACAGATAGCGAAGTAACATGGCAGGTCATTATTTGATTACGAATGTTTGTTTGGATTGTACAATGGGATATTCCCGCCCTTTCCAGACGAATGTTCCCTCGACACCTTCGGGAATGGATAGCACCGCGGTGAGTTTCCCGTGCCTGTCGACGGTATAGTCCGCGCCGATGGTCCCTTTCGGATGGGGCATCGTTCCGGATACCTTTTTCAGGTTGCCTAACGACGGTTCGATCCGGATTTTCCCGAACCCCGGGGCGTCGCTGTCGATGCCCAGTACGGTGCGGTAAAATTCGATGTTGGGACTCGATCCCCAGGCGTGGCAGTCGGAACGCGACGGTTCGGGCGTTTCGGCCCAGGTCGTCAGCCCGAGTTTCAACTGCTCCTCCCAGGCGCCGAGATTGTCCGGCAGCCGGTCGCCCAGCCCGGCTTTTTTCAAGGCCCGGTTCAGGTAATACGAAAAATAGATGGTGGTCTTGATCAGCCGCCCGTCTTCCAGTGCCGCCGCCATTACCTGCCCGGCTCTCTCACCGCGTGCCACTCCGGACAAAACGGCCAGCGCATTGACGTGCTGCGAATAGCTCCCGCGGCGGGATGTGTCGGCGTAAAGGCCGCGCGAAGCATCCCAGTATTTGCTGTCGGCCGTGGCTTTTATCCGGTCCGAAATGGCTGCGTAGTGGTCGGCCATCGCCGGCAGGCCGAAGGCCCGTTCCATCTCCGCGGCCGCATCGAGGGTGATTGCGAAAAGCAGGTCCTGAAATGCCGAGTCGCCGGTCTTTTCCCGGATCGGCTCTCCCCGGTTAAAACCGTCGGCCCAATCTGCAAAGAACCAGTATGGCACGTAATCGAGGCTTCCGTCCGGTTTAAGCCATTGCTCGAACCATGCGAGGACATTGCGGTAGGCCGGAAGCAGCGTTTTCAGATACGCTTCATCGCCGCGGTAGCGCCAGTAATCATGGCCCATACAAATCCACCAGAGGGAGAAGGAGGAGATGAACTGGTGGCTGTATGTCGGATAGCGGCTCATCGTCAGGCCGTCGGCCGTCATTGACTGTCGTCCCTGTTCCAGCGCGTTTTTCACCATGTGGCCGTCGCGCGTATTGAACAGGGTTACCATCGCCTGGATGCGTGTGTCTCCGAAGTATTGGAGCTGTTCGTAATAAGGGCAGTCCATATAGGTTTCGTTGGCGCAGAGGCGTGCCGTGCGCCAGCCGATTTCGAGCATCTTTTCCAGCTCCGGATTTCCGGGCGCCGAAAACGTGCTCGCTTTCTCGAACGGATAGGCGGAGAATACGCCGTACAGGTCGTCGATCGTCAGCGGTTCCGCTTTCGTTTCGACGTGCAGGTCGATGTAGCGCCACGTGCGCCACCACAACGGGCAGAACGAACGTCCGGCACCGCCGTCGGCGGTTATCCGGTCTTCGTAGCCGAGGAAAACCTTTCCTTCGACTTCGTTCCGGTTTGCCTTGTTACCCGACGAGGTGTCCGTGTAATAGGCTTCGGCATATCCGAGCGTCAGGACGGCATCCCGGCCGCCGCTCCATGCGATCGCACTGTATCCGGTCATCAGGTGTCCCCGGTCGAGTACGATCCGTACCCGGCTGTTTGCCGGGATGTTTATGGCGGTTTTCCGCTCCGGGAACTCTCCGGGCAGCGTGATTCCTTCGCAGAGCGCTACGGTTTCGAACCGCTCCTTTTTCAGCTCGGACGAGGGGATCGGCGACGGAACGAGTAACCGCCCGGGATAATCCGAGCTGCCTTTTGTCGCCCCTTTCATGCCGGGCCGGGCTTTTTTCCATCCCGAGTCGTCGAAACCGGGGCTTTCCCATCCCCACGGGTATTCCCGGCTGTCGATCTGCTCGCCCGGGCCGCAGACATAGTACCCGCATACGGGCCTTTCCCAGGGCCGGTAGGCCGTATTCCGGATGCAAAGCCACGAATCGTCGGTGTTGGCTGGCCGTTCGCTGTCTGAGTCGGCTTCCACGATCAGCTCCGTTCGTCCGAAACTGATCTGGGCCAACGGCCGTTTGTCGGCGTAATTCCAGACGACCGCCGCCAGCGTATTTCTGCCTGCGCGGAGCAACGGCGCGATGTCCACCGTTTCGAAATTCCAGTTGAAAATATCGCCGCGTGCGGGCCCGAACGCGGCCTGCCGGCCGTTGACGAACAATTTGTACCGATTGTCCGCAGATACGTGTATGACGAACTTTTGCGGAACGGAATCGAGCTCGAAGCTCTTGCGGAAATGATAGACGCCGTAAGCGTCGGCCGGTTCGTCCGGCACGGAGATCCACGATGCCGGCCATTGCCCGTGGAAGAGGTCGGGATTGATCCGTTCCTCATTGTAGCCTTGCAACCTTATTTGGGCGGAAACTAAAACGGGCAGGAATAGGAATGCGGCGATTATCAGCGTTTTGTGTGTGATGCCGGTCGGCCGGGGTTGGTGGCTTTTCAGTTTATTCATTCGCTTTGTCTGGGTTGGTTTCTACTTTTATGTCGTATCAGAGGATTCGATGTACCAACGGGATTGGCATTTTCTTGCAAATATTCGCTTCGGTTGTGTGACGACGGGCTTTTTTTACTGACCTGTCCGAGCCGGGAGGCTTTTTCCCGGGTATCGGTTCGGGACATGACCCTCGTTTTTTCGCCGTTGCCGGATTTGCTTTTTTCTGCCGGCGGCGGCTTTTCGGGAAAAGCGTGTGAACGTCCGTATAAATTTCGTATATTTGCCGGGCATAAAGTCTGGCTTGGACCGGCTGTGCCGCGGTAAAATCCGGTTCGAACCGGATTCTGTCCTCGGCTTACGCCGTCTTTGCAGGCTATAAGCCTTCGTCATGCTCGAAAAACTGGCCAAACAAACCGCCGTCTACGGCGTCAGCACCATCGTCGTGAGGTTCCTGAGCTACCTGCTCACGCCTTACTACACCCGTGTTTTCGGGCAGGAGACCTACGGCATCGTCACCGACATCTACGCCCTTATCCCGCTGGCCCTCACGCTGCTGACCATGGGTATGGAGTCGAGCTACTTCCGTTTCTCGGCCAAAGCCGAAGAGGCGGGCGGCGATGTGAAGGCGGCCAAGCGGCGGCTTTTCGCCACGACGTGGGGCGTCACGTCGCTTGCGGCGGCGGTGTTCTTTCTCGTAATGGCGTTTTTCCGCGACGGCATCGCCCGCCTGATGGGCGAAGCCTATGTCGCGCATCCGGAATATGTCGTCTGGGTGGGGCTGATCATCCTGTTCGATGTCTGGGCCTGCATCCCCTTCTCGCGGCTGCGCGAGCAGGGCCGGGCCATGACTTTCGTGGGGTTGAAAGCCCTGAATGTCGTGCTCAACGTGGTGCTGGCGTTCGGTTTCGGCGCCGCAGGGCTTTTTGCGACCGGTTTCGGCGTGGGGTGGGTCTTCGTCGCCAACCTTATCGCCAGCGTGGTGACATGGCTGGTGATCCTGACGACGGCCGACCGTACCGTCCCGAAGATCAACTGGGCGCTGCTGGCTGCGATTTTCGTTTATTCGCTGCCGTTGCTGGTGGGCGGACTCGCGGGCACGGCCAACGAATTTATCGACCGTCAGCTGATCAAATACCTCGTTCCCGAAGGGGCGATGGCCCAGCTGGGGGTCTACGGCGCCATTACGAAGATCGCCGTGGTGATGATGCTCTTTTACCAGATGTACCGCCTGGCCGCCGAACCGTTCTTCCTCTCGAACTTCAAGAAGTCGGATTTCGTCGAGATGAACGCCGCGGCGCTGAAATACTACGTCATGGCCTCGATGGTAATCTTTCTGGGCATTGCGCTCTTCCGCGACGTGTTCGCGCTGATCGTGGGCCGCGACTTCCGCGAGGGGATCTTCATCCTCCCGGTGGTGCTGGGTGCGAACGTCCTTACGGGCGTGTGGCTCAACCTCTCGTTTTGGTACAAACGCGAGGAGCGTACTTCGCTGGCCATCGTCGTGACGGGCGCGGGACTGGTCGCCATCGCCGCTTTCGGCTTCTGGCTGATTCCGGTGTGGGGCTACTACGGGGCCGCCTGGGCGCGTCTGGCCAGTGAAACGACGATGGTTGCCGTGAGCTGGTGGCTCAACCGCCGTTTCTACCCGACGCCCTGCGACTGGCGCCGTATCGGCGAGTATGTCGCCGCGGCACTCGTTGTTTTCGCCCTTTGTGAAGCCGTTACGGCTTTCACGGGCAATATGTTTGTAAGCTATGCGTTTAATATAGTGCTGTTTGCGTTGTATGCCGTCTACCTCGTCCGCCGCGAGCGGATCGACGTGGGGGCGATGCTGCGCGCATTTTTGCACAGGTAAAACAGATGCCGATGAATCGAATTTTCTTCCGCCTTGCAGCCGCGGCAACGGCCGTCCTGCTTTTCGCCGCCTGCGGCCAACCCCACCGGAAGGCCGGGGCCGAGGTGCTGCTGCACACGACCATGGGCGACATCCGCGTCGCGCTCGACGACCGCACGCCGCTGCACCGGGACAATTTCCTGAAACTGACGCGCGAAGGGTTCTTCGACTCGCTGCTTTTCCACCGGGTGATCGCCGATTTCATGATTCAGGCGGGCGATCCCGCTTCGCGCCGGACCCCGGCGGACTGGATGCCGGGAAGTAGCGATGCGGGCTATGAAATCCCCGCCGAGATCGTCTACCCGGCGCTCGCCCATACGCGCGGGGCATTGTCGGGGGCCCGGATGCCCGATTCGGTGAATCCCGAACGGAAATCCTCCGGGAGTCAGTTCTTCATCGTCTGGGGCAAAACGTTCGACGACGAAGGGCTCGATAAGATTCAGGCGCGGATCGACGCCGCGACCGGAGGGAAGGTGGTGATTCCCGACTCCCTGCGGACGCTCTATAAAACCGTCGGAGGCACGCCGTTCCTCGACGGACAATACACCGTTTTCGGGCATGTGACCGCGGGACTGGATGTCGTGGATGCGATCCAGCGGGTGGCGACCGATTCGCTGGACCGCCCGTTGGCGGATGTGCGGATTCTGAGCGCCGAAGTGGTTGAAAAATAAGGGGCCATGCGGAAAACGACCGAAAAGATCACCATCCTGGGCGTGAGTTTCGCGCTCTTCCTCGGCGGCGTCGCGGCCCTTTCGATGGCGCGCGGCACGGCGCGCACCGCGGTCCTTGCGGTGGTTTTCGCCGGACTGCTGACGATTGCCGGGGTGCAGACTGCCCGGCGGCTGAAAAAGAAGAAATAAAAGGAATATGCGTTTTGCGGACATCATAGGACAGGAGGATCTGAAACGGCATCTGGCGCAATCGGTCGATGCCGGCCGTGTGAGCCATGCCCAGCTCTTCACGGGGTTGTCCGGTTCCGGGGCGCTGGCGTTGGCCGTGGCTTATGTGCAGTACCTCTGCTGCCGTCACCGCCGCGACGGCGACTCGTGCGGCGAGTGTCCCGACTGCAAACAGATCGCCTCGCTGGCGCATCCCGACCTGCATCTGGTCTTTCCCGTGAACAAACAGGGCAAGAAGTCCGGCGAGGTGATGCGGAGCGACGAGTTCCTGCCTCTGTTCCGCACGTTGTTCGACGAACGGGGCGGCTATGTTTCGCCGCAGGACTGGTACGACCGGCTCGACTTGGGCAAGACGCTCAAAGGCATGATCGCGGCCCGCGAGGCCGACGAGATCATCCGCAAACTCTCGTTCAAGAGCTTCGAGGCCGACTACAAGACGATGCTCGTCTGGCTTCCGGAGGCGATGAACGAGGAGGCTGCCAACAAGATCCTCAAAATCCTCGAAGAGCCTTGGGAGCGGACGCTTTTCATTCTGGTCTCCGAGCAGCCCGACCGGTTGTTGCCGACGATCATTTCGCGGACGCAGGAGGTCTGCGTTCCGCGCATCGCTCCCGACGTGTTGGCGCGGGTCGCTGCGGAGAGGGGCGTTTCCGACCCGTTGCAGGCCCGCAACATGGCGCGTCTGGCCGGCGGCGACCTCTTGGAGTTGAACCACCTGGTCGCGGGCGAGAGCGATGCGCTGCGGAAAGAGAATTTCGACCTTTTCTGCGGCCTGATGCGCCTGAGCTACAACGATAAACACCTCGAACTGGTCTCCTGGGCCGAGGATGCGGCACAGCTTTCGCGCGAGCAGCAGCGGGCTTTCCTGCGCGATGCGGCACGGCTTCTGCGCGAGAGTTACATGCTCCATGCGGGCATCCGCGAAATCAGTTACCTATGGGGCGAGGAGCTGGCCTTCTGTTCGAAATTCGCCCCTTTCGTCGGTTCGCAGAACATCGAGCCGTTGATCGCCGAGATCGAGAGCGCCTCCGCGCAGATCGCACAGAACGGCAACCCGACGATCGTTTTCACCCATTTTGCCCTCTCGGTGAGCAAGATGATAAAACATTTGTGAGTTATGGCACGTGTGGCACTTCTTTTAGGCGGAAACCAGGGCGACGTGAAGCGCACCCTGCAAACGGCACAGCAGTTGATAAACTCCCGCGTGGGGGCTGTCCTGCGTTGTTCGCACCGTTACGAGAGCGAGCCGTGGGGATTCCCGGCCGCGCAGCGTTTTTCGAATCAGGCGCTGGAGGTCTCGACCGACCTTTCGCCGCTCGAAGTGCTCGACGCCTGCCAGGGGATTGAACGCGAATTGGGCCGCAACCGCGCCGCCGAGGCGATCGAGAAGGCTTCGTCGGGCGCCGCCTATTCGTCGCGTCCGATCGACATCGACATCATCTTCTACGGCGACGAGGTGATCGACGACGAGCGCCTGACGGTTCCCCACCCGCTGCTCGCCGAACGGGAGTTCGCATTGCAGCCGCTCGCGGAGATCATGCGCCGGCACCGCCATCCCATCACGGGAGTCACCGTCGGGGAGATGCTCGATGCGCTGCGTAACCGATAAACAGAAGATGAACGTGAGACGAACGATACTCTTTCTCGCCGCCGCGGCGCTCTTGACGGGGTGCTTCAAGGACGTGTCAACCACGACGAATTACGTGATCAAGCCTCTCGTGCAGGACTTGTCGGGCGATCCGTACCTGGCGCTCGACGGGGTGAAAGCCTACGCTTTCGACGCCGACACGACTCTCTATACCGTCGCGTCCTACGCGGATGCGTTGGAGGGCGTCGCCAGCCTGAAAGGCAACCCTTCGGAGCGGCTTTCGCCCTTCGTTACGGCCGTGCCCTACGAGCGTGAAGGGACTGACGGATGGGTCCAGATGTCGATGTCGAACGCTACGCAAATGGTCTTGGCCGTCGATACGGAGCATCGGATCTACGCCTACACCCAGCAGGAACTGACCGAAAACCTCCCGACCCTGTACGTGACGCTGCCTTTCAAGCCGTGGAAGGAGGGCTTTTCCTACAAGGACGGCAGTTGGAGCTATTACAACGAATTCTATACGCCTCCCACCTACCTCGACTGCTTCATCGATCCCGCTGTCCAGAGCGAGGAGGGCGGTGCCGCGGAGGAGATTTCGAATTTGAAAGCCTATGCCTTCGCCGCCGACACCGCGGCGTGGTACATCGCCTCCTACGACGATGCCGTTGCGGGCAAGATCACTTCGAAGGACGACGATTCGTTCACGCGCTCCAACCCCAACTTCACGGCTTACAAGGAGGAGGGTTCGTCGCTCTATAAGATGCAGGTTTCGACCGGGACGCTGATGGTGGTCGTGGTCGATCGCGTCGATCGGCTCTATGCCTACACGAAGAAGGAGGTCGATCTCGAAGGGGCTCCGCCGACCTTCTCCGTCCTCTTCCGGCCGTGGGTGCAGCAGTGGATCGACACGGAGGAGCCCGACGGTTGGGTCGTCGTCAATCCGGCGCTCGACCCCGACAAGGATTCGCAAACGCAAACACAACCACGCCGCCGATGAATACGCCGCGACATACCCTTTACCTGCTGCGCCTTGCGGTGGCGCTGCTCTTCGTGTCGGCCTTTCTGAGCCGTTGCGCGAGCATGATGACCCCTACCGGCGGTCCCCGCGACTCGCTTCCGCCCGTCATCGTGAACATGACGCCCGACAACAATTCGGTCAACCGGCCTCTCGTCGGCCACGAGAAGATCTACATCGAGTTCGACGAGTTCGTGCAGCTCAAGGACCAGCAGAAGGAGTTCTTCACCTCTCCGGCCATGAAGAAGAAACCCACGGTCACCCTGCGCGGCCGGGGCATCGTGATCCAGTTGCGCGACACGCTGGCTCCGAACACGACCTATTCGCTCAACTTCGGCAGCGCCATCCGCGACAACAACGAGGGCAACCCGCTCTATTCGATGCGCTACGTCTTTTCTACGGGTCCCGAGATCGACTCGATGCTCCTCACGGGTTATACGGCCGACAGTTACAAGGCCGATTCCGTGTCGAAGACCTTCATCTGGTTCTTCCCGGCCGATTCGGTCGGGAACGTCGCCGAATACGACTCCACGGTGTTCAAGTACAAGCCTGCGTCGATCGCCCGCGCCGAGAACAACGGCATCTTCATCGCCCAGAACCTCAAGCCGATCCCCTACCGGGTCTACGCCGTCCAGGATAAGAACGACAACCAGATGTACGATCCGGGCAGCGACCAGGTGGGCTTCCTCGAAAAGACCTACAACCCGGCCGAGATGCCCGATTTCGCCATGTGGTACGATTCGATCCGCCAGTACGTGACTGCCGAGCCGCAGCTCTATTTCCGGATGTTCACCGACAAGGCGTTCCGCCGGCAGATGCTTTCGGAGTCCGAGCGGCCCCAGCAGCACAAGGCGATGCTTTATTTCGCGTCGGCGCACCCGAAGATCACCGCCCTGCGTTTCGACAGCATCCCCGCCGACCGGGTCATCTTCGATCCCCAGACCGTGGGCCGCGATACGATCGCCCTGTGGTTCAACGTCCCCTCGGCCGACCTTCCCGATACGATCAAGGGTGAGATCACCTATTTCAAGCACGATACGGTCAACCGCTTGCAGGAGGTCACCGAGCCGTTGAAACTCGCCTGGCGGCTGATCGAGACCAAGGAGCAGGAGCGCGAGCGCGAGAAACTCGAACGCGACCGCCGCAAGGCCGAGGCCGCCGGCGAGGAGTGGGTCGAGCCCAAAAAACCGAATCCCTTCGCTGTCAAACTCCCCACTTCCGGCGACATCAACCCCGAAAACCACCTCACCGCGGAGTTCGATTACCCGTTGGTGTCGGTCGATTCGTCGCGCCTGTTGTTGACGCGCCTGCTCGAAGACAATTCGGTCGAGGACGTTCCCGTGCACATGGTGCGCGATACGGGACAGTTGCGCAAATGGTACATCCGCGCTCCGTGGAAGACGGCCGGACAATATACGCTGACCATCCCCGCGGGGGCCATCACCGACGTTGCGGGCCTTTCCAACGACTCGATCGTCGGCAAATACACGGTCCTCGACCCCGAGAAGTTCGCCACGGTGAAGATACACGTCAACGGTCGTGACGACGGCACGAAATACATCGTCCAGCTGCTCGACGGCAACAACGCCCTCAAGCAGGAGCGGCGCGACGTGACGACGGGCGACATCCAGTTCAATTACGTTCCGGCCGGCGAGATCAAGTTCCGCATCATCGAGGACCGGAACGGCAACGGCAAGTGGGACACGGGCAATCTGGTCGAGCGGCGCCAGCCCGAGCGGGCCGAGATCTATGCCAACGACGAGGGCGAGGACACCTTCGCCACCAAGACCAACTGGGAGATCGAGTTCACGATGGACATGAACCGCATCTTCGCACCGGTCACGATGCAGTCTCTTTCGCGCCTGCTGGACGAGCGCGAGGCCCAGCGCCTGCGCCGCGAGGAGGAGAAACGGCTCAAAGAGGGCCCGAAAAAGAACCGTCAGGAGCAGGAGCGCCAGCAGCAGAACAGCAATTTCAACGCTGCGGGCGGCATGTTCAATAATTTCAGGTAGGATGACGATGAAACGACATATCATTGCCGGGCTCCTCGCCTTCGCCGCTCTCGCCGCGTGGCAGGGCGCCTCGGCGCAGCATACGCTCGGCTTCACGGTGGGCTACGGCATGGGCAACGGTCGCTTCCAGCCCCAGCAGGAGATGCGGGCGATGTGGGGCATGTACAGCGGCGGCCTTTCGTGGCGTTACTACGGCACGCAGCGCTTCGTGGGCGGCTTCGGCGTCGATCTCGAATTTCTCCAGCAGGGCTTTTCGTTCGCGCCCAACGCCTCGCTGGTCGAGGAGAAGAAGGATTATCTCTACTATTCGCGGCATGTCAATTCGATTGTGCTGCCGGTCGTCTGGCAGCCCCATGTCTACATGTTCCGCAACCGCATGCGCGTCTACCTCGAGGCCGCCGCGACCTTCTCCTATAACTTCTCTTCGACTTACGAGAACGAGCAGGCGCGGGCCAACGGGGCTTCCGACTGGAAGGGAACCTACGATTTCAAGCTCCCGCGCGACAACCGTTGGGGTTACGGGCTGGCCGGGGGCGGCGGCATCGCCTTCCTGATCCGCCGTTTCGAACTGAATTTCCGCGTGCGTTACTATTTCGGTTATTCGGACATCGTCCGCAACCGCAACAAATATTCGGACAATGTCGGCGACGGGTCGGAAAACCCCTTCTGGGCTACGCCGCTGCGTTCTCCGCTCGACAACCTCACGATCTCCGTGGGGCTCAACTACCGCTTCAACAAACAGGGCTTCGAGACCTGGAAACCGAGACCCAAGAGGGAGAAGAACCGCGAGGTCTTCAAATATGGGTTGTAAAAACAGCAGATTATGGAAACCACCCGTCAGCAGAAAATCGCCAAACAGATTCAGAAGGACGCCGCCGACATCTTCCAGAAGGAGGGTGCCCAGATCGTCCGCGGTGCGCTCGTCACGGTCACGGCCGTGCGTGTTTCGCCCGATTTCAGCTACGCCAAGATCTACGTCAGCATCTTCCCCTTCGAGCAGAGCGGGGAGGTGATGCAGCGCCTCGAACATCAGAATTGGTTCATCCGCCGGGCCTTGGGCCAGCGGTTGCGCAACCAGTTGAAAAACGTCCCCGAAATCCAGTTCTTCCTCGACGATTCCCTGGAATACATCGAGAATATCGACAAAGCGTTGAAGAACGAATAACCGGACCATGCTGCCGCAGCTCTTCGCCCGCCGCTACCTCTTCTCGTCCCAATCCCGGTCGGTCGTCAACCTGATCGCGGGACTGAGCGTCGCGGCCGTTGCGATGCCCGTCGCTGCGATGATCATCCTGCTGTCGGTCTTCAACGGCTTCGAGTCGTTGGTGAAGTCGATGTATTCGGCTTTCGACGCCGACCTGACCGTCACTCCGCGGCAGGGGCAGACTTTCGCACAGGGGGAGATCGACTCCGCGGCGCTTCGGCGCATCCCGGGCGTCGGGGCGTTGTCGTTCACGCTCGAACAGAGCGCCCTGCTCGAACACGGGGGGCGTCAGGCCACTGCCACGGTGCGGGGCGTCGATGACGCCTATGCCGAGGTGTTCGCCTTGGGCGACGCCGTGTCGGCCGGGGAGTGGCGGGTGCGTCTGGGCGATCTGGAACGACTGGTCATCGGACAGTCTATGGCGTGGATGCTGGGCATCCGGTCGCTGGCCGACGCCGATGTCACGCTCTACGCCGTGCGCCGGGGTTCGTTCTCGTCGCTGCTGCCGTTGGAGAACTATACGCGCCGCACGGAGCCCGTGGGCGGGGTCTATACGCTCGACCTCGACACCGAGCGCACTTATGTGCTCTCGTCGCTGCGGTTGGCGCAGGAACTTTTCGGTTACCCGGGCCGCGCTTCGTCGCTGGTCGTGCGCCTCGATCCGGGGACCGATGCCGCCGGGGTCCGCCGGGCCGTCGCCGAAGCCGTGGGCGACGACTTCCGGGTCCGCACGCGCGACGAACTCCGCGCTTCGTTCTACCGCATCATGGCCTACGAGAAGTGGGGCATCTTCTTCATCGCCCTGCTGGTGCTCGTCATCGCGTCGTTCTCGGTGGTGGGGGCGTTGGCCATGCTGATCGTCGAGAAGCGGGGCGACATTGCGACGCTCCGGGCGCTGGGGGCCGACACGGGACTGATACGGGCCGTGTTCCGCTCCGAAGGATTTCTGATATGCGGTCTGGGAGCCGCCGTCGGTGTCGTACTGGGTGTCGGCGCGAGCCTCGTGCAGCAGCATTTCGGGTTGATCGAGATTCCCGCCGAGACGTTCCTCACGAAGAGTTACCCCGTCGAGTTCCGTTTTGCCGACCTGTTGGCCGTTCTCGCCGCTTTCGCCGCCGTGGCCGTCCTGCTGTCGGGCGTCACGGTGCGCAGTATGTTGAAAAACAACGAATGATATGAAACGATACCTCCGTATAACGGCTTTCGCCCTCTTCGCGGTGCTTTTCGCCGCCTGCGCCCGCCACAAAATCATCCCCGACGACAAGCTGGCGCAGATTTTCCACGATGCGTTCCTCACCAACGCCTATATCGGCAACGGGAATGTCAAAACCGATTCGCTGCGCATCTACGAGCCGATCTTCGCCCGTTACGGTTATACGACCGACGACGTTCACTACACCATCGGCAACTTTTCGAAGCGCAAGAGCGCCCGCCTGGGCGACATCGTCGAGCGCGCCATCGAGATGCTCGAACGCGAGGGCAAGTTCTACAACCGCGAGGTCGCCGTGCTCGACACGATCGACAACGTGGCCCGCCGGACCTTCACCCGGGCGGTCCTCGCCGACTCGCTGATCCGCGTGCGGTCGCTGGCCGACACGGCGCGGTTGAGCTTCTCGCTCGACGTTGAGCCGGGCGACTACCAGCTTTCGCTCAGGTACCTCGTCGATTCGCTCGACCGCAACGACAAGGGGCTCAAGGGCTCCGTCTGGCTCGAACGCCGCGACAGCACCCGCACGGGGGTCTATACCACGACCCTGCGGCGCAACCGCGAGGAGACTTTCTCGCGCCGTTTCACCGTCGATTCGTCGCACCGCCGCCTGCGCATCGACTTCCTGAACTTCACGGGCAAGCCCCAGCGCCCCTCGGTGACGGTCACCGACCTGAAGGTCGAATTCACGCCTCCGACGCGCACGGCGGTCGAAAAGCTCTACGAACAGCAACTCGGTATCCGTATTTTCGCCGATGAATTCTTCCGCGCAGCCCTCCCGGCGGATAGCCTCTAACCTCCTTTGGACCTCCGGGGGCATCGTCCGCAATCCGTTGTTGACGCTCGACTCCGGCGGGCGTGTGGTTGCCGTCGAAACCTGTCCCGAGCCCGACCGCCTCGCCGCCACGGAGTTCTATGCGGGATTGTTGGTCCCCGGCTTTCCGGACGACTTCCGTGCGGCTTTCGAGCGGCTGTGCCGGAGCTCTGCGGCGCCGTTGCCCGAGTTGCTCGCGCAGACCGTGACGCCCGGCGGCGTGTTGGTCGTGATCTCGGGCCTCGACTACGAATCGCTGCGGCTGACACCCCGGTCGCAAATCCGCAGGTTATAGTTCCCTTGTCAGATCGGCAGATGCTCTTCGACCGTGTGACGCAGATGTTCGCGGTCGAGATGGGTGTATATTTCGGTCGTCAGAATATTTTCGTGCCCCAGCATCTCCTGCACTTGGCGGATCGAGGCGCCGCCTTCGAGCAGGTGGGTGGCGAACGAGTGGCGGAAGGTGTGGGGACTGATGCGCTTGGTGATCCCGGCCCGGCGGGCTGCCTCCTTGAGGATGGTGAAGATCATCACCCGGGTGAGCTGTTTGCCGCGATTGTTCAGGAATACGACCTCCTCGCCCGTCCGGGCGCTCCGGCGCTTTTCGAGATAGAGTTGGATGCGGTCGCGCGCCGCGGCGCTGATCGGCACCAGCCGCTGCTTGTCGCCCTTGCCGATCACTCGGATGTACCCTTCGCCGAAAAAGAGGTCTTGCATCCGCAGCGACGTGAGTTCCGAGACACGCAGCCCGCACGAGTAGAGCACTTCGAGCATGGCGCTGTCGCGCAGCCCCTTGGGCGTCGAGGTGTCCACGGCGGCGATGATGCGGTCGATCTCCGGGGTGGTGAGCACGTCGGGGAGCTGGCGTCCGAATTTGGGCGTCAGGACAAATTCCGCCGGCGACGATTCGATCTTGTCGGAGATCATCAGGAAATTGAAGAAACTCTTCACGCCGCTCAGCGCTCTCGCCTGCGAGGTCTTTTCGCGTCCCTTGTCGTAGAGCCACGCCATGTAACGTTCGATCATCGCCTCCTCGACCTTGTGGGGCGCTACGTCCCATTGGCGCAGGATGAAATGGGCGAATTGCCGCAGGTCGCGCATGTACGATTCGACGGTGTTTTTCGAGAGCCGCTTTTCCAGTTTTATATAGGTGCGGTAGCGGCGTCCGGCCTCCTCCCATTTTTTCGTATTTTCTGCCATGTCCGATCCGCTCGATGTCGATAATTTGAGTAACTTTGCTCCGACGAAGGTACGAAAATTTTACATGATTATGGATTACGTTGCACTCAATATTCCGTGTTCCGACGACGAGCAGGCCGGAATCCTGACCGCCGAACTGGCCGACTTTCCGTTCGAGAGTTTCGAGACCGGCGACGGCGTGCTGAAAGCCTATATCCCGCAGGAGCGACTGGCCGATTGCAAGGAGCAGGTCGATGGTCTGCTGGCGCGCTACGGCGTCGCCGGACGTTATATCTCCATCGAGACGCAGAATTGGAACGCCTTGTGGGAGAGCAATTTTCCGGCCGTCGATGTCGAAGGGCGCCTGCGCATCCGCGCGCCGTTCCACGAGGCGGCTCCCGCCGGCGAGACAGAGGTGATCGTGATGCCCAAGATGTCGTTCGGCACGGGCCACCACGCTACGACGTGGCTGATGTCGCGCGCGGTGCTCGACCTCGGGGTCGCGGGCCGCACGGGGCTCGACATGGGCAGCGGCACGGGCGTGCTGGCGATCGTCGCCGCGAAGTGCGGCGCCGCGCATGTCGATGCCGTGGACATCGACGACTGGGCCGATGAGAACTGCCGCGAGAACGTCGCCGCCAACGGGATTTCGGAGCGCATTACCCCGATGTTGGGCGATGTCCGCCGCATCGCGGGCCGGAGTTACGATTTCATTCTGGCCAACATCAACCGCAATATCCTCGTGGCCGACATGGCGGCCTATGCCGCGGCCCTGACCCCGGGCGGCGATCTGGTGATGAGCGGATTTCTGGAACAGGACGTTCCGGCGATCACGGAGGCCGCCGCGAAACTGGGAATGACGGTTGCCGCCACCGCCGACCGCGACGGTTGGATGCTGGTACATGTGAAAAAGGAGTCGTGAAAAGCTACAAAGGCCGCGGCATCGTGCTGCACACGCTCAAGTACGGCGATTCTTCGATGGTCGCCTACCTGTTGACCGACATCGGGGGCCGCCGCAGTTACATGGTGCAGGGGGTCCGCAGCCGCAGCGGGCGGGGTTCGAAGCTGGCGTTGTTCCAGCCGATGTTCCCCGTCGAGTTCGAGGGGTTGGAATCCCCGCGGCAGCAGATGGACCGTTTCAAGGAGGTGCGTGCGGGGTTCGTGCTGCAAAGCCTGCCGTTCGACGTTCGCAAATCCACGATGGCGCTCTTTATGGCCGAAGTTTTGTATCGTCTGGTCCGGGAGAGCGAGCCCAACGAACCGCTTTTCGACTTCGTGTGGGGTTCGGCCGAGGCGTTGGATGCGATGGACGACGGGGTTTCGAATTTCCACCTTTGGTTCCTGGCCAACCTGAGCCGCCTGCTGGGCTACCGTCCGGGCAACGACTATACGCCGGGGGCGTGGTTCGACATCCGCGAAGGATTGTACACCCCCGTGCGGCCCGCACACCCGGGGGTGATGACGCAGGAGTGCGCCGCGCTGCTCGATACGATGCTGCGCTGCGACGTGAGGCGTCTGGGCGAAGTGGCGTTGAACCGCGAACGGCGGTCGGACTTTTTGAGTGCGATGTTGTCCTATTTCGGCTATCATCTCGACGCCATCAGCGCCGTGCAGTCGGTGCGCATACTACGGGAGGTGTTTTAACGTTATTGATAGAGAGAAGATAAAAGGGGAAAACTATGAGAAAGATGTTGCTTGCGGCCGTTGCGCTCGCCGTTGCGGTGGCTGCCTCCGCCCAGGAGCCGAAATTCGATTTCAAACGCGATACGACCCGCACGTCGGGCTTCGCGCTTCCCGATTCGCTGGCGCACATGTCGCCGTGGAAACCCGATTATAAGACGATGGCGCCCGTGAAGACCAAACCCACGGTGTCGATGACTTCGGTGGTGGTGATCCAGAAGGAGAACCTCCCCTCGCGCATCACCGTCATCGACAACAATACGCTGCGTCTGGGTCAGCATTTCAACCTCTCGAACGGTCAGGCCTGGAACTGGAGTCCTTTCCCCGACGCATTCCTCGACGCACGTACGCTTTCGTTCCCCATGCCGCGGTAACGCCGTCGCAGGGCGTGTTGACGGAAAAAGGCCGGATTCGTCCGGCTTTTTAGGTATTTACGCGTATTGATCCGCAGCGATGAAATTCCGAATTTTGCATCCGGAAAGAATCACTGCCAATGAAACCGATTATTATACTGTTGTTGTCGCTGCTCCCGTTCGGGGCATTCGCGGGGGAACCGGCTCCCGCGTCCGCAGCGGGCGAACCCACCGTCGCCGAACTTTCGGCCCAGCTCGAAGCGCTCAAAGCCAGGACTTCGACCTGGGATAAGATTGCAGCCCGCCTGCCCCGGATCTCGGGCTACGTGCAGACCGGCTACGAGTGGTCGGAAACCTCCTCGACCTTCTTCATCAAGCGCGTGCGCCTGAACCTTGCGGGCGACATCGCCGAAAAACTCGACTACCGGGTGCAGATCGAGTTCTGCGGCCCGAAAATCGTCGACGCCTACATCCGCTACCGGCCTTTCGAACAGCTGAATTTCCAGCTGGGAGAGTACAAACTGCCCTTTTCGATCGAGAATACCGACTACGTGCCCCTCAAGTACGAGTTCATCGAATACCCGCTGTCGCTGCGCCGGCTGATGGGCTTCAACGACGTGTGCGGACTCTCGGCCACGGGCCGCGACATGGGCGCCATGCTCTACGGCGGGTTCTTCAATCGCAAAGGGTACAGTGTTCTGGGCTACAACTTCGGCGTGTTCAACGGCGAAGGGCTGAACGTCAAGGACAAGAACAAATCGAAGGACCTTGTGGCGCGGCTGACGCTGCGTCCCGTCCGGGGATTGCAGATCGCCGGTTCCTACTATTGGGGCGAGTATGGCTCCGACTACCTCAAGCGCGTCCGCTACGGTGCGGGCGCCTGCTACGACGAGGGACCGTTGGTCGTGCGCGCCGAGTGGATCTGCGGCACGACGGGGCTTCCTGCGGGCGGCGAACTCGACAGCGACGGCTGGTACGCCGTCGGCGGGGGGCGCGTGACGCCGTCGCTGATGTCCGTGGTGCGCTACGATACGTTCCTCGAAAACTCCTCGGAGAGCGCCTCGCGGCAGACCAACTACACGGCGGGCGTCGTGTGGCAGCCCGTGAAATACCTGCGCTGCCAGCTCAACTACACCTACGAAGATTATGCGTCCCGCGCCGCCGCCAACCGCAATGTGGTGTCGCTGATGCTCTCCGGAATTTTTTAATTGAATTGCCATGAAAAACTTTTTCGAAAAACTCCGCGTCGAGGACTGGGTGGTGGTCTGGGTCTCGATCCCGCTGCTGCTGCTTGCGGCGCTCATCCCCGCCGACCTGCCGAGCGTGCCCGCGACCCTCGTGGGCGAAGTGGCGTGGTATAACATCGGCCTGCTGTTCGCCATCGTGCTGGTGGTGCTCTACGTCGGCTGCCTGCTGCTGCGGCGTCCCCTCAAGGGGTTGCTGCCGTCGCTGGTCGTGGTCTTCGCCGTTTCGCTGCTGGCGCAGGTCGTGGCCAAAATCCCGGCCGTCTCCTACTATGGCTTCGAGTCGGTCTTTTTCTCGGTGCTGTTCGGCCTGGTGATCCGCAACGTGTGGCGCGTCCCCGCGTGGATGAAGCCCGCCATTCAGGGCGAGTTCTTCATCAAGATCGGCGTGGTGTGCCTCGGCGCCACGATTCTTT